>Ga0182024_10007480_pt1 | contig 23522 bp, 23 predicted proteins | sample P32metaG_FD_120480 | JGI IMG/M metagenome (GOLD analysis project Ga0182024, IMG submission 120480) | Permafrost microbial communities from Stordalen Mire, Sweden - P3-2 metaG (Illumina Assembly) | ecosystem: Environmental > Terrestrial > Soil > Wetlands > Permafrost | place: Sweden: Stordalen... | reverse complement strand
TTTTTAGGGGGCGGCCCGGGAGGGCCGCCCTTTTTGGTAAGCCAGCGCCGCGCCGATGCGCTGGTCGGTTGGGGGGTGTGTGGCCAGAACGTTGAGGATCCGGGGTGGCGACGGGTCGGCCACGTTTTCGCGCACGATCGTCCGCTCGAAGGACACGAACGCCTCGGGCGCGTCCGACAGCTGCAGCGAGAAGGCGTCGGCTCTTCGCTCGATCTGGCGCGAGAGGCGGCTGGACAGCAACCCGAGCGGGGCCGACACGATCCCGGCGGCCAGGGCGAGCGCGGGCAGTGCGGACGGAGCGCCCCGGGCCGGTGAGATCGCCCAGCTCAGCCGCTGAACGGCCAGCGCCGCGGCGGGCGCGGTGAGCGCCGCGAATCCGACGCTCCGCAGCACGTCGCGATGCCGCACGTGCCCCAGCTCGTGAGCCACCACCACGGCCACCTCCTGACGGCTGAACTTGTCCAGCAGCGTGTCGTAGAGCACCACGCGCTTGGTCGGCCCGAGACCGGAGACATACGCATTCACCGCCGTGGTCCGGCGGCTGGCATCGACCGAAAAGACCTGGCCCACCCGGACGCCCGCGCTGTCGGCCAGGCCCAGTACGTCGTCGCGGATCGGTCCCTCGGGCAGTGGCGTGAAGTCGTTGAAGAGCGGCTCCAGCACGACCGGGGCCAGCGCGGCCAGCGCGGCGCCGAAGGCCACCGAACCGCCGGCCACCGGCAGCCACCAGTTCCGGGGCCACCGTCGCGCGGCCGCGGTCACCGCTGCCCCGCCGCCCGCGGCTATCACCGTCTGGATCGCGCTGGCCTTGCCCAGGTCCTTGAACCAGTCGCTCCAGCTCTGGGTGGCCAGCCCGACGGCCAACGACCGCCGTCGGGCCAGCGCCGCCAGCGGTAGCCCGGGCAGGGTCAGTCCGGCCGACAGTGCCGCCGCGTAGCCGGCGGAGCCGAGGACCGCGGCGCGAGTCGAGCGGGTGGGGAGGGCGCGGCCGGCGACCGGCCGCGCCCTCCCCACCCGGCGCACGACCCACCCCAGGGCCGCCGCATCGAGCGCCGCCCCGGCCAGTCCGATGGCCATCTGGGGACGCGCGTGGCGGCGCGCCCTGCCGATCTCCTCAGGGCTGAAGTAGTCGCTCAGCCGCACCGGCTCCGGGTTGGGAAGCGGCTCCCGAGGCGACAGGAGCCGAGTGGCCAACTCGGCCGCGGACAGCGCCAAAACTCCTGCGGCCACTAGCTGGAAGCCTTCCGAACGCCTCACCAGGGAGACTTTACGTGGTGCGGGTCGCCATCGTCTCGGACATCCACGCCAATCGCCACGCCTTCGACGCGGTGCTGGAGGACATCGCAGACTCCCCCTGTCAGGAGGTGTGGTGCCTGGGAGATCTGGTCGGCTACGGAGCCGAGCCGGACGCCTGCGTCCGGCTCGCCGAAGCCCACTGCGCCGTCACGCTGGCCGGCAACCACGATCTTGGAGTGACGGGCGATCTTCCGCTGGAGGACTTCTCGGCCGGGGCCCGCCTGGCTGCCGAGTGGACTCGCGCCACCGTGCGCCCAGAGACGATGAAGTTCCTGCGCTCGCTGGAGCCGATCAGTGAGAGCGAGCCTGTGGGGCTCTATCACGCCAGCCCCCGGGATCCCGTGTGGGAGTACGTGCTCTCACCGCTGCAGGCGGAGCTGTGCCTCGATGTACAGGCTCGCCGGGTGTGCCTGATCGGCCACTCGCATGTGGCGCTGTCGTTCTGCCGGAACGAGGGAGCCACGGCCACCGGGGAGGCGCGCCGCGCCGGCGAGGAACTGAACATCTCCGGCGGCGAGTGGATGCTCAATCCGGGCAGCGTCGGCCAGCCCCGGGACGGCGACCCCCGCGCCGCCTGGCTCGAGCTCGATCTCGACGGCTGGCAAGCGCTGTACCACCGCATCGAATACGACATCGATGGCGCGGCTCAAGCGATCAGAGACGCCAGGCTTCCCGAGTCGCTGGCCGAGCGATTGCAGTTCGGACAGTGAGAACTGTCACATTCGCGGTGCCCCGCCATCCCTAACTCTTTGTCAACCACAGCAGCGGCTAAAGTCAGAGAGCCGATGCTCCTCTCCAACAGGGCACTCAGCGTCGGCGGCCTCTTTTTCGCTGTCCTCTGCCTCGCCGCCTGCGGCAGCAGTGGCAGTCTCCTGTCCGCCAACCAGGCCAATGAGCTCAATGGTCAGCTGTCCAACATCACACAGTCGCTGGATTCCGGCCAGTGCTCGCAGGCGCGCAACGAGATCTCGAACCTCCGCAGCACGGTGGACGGGCTGGGGGCGATCAACTCGACCCTGATCAGCAATCTCGATCAGGGAACCTCGACGATCAGCCAGCTGGCCGACAGCGAGTGCCCGGTAGCGGCCCGTAAGACCCGGACGACCACGTCCACGACGGCCACCACCACTACGACTTCCACGGCCGCCACCACGCCGGCCACCACGTCGACTCCGACCACCACGCCGACGACGCCCACCGCGCCGACGACGCCCACCGGGACCACTCCGACCGGTCCCGGCACCGGGGGGGCCGGCCTCGGGAACGGAAATGGCAACGGGAACGGCGACGGCGGCGGGGGCAACTGATGAGCAGCGCCACGTTCACGATCGCCGGGCGCTACCGAGTCGAAAGCCGGCTTGGTGTCGGCGGCATGTCGACCGTCCACCTGGCCTTTGATCAGCGGCTCGAGCGGTATGTGGCCGTCAAGCTGTTGGCCGAGCACCTGGCCGAGGACGCCACGTTCATCTCGCGCTTCCGCCGCGAGGCACTGGCCGCCGCCCGCCTCGTGCATCCGAATATCGTGCAGGTGTTCGACTTCGGACTCGACCAGTCGAGCCATCAGCACTTCATCGTCATGGAGCACGTGGATGGCGAGTCGTGCGCCGAGCTTCTGCGGGACCGCGGCCATCTCGACGTGGAGCAGGCTGTGGAGATCGTCTCGCAGTCCTGCCGCGGGCTTGAGTACGCCCATCGCAACGGCGTCGTCCACCGTGACGTCAAACCCGGGAACCTGCTCGTCTCCAAGGCCGATGTGGTCAAGCTGGCCGACTTCGGCATCGCCCGTGCCACCGATCAGTCGAGCATCACCCAGGTTGGCTCGGTGCTGGGCACGGCGGCCTATCTGGCGCCGGAGCAGGCCAGGGGAGAGGAGGCCGGCCCGCGCGCTGACCTGTACTCCCTCGGGGTGGTGGCCTATCAGCTGCTCAGCGGCCGGCTGCCCTACGAGGCCACGTCGCTCGGGGAGCTGGCGCTCAAGCAGCAGCGCGAGTTGCCCGTGCCCCTCCAGCAGCTCAACCCGCGAGTCCCCCCCGAGCTGGGGGACGCTGTGCTGGCCGCACTGGCCATCGACCAGGAGGAGCGTCCCGATGACGCCCTTCAGCTGGCCGAGGCGCTCAAGGAGGGCTCGCAGGGAGTCTCACCGTTCAGCAGCCAGCGCCCGACGCGCCGGCTCGGCACCGGTCCGACGCGGGCGCTCGGAGCGCGGGATACCCCTACCCAGGCCACCCGGATTGCGCGGGCCGACACCGAAGCCACTCGAGTGACGCCTCGGCGGCCTCGCACCGTTCCCGCCGGGGCCCCACTGCAACGCCGCGAGCCCCCCGAGCCGGTCAGACGCCAGAAGCGCCGCGCTGGGCCGCTCCGCCGAGCCCTTCGGCTGACCTTTCTCCTGCTGGTGATCATCGTGATCGCGGTGATCGTGGTGGTCGTCGCGACCAGCACCTCGGCTACCGCGGTGCACACACGCCAGATCATCGGCCACGACGCCCAGAGCGCCATCAGCCAGCTGAAAAGCCTGATCGGCGCCAACACCAAGAAGTAGCTGGGGGGCGCAAGCGCCCCGCCGCTACGCGTTGGCTGAGCTTTATCAAGTCTGTGGCGGAGGATTTGGCGCTGGGCCGGGAGCGGCACCGGCCCGGAAGGCCGCTGTCACGTCGGCCAGGCGGTCGGTGTCGATCGCCGTCCGCAGGTCGGCCATCAGGCGGACGATGAAGCTCAGGTTGTGCAGGGTGAGCAGCCGTGCGCCGGTCGTCTCGCCGACTCGCATCAGGTAGTGCAGATAGCCGCGCGTGTGGCCGGCGGCGCACGTGGGACAGGGGCAGCCCGGGAGGAGTGGCTCCTGGGAGGTGCGGAAGCGCCCTTTCATCAGATCGACCCGCCAGCGGCTTTCGGGGTCCGCCACCAGCGCCACGCCGTGGCGGGCCAGGCGGGTGGGCATCGCGCAGTCGAACGTGTCGATGCCCATCTCCACGCCGGAGATCAGGTCGTCGATCTCGCCGATCCCCAGGAGGTGGCGGGGCCGATCCGGGGCGACCCGCTCGAGCGCCTGTGTTGTCCAGCCCACCACCTCGTGCATCTGGGGCTTGTCCTGCCCGAGCGAGCCGCCGATGGCGATTCCCCGGCAGCCGCTCGCGGCGACCGTCTCGGCCGACTCGAGCCGCAGATCTGGCTCGACACCTCCCTGGACGATCCCATAGACGACCTGCTCGGATGGTCCATGCTCGGCGTGCCAGCGCAGGCAGCGCTCGAGCCAGCGGTGCGTGCGGGCGGTGGAGCGAGCGGTGTAGTCGCGGCTGACGTGAAACGGCGTGCACTCGTCGAACGCGAGCGCGATGTCCGAGCCCAGCGCCGCCTGCACCTCCATCGAGGTCTCCGGCCCCATGAACCGCTCGGAGCCGTCCACGTAGGAGCGGAAGCGCACACCCGGCTCGGCTATCTCCAGGATCGATCCATTTGATTGCTGGCCTCGCCGGCGCCCCTTGATCTCGTCGGCCACGCCGCCGTGCCCCATGGAGAACACCTGAAAGCCGCCGGAGTCGGTGATGATCGGCCCCGGCCAGCCCATGAACCGGTTCAGCCCGCCGAAGCGAGCCACCAGCTCGTGGCCGGGAGCCAGAAACAGGTGAAAGGCGTTGCCCAGGACCATCTGGTAACCGAGACCCTGCACATCGCGCGCGTCCAGGGTCTTGACCGATCCCCGGGTGGCCAGCGGCACGAAGGCCGGCGTCTCCACGTCGCCGTGGGCCAGGCGCAGGATCCCGGTGCGAGCTCGGGTTTGCAGGGAGCGGGTGCGGATCTCGAACACGGCAGCGGTGAAGCTACCGAGCTTCGTCCCGGTCCTCCGCCGGATCGCTGCGCCCGCTAGCGTGGCGCCTGTGGAAGCGATCGGTTCGGGACAGCGGGAAAGTGGCCTGGCCGCCGCCACCGATGCGCTGGTTCAGGCCGCCCAAACGCTGGCCGGCGCCGGACTGGTTGCGGGCACCGCGGGCAACCTGAGCGTCCGTGCCGGTGACCTGCTGGCGGTCACGGCGACCGGTGCCAGGCTCGGGGAGCTCCGCGCCGAGCACGTGACGATCGTCGACCTCGACGGCCGCGTCGTCGGCGGTCAATTGGCTCCCACTTCGGAGCTGGCTCTCCACCTGGAGATCTATCGCCGCTTCGCCCCCGGCTCGATCGTCCACGCCCATCCACCGGTCGCCACCGCGCTGGCCTGCGTGCTGGATGAGCTTCCCTGCATCCACCCGGACATGCTCGAGCTGGGAGGAGCCCTGCGCGTAGCCCCCTACCGGCAGTTCGGCAGCCAGGGATTCGCCCAGGTGACCGCCGAGGCGCTACAGGATCGCCAGGCCGCTCTGATGTCCAACCACGGCACCGTGGCGATCGGTGAGACACCGGAGCAGGCCGTCGACCGGACGGGCCTGCTGGAGTGGGCGGCCGGCCTGTACTGGCGCGGAGCCTTGATCGGCACGCCCCGCGTTCTCTCGGAGGATCAGCAGCAGGAGCTCCGAGCGACGATCAGCCGGATCGGCTACGGACACATCCACCCACTGGACAGCTGAGTGGCGGTCCTGCTGGCGCTGCTGTCGGCCGGGGCCTATGGCACCGGAGACTTCGCCGCCGGACTGGCGGCGCGTCGCTACGCCTCGGGCGCAGTGACGCTCAGCTCTCAGATCTGCGGGCTGATCGCCGCCTGCATCGCGCTTCTGTTCTTCTCCGGTACCGGCCCGGCCGCGGCTCCTTTGCTGTGGGGGACGCTCAGCGGTGTGGGCAGCGCGATCGGAACCTTCTCGCTCTACCACGGACTGTCGGTGGGACGGATGAGCGTCGTGGCCACTCTGTCCGCAGTGCTCACCGCGGTGATTCCGGTGCTGGTCGGCCTTGGTCTGGGAAACCATCTGAGCGTGCCCGCGGCAGTCGGGATCGTGGTGGCGGTGCCCGCCATCGCACTCGTCTCCTGGCAGCCGGAGCACCAGCGCAGCGGCACAGAGGCGGCCGGGGCGCTATACGGCGGGGTGGCCGGACTGGGGTTTGCCCTCCTCCTGATCGCTCTGGACAAGGCAGGGACCCGGTCGGGCGCCTGGCCGCTGGTTCCGGGTCAGGCGGTGTCCGTCGTGCTGCTGCTCCCGGTCGCGATCCGGGGGATCGCCGGCCACGGGCGGCCCGGTCGCTCGGCGGTGCAGCTGGCGCTGGGCGCCGGTGTTCTGACCGGCGCGGGGAACCTGCTTTACCTGGCTGCCACGGGACATGGGCAACTCGCCGTGGTCGCGGTCCTCACCTCGCTGTATCCGGCGATGACCGTCGTCCTGGCGCGAATCTTCCTGGACGAGCACTGGACGCGGCGTCAAGCCGCGGGCCTGCTCAGCGCAGCGCTCGCCGTGGTCTTGGTCAGTCTGCGCTGAGGCGCACACGCGCCCGGCAGCGCTACTGACACCCATGGCGCGCTCAGTTGCAGATCGTGCAGAAGCCCTCCGCGCATCCGCAGCGCGGTGGGTCGAACGCTACCTGGACCGGGCCCCACATCCGCAGCCAACCGCGGGCGATCGGCTCGGTGCGGTCAGGCGATCCACCCGGCCACAGGGCACTGGAGAGCACGCGCAGAAGGCGCTCGCTCTCTGCGCTGGACCGAGCGGCCGCACGGATGTGAGGCGCCAGCATCTTGCGAAGCTCTGGATAGTTGGGCATCCTGAGTGAGGGACTACCCGATTTGGGTAGGAACGATCGCGTGACATCCGTCACGCTGGTCCCGGACGCGTAACGCCCGGAAACAGTAGGGTCAGGACTACATCCCCAACGGCAAGGAGGAATCGATGCCGCAGCCCAAGCGCGGTACCTCAAGTTCCAGTGGTTCTTCGAAATCAAGCGGTTCCGGATCGTCGCGGTCCCGGAGCACCAAGGCGAGCAGCGGGTCATCCGGCTCCACCAGCGGCCGCAAAACGGCCCGTTCGGGATCCGGATCCCGTTCCGGCACGGCCTCTCGGTCCGCTTCGGGTTCGTCTCGGTCGGCTTCGTCCCGGTCGGCTTCCTCGCGGTCGACGGCCGGCCGGTCCGGCTCGACGTCGAGCAGCCGGTCGAGCTCGGCCCGCCGAGCGGCCGGCCCTGACCCGCGGATCGAGGCCATTGCCACCCGCCTGCGCAAGCTCAATGAGCGGATCATCGAGGCGGGCCGTGACGCGGGGGAGACGACCCTCACTACCTATGAGAAGGCACTCAAGACGATTGCCACCGGAATCGAGAAGGGTCCGGGAAGCAGTGACGTCGACTGGATCTCGCATATGGCGACGGCCCAGGCGAAGTTCCTTCGCGACGTGACCGAGAGCTGGGCTAAGGCAGCCCGCGGCGTACTGAAGTAGACGGACCGCTACGCGGTCAGGGGTAGGGTGAGTGCGCGGCGTTCTGCCGCGCCCTTACCAAGCCTGGTGGCCGCCGCAATGGGGGCAGTCGACCGAGGTGTTGACGGGCGCCTCAAAGACCATCCCGCACGGGCACGTGTAAACGGCCGTGTCCTCGCTCTGGTCCCGATCCCGTCGCTCGAGGCCGGCCTGATCGGCTTCCCGAACGCGCACGCGGCTCTCGCCGTGGCGGCTCCGGATCCGGCGCCCGAGCTTCTCTGCGGTGGTTGGTCGTGTCGGCATGCTCACACTAGTAACGGCGTTGATGGCGTTTGGTTTCGCCTCCGGGGCCACATTCACCTGCTGCTAACACAGGACTGGCTTGGTGGGGGCAGATCGAAAGCCGACCTGTGGGAGAATTACCAGACGCATGGACCCTAGTCGCAAGCGCGTCATCCGCCTGTCCGTGGCGCTGACCGCCGCCCTCCTCTTAGCCACCGCCCTCATCTACGTCAGCTTCAGCGCCGGTCGTGACGAGTTCACGGCCTCGCAGCTGCTGGCCAGAGCCGAGCCGGGCGGCCAGTACATCCTGGCCGGCACGGTCCTCGACGGCTCGGTTCACCAGCAGGGCTCGACGCTCCTGTTCAGCATCCGAGACCCCACGAAGCACGTCGCCGTGCCGGTTCGATATACCGGGATCGTGCCCGATCCGTTCGCCCAGGGCCGGGCCGTCCTTGTGAACGTGACCGACCAAGATGGCAAGTTCATCGGTCAGCAGAACTCGCTGACCACCAAGTGCCCGTCGAAGTACCAGGCCGCGTCCGGCGCCTACAACTAGTGTTTGGACCCCACTGATGGCGCTGCTCGGCCACACGCTGCTCCTGCTCGCGCTGGCGATCACCCTGTACGGGATCGGCGCCTCGGTGTACGGCGCCCGAGCACGCCGGCGCGACTGGGTCGACTCGGGCCGCCGCGCCGTCTACGCGCTGGCCGGCGTGACCATGACCGCCTTCGTGCTGGTCGAGATCGCCTTCCAGCGCAACGACTTCGCGTTCAACATCGTGACCCAGACGTCGTCGACGACGCTGTCCACGTTCTACAAACTGACCGCGCCGTGGTCGTCGCAGGCCGGCTCGCTGCTCCTGTGGGTGATGCTCCTGTCCTTCTGGTCCAGCCTGGTGCTGTTCCTGACCCGGCGTCGCCTGCGTGAGATCGCGCCGTATGCAACCGCCGTGTTGATGGGTTTCGCGGCGTTCTTCGACTCGCTGGCCTGCTTTGCCGCAAACCCGTTCGCCACCAGCTCTCCCGCCCCGACCCAGGGAGCCGGGCTGGATCCGCTGCTCCAGCACCCGACGATGATGTTCCACCCCCCGATGCTCTACTCGGGCTACACGCTGATGGCGATCCCGTTCGCCTTTGCCATCGGGGCGCTGATCAGCGGCCGGCTCGGTTCGGACTGGATCCGTGACACCCGGCGGTTCGCGCTGGCCGCCTGGCTGTTCTTGGGCACCGGGATCGTCCTCGGTGCGCTGTGGTCCTACACCGAGCTCGGCTGGGGTGGCTACTGGGGCTGGGATGCGGTCGAGAACGCGGCCCTGATGCCCTTCCTCTGCATAACCGCCTTCATCCACTCGATCCAGATCCAGGAGAAGCGGGGGATGCTGAAGGTGTGGAACGTGTCGCTGATCCTGTTGAGCGGCACGCTGGCCATCTTCGGGACGTTTCTGGTTCGCTCTGGGGTGCTGGACTCGATCCACGCCTTCGGAGCCTCGACGCTGGGCGTGCCGTTCGTCTGCCTGCTCGGGGTGATGATCCTCGGCTCAATCGGCTTGGTGCTCTACCGCCGGCCGGCGCTGCGCGCCGAGAACCGGATCGACTCGCTCGTCTCCCGGGAGGCGGTGTTCCTGTTCCAGAACCTGGTGCTGGTGGCGATGGTGTTCGTGATCTTCTGGGTCACGATGTTCCCGCTGATCTCCGAGGCGGTGACCGGCACGAAGGTGTCGGTCGGGCCGCCCGCATTCACCCCGTTCGTGGTCCCGCTGGCGCTCGTGCTGGTGGCCCTGGCCGGGATTGGACCGATCATCTCCTGGCGCCGCGTGACCGCGGCCAACCTGCGACGCAACTTCACTTTCCCGGTGGCCTCCGCGGCAGTCGTGCTGATCCTCGTCCTGGCCCTCGCCCACGCGTCCAGCAAACCGCTGGCGATCGCCATGTGGACGCTCGGGTCGTTCGTCATCGCCACGGTTCTGCAGGAGTTCTACCGGGGCACGAGCGCTCGCCGGGCGATGACCAAGGATGCCTGGCCGGTCGCGCTGGGAGGCCTGGTTCGCCGCAATCGCCGGCGCCACGGCGGCTACCTGGTCCATCTGGGCATCTCAGTCCTTTTGATCGGTGTGGCCGCGTCCTCGTCCTTCCAGCATTCCCACGACGTGGTGCTGAAGCCCGGCCAGTCGACCACTGTCGACGGCTACCGGTTCGCCTACGTGCGCCCGACGGAGGCGGCGCTGGCCGCCAAGATCTCGTTCGGGGCGGTGCTCCGGGTGACCAAGGGCCGCAGCTACGTGACCACGCTGCACACGACCCGGGGCTACTACCCGAGCACCGACAACAGCACCGGGGTGATCGGGCGCTTCTTCGCCGGCGCGGCCGATAGCACGGTCGGCCTGGACGCCGGTCTGACCCGGAACCTGTGGGCCGTGACCTCGGTCAACCCGACGCCGCTGTCGGGCTACATCAACCAGGGCGACAAGTACTTCGCCGACTATCTGACCGCGATCATGCCGAAGCTGTCGAAGCTCCCGCACGCCGAGCAGAACCTTGTGCTCGATCGCTACTACGCCTACCGAGATGAAGCGGTGGCGGGCATCGCCAGACGGTTCCTCACACACACCTGGCCGGTGGAGTTCCTGATCATCGTCGCCCCGCTGGTCACCTGGATCTGGGGTGGCGCGCTGGTTGTCGTCATCGGTGGCTTGATCGCCCTGTGGCCGGTGCCCGTCCTGGCTCGCTGGCGCAGCGCCGCCGTCTACCGCGCCCGCCTGGCCCGCGAGCTCGCCTAGCTGCACGGGGCGGTCTCGCCCGGAGCATTGACATGACCTACGTGATCGTCCTGTTGGTGCTGTTCATCGTGGTGTTCGTGATCACCGCGCCGCTCCGTCGGGGGACCGACGATGCGCCGGGGTCGGATTCCGGCGGCGTCCCCGATCCCTCGCCTGAGCTGCTGGAGCTGGAGGCGGCACGCGATGCCAAGTACCGCGAGATCCGCGACGCCGAGCTCGATCACCAGACGGGCAAGCTGTCGGATGAGGACTACCAGGCGGTCGACTCGACCCTGCGAGCCGAGGCGATCGAGATCCTGCGCCGGCTGGACAGCCTCACCGGCCGGCGCAGCTAGCCGGCGCCCGCGGTCGCCAAGCGCGGCCCGCCAGCGTCTACCATCCCCGGTGAGATGATCACGATCCTCGACGTCGTTCAGGTGTTCATCAGCGTCATGCTGATCTTCCTGATCCTCATGCACTCCGGAAAGGACGCCGGGCTGTCCGGCGCCTTCGGCGTGGGCACGGGCGCCGGGGCTCTGGGTGGCGGCTCGCTGGTGGAGCGCAACCTGAATCGCTGGACGATCCTGTTCGGGGTCCTGTTCGCGGTCAACACGATCGTCCTGATCAAGATCTCGTAATCGTTGGCCGCGGGCCGGTCTGGGGACGGCTCACCAGGCGGCGCGGTACAGCTCCAGGATCTCGGCGCGGTCGGCCGGAGGAGGGGTCATGTGAAGTTCGGGCCGCTGGACCGCCTGATCGGCGCAGCGGTCGAGCACGGATTGGTCGCCGTCGATCACCTGGCGCAGGCGGGTGACGCCGGTGAGTCCTCTGATCCGCTCGGCAAACGCCACCACATCCTCGCCGGCTGCCTCACCCAGCTGCTGAAGCTCCGCGGGAAACCGGCGGGCCAGGGCGGCGGCGGTGTGGGGCAGCATGATCGCGTTGGCCGGCCCGTGTCCCACGCTCGCGAACCGAACCAGTGTCTGAGCCAGCACGTGGTGAAGGCCATAGCCGGTCGAGCTGATCACGTAACCGGCCAGGAGCGAGCCCAGGGCCAGGCGGTCGCGAACTGCGACCGACTCGGCGGCGCGGGCTTCATGGCCCAGCGCCGCCGCGATCAGCCGGATCGACTCCAGAGCCGTCAGGCGAGCTGCCGGGTTGCGCAGCGGCGTCAGTGGTCCCTCCAGCGCATGGCCGATGGCATTTGCGGCGCTGGCCGCCTGTTCGCGCGGGGGTTGGGAGGCGCTCAGTTCCGGGTCGTTGATGACCAGCTCCGGACGAGCCCGCGGGGTGTCGGCGGCGACGCCGCCCGCGTGGCGGTGGATGGAGGTCATCTCGGCGCCTGACAGCGTGGTGGGGATCGCTGCCACCCGGCGGGGAGGATCGGCGGCCGCCAGTGCCTTGGCCGTGTCGATCACCCGGCCGCCGCCGAGCGCCACGAGGAGCTGATCCTGCAGCGCCGGCCGCAGGCTGGCGGCGATCTCGTCCACGCGTCCGGGCGGGACATAGTGCACACGGGCCGCGTCCCGGACCAGCTCGGGTGCGCATGCGGCTGCCCGCTCGGTACTCAGCAGCTCATACGGAGCGGCGCCGAGCAGCCCGCGAGCTTCTGAGACCTTTCCCCGGCCGTAGACGATCGTGCGCTCGCCATCGATCCAGCGAAACGACTCGCTCTCTGACCACCAGGGGCTGGCGAGGTTCACGCGCGACCGTTGAGCCCGGCCACGATCCGCAGCAGCTCGAGCGGGCTGAACGGCTTGGTCAGGAAAATGTCGGCCCCGGCCTCCTCGGCCCGGCGTTCCACATCGTCTCCGTGAGCGGCGGTCAGCATCACGATCGTCGTGCCGTTGGTGGGCGACGCGCTGCGAAGCTCCCGGCATGCAGCTCGTACTGCCCGACGTCCTCCAGCGTGGTGGTGATCAACCGGCGGATGAACGGATCATCGTCCAGCACCAGCACGGCCTCGCTCATCGGACGGCGGAACCGATTGCCACGAAGCGCTCGTCGGGGATTCTCTGGAATGCTTCGACGGCCTGGGGATCGAAGTGCCGGCCCGACTGGGCGACGATCATCGCCCGGGCCTCCGGGACGGGAGAGGCGGGGCGGTAGGGGCGATCGGAAGTGAGCGCGTCCAGCACGTCGGCGACGGCGAACACCCGCGCGGCCAGCGGGATCTCCTCGCCCGACAGGCCATCGGGGTAGCCCGTCCCGTCCCAGCGCTCGTGATGGGAGCGGACCACGGCTGTGCCGTCACCCAGGAAGTCGCGCACGATCGTCTCGCCGATGATCGGGTGCTGTTGCATCAGCGTCCGCTCTCGTCGGGATAGGGGGCCGTCCTTGAGGAGGATCGCGTCGGCGATGCCCACCTTGCCGAGGTCGTGGAGCAGGAAGCCGAACTCGGTGGTCGGATCGTCGGCCAGACGCACATCCACGTGCCGGATGATCTCCATCCCATAGGCGGCCACGCGTTCGGCGTGCTTGGCGGTGTTGCGGTCTCGCGCCTCCACGGCGTTGGCCAGCGCGGTGACCGTGGCCCGGTAGGCCTTGACCAGCAGCTGAGCCCGGGAGCGCTCCTGCTTGTAGATCTCCCGGACGTCGGCGGCGTACACCTCCAGCTGGCGATCCTTGTCGCCGGACTCCTGCTCGCGGGAAGCCAGCTCGGCCTGGAGCCGATCAACCTCGTCGCGCAGACGCTCGATGTCCGCGGTCTGGTCGGCGACCCCTTGCACCGGCATGGACGAAAAGACTACCGGTTTTTGCAGGCGTTATCGATCAATCGTCCAGTCGACCGGTGTCGGCGGGCAGCTGCTCCTGCAGCGCCGCGAGCAGGACCGTCAAACCGGTCAGCGCCAGGCGAAGCGAGCGGGCGATGGAGAGGCGCTGCATCTCGGTGTGACCGGCGAGGCTACCATTGGTCGAAGGATGGGTTTGGCGCGGGAGTGGCTGAGACAGACGCTGGGCGGCGGTGCTGGCGCCGGTGGCTCTGATCGCGGCCGTGGTACTCCAGGAGGTCTCACCATGACGGCTGACGGTCTCCAGCTCGGCTCCTGGTTCTCCCGCCGGCCGACCCGCGGTCGCGGCGTCTCGGCTCTAGCCACGGCAGTCGCGCTGACGCTGGCGGGGTGCGCTAGCCACGGAGCCGTCAGCTCTGGCGCCTCCGGTTCGTCCATCAAGTCGCGGTCGAGCACCACCGTCACGGCTCACGCGGCGGCGATTCCCGGCGGCAACTGGACCCAGTTCGACTACAACGCTCAGCGCAGCGGCGTCGGACCCACTGACACCGGCATCACGGCCGGCAACCTGAGCAAGCTGAAGACGCGCATCGTCCACCTGCCGGGAACGGTCGATTCCTCCCCAGTCGAGCTGCACGGCGTCAAGCTGGGCCGCCGCCTCCGGGACGTGGTCATCGTCACCACCTCGTACGGCATCACGCTGGCCATCGACCCAGGCACCGGGCGCTGGCTGTGGGAGTTCGTACCGCGGGGCACCTCGCATCTCGAAGGCTCACCGCAGATCACCGCCGCCACCCCGATCGTCGATCCGGATCGCCGGTTCGTGTACACGGCCAGCCCGAATGGCGTGATCCACAAGCTGCGCGTATCCAACGGACGGCAGGTGTGGGGCCGGAAGATCACCACCAATCCGTCTTACGAGAAGATCGAGGGCGCGCTCAACATCGATGGCTCGTCGCTCGTTGCCTCAACAGGTGGCTACGAGGGAGACATCCCGCCCTACCAGGGTCATGTTGTGCTGATCAGCCGGCGTACCGGCCATATCACCCACCTGTGGAACTCGCTGTGCTCCAACCGGCGGCACCTGATCGACCCCACCAGCTCGTGTCCGGCCAGCGACTCGGCCATCTGGGGGCGCTCCGGGTCGGTGATAGAGCCCGGGAAGAGCGGCCGCATCCTGGTGGCCACAGGCAACGGCCCGTTCAACGGCCGGACCAACTGGGGCGACAGCGTCCTGGAGCTGTCTCGCTCGCTCCGCCTGCGGCATAACTGGACACCCGTCGATCAGACGAGACTCAACAACACCGATCTTGACCTCGGCAGCACCGAGCCCGCGCTCCTGCCCACTGTGGCCGGTCTGCACCTGGCCGTTCAGGAAGGCAAGGACGGGCTCCTCAGGCTGCTCAATCTGAACCGCCTGGATGGAACCACCGGCGGAGCCGGCCCGCGAACCGGCGGCGAGCTCCAGACGATCTACGCGCCTGGCCCCACTTACGTGTTCACCGAGCCCGCGGTGTGGTCGCATGGTGGCCACGTGTATGTGTTCGTGGCCGATGGGGCGGGAACCAATGCCTACGAACTCGGGCACAGCCATCGTCTGTTCGTGGCCTGGCAGGACGGTGCGGGGGGAACCAGTCCGGTCCTCGCCGGCGGCCTGCTTTACGTGTACGACCCGGGCGGCCGGCTGATCGTCCGCGATCCGCTCACCGGCCGCGCGCTCGCCTCACTGGCGGCTGCACCGGGTCACTGGAACAGCCCGATCGTCGTGGGCGGGCGGATCATCCTGCCGGTCGGTGATGACAACGACCTCCTGACCCACGGGCTGCTCTACATCTACCACCTGCCAGGGCGCTGAGCGCGCAGACCGGCTCGGGCTTGACCCGTCTCCGGTCGGCCAGCCGGCGCTGCGATCAGATCACGTGGACGGGGACGCCCAGCCCGATGTGGTGGGCCAGCCAGCCGTCGGCGGCCCTTTCTAGCCGGATGCACCCGTGTGAGATGTGGCCCGGGATGCCGCTGGGGTCGTAGTACGGTCCGTGAATTCCGACCACGCCACCACCCGGCCAGTCCGTCAGCGTCGAGTAGTCGGTGGTGCCAAACGCGTACGGGTAGTAGCCCGAGCTCGGATTGCTGATCTTGAAGATCTCGCGGACCCAGAAGTGGCCGGTGGGCGTCGGGGTGGAGGGCTTGCCGATCCCGACCGGTGCGTTCCACACCTTCCGGCCGTTCGAGTACAGGTACATCCGCGTCTTCTCACGATTGACGACGATCAGCTGATGCGTCAGGTGGAAGTTTCCGAGCGCGCGTTGCTGAACCCAGCCGACACGTCCATTTGGGCGGCCCGGGATCCGGATCTCCACCCACACGTCCCCGTGAGAGTCAGTCGTCTGCTTGAGCAGCAGGTACAGCTCGGGGAAGCCGTCGGGCGTGTACCAGTTGGTCCTGACGATCCGGTGTGAAGTGACAGACGGGTGCTTGTGGACCCAGGCGATCTGGTTGGTGTAGGCCCAGCGCGAGAACGTGGTCTCGTTGGAGAGCACCTTGGTCTTGGCGGCCTTCTTGGTTGGCGGCGACTTGGGGGTCGTGGTCGTCGTCGTCGAGGTGGTCGTCGTCGTAGTCGTGGTGGTCGTGCCCGTGGTGGTGGAGGCGGGCCGGCTCTGCGCGGAGGCCGCGTGAACTCCTCTGACCGCGGCAGTGTGAGCCTGGGCGAACTGGGCAGGTACCGGGTTGAGGGACTGGATCCGGATCCCGTGCCACATCCGCGCCGGACCGAGATATTGCGGTGAGGCCCCCGACGAACCGGCCAGCCACCCGCCCAAGCCGGCTGCGGCGACACCGACCGCCAACGTTCCGCGCCAGACCGTGCTTCTCATGTGAATACCTTTCTCAAACCTTTCGCCCACCGCAGCTGCTTACGGCATCCGATCGAACCTCCCGCAGCGAACGCTACCGACAGGATATAGATCGGCACGGCGTCCACAGCGCAGTAGTACCAACCAGCCACTGATCCAACAGCTCAGAAGGGCAGAGGTTTCGGTCGTTCTGATCGGTCGATCCCTACCGGCCCGCGCGAGCGCTGGACATGTGGTCCTCAAGCCGGCCGGGGTAAACGCGCTCCGCTTCGGCTTCCAGACGCTTCTCGTGACGCCGCACCCAGATGATGAAGCTGATCACGACCACTACGGCCAGTCCGCCCAGCGCGTAGTCGACTGGGCCTCGGACACCCGATAGGGCGGAGCCGGCGTAATAGAAAGCAACTGCGTAGATGCCTGACCAGATGATCCCGCCTGTCGCGTTGAAGAGCAGGAAGCGCCCGTAGTCCATCTGATTGGTTCCGGCCAGGAAGGCGGCGTAGGTCCTGAGGATCGAGACGAAGCGTCCAAAGAACACCACCTTGCCTCCCTGGCGATCGAAGATCAGCCGGCCCACCTTCAGCTTCGCCTCGTCCAAGCGAACCTTCGAGCCGTAGCGCCGCAGCAACGCGTAGCCGCCCAAGCGACCGATGGCGAAGCCGATGTTGTCGCCCACGATCGCGCCGAGCGCGGCGATCAGCCAGATCAGCCAGACGACCAGGTGGTGAGTGGCGCCGGCGTACACCGAGGCGGTGATCACCATCGTCTCGCCCGGGAGTGGAACACCCAGGCTCTCGACCATCACGAACGCGAACACCGCGGCGTACCCGTACTGGTTCAGCAGCGTGTGCAGCGTTTGGGTGGCAAAGAAGGCTGCCAACACGGTCAGGCGAGGTCCAGGCGAGCCGCGGCTAACTCGCGTCCTTGGCGAGGCCGTCGCGGACGAAGACCTTCGGGGATGGCGAGCGGTGGAAATGGGTCTGGAAATATCCCCGGATCGCGGGTGTCCAAGGGATACGGCGGTTGGTGTAAAGATCACACCACTTGAGCGTCGGGGGGTAGCAGTACAGCCATACGTATTGCGCTTGCCGGAAGGCCGACAGCCAGGCCTTCCGGACCGCCGGGTACCGCCCAGCGCCGTTGAGGGCGTTGTGGGCTGCACCCAGGCTCAGGTCGGTGCCGAGCGAATCGACCAGCGGCGAGCATCCGGGCACGTCGGACACGAAGCGGTTGGCCATGATCGTCAACGACGGATTGTCGGTGAGTACGCAGGCCCCGGACGGGATCACACGGTCAACGCTCGCCCGCACTCTGTATGCGGTCATCAGGTGCTCCTGGCGAACATCGTCGCCCGTCATCGCGGCAATCGCTGCGATCGCCGTGAGCAACACCACACCCACCGTGACAGTGCCGCGCCCCGCGCGAGGGAGCGGCGACTGGACCATGGCACCGATGAGGCGGGCCACCGACAATCCGATCAAGAGGGCGAGGAACGGAGCGAACGCAGCCGCGTAGTGCCAGTAGAAGTCGGCCGGCAGCAGGAGGCCGGCGAACACGGCGGCGGCCGCGGTGAGGGCAAAGCAATCCAGCGGCGAGGGAGGGCGCCGGGCAAACAGCGACGCCGCGACGATGCACGCGAGTACAACCGCGACGATGAGCGTCACCACCGCTGTGATCTGAGCCGAGCTCAGGTTGAAGTATTGAAGCCCGAACAGGTAGCTCAATCGACTCGTGAGCGACACATGCGTCAGGTCTGTTCGCTGGTACTGATCGACGATCACGTCGTAGAGGAAGCGGCGTGGGGCAAGCGCCGCGAACGGGAGAATCGGAATCGCGAAGCCTGCGATCACGCCGCCGACATAGAGGCCGCTCCGCCGCCAGCGCGAGATCCCTCTCCTACTCGAGCGGGGGCCAGGGTCGCTCATGGCGAGGACCACCAGCAGCGCCAGCGCCGGAAACAGCGCGAACGCCTTGACGGCGCCGGCAAATCCGATCGCCAGCCCGCCCAGGACCAACCGTCGGCGACTCAGCGTCGGCTGGTCGCCCTCGAAGACCGCCAGGGCTCCCAGCAGACAGAAGAGGACGAGCCACGGCTCCAGAAACAGTGTCGAGGCGGCCTTCACCGAGCCTGGATGAACCGCCAGGATCCCGCACACCAGGGTGACGGCGACCGCGCCACGATGCCTGACGAGCAGCCCGGCGAGGGCAACCGTCGCAGCCCCGACGCAGGCCGTCAGGACTCGCGCTACGGCCATCGCGCTCGCGCTCCCGGTGAGCTTTGCCAGCAGCGCGAGGGGCACTGCCAGCAGCACGATCCCCGGCGGCTGCACGAAGGCGAAGTCCCGATAGGGGGCATATCCGTCGAGCAAACGGATGGCGCTGCCCAGGTAGACGCCATCGTCGTACTGGGGCACGCCGAGGAGCTGACCTGGTCGCGTGAGCTGGTAGAGGCGCAGGACCAGCGCCAGCAACGTCAGGATCGCCACGAGAAGTGTCGTGACGCTCGCTCCGGCACGGCGGTCGCTCGGCACCCGAACGGCGGACCGCGATGCCGGGCTGGGCTTGGCGCCGAGCGCCGTCTCCTGATCGGCGGCCATAACTGCTAGCGAGGCTACCTGGCTGCGGGAATCCCGCGACGCCAGTGCCGGCGCACCGACGTCCCGGGGCGGCGAGGCCCGCCGGCTAGTCCATGTTGATGGGATAGGCCGTAAGGGGGTTTGAAACCGAACACCCTGGACGTCGCGCACCCGTAACCCACATTGAGGTCCGACAAGGCAGCGACTGCCGCGAACCCGCAGGTGCTGGCAGCGTCAGCCCGATAACAAGCCATTGGGTGCTAGATGCCACGTCGGTACGGGCGCGTGCGGGACCGGCGTGAAAGACTTCGCGCGTGCAGAGCCAGCCCGTCAGCGCCGTTGACGAGAACCCCTATGCGGGCGGGCACGTGTGTCGCGGCTGACTGAGCTGATCTCCCAGGTCGCGAAGACGGACGCCTCCCTCGCGGACGACCTTCGCAGAAGAGCGTGTCCCCTTGGGGACGGCGATAAACCATCCCCGGGGGTTGTACGCGATTTCCGATTCTGACTAGCCGGTGAACACCGGGGTGGCCGCGGTGACCCGGATCGCCGCGACGGCTGACTTGTAGCCGGCCTTGGTCACCCGGGCGTGGTAGGTGCCCTTCTTGAGCGCCAGGCACAGCTTTGCCTTGCCGCTGGCGGACGTGACCGCCTTGTGCCCGGCCAATTTGACCGTGGCCTTCTTGACTCCGTGACCGCCCGAGGTGGCGCGCAGCACGTAGCACGTGCTCGTCCCGGCCTTGGCTGAGTGCGGGGACACGCTCAGCTTCACCGGCCTGCTGGACGAGGCGATCTTGATCCTATGCACGATCCGGGCCGCCGGCGTGCCGTTGCAATACGCCGTCTGTCCTGTGAACACCTGGGTCAGAGAGCAACCCGAGTCGTCGGTCACGGTCAGCGTGACCTTGTACTTGCCCGCCTTCTTATAAGTATGAGACGGCGTCGCGCCACCGTTGCTCAGGCTGTGACCATCCCCGAAGCTCCAGTGATACACCGCGACCGTCCCGTCCGAGTCAGAGGACGTCGACCCGTTGAACTTCGTCGCCTTACCCGCCTTCCCAGCCTTGGCCGAGAACGCCGCCACCGGACCCTGATCCGGCGGGATGATCATCGCCAATGACCCCGAACCGGCCGCCGCCGTCGCTGGAGACTTTGGTGTCAGCGCGCCGGTCGACGAGACGTCGTACTGGTCGACGTACGCGTGGCCGTAGTTGGGTGTGTACAGGTGCGCTCCATCGGCCGTCATCCAAGAGCCGATGGGGCAGCCGCCGGGGGTTACCGAGGGCGGAACAAGCGGACTCAACTCGGCGTTGCTGCCGATGCTGAACTGATAGATCAGCCCGCCGTCGCAGTCGGAGGCGTAGACATTTCGGCCGTTGGGACTGACAATCAGAGCGTAGTCGTCGGAGCCTCCGGCGACACTCGGCACGGATTTGGCCGACAATTCGCCGCCGCTCCCCACGCTGTACTCGTCGATGACCGAGCCTCCGGTACTGGAAACGTACAGGCTCGTACCGTCCGGCGTCATCGCGATGTCACCGTAACCTGACTCGTTGCTGGCTATCGTCGGAGTCGACTTCGCTGTCAGCGAGCCATCGCTGGCACGGTTGAATTCGGTTATGTTCCCGCCCGCCCCGTCGAGTACGTACACACTGGAGCCGTCAGGGCTGACCGCTATCCCCGTCGCGTCGCTTAGGTCTGCGGTTTCCGTCTGGGTGAGCGATAGCGTGCCGCCGCTGGCGATGTCGAATACCGACACCGAGCCTCCGGCGTTTGCCACATACAGGTTGCGTCCGTCCGGGCTCACCGCGACGCCTGTTGGAGCAGTTCCGGTTGTCGCCGTAGCCGGCGACAGAGGCGTCAGAGTGCCGTCTGCGTTGATCAGGTACTGGCTCACCGCCGCGCCCGTGAAATCAGCCGCGTACAGGTACTTTCCATCCGGCGTAACAGCCTCGAACCACGGCTCCGAGCCCGACGAAACCGTGCCGTTGGGCGAGAGGGTCTGCCCAGTGCCAAATGTGAATTGGGAGAGGGTCGCCGCCTTGTAGTTCGTGACAAAGGCGGACTTGGGTGCCGCGACGGCGCTCGTGGGCAGGATCATCCCGGCGAGCAGCAAGCTGCTGGCTGCCGCGGCGAGATGGAGAGCAGATCCACACATCCGCGACTTACGGGGAGAAGCATCAGCAGCAGGCAAATCAACCTCCGACGATGGGACAACACCAAACAACAAGGGGTTGGACATCGCGGTCCCCGACATCCTTCCCGGCAACATATTCGAGCAGCAGGACCGCGTCAAGGTGGTGTAAGCGGGGGCGGCTCGGAGGGCGTCAAGGCAAGGTCTCACCGGGGCCGTGCGCTTCCCGGCCGCGCTTCTCGGTCGACGTTGGCGCCCCCGGGGTGTTCGGTTTCAAACCCCCTTACGGCCTATCCCTAGTCCATGTTGATGGGATAGGAGATAGGGGGTCGAAAACTGGCCCCTCTCCCGCCAATTCGAGCGGGCGCAGCTAGCTCTAACTCTCTCGCCGGACCTTCGGTGAGCGTTCCGAATTCCTCGCCGAGTGTTGATACAGGCCCTGTTGAATCCCACCAAACCCCGTGTCGATTGTCATTGGGCTGGCATGCGTGCTCGGGAGCGACGGAGACGCCTGAGGGGCCGGGTCCGACCAAGTCACAGCAAGGGCTCGTCGGCTCGGAATCGGTCGCGAAGGCGGGATCGATGAATAGCGGCATCCCGTCGCATAGGACCACGTTGTCGACGTGTAGATCGCGATGGCAGATCCCGTGACTATGCATCTCCTCGATGCGGACCACCAGCTTCCGCGCCATTTGGGCTCTCGCTGACTGCGACCGACCTAGCCATTCGCGGAGCGTGGTGTGTCGCTCCGTCCAGATCTCCGAATCACTGATCGCAACAATGTTGGGCGCGAGGCCGAGGTCGCTCAGCCGCTCGTAGTACCTGACGAAAACTTCGGCCGGCCTCGCCGTCGGGAATCGGTCGCGCATGCGGCTCGTCGCTCATGCCTAGATGACATCACGCCACTAAGACGGGGGCCCAAAACTGGTCCCTCGGTCGTCGGCTGTCGCATCTAGCCCGACCAAGCACGCCAAGGCGCAGGCGGCAGAGTGCTCCTTGGCATGGAAAGCGGCAGCCGGCTTATCGTCTTGGTCCGTGGCTGCGTCTGTCCGGGAGGGGTCGCGGTCGCGAATCGCGACAGGGCCGAGATCGTGACCGCTTCGCACCTCAGTGACAGTGCGGTCGCGTCCACGCCCGCGCTCATGCAAGTCGTCGCACGCACCAGTCACGAGCGGCGCCGGGGCAAACGACCGCTTGGGCGGTCCGCGAGCCGGCCTTTGGGCAGCCCATCACGCTCCGCGGGTGCGCAAGAGTAGGTTGCTCGAAAGCGGCAAGCTCGCGGCGAGGCGTCGAAGCGCCGCTTTGAACGGGAGGATTCTGGCCAACTTGGCGCGCGGCTGTGATCAGTGTTTCCCGCGACTAACGGTGAGTGCGACCTTGGTGCCGGCCCTGTGCTCGCTTCCCGCTTTGGGGCTGCTCGAGATCACCCTCCCCTTCGGCACGGTCGATGACTTGCGCTTCGTGATCTTTCCAACGGCGCAATCAGCCTGTTTCACCGCCGTATTCGCCGCTGCGAGCGTCCGGCCTGTGAGCTTCGGGACCACCCAACGCTTGCCGATCTTTATCTCACTGACCGAACCGCCGCGATCGTTCGCGACCCACACGTGGGTGCCATCCGACGACACCCCAAAGGGCCGGCGGCCGACCTTGATCTTTCTGACGACCTTGCCGGTCGACGCGTCGATCTCACTGACCGTATCGCCGTAGGAGTTCGTGACCCAGACGTGGGTGCCATGCGCCGACACCCCAAAGGGCCGGCGGCCGACCTTGATCTTTCTGACGACCGTGCCGGTCGACGCGTCGATCTCAATGACCTTATCGCCGCCGTAGTTCGCGACCCAGACGTGGGTGCCATCCGACGACACGTCCTCGGGGTCTTTGCCGACCTTGATCTTTTTGACGACCTTGCCGGTCGACGCGTCGATCTCACTGACCGTACCGTGCTTGAAGCCGTTCGCGACCCAGACGTGGGTGCCATCCGACGACACCCCATCGGGGCTGCTGCCGACCTTGATCTTTCTGACGACCGTGCCGGTCGACGCGTCGATCTCACTGACCGTATCGCCGCCGGTGTTCGTGACCCACACGTGGGTGCCATGCGCCGACACGCCGTAGGGCGCGTTGCCGACCGGGATCGTGTTGACGACCGTGCCGGTCGACGCGTCGATCTCACTGACCGTATCGCCGCCGGTGTCCGCGACCCAGACGTGGGTGCCATCCGACGACACCCCATAGGCGGGGCTGCTGCCGACTGGGATCGTTTTGACGACCTTGCCGGTCGACGCGTCGATCTCACTGACCGTATCGCCCGCATTCGTGACCCACACGTGGGTGCCATCCGACGACACGGCAACGGGGCCGGCGCCGACCGTGATCGTTTTGACGACGGCTGCCGCTGACACCGAAGACACGCCGATCGCCAGCCAAAGAGCAGCCATCACCGTGAGCGTCCCAGCGATTCGAACGATTCTCATCACTACCCCCTTGCCCTGATCTGATGATCTCACTGTCGCCGCAGCCGCGTTCAGCCCGCTGCCGGTCCATGAGCGACCGATTCGCAAGACA
>Ga0182024_10007479_pt1 | contig 23523 bp, 16 predicted proteins | sample P32metaG_FD_120480 | JGI IMG/M metagenome (GOLD analysis project Ga0182024, IMG submission 120480) | Permafrost microbial communities from Stordalen Mire, Sweden - P3-2 metaG (Illumina Assembly) | ecosystem: Environmental > Terrestrial > Soil > Wetlands > Permafrost | place: Sweden: Stordalen... | reverse complement strand
TGAGTTCAAGACAGGCGGCCTTCCAACACTCAAACACCTTACAGCGGCCTTTCCTAGGATGCCCTGCTCAGTGGGACCGGCCCTCTTGTTGGCCGAGCACCGATCTCTTCGGTCTCAAGATAATCCAGGAATTGTGCGGAGCGGGGTGAGGCAAAGTGGGAAGTGGAGGAATCGAGAGGAGATAGAGTCGGAAAACGGTGAGATATGGCGGTGATTGGGTTTATGTCGGGTTGAGCGTGAGTGGAAAGTTGAGCGTGCCGCTCGTTGACACTCGCGGTTCAGAAAGGGCGGGACAGAGTGGTCAGTCTAAAACCATACGCGGCCCGGACGCAATCACTTCGACAAGCGTTCCGGCGCCACCCGTTCCGGTCAACGTTCAATCATTGAACCGTTTTCAATCCGTTCATCGCCTGCTGGGATGCAATGGTGGCCGATACAGCCTGTGCGACAGCCGCCGCCGCAGTCTCTACAGCTCCGGCAAAAGGATTTCCAGCTCCATCCGCGGTTGCCCCGGCAGCCGCCGCTGCTAATACCGCCGCAGCGGCGGCTGAAGCGCTCCCTCCCGCAGCTGCAGCCGTCGCAGCGGCTTGTGCCGCAGCTTCCGCTGTGGCCGCCGCCCGGAAGTCAGCGGCCCTGGCGGGCGCGGCATCCGCCATCGTATTGGCGTCCTTTATAGCAGCCGCCTCATTGGCAGCAGCCGCGCTGAACCCCGCAGTCCCGCCCTTCGTGACTGCGGAGAGCAGGTTGGCAGCGGCAGAAGCATCCTGAGCCCCCATATCATTTATTGCTCCGGCCCCGGCCCCCGTTGCTCCGCCATAGAAGGCGACATTCGCTGCCGCCGCGGTTGCCAGATCGGCCGCAGCCTTTGCCAGTTGAGCATCCGCTGCCTGCAATGCCGAATAATCGGCTGCTGCCTGCGCTTGCGCCGCGTTCGCCGCCGCTCTGTCGCCGGCCGCCGAAGCCGCGGTGGCTTTGGAAACGTCCGACTCCACCGCGGCTGCGGCTGTTTCCACCGCTGCTGCCGCCGTATCCGCCGCGCTTGCCGCAGCACTTGCCGCGGCTCTCGTTTTCCCTTCGTCGCCCATCGCTGCTGCTCGTGTCGCATATGCCGATGCGGCGCTTGCGTTGGCCGTATTCGCGGCAGCCGCCGCCGCATAAGATGCATCACCCGTCACGGCCTTCTGCGTTATCTGAGGAGAATTCGAACCCAAGTTGGCTTGCTGCGCGACCACCCTTTCCACTTTCCCATCCGCGGCTATCCAGATCCGGCACACCCAGGTACCTTTCTCGCTCTGGACCTCATAGATATCGGGACCGGCTGCACCGACTGCTTGAAAACGGACCGACTTCACAGGTCCCATCTGGGCCGCCTGCTGCTGGAACTGCGGAAGGAACTGCTGTGCGCCCGGCCCCAGCAGAGTGTCAATCGGTTTGCCCGACTGCAAGCCAGCGATCAACTGGCGCAGCGCCTCCTCGCTGCCCGGGAACGGTGTGTTGTCCTTGGAGTGTTTCTCGTGCGCCGCAGCGGCCGCCAGGATGGGTTTGGCCGCCCCGTCGTCCAGCCGCTTGAAAACGGTTGCCTGCGCCGCCTGGTTCAGAGTAAGTTGATCCGCGTGTCCACCCTCGGCAACCTTCGGGAACTCAATCTCCAACCCCAACACGTAGAACTTGGTATCCGATTCGGGCAGGGCGATCTGCGAAGGCGGCCCGATATTGGCTGTCAATTGATTTCCTTCCATGCCGATGATCACGTTTTGCATGGGGGACTCCTGATAGACGCCGACGTATCGGGTGATGACCTTTGGATCGACCTCGATAGGCTTGTGGTCGTGGCGATGAGCGACCGAATCCGCGTTCCTGGCGATCTCAGGCGGCAGTTTCGGGTCGATCGGTAGGTGTTCGATGTCCAGAACCTGCAACGAATTCGAACCGAAGTTGGTCAAAAACAGCGTGCGCTGATCGGAGGATACTGCCATCTCGCGAGGAAAAGAGCCGGCCGGAATAATGCCCTGCACTGCTGCCAAGCCTTGGCTGATCTTGGCCGTATCGAGCACCGTCAGGCTCTGCGGCTCGCCCCGGCCGGCGAAGCGATTCGAGCTACCTACAAGAAGTCTTCGGCCTTTATCCACGGTCATTACGGGCACGGGTGCATCGCCCACCGGAGCGATTCCCACCATGGCGTGGGCGCCATCTGAAACCAGCTTCGCCGTATCGAATTCAAGCAGGGCGTTGCTGTTGCGCGCGCTGACATAGATGCGATCGCCCTTCGGCGAACTGGTCATGCGCACCGGACTACAGCCGGCTGGAACGCGCGCAGCCACGGCATGCGCCGGGTCGGTCCTGGCGCGGGTGACATCGATGACGATCACCGCGCCTTCCGGATTTGTGATGACCGAATCCGGCACCGGCGCCCCTTCGGGTTTGCAGGCCTTGGGCCAGTTCCAGTCCGGCAACGCGAGCTGGCTGGTGGTATAGAGCCACTTGTTGTCGGGAGAGAAGGTGAGGGCGATGGGGGCCAGACCGACGGGAACTTTACCGATGACGGCATCCGGCGCGTAGCCGTTGCGGCGCGCGCGCTCAAGATCGATCACGGTGATGGACTGACCGTTCTCCTCGGCAACGAAGAGGAGCCTGTCATCGTCGGTTGTGTTGGCGTAGATGCTGCCGCGCCCGCCGGCGATGGAACCAGCCACCGCATCGGGCGCCCCCTCGGTCATTTTCCTAACGTCGGCGATCACCGTCAGGGTTGTGGCCGCGCCGATGAGGAGCTTTCCATCGTGCGTGAGAGTAATGCCGGTAGGCGACGCCGGGAAAGGCACTACGCGTACCAGTTCAATCTTGCCGCCCGATCGCTTCAGCACGGCTAGTCCAGAGTTCTCACCGCGTCCCATGAGCGACACGAAGACCCAGCAGCCGTCCTTCGACGGGACAACCATAAAAGGCGAGGCTGGGAGAGGGAGAGTCACGGAAGGGGAGGGAGCGGGCGCGTTGCAATCGCCCGTCTGAGCCTGCGCGGTCACGGTAAGTGCGGTTGCGAGTAAGGTGAGGGCAACGATTCGAAACATGAGGCGATTATATCCGTTCCCGTCGCGCGCAGCGACGGCGGCTGAGTTCAAAGCCACAGCCTAGGTGGTCGATTTTCGTCATGAGAGAGACTCACCACCACGATGGGGCAAACTCCGACTTCTTTTTTCGCGACGCGCAATCGCCCAGCCGCTGCTCGCGAGTCGTTCGGACGCGCGCAAACACTGGTGCGGGGCTTGGCTGGAGGGATCATGGAGCCCGTTTTTCGGGACTTGTTCTTGCAGACCCACGCAGTCCGTGAGGTGATTGCCGGAGCGGGCGGCCGGTAGAGTCCGATCGAATGCGTGTCGTGGTCGCTCAATTACGGCGACGAGTGGGAGGGTCGCAATAAATCAGGAGTAAATTCCGGGCGCCTCATGCCCCAGCGTTTGCACGTACTCGATATACGATCCCGGATACACCACCGGCGTGCGATCCGTGCCGCTCTCGCCACCGAGTTCCAGCACGCGTGATCCCAGTCCGCGGAGAAACATGCGGTCATGCGACACGAAAATCATGGTGCCTTCAAAGCCCTTGAGCGCTTCCACCAGCATCTCCTTCGTCGCCAGGTCCAGGTGATTTGTCGGCTCGTCAAGCACAAGGAAATTCGGAGGGTTGTACAGCATGCGCGCCATGGCGAGCCGCGATTTTTCGCCGCCCGAAAGCGAGCGGATGCGTTTGTCGACATCGTCGCCCGAGAACTGAAACGCGCCCGCCAGATTACGCATGGAACCCAAGCCGTCCTGCGGAAAATCGCGTTGAAGTTGTTCGATTACGGTGAGATCGGGGTCCAGCACGTCCAGCGATTGCTGCGCAAAGTACCCCATATTGAGGCTGGCGCCGAGCCGAACGCTGCCGGAATCCGGAGCGCTCGCGCCCGCGATCATTTTGAGCAACGTGGTCTTTCCCGCGCCGTTGCGCCCCATCACGGCCCAACGCTCGCCACGTCGAATGGTGAGTGAAAAACCGTCATAAATGACGCGAATACCGTAGCTTTTGTGCAGGTTTTCGATCACCGCGACCTGGTCGCCGGAACGCGGCGGAACCTTGAATTCGAACTTCACCACCTGGCGTTTTTTTGGCAGCTCGATCTTGTCGATCTTGTCGAGCGCCTTGATGCGGCTCTGCACCTGCGCCGCTTTGGCGGCGTGCGTTCGGAAGCGATCGATGAAGCGCTGTTCTTTGGCGAGCATGGCCTGCTGCCGCGCGAAGGCCGCCTGTTGATTGGTTTCGCGAATGGCGCGCTCGCGCTCGTAGAAATCGTAGTCGCCCGAGTAGGTGATGATTTCGCCGGAATCGATTTCAGCGATTTTCGTAACGATGCGGTTCATGAACTCGCGATCGTGCGAGGTCATCAGCAGCGCGCCAGGGTAGCCTTTCAGAAATTGCTCCAGCCAGATGATGGACTCGATATCGAGGTGGTTGGTCGGCTCGTCCATGAGCAGCACGTCGGGACGGCCGAGCAGGACTCTGGCGAGCGCGACGCGCATCTTCCAGCCGCCGGAGAGCGCTCCGATATCGCCGTCGATCTGGTCATCCTTGAAGCCGAGGCCGTGCAGCACTTCGCGGGCTTGTGCCTCGAGAGCGTAGCCGCCGAGATGCTCGTACTCCTCCTGCACTTCGCCGAAGCGCGCGAGGGTGCGGTCCATATCGTCCGCCGGAGCGGATTCTCCCATGGCGTGGTGGAGGGCTTCGAGCTCGTGGTGCAGATCGCCGACGCGGCCGCTTCCGGCGATGGCCTCGTCGAGGACTGAGCGGCCCTGCATCTCCTCGACGTCCTGACGAAAGTAGCCGATGGTGAGTTTCTTGGGAACCGAAACCGCGCCCTCGTCGGGCTCTTCTTCGCCGACGACCATCCGAAAAAGCGTGGTCTTGCCGGAGCCGTTGGGACCCACCAGGCCGACCTTCTCGCCGGGGTTCAACTGAAAGGACGCCTCTACGAAAATTAATTGTTTGCCGTACTGCTTGTTGATATTGGAAAAGGAGATCAGAATCCCAAGTTAGCAGAGCGCACTGGCGGGGCGATATCGCGTGGCGGGCAAGAGCGTTCGCCGCGATGGAAATTATGCGCGCAGAGCTTCCGATGACAGCCTGGAGTCGCACCTGCTAGACTCACGTGCGAAGCTCAGGCTATGGAGGTCGCCCGTAGAGTGGCGGACGGGATCGAACAGCAATTTGCCGCGTGGCTGCGGGAACGTTTAGGCCAGGAGGTCGGAATCGCCGTGGCCCCGCTGGATCGCCTTCATCCGCTGTTCCCGGAGGAGCAGGCTCACGTCGAGAGCGCGGTGGAAAGCCGCCGCGTCGAATTCTCCGTGGGGCGATGGTGCGCGCGACAGGCGCTGGGCGAACTGGGGATCGCTCCTCAGGCGATCCCCGTGGGCGTGCGCGGGGCGCCGGTCTGGCCGGACGGAGCTTGCGGCTCAATCACCCATTCCTCGGGATCGTGCGCCGCGGTTGCGGCGCGATCTACGGATTTCACGGGCGTGGGAATCGACATCGTGGATCTGGAGGAAGCGCGATTGACGTTCGATTCGTCGCCATACGCGATTGCAACCGAACCCGAAGTGACGGCCGCCTGCTCGGCGTTGGCGGCGAGCCGCGACGATGCGCACGCGATCGCAATTTTGTTTGGCGCGAAGGAATCGGCGATTAAGGCGATGTCGGCGAAGGTCGACCGTTACGTCGAGTTCACCGAAGTCGCGGTCCGTTTTGATGGGGCCGCTTTTTCGGCAGAGTGCCAACCGTTCGGAACGCATGCCGAAGGATGGTGGGCCGTTCGCGGCGGTTGTGGATTCACGGCGGCAGTAATGCGCTAGACCGGCTTCGCGGATAGCGTAGATCAGCGGTCGTTGTGGGGCGGGTCCCCTGACCGGTCCCCTGACTTGGTCCCCTGACCCGCGCGCGACCCCCTGGTCGCGCAACAAGCCCGGCCAGGGGGCCGGCCAGGGGGCCGGGCTGCGGACGAGGGCGTCCGCCCCGCTTTATCCGACGCCGACTGTTTCGGAAATCTCTATATTCGAACCTGCCTGGAGTTGGACCGGCAACGCCTTCAGGCCGCGCAACCCCAGGTTTTCGCGCCACGCGAGTTGGGCTCCGTCGACAATCGATAGGTCCGGGAATCTCTTCAACAGGCTGGTGAAGGCGATCTGTCCTTCAATCCTGGCGAGCGGCGCACCGAAGCAAAAATGCGCGGCCCAGCCAAACGCCAGGTGACGATTGTCGGTGCGCTCCAGGTCCAGCGTATCCGGATCGGGAAATCGTTCAGGGTCGCGGTTGGCGGCCGCCATCACCGCGATCACCGCCTGCCGGTGCTGGATCTGTTTGCCTCCCAGAACCATGTCGGCCGGAGCCAGGCGCGCGGTGTGCTGGCTGGGACTTTCGTAACGGAGCAATTCCTCGACCGCTGCCTGGATCTTTTCGGGATGCCGGCGGAGCCACTGCATTTTTTCGGGATGACGGGCCAGTGTCAGCATCCCGTTGCCGATCAGGTTGGTGGTGGTTTCCTGTCCACCCACCATGATCACGATGCAGTTGGCGATGACTTCCTCTTCGCTCAGGCGGCCTCCCTCCAATTCCGCCGTCATCAGCGAATGGATCAGGCCTTCGCGCGGATGCCGCTCCAGGTCGCGAATGGCTGCACGGAAGTACAGAGTCATTTCCTCGACTGCGCCCACCACGCGGGCCGCGCGGTCGGGGTTGTGCTGAAAGTTCCCCAGCATCTCGGCGAAAGCAGCCGACCATTCCTTAAGTTGCAGATGATCCGACGTTGGCACACCCAACATCTCGGCAGTCACGATAGCGGGCAGCGGCTCGGCGAATTCGGAGATGAGGTCGGCAGTGCTCGCGCCTTCCATGCGATCGAGAAGACGGTTTGTGATGTCCTGCACGTGGTCGCGCAAAACCTCGACCCGCGCGGGCGAAAACGCGCACGCCGCGAGACCACGCAGCCGGGAATGGGCGGCGCCGTCCATGAACAGCATTTGTTTCACCATGACCTGCGCAATGGAGTTCAGTTCGGAGCAGCCCATGGCGTCCAATTGATCGGGCGTGGGCGTACGGGCCGCCGTATAACGGTGGAGCACGGTGACCACGTCGTGGTAGCCGGTCACAACCCAGGCGTGCAGGAACGGATCCCAGTGGACCGGATCGTTTTCGCGCAGCGCCCGGTAGAGCGGATAGGGATCGGCCAAGACATCCGGATCCAACAAGCGGTACAAACTGAGATCAGCGTCTATCATCACGACTCCCGTGTGTCATCAAGCGTCCCGTTTATCGAGCCTCGATAGATGCCAGCAGACTGGCCGCTTCATCTTCCGGCATGGATTCCAGCCGGGCAATCAGAAGGCGTTCGATTGCGTCCGCCAGCCGGCTCGCCGTGGGAGCTTCGAACAGGCTGCGCAGCGTCAAGCTCACGCCAAATTGCTGGCGGATTCGCAGCACCAGTTGCGCGCCCAACAGGGAGTGACCACCCATCAGAAAGAAGTTGTCGTCCAATCCCACGTTAGGAACGTGCAGGATTTCGCCGATGATCGCGGCGGCTCGCATTTCCAGGGGCGAGGCCGGGGCGCGATACGGAACCCCTTCACAAACAGGCTGGTGGCACGGCGCCGGCAGCGCGGCCCGGTCGAGCTTGCCGTTGGAGTTCACGGGTAGCGAATCCAGGTGCATGAAGGATGCCGGAATCATGTAGTCGGGTACGTGCGCCGTCAGGAACTGGCGCAACTGGGCGGGCTCCGGCTGCTTGCCCGGGCGTGGGACGATGTAGGCGGCCAATTGGCGGTCGGCGGCGTCACCGTGGCCGATCACCGCGCACGACAACACCTCGGAATGTTTCTCCAGAATCGCGGCGACTTCGTCCGGCTCCACGCGGTGGCCGCGGATTTTCTCCTGCCCGTCCACGCGTCCGTGGAACTCGATGCGGCCATCGGCGAGCATCCGTCCCAGGTCACCGGTTCGATAAATATGCGCGCCTGGACGATTGCTGAAAACGTCCGGCAGGAAGCGCTCCTGGGTGAGCCTCGGCTGGTTGCGATACCCGCGTCCCACGTTGTTTCCGCCGATGTAGATTTCGCCGATTTCGCCGGGGGCGAGCGGCTGGCGATTCTCGTCAAGGATGTAGATTTGCGTGTGCGCGACAGCGCCTCCAATGTCAGGGCGCGTGGAGTGGCGTTCGGTCGCTGTGATCACCCCGGAGGTCGCCACGACCGCACACTCGGTGGGTCCGTAATTGTTGACCAGCTGAAAGGGAAGTCCTTGGGCCGGGTAGCGGTGCAGGGTGTCCGAGCCCGTGAGCAGATAGCGCAACGCGGTTTCCCGCGGCCACGGCGCGGCCAGCATCGGCTCCGCCAGCGTGGTCGGGACGAAGGCCACGTCGATATGCTCCGCGACCAGCCAGTTGCGGAGCAGCTCGGACGAAGCGCGTACGTCGGGATCCACCAGAACGATGGTGGCGCCGGCCGACAGGTGCGGCCACAGTTCCCACACGGCGGCGTCGAAAGCCAAGCCCGCCAAGTGGCTGACGCGGTCGCGCGCGGTAATTCCGAACGCCCGCCGATGCCAGAACGCCAGATTGAGCAGATTGCCGTGCGTAATCTCGACGCCCTTGGGTGTGCCGGAAGTTCCAGAGGTGTAGCTGATGTAGGCGAGGCGATCGCGAGTGACGCCGACGGGCTGAAACTTCGCTGTCCCCGGCGTGAAGAAGGCTGCATCGAGTTCCACATCGATCAGGTTCGCGGCATGTGTTCCAGCGATCGCACGGGCAACCAGAACCTGCGCGCAGGAGTCCGCGAGGATTGCCTCGCGCCGGGCAGCCGGCCAAGCGGCATCGATAGGCAGGTACGCTGCTCCGGCTTTCCAAGCTGCCAGCGCGGCGATCACATACTCAAAGGAGCGTTCCAGGCAAATCGCCACAACCGATTCCGGACCCACACCGAGCGAGACCAGATGAGCCGCCAACCGGTCCGAGCCCGCGTTCAACTCTCCATAGGTCATCGACCGTCCGGTAGCCGGCGACGATAGGGCGATTAAATCCGGCGCCGTGGCAGCCACCAGATCCGGAATACACGCCCGGCGCCTGCATTCGACGGTTCGGACCAAGGGGGAGGGTTCTGGACTTGTCGAGAGGGGCGCGGAAACGCGCGCAGGAGCCTTACTTGTGCCGAAAAGCGCATTCGTGGCGGCGCGAGGACTTGTCATGGGACTGAGCATAGCCCCCATTCGCAATTGAGGCTATGGCGTTCTGGTACTTTTTTAGATTAGGTGGGGGCTATGCATTAAGTACTGGATGCGCACAAACCAAAGCCTCATTCCCCTGGTGGCCGCGCCGCCCCCGCCCGGAAAACCGACATATAATGCCGATGGATGCCCCTCACTCGCCGGGATTGGTTGTATCTGGCCGGCCAATCCGCTCTTTTCGCTCAAGACAGCTCAGCGGATGCCGCCGCTCAATGGCGCATCGGGCGGATTATCCGCGCCTATGAACAGCAGGGTATCCATCGGACGGCCACTGAAGTCGATCGCATCTCCGGCGATTGGCTCGCGAGCCAGATCCGCCTGATCGGCCTGACTCCGACACTGGAACCCTTCACGATTTCCCGCGTCGATCCGATCACGGCTTCCCTCATCGTCGATGGCCGGCGCATCGATGGAGTCCCGTTGTTCGACGGCGGCTTTACGGATGTTGCTGGCGTAAGTGGTCATCTGGGCCCGCTCGCGAGCGACGCTCCCATCGGACTCATTGAAATCGCGCCGAACAGTGCCGGGGCCGGCCCGCTGGTTGAAGCGCGCCGTCAAAACCGCCATCGCGCGATCGTGGCCGTTACGCGCGGCGGGCGGCCGGGCCTCTGCCCCAGCAATGCTGAAAGCTTCCAGCATCCCTTCGGTCCCCCGGTCTTGCAGGTTTCGAGTGAAGAAGCCGCCTTCCTCACCGGTCTCGCGCGTCAGGGTTCCGAAGTGACTCTGATTGCCCACGTAAAACGAACGCCCGCCGAGGCCTTCAACATCATCGCGAGTATTCCAGGAACGAATCGAGAGCTGCCTCCGTTAGTGATCATGACCCCGCGCAGCGGCTGGTGGACCTGCGCGAGCGAGCGTGGCGGCGGCATCGCCTGCTGGCTCGAGTTGATGCGAGCGTTACGCGAAACAACAGCGCGCGGATGGAAGCCGGCCCGCGATGTCTTGTTCGTCGCGTCCAGCGGACACGAACTGGGGCAGCTCGGAATCGAAATCTACGTCGAGCGCCGCCCTGACCTGATCAAACACGGCCGCGCGTGGATTCACTTCGGCGCGAACATCGGCGCCGCGCAGGACCCCGGCAACACCATCCAGGCTTCCGACGACGAAATGGAAAGCACGATGGCCGAACGCATGGCGGCGGCCGGACTCGCCATCGACCGTCGGGTTCCGCGCGGGACCGTTCCGGGCGGAGAAGCCGGCGTCGTGCATCGCGGCGGTGGCCGCTATATGTCCATCATCGGCCGCAACGCCCTCTTCCACAATCCAGCCGACCGCGGACCTGAAGCCATCGACCCAGGCGTGATCGCTCGATTCGCCGCGGCTTTCACGGCTATCGCCCGAACGCTCGCCGAGGCCTGAATCTGCTCTATTGCCGCTGGAATACGAGCGTGATCGGCTTGCCCTCCGGCTTTTCGACTCCGACCAGCAGAGTGCCCTCCGGGCCGAGCGAATAGCTCTCGACGGTAATCCCGGTCGGCCGTGTAGTCGTCACCTTCAGCACGTCGTGATCCCACTTGGTCTTGGTCTTGAGGTCCTTCCCGTTGTGAATCGTGGCGCGGTTTTCCGTACCGATACTGTCCTTATAGAAGACCGTTTCGGTAGCGCCGTCATAAACGAAACTGCGCTCGATAATGATGATGCCGTCCCGGTCGTGGATCGTGATAGTCCCGGATTGCATCGCGGGCTGGCCGGCAAAATCGCATTTGCCGGGCGCCAGCGTCCAGGTCCCGTTCAGGAAGCTGTGATCGTAGGCGAAGACTGAAAAGGCGAGGAGCAGCGAGGTCAGGATTCCGGCAATTCTTACAGTGGAAGATGTACTCATGATTTCCTTTCAAGCTACGTTCTTGGAGAATCGTAGCTGCCGTCGGCATTGTCAGAGCACGTACCGTGCCATGCCAACGGTGGAGCAGGCGATCTTGTCGCCTGCGAGGTGAAAAGGACGAATTAAATACGTTCCCGAAGTAGCGCTAGCGAGATTCCTCTCGCAAGAGTGATCGATACAATTCCACCTGCTTCTCCGCGATCGCGTCCCATCCGTACACCCGTTCCGCCGTTTCCCTCGCGTGGGTTTCCAGCGCTCGCCGCTCTTCGGGACGATCCAGCAGCCGCGTGATCGCTACCGCCATTTCCGCCGCCGAATCCGCGACGATCACGTCTTTGCCGCGCTCCAGATCCAGGCCGTGAATGCCCGCCGAGGTCGACACGATCGCCTTCCCCATCGCCATCGCTTCCATGATCTTGATGTTGGTTCCCGCCGATGCCACCAGCGGCGCGATCACCAGCGTCGCTCGTGCGTATGCCGGACGAACGTCGGAAACGAATCCTTCCACTTCCACTCCCGCATGACGCAGATCCCAGAAAGCCTCATGCCGACGCCCCGCGATCACGTGCAGAGTCACGTTTTCCAGGAGCGGGAAGACTTCGCGCAGGAAAAATTCCATCGCGAGCACGTTGGGCCGGTGCGCGAACGATCCGATGAACAGCAATCGCCTCGCCTCCCGCTCGACTGGCTCATTCGTAAGCGATGCCGGCTGAAACCGTTCCAGGTCCACGCCATTCGCAATCACCACCGATCCCGGGGCAGCGCTCGCGTCTTTCTCTGAATCGACCGCGAGCCGGTCTCGTCCTGACATCACCACCACGCGGTTCACGCGCGTCCACGCCTCGCGTTCGAAATTGACCCAGCGATCGTACTCGCGCCGCGTCTCCCAATCCTCGCCCTGCGCGAGAATCTGCGCGTACAAATCGTAGGTGATGTCGTGCTCCACCAGAATCGTCGGAACGCGCCCACAATCCTCCGCATAGGCCGCCATCTGCGTGAATTCGAGTTGTACGATTCCCGGCTGCCATTTCGCGATGGTCTGGAGCAGGGCGGCGTGAAAGGCCGGCAAATCGAACTCTTCCACCGTATCCGGACGCGTGGTCGACGGCAGAGCGTGACTTCCGCGGCGCTTCACCGTAACCACTTCGATGCAAATGTCGAGCAGTTCCCGGGGGACCGGCCCGGCCTGTTCCACGCAGGCGATCAACACCAGATCGAACTCGCGCGCCGCGCGCCGCATCAGGTTGTAGATGCGAACCGCCGCCCCGTGCGCCAGAGGGAAGGGAAGATACGGGCTCGCGATCAGCACCCGTGGTTTGTTCGAAACCGGCTTGCCGGGAAACACCGCGACATCGCCGTTTGTAAGATCCCAAAAATCCGCACCCTCCGCACGAGCCGCGACCACTTCCGCACGAGCCGCGACCAAGCTGCGCTTGCGCCGAGGGAGCGGTTTCAAAAATGACGGCCGCAGCCGCGATGCGAACGCCAGCGCATCCACATCCTTCAGCAGGTTCAGCCGCACGATGTTCTCGCGCCACATCCGGTGGAACCTGGCCTCATCTCCAATCGCCCGCGCCAAAAAGCGCAGGTAGTTGTGTTCGAGCGCGCGATGCAACTCCTTGGGCGTGAAGTAGCGCGACGTGGTCGCCCGATGCAGATGCAGCACACGCGCGCCCGCGCAATACACGCTGGGCCAGCCGCGCTGCCACGCGCGCACGCCTAAATCCAGATCTTCCACGTACGCCGGTTCGTAGACTTCGTCGAATCCGCCCAGCGCTTCCAGTTTCCGCGCGTCATACAAAGTGCAGCCGCCGCTGCCGTAAAGAACGTAGCTCAGGTCTTCACTGCCGGCATGGGACGCTCCGTCATCGGAGGCTCCGGCATCGGAGGCTCCGGGATCGGACACGACAGGCTCATCGCATCGCAGCGGAAAATCCGTGATCCCGCGATCCGCCGGCATCACCGTCTTGCCGGTCTCCTCACGGCGTTGGCCCTCTGGGAAAAAGATCTGCGCGGTGGCCGCGAACAGATCCGGTACCCGATCGAAAGCGAGCCTCAGCTCGCGCAAGAACCCCGGCTCGGCGAGCATGTCGTTGTTCAAAACGCATACGTGCGAATAGCGCGCCTTCGCGATGCCTCGATTTACGGCGCGCGCGAACGAAAGCGGCTCGCGATTATACTCGACGATCACCTGAGGAAATGCGTGGGGCAGGCGATCTTGTCGCCTGCCGTCGCCAACCGCATCCATCGTGTCATCCGCTGTGCTCCCGTTGTCGACCACGATGATCTCGATGGCGTCCCCGCTCTGCGAGGCCGGCCCGCTCCGCGAGACCGGCGTGATTCGCGGGAGGCACTGCTCCAACAGCGCCATTCCATTGCGCGATGGAATCACCACAGAGATCCCCTCCGGCCGCTGTGTGCTCGATACCTCCCCCCAACGCTCCACCCGTGCCCGCGCGAGCCGGCCCCGCATCAGCGCGAGCCGGTAATAAACGGGCTGGCGAATCTTCGCGGGATGCCGCACCCGCTCTATCTGCTTTCGCATCCAGCCGCCAGTCTTGAATTGCGACCGGAAGAAATTCCGGGTTCTCCACGCGGCATGGCGAAGCATGGTGGGAACGCATCGCGGCCGCAGCATGAAATGTTCGCCGTTTTCGTTGAACGCCAGGAAATACAGCGGCGCCAGCGTGAATCCTGCCAGGCGCATCGGCCAGTGCGGAGTACGCGGCTCCAGAATCACCGCCGCGATGCGGATGCGCCGGCCACCGAGTTTCGCGCGCACCAGCGCGCGGTTCTCCCGCCATCCGCGCTTCACGTGATAGCGGATCCACTCGGCGTCGCCGCTGGCCGGCGGCTGAGACGTGATTGGCGGCTCGAATTCGGAAACGATCACCAGCGGCAGCTCCGGCATGATCGCTTTCAGCCGCTCCAGCACCAGAGCGATCGCGGCCGGCGAGCCTGATGCGAACAGAACCCTGACCGGTCTGCTCGGAGAAGGCTGATTTAAGTCGCGATTCAAAGGAGCCCGTTCAAATCAGTTGATGCAGTTCGAATTGCCATGTGCCCGCTTTGTGCCGCTCCCACAAATCCAGGGCTTGCATGCAAAACGCAGTGGATACGGGATTCATGAAGGGCAGCGTTTCGCCGCGTTTTCGTCCGAACCAGTAGCCGCCATGTAGACGTGGGTCACGTGACGCAGGTTCAGAAATCGCTTGATAGGCCGCCGCGCGAAAAGCCTCCTCGTTCGCCATTCTGTTGTCGATAGAAACCGCTCCCAGGTGATGCGCCACCACGCGGACGCGCAGCAACTGCGCGCAAACGTCTGACCGTTCGAATTCCGGCGCGATCTCCCGAAGCAGCTCCGCCACGCGATCGATGCCCCAGCGCAGCGCCTGCTTTGCCGCGTCCTGTTCGCTCACGAACAGCAGCGCCTCCAGAAAGTAACAGTAGGCGTGCAGCCGATCCATCAGCTTCTCGCGATCACGCTCGTCCGCGAGAAACGACTCATGCGTCGCGAGCGAATACTTCAGCATTTCGCCGAACAACGGACGGCCCCGCGGGTCGTCGTCATTCAACCAGGCCAGTGCCGATTTCAACTGATAACATCCCGGTTTTCGTGACCATCTCGGCTCGTGTTCAAGCGGCTGTTTTTCAGGCAGCGTGATCACGGGATCAAAGCAGCCGTCGCCCATGAAATCGAAAGCCAGCGAAAGCGCGGCGTCTCTTGCGCGCGATCGAAACGCCTCATCGCCCGTCGCGCGCCACGCCGCCATCAATCCGCGCACGACGATTCCGATATCGAAAAAATAGGCGTGCGGCGATCCCGGCTCGAAAGGAAAGGTGCTGGTGGTTTCATCCCATGCGTCGTTCCTCAGATACAGCGCGGACCGCCGGGATGCGTCCAGATACTCTGAGTCTTCGTTTACGGAGCGCGTCACCGAATGCAGGTACGCCAGCGCGCTCACCGCATAACCCGTGATTTCCGTCGACACCGCCGCGTTGCGATTCGTATCCGTACGGAAGTAGCGCGCAACGCCTCCGCTCGATTCCTGAATGCCGGAGCGCAAGAACCAGCAGCCCGCGCTGACAAGTGGGACAAATGGGTCAAGTGGGGAACTCAACTCTCGATTGTAATCTGTGGGGCAGCCAATTCTGGCAGCCGCCGCCTTTCAGGCGGCGCCGTGTCGAGATTCATCTCGACATTTTTTCAGCACCTCTTTCAAGGCGGCTTTCCTAAGCGATTCGGGTGACCCTGCTCTATTGGATCGTAATCGGGCGATCGAATACCACATCCAGGGTCGACCCTTGCCGCAACTGCACTTCTTTGCCGCGCGTGAGCAGCATGGTGGCGACCCCCACCGCTCCGCCCGCGCCCGCGCCGATTCCCGCGCCGGTCCAGCTTCGATCCGCGATACCGCCGATCGCCGCGCCGCTCCCCGCCCAGATCGCGATGCGCGCAGCGTCTTTGCCCCGGTCGGGCGCCTGCTTGATCACGTCTTCGTCTTTGTCGACCTTCTGCCCCGTGTTTTCGCTATCCACCGCGCTGAGCCGCGGCGCGATCTGCATCGACTTTCCGCCCGGCAGCGTCAGCGTTTCCAGGCGAATCCCCAGCTCCGCGCGCCCCGCCACCTTGCCGCTGCGCTTGGCGTGCGTGATCACGCCCTGCACATACGATCCTCTGGGCACCACGATCTGGCCGTTCAAAGCGATGGGGCTCGCGGTTTCCAGATACACCTGATCGCCTTCGGCGGCCGTGCGCGTGTTGATCGAATTCACCATGCGCAGCAGCAGGTGCGTGCCTTGCGGAACTTCGGCCGCCAACGCCGCGAGCGGCATCGACAAAAAGAGCGTCCACGCAGCGGTTCTCATATCTTCATCATCTCACGATAAAATGACACATCCGCGCTACCGAGCCGCGACTAAAAGGAGCGGTTACAAAAACGCGATCGCGCGTCCGGTTTATGAGGCGCGACAGAATGGAACGCTCGTCAAGTGACGCGCCTCAGACCGACCGCCTGATCGATGCCTGGTCATGAGCAAGAAAGCTCTCGAACAAAAACTCGCGGCCCTCGAAACACTGCGCGCGGACGCAGCGTCTCCGCAAACTGTCGCCGCCCTCCGCAAAGCGCTCCAGGACCCCAACAATTATTACGTCTCCAAGGCTGCCGCGATCGCCGCCGAATTCGCGCTCACTGACCTGATCCCCGACCTCCTCGCCGCATTCGACCGGTTCCTCGTCAACCCCGTCAAATCCGATCCTCAATGCTGGGCCAAGAATGCAATCGCGAAAGCGCTCAAGGATTTCGCTTACGACGACGCGTCGTTTTACCTGCGCGGCATTAAACATATCCAGATGGAGCCGGTTTGGGGCGGCTCCGAGGATACCGCCGCGACTCTCCGCGGCGTGTGCGCATTCGCGCTCACCACCTGCTCGATTCCGCGCGCCGAGGCCATGCGCCATCTCGTCGACCTCCTCGCCGCCGATACCGAAAAAACCGTGCGCATGGAATCCGCGCTCGCCATCGCGCAACTGGGTGGAATCGAGAGCATTCTGCTGCTTCGCCTCAAGGCCCTTGCCGGCGATCGCGAGCCGGAAGTCATCGGTCAATGTTTCACCGGCCTGCTCGATCTCTCGCCCGTTGATTACATTCCGTTCGTCGCCGGTTTCCTCCAAGCCGATAACGACCTGCGTTTCGAAGCCGCGGCCGCTCTTGCCGAGCTCCCCGATCCGGATGCCGTGACAGCCGTGACCGCCCACTTCGCGAAATCAAGAAACGGCGAAACCCGCCGCGCGATTGTTTTGTCGCTAGGCGCTTCCCGGCTCGAACCCGCCCGCGACTTCCTGTTAACGGTGCTGGCTGATCGCGAGATCGAAGAAGCCATCGCCAGCGTCCGTGCGCTTGCCGCCAGTCGTTTTCAGGACGAGGTGAAGGACCGCGTCCGCAGCCTCGCTGCCCATCGCGCCGACCCCAGACTGAACGCCGCCATCCTCAAGGAATTCTCGCGTTCTTAAGAGCCTGTTCCCCCACCGGCTCCCGCCATTCGTCCACCGTTCTTCGCCAACCGCCGATCCTCAGGATCGCCGCGCGCCCGCTTCTGGTTATTCTGCTTGCGAGGCGATAAGAGACGTGAACTGCCAAGCGCAAAATCAGTTGACTATCAACATATTTCAAGCGTATGATTCAATCATACGTATGACTGAAACGGTCGTCGACACCAAGACCCGAATCCTCGACGCCGCAGAGAAACTCTTTGCCGACAAGGGTTTCTACGCGACCTCCCTCCGCGACATCACCGCCGAAGCCGACGTCAACCTCGCCGCCGTGAACTACCATTTCCAAACTAAGGACAGTCTGATCGATGCCGTGATCGGCCGCCGTATCGCCCCTGTGAATCGCCTCCGCCTCGAAATGCTCGCCGCCGCGGGTCCCCATCCCTCGGTCGAGCAGATCGTCGCAGCCTTCGTCGCGCCTCTACTTGAACGGGGCATTTCGCCGATGCTGCCCATGATGGGGCGCGCCCTCGCCAGCCCCGATCTATTTCTCTTTCGCATTTTCAAGAAGCACCTCGCCGCGGTCGCCGACCAATTCGGCAAAGCCTTCGAAACCGCGCTGCCTTCGCTCTCTTCCGCCGAGCGAATGTGGCGACTGCTGTTCATGGCGGGATCGATGGCGCACGTGCTCTCCTGGTCCCACGTCGTCGGCGAAATGACCGAAGGCGTTTGCGATCCCACCGATCGAGAAGACGTAACCGCTCGGCTGGTCCGATTCGTCGCCGCCGGTTTTCGCGCGACGGAGCCGCCCCGCTCGGCTCAACCGGCCGATGCTGTTCGATTGGGGGCTGCATAATGGGACGCCTAATGAGACGCTCCATGAGCCCCACCATCCCGCTCACGCTGGTTTGTGCGACCTACGCCACTGCGCTTGCCTTCGCGCCTGCCGACCCCACCCCCAACGCCGCCGAAGGCGTTCTTCCCCTCAGCCTGAAACGCGCCGTCGAAATCGCACTCGCACCGGAAGGCAGCCCGCGCATCGCGCTGGCCGAGGAATCCATCCGTCAGGCCGAAACGCGCAAGCTTCAAATGCGCGCTGCATTCCTGCCCGACCTGGAGTCCTCTCTTACCGATCAGCGCGAAACCGCCAATCTCCACGCCTTCGGCTTCAACTCGTCGCTTTTTAAGCTCCCGCCGGGCTTGGGCTTCAACCTCCAGATTCCGTCGATTGTCGGGCCGTTTTCGGTGATGGACGCGCGCGCGTCTGCCTCGCAGACGATCTTCGATTTTAGTTCGATCCGAAAATATCAGGGCGCGAAAGTCAACATCGCCGCCGCCAAGTCCGATTTCGATGCAGCCAAGAACCAGGTCGCGGATCAGGTGGCCCGCGCCTACGCCGCCACTTTGCGCGCCCAGGCCGCGCTCGACACCGCGCACGCCAATGTCGACCTGTCGCAGGCGCTGCTGACTCTTGCCAGTCAACAGAAGGACGCCGGAACCGGCACCGGACTGGACGTCACCCGCGCCGACGTCCAGCTCGCCAACGATAAACAGCGGCTGGCCGCCTCCACCAACGATCGGCGAAAAGCCGGATTGAACCTGATGCGCGCCATGGGACTCAACCTGGCAGCCTCCATCGACCTCACCGACAAGCTCGAATATCGTCCGGCCGAGATCGGCACCATCGACGACGCGCTGGCGGAAGCGCGCAAGCTGCGCGCCGAACTGAAGGCGCAAAAGGAGCGCGAGGAATCCGCGCGATTGAGCTACGGCTCGGTCCGGGCGGAGCGTCTTCCCTCGCTCGGCGCTTCGGCGAATTACGGTTCCATCGGCAGCGAAATCGTGGGAGCGCAACCCACCTATGACTACGGACTTTCGCTGCGCGTCCCGCTCTATGACGGCGGCCGCCGCGACGCGCGCCGCGCGGAAAGCCTGTCGCAGTACCGTCAGGAACAGACTCGCACCCGCGACGTGGAACAGCAGGTGGAGCTCGACGTGCGCCTCGCCTTCGATAGCATCGCTTCGGCCGCGGTCGAAGTGACCACCGCGCGCGAGGGCGTGGATCTATCCGAAAAAGAACTGGCGCAGGCAAGACGGCGCTATGAGGCCGGTGTCGCCAACTCACTCGAGGTCACCGACGCGCAGACCCGCCTGGTTCGCGCTCGCGACAATCTGATCGTCGCGCTGTATAACTACAACGTGTCGCGCATCGATCTCGCTACCGCGACCGGGAAAATCCAGGAGTACGTGAATCAATGAAGAAAGCAATCCGCATCATTCTGCTTCTGGCGATCATCGGCGGCGGCGTCTTCTGGTGGTGGCGAACCGCCAACGCCAAGCCGGGCGACCGGATCCAGGTTTCCGGAAATCTCGAGTTGACGCAAGTCGACATCTCCTTCAAGATCGCCGGCCGTCTCATCGAACGCACCGTCACCGAGGGCGATTGGGTCAAGAAGGGCCAGCTTCTCGCGCGTCTCGATCCGGCGCAGCTCCGCCATCAGGATGTTCGGGACAAGGCCCTGATTTCGAGCGCCGTCTCCAACTATCAGCAGCTCGAAACCTCCATCGCCTTTCAACGCGCCACCATTGAGAGCGACGTCGCGGCCCGGCGCGCGGAGTTGAATGCCGCGCAAGCCAAGCTCGACGCCCTGCTCAACGGCAACCGGACTCAGGATGTCCAGCAATCCGCCGCCGCCGTCACCGACGCCAAAGCGCAGCTCGAATTCGCGAAATCGGATTGGGATCGCGCCCAGGTGCTCTTCAAGAACGAAGACATTTCGCGCCAGCAATACGACCAATATCGTATGAAAGTCGACAGCTTGACCGCCATGCTGCGACAGGCGGAGGAGCGCTATTCGTTGATGAAGGAAGGCGCGCGCAAGGAAGATATTGAAGGAGCGCGCGCTGAGGTGGCCCGCGCGCAGGCCGGCGTGAAAACCGCCGAGGCGAACCGCCTCGAACTACAGCGAAAGGAAGAGGAACTCGCCGCGCGCAAAGCCGAGATCGAACGCTCCCGCGCGCAGGAGGGCATCTCCGAATCGCAGCTCGACGACACCGCGGTCTACGCGCCCATGGATGGCGTGGTGCTGGTGAAGTCCGCGGAGGTCGGCGAGGTCCTGGCCGCCGGAACCAACGTGATGACCATCGGCGACATCGACCATCCCTGGCTGCGCGCGTATATTAACGAGACCGATCTGGGCCGCGTCAAGCTGGGCCAGGAAGTGCACCTCTCGACCGATTCTTTTCCGAATAAGACCTACACCGGCCACGTCAGCTTCATTGCATCCGACGCTGAGTTCACGCCCAAGCAGATTCAGACCAAGGAGGAGCGCGTGAAGCTGGTGTATCGCATCAAGATCGACGTGGCAAACTCCAGTCACGAACTGAAAAGCAACATGCCGGTCGACGCGGAGATCATCTTATGACGCCTTCTTTGACGCATTTTTTGAGGCGCGCCCGTCAGGGCGCGCGTCCTATGATCCGCGACCATCGTGGAGCACGCTTTAGCGTGCTGTGTCGACATTCATGTCGACATTTCTTCCGGCCTTAACGCCCATGCCCACCGTCATCCATGCCGAAAACCTCACCCGCAATGTGGGGCCGGCAATCTTGCCGGCAGCCGGCTTTCAAGCCGGCTTCTTTCACACACGAGCGTAACCACCCATGCCCACCGTCATCCACGCCGAAAACCTCACCCGCAAATTCGGCCCTCTGACGGCCGTCGACCATCTCAACCTGGATGTCGCCGAAGGCGAAATCTTTGCACTCGTCGGACCCGACGGCGCCGGCAAGACCACCACTATGCGTCTGCTCTGCGGGCTGATGGACCCCACCGAGGGCCGCGCCATCGTCGCCGGTCACGACGTTTCGCGCGAGCTCGATCAGATGAAGGATCAGATCGGCTACATGGCGCAGCGCTTCGGCCTGTATAGCGATCTCACCGTCGCCGAGAACATGGCGTTCTATTCGGACCTGTTCGGTATTGTCGGCCGGGAACGCGCCGATTTAAGCGCGCGCCTGCTGCGCATGACCCGCATGGAGCCGTTTCAACAACGCCCCGCCGGCAAGCTCTCGGGCGGCATGAAACAGAAACTCGCGCTGATGTGTACGCTGCTGCACAAGCCCCGCGTGCTGTTTCTCGACGAGCCCACCAACGGCGTCGATCCCGTCTCGCGCCGCGATTTCTGGGCGATCCTTTATCAGCTTGTGCGTGAAGGCCTCACCGTCTTCGGCACCACTGCGTATCTGGACGAGGCCGAGCGAGCCAATCGCGTCGGCTTCCTGCATCACGGCCGCCTGATTCGATGCGATACGCCCGCCGCGTTGAAGCGGAATCTCGAAGAACAGGTTTATTTGATCCAATCGTCCGACGCACGCAAGACCATCGCGGCTCTTGAAAAGCAGCCCGGCGTGCTCACCGTCCAGCCCAAGGGTGCGGATTTGCACTTGTTTCTGGATCCGAAGAACACCTCGCCCGACAAGCTGCGCGAAACCGTCCCGTTCGAATTCAAACGCATCGAACCGTCGCTCGAAGACATCTTTATCGCGCTGATGAGCAAAGACGAAACCCTTCGTCAGGACACGCCGCATGCGGCCTGACGTGGCGCACGCTCAATTTCGTGGCGCACGCTTTAGCGTGCAGCGGCGAACTTTAGTTCGCCGTCTCTCTAATCTTGCATACTGTTCCGGCCCCGCCGGGCTTTTTCTGAACCGCGACCGTCGGGGAGCGGACGCATGATACCCGCCGCCAATCGCCCCGGCCCCGCCGTCCACATCCAGAACCTGGTCAAGCGCTTTGGCGATTTTGTGGCCGTCGACAACGTCACCTTGGACGTCGCACCCGGCGAAATCTTTGGCTTTCTGGGACCCAACGGCGCGGGCAAGTCCACCACCATTCGCATCCTCTGCGGCCTGCTTCCGCCCACCTCCGGCGACGCCTCCGTCGGCGGATTCGACGTCCGGACGCAGCCCGAAGACATCAAGAAAAACATCGGCTACATGTCGCAGAAGTTCTCGCTTTATGACGACCTGACAGTCTCAGAGAACATAGAATTTTTCGGCGGCGTCTATGGCGTCTCCCAGGAAAAGTTGATCGCGCGCCGCGACTACGTCTTGAATATGGCCGGTCTCGAAAATCAGCGCGACATGATGACCCGCCTGCTGGCCGGCGGATGGAAGCAGCGCCTGGCTTTGGGTTGCGCGATTCTGCACGAGCCGCCGATTCTTTTTCTCGACGAACCCACCAGCGGCGTCGATCCCATCGCGCGCCGCGGATTCTGGCAGCTCATCTATCAACTCTCCGCCGCCGGCCATACCATTTTCGTCACAACCCACTACATGGATGAGGCCGAGTACTGTCATCGCGTGGCGCTGATGTATGGCGGTCGCATCATCGCACTCGGGTCGCCCGAGGAGTTGAAGAATTCGCTCGGCGTGGGTCACCTCTTGAATCTGATCACGACGGATCTGCTCGCCAGCATGACCGTGCTCGAAAAACATTCGAGTCTCCTGGATATCGCCGTGTTCGGCGGCGGGCTGCATGTCAAGGTCGACAACGCGGAAATCGCGATGAAGGACATCCGCGCCTTGCTCGACGGCGCGGGAATCAAAATCACCACGCTCGAACCAATCACTCCGTCCATGGAGGATGTCTTTGTCAGCCTCATCGAAGTCGAAGAGGAAAAAGCCGCCAAAGCCGACCAAGCCGCCAAAGCCGCGAACGCCCGGAAGGGCGTTAAGGGCCCGAAGGAAGTAAAGGAAAAGCCCGCCGCATGAATTTCCGCCGCACCCGCGCCATTGCCCGCAAGGAACTGCTGCATGTCGTCCGCGACCCGCAGAGCCTCACCGCCGCGCTGGCGCAGCCCTTCATCATGCTGCTCCTGTTCGGATGGGCACTCAGCATGGATGTCGATCACATCCCTACCATGGTCTACGATCACGACCATTCGCCGCAGAGCCGTGATCTGGTCCGCGGTTTCACCGGCTCCCGCTACTTCACCATTCTCGATACCGTCCAAAGCTACGGTCCCATCGAACGCGCCATCGACTCGCGCAAGGTCCTCCTCGCCGTGGTCGTCCCCGACGATTTTTCCAAAAACATGCAGACCGGCAAGCCGGCGCAAGTGCAACTGCTGATCGACGGCAGCGATTCCAACACCGCGGCCATCGCACTGGGCTACGCGGAGGGCGTGGTCGGTTCCTACTCGCAGCAGGTGATGGTTTCCACCATGCGCGTGCAACCCGCCAAGGGCGGAGTCGAGGTGCGCGCCCGCGTCTGGTATAACCCCGATCTGCTGTCCGGCAACTTCATCGTGCCCGGATTGATCGCCGTCATTCTGATGGTGATCGCGGCCAACCTCGGCTCGCTCACCATCGCGCGCGAATGGGAGAACGGCACCATGGAGCAGCTTCT
>Ga0182024_10007478_pt1 | contig 23525 bp, 14 predicted proteins | sample P32metaG_FD_120480 | JGI IMG/M metagenome (GOLD analysis project Ga0182024, IMG submission 120480) | Permafrost microbial communities from Stordalen Mire, Sweden - P3-2 metaG (Illumina Assembly) | ecosystem: Environmental > Terrestrial > Soil > Wetlands > Permafrost | place: Sweden: Stordalen... | reverse complement strand
CCGCTGATGGTGAGCGAAGGCGGGACGTGCGTGACGCTTACCGCAACGGAGTTGTCCGCGGCGTAGGTGCCTACGTTGTCGGTCGCGGTAGCGGTGATCGTGTAGCTGTTTGGCCCTATGGCGTAGGTGTGGGTGACGCTCGACGGGGTGCCGGTCACGGTCTGGGTGGTGCCGTCGCCCCAGTTGATGGACCACCCGCTGATCGGGTGGCCGGGATCGGAGGCTGAAAGGCTCAGCGTGTACGCCGATTGCTCGGCCACCGAGGAGGCGCCGCTGATGGTGAGCGAAGGCGGGACGTGCGTGACGCTTACCGCAACGGAGTTGTCCGCGGCGTAGGTGCCTACGTTGTCGGTGGCGGCGGCGGAGATCGTATAGCTGTTCGGCCCTATGGCGTAGGTGTGGGTGACGCTCGACGGGGTGCCGGTCACGCTCTGGGTGGTGCCGTCGCCCCAGTAGATGGACCACCCGCTGATCGGGTGGCCGGGATCGCTGGCTGACAAACTGAGCGTGTACGCCGACTGCTCGGCCACGGAAGACGCGCCGCTGATGGAGAGTACCGGCGGCACGTGTGTCACGCTCACCGCCACCGAGTTCCCGGCCGCGTAGGTGCCTACGTTGTCGGTGGCGGTAGCGGAGATCGTATAGCTGTTCGGCCCGGTGGCGTAGGCATGGGTGACGCTCGACGGGGTGCCGGTCACGGTCTGGGTGGTGCCGTCGCCCCAGTTGATGGACCATCCGCTGATCGGATGTCCGGGATCGCTGGCTGACAAACTGAGCGTGTACGCCGACTGCTCGGCCACGGAAGACGCGCCGCTGATGGTGAGTACCGGCGGCACGTGCGTGACGCTGACCGTCACTGAGTTCCCGACGGCGTAGGTGCCTACGTTGTCGGTGGCGGTGGCGGAGATCGTGTAGCTGTTCGGCCCGGTGGCGTAGGTGTGGGTGACGCTCGACGGGGTGCCGGACACGGTCTGCGCGGTGCCGTCGCCCCAGTTGATGGACCACCCGCTGAGCGGGTGGCCGGGATCTGAGGCCGACAGGTTCAAAGTGTAGGTTGCGCCCTCGGCCACGGAAGATACGCCGCTGATAGTGAGTACCGGCGGCACGTGGGTCACGCTAACCGCCTGAGTGTTCGATGTGTAGGTACCCACGCCATCGGTGGCGGTGGCGGAGATCGTATAGCTGTTCGGCCCCGTGGCGTAGGTGTGGGTGACGCTCGCGGGGTTGCCGGTGATGGATTGGGTGGTGCCGTCGCCCCAGTTGATGCTCCAGGAGTTGATGGTTTGCCCGGGGTCGCTGGCCGACAGGTCCAGCGTGTATGCAGAGCCTTCGCTGACGCTCGCCGGCCCGGAAATGGTCAGCGTCGCTGTGGGAGTGGGCGTCGGCGTCGGGACGTTGGCCAGGTCGGGGACGAGGTGGTTGGCGACGGGTGAGCCGAGGCCGGTGACCAGGTCGTAGCCGGGACCGGCGGCGTAGCCGTTGTTGCCGGTAGTGACGTCGTGAAAATCCGACGACGGGAGCTTATAGAGCTGAGGGAGTGTCTGCGTCGCGCCGTTGAGCGAGCCAAGCCCGGCCTGGGCCCGGTCCTGGTCGGCCAGGGCGATCAGGCCCGCCCACATGGGGCAGGCCAGGCTCGTGCCGCCCTCGTACCCGGGGACCCACGGGGTCGAGGCGCCGAAGTCATAGGAATCGTAGATCGGCACGCCGCTGTTCGGGTCGGCATCGATGGAGACGTCGGGGATGGTCCGCTTGGTGGTGCTTTGGGTGACGGTGCCGTTCTGATAGACCGGTTGGCTTTCATCGGCGCTGATGCCCCCGCCGCTGCCGCTCCAGCCGCTCTCGCTGACGTAGCTGGTGCCGCTGAGGGTGAGAGTGGTGCCGCCAACGCCGACCACGTTGGGAGAAGCAGCCGGGTATTGGGTTCCGGCGCCGTCATCCCCGGAGGAGGCCAGGAAAGTGATTCCGCCGGTGACCCCGCCCGCGCCGATGTGCCCCGAGGGCGTGGTGAAGTAGGCGGAATCGTAAGTCGTTTCGCCACTGAATTCCGATCCGCCCCAACTCATCGACACGACCGTGACGCCGGCGGTGCTGCGCGCCGTGCTGATGGCGGTATACAGGCCGCTGCCGGCGTTGCTGGCCTCGAATAGGATGATGTTGGCATCAGGGGCCATGACGTGGGCCCACTCGACGTCGAGCGATTCTTCCTCCTCCCAGTCGCCCCCACCGGTCGAGCTATAGGGGCCCTCCGGGTCTGTTCCGGGAAGTGACGTGCCGCCGGTCTGGTTCAGCACCTGGAAGCTCGGCGGGGCCGAGAGACCAAAATAAGTGTCGAAGCTTTGCAGGTCGGTGGTGATGGTAGGGTCGTTATAGGCGTCGATGATGGCTATGGTCTGTCCGGCACCGTCAGCGGTGATGCCATTCAGGCCGTAGGCGCCGCGCATCTGGGCGGGCGTCAAACCGAAAGCGGTGCTTGAACCGGTATAGCCGGCCGCGGGCGCAACGGGGGTCGGCGCGATGCTGTCAATCGGGACCACCGGGCTGGCGTGCCAGCCCGTCGGGACCGCGGGAACCAGGTGTGCGGCGGCGCCATGGACCGCGCTGTACAGGACGCGGGATTCGAGTTGTTCCACCATGCAGGCGGGGGCTGACCGGGCCGCTCGCCGACGGGTGAAGAAAGCCGGCCATGGGTTGGCGCAACCAGCGGCGATGCTGCGAAAGGTTCGTCTGGGCCCCTTGCCATTCGAATTACGCACTTGACCGTCCTGTGGTTATTGCCAGCCGACCCTCGCTGCGCACCTTATCCGGGCTCGCTCTCCAACGTCCGGAAATCTCGTGGCAGACCACGCTGGCAGACGACTTTTCCCGTCGTATTGCTCATCGACCTCCCGACAAGGCGACCCAAGGTCGAGTGACATGCGGTCAGGCAGGAATGACTGGCAACGCGCGGTTAGAAGTGGTGCAGGACGGAACCTCGTTCCATTTTCCCCAGAACTCACCACGGAGACACGGAGAACACAGCGCGACCTGTCGGCCGACAACCGAAGGGCAACAGCAATGGCGCACCGCGAGAAAGGAATGGAACCACAGAGGTCACAGCGCGACCGGTCGGCCGACAACCAAAGGGCTACAGCACTGGCGCGCCGCGAGCAAGGAATGGAACCACAGAGGTCACGGAAAGCAAAACCAATCGTCCTGATGCGCCGCCGGCGACTCGGTCCTGTCTGAAAACTCACCGGGATCGGGGCGGGTCGGAAAGGCCCCGTATGCGATGGCGCCCGCGACGAAGCGACTCAACCGAACGAGTCGTTGAGGAGCGGCAACGAAGCAGACGGGGCATTCCCGGCCCGCCGCGGCCCGATGAGTTTTCAGACAGGGCCTAACGGCAAACACTCGATAACGCGTGATTCCGACTGCCTCACTCCCCCTCCACCGCGTCGTGTGATGCCGAAGTTGCAGAAGTTGCGGAAGTTTCGTTTCCGGGGTCGTCGGCGCGGTTTGTGTTAAGACTCACTCGAATTCCGCTGCCGCTTTTTGACTCAGAAACGCAACTTCCGCAACTTCGTCAACTTCGGCATGTGTATGTGCCGCGTCGACTCCAATGGAACACGATCCGAAAATCTCCGCTGATTCACCGCCGCGGCCGGTATCGGCAAGTTGGCAGGCGCATGGCTGAGGTTTTAGATCAATGAGCGCAGCCATTCAGTCGAACCTCATTTACGCGCGGGTGACGCATGCGCTGTCGTTCATTCTCGCGCTGATGGTCGTGTCGGTGGCCATCAACGCTGTTGTGGCCATTGAGAAAACAAGCGGAGGGACTGTGCAGTGATGGTATCGTCGTGGCGCTCCGAATGTGTTACAATACACAATTGTTCATTCGGGCGCCTTCGATTCGGAACTGGCGACCCAACATTTACCAAGTAATCGTGGAAGGCTTCGTAGTGCTTCGCTTTGATGTGCTGCTTCTGTCAAGTATCGCGGTCGCGGCATTCACGGTTGGCTGCGCCCATGGGCCGCTGGTACCCGGGCGCGCTGCGTCTCAGACCGCCGCCTCAATTTCATCGGCAGAAACCCAGCCGGCGATTCCGGAGCCCACCGCGGCCGACCCGGTGGTGGCGGCCGCCTGGATTGCTCCCGGCACGGTCAGCCCCGGTTCATCGGCCGAGTTGCACGTGCACATTCGCGTGGCTGGCGGCTTCTACCTTCACCCGGCGGACGCAAAGGCGCCGTTTGTGCCCACGTCGGTGGATATGCAGCCGTCGGATGTCTTGCGACCATCGGGCAATTGGACGCTGGTCCGCGGCCGCGATGCCGGGGGACAGCTCAGCGGGGCGATTGAGTTACGCAGCCGGCTGATGCTGATCGGCGGCGCCAGCCCCGGGCGTCATGAAGTGACCTGCTGTCTTAGGTTTCAGGCGTGCAACCCGGAACTTTGCTGGCCGTCGCGCGTCCTGGAATTGCACGCCCCGTATGTCGTGAGCGCGGCTCGATAGTCGCATGGTCCGTTTGCACGAGGGACTTAATGTGAAAAACCATCGCATCTGTTTAGTCCTGGCGCTGATCGTGGGTCTCGGTGGATTGATCCGCTGCGCTCGGGGCGGCGGTCCCCAGGCATCGCGTGATCTGAAGTCGCTCAAGGTGTTGTACGTTGGCGATCCGGACGACGAACGCGGCCGGGCGATCACGGGGTTTCTCCGCCGGCACGTCAGGCGCGTGGACGAGGCGGCGCGGCGCGGTTTCGATCCAGCCTCGGCCGACGCATGCGACGTCGTGGTGCTCGACTGGCCGCAAGGCGAGAAGTTTCCTCCGTCCGCCTGCCCGCTGGGGGCTCGCGAGAAATGGGGCCGACCGACCTTGCTTCTCGGCAGCGCGGGGCTGAACCTGGCGGTCGCTTGGAAGCTGAAAGGGGGGTCCGGATGCACGTGTATGGAGCCAATCGCATACGGGCTGCGTGCTCACGAAATCTTCGACGCGCCGTTCCACATCGACCGTGAACCCCTGGTGGGCATCCGAACGCCCCCGGATTTCAGTGCCGAGATCAGTGCGTCAACGATTCGCGTGCTGCCGCTCGTGGATGACCGCGAGCTGAACTGGCGTCCCGGCTGGTGCACCTATGACTACGATTTTGCCCGCCACCCAGACGTTGAGTATTTCTGCGGCGGAGTGAACCGCAAGACGCCGACAGCCGCGGGGCTCTGGCGGCAGGGCAACCTGCTCCACTTCGGATTCGAACAGTCGCCGGCCGAGATGAACGAGGTCGGCCGCAACCTGCTGCTCAATTCCGTTGCTTACGTCAGCCGGTTCAGCCAGGACCGGCCCATTGCGATTACGCCGTCTCCCTTTGCCGGCGCGGCGCCGCCGTCGCGGGCCGGAGTCATCCGGCGGCTGAAAATCGCGGATTACCCTCTCAGTTTTACGCAGGAAGCGCTTGCACCGGCCGTATGGAATCACATCAAAGACAAGAGCCGGCTGGAAATGATCACCTGGGCCGATGCCGAATCGCAATGGCTTCACCCAAACGCCGACAACCTTCTGGAAATCGACAGCGATCTGAAGGCGATCGGCGTGACATTCGATGATCCGACCTTTCCGGACACCGTCGTGCATCTGCTCGGCGGTACACCCGAGCAACGTGCTCGTGGCCGGCTACTGGCGTCGCGATACCTGCCCGACCTGGTTAAGACCGACGCAGCCGTCCCGGAAGGCGACTCGGCCACCGCCTGGTTGGCCGAGAACCACGCGTACCTTTTCGCGTCCGATTCGGGCGACTATCGCTGGTACATCGATCCGCTTGCCAAAAAGCGCCAAATTCCGTGGCGAGAACTACTTGGTTCTCGTCGTGCTGATCTGGCCGACCCTGGTTGACAGGACGAAGTGAGCGACGCTGACAGGCCGAACCAGGCGCTGCACCTGACACCGGCCGCATATAGAACCTATTGTGACCACAGGTCACCATTGCGGCCGGTGCAGGTGAGCTTGTTCGCGCATCAGGCAGGAGAATCGATGATTGAGCTTGACTCGCCACGGTGGTCCACAATCCCCCGCCAGCCCGGGCGGGACCGGCGAGTTTGCGGCGGAACTGCTCCGGCAGGTCCGATCGGGCAACGACAACGCGTATGCCGAACTCTATCACCAGGTGTGTCATCAATTCAGCGTCGGCGTCGTCGCGTACGTGGCGGTGCCTCATTTGGTTGCCATTGCGCGAACGAGCCAAGCAAAGCGCCGCGTGTGGCCTCTCTCATAAAATGACGGATAGAAAGGCGGAACCTGGGCATCCGCGATCACTTAGCTAGCTAGGTCATACAAATGCGAGATATTTCATCATATCTTGCTCCATCGGCGCCGCGCGAATTCTCCCAAAAAATCGGCGGTGAAATCACCCACCATCCCCAAAAAACGGCTCATTTACTCGAAACGACATCGTATAACTTGTAAAGTCGCGCTAGTTTCGGGCCGTTACGTCCCCTCGCGGGCTTGCTTTTCGGCGGCTTCGAGCGACGTGCGAGCACTCCGGCTGCCCGCCGCCGCAGCCTTGCGAAACCATTCCAGGGCCTTGAGGCCGTCCGTTTCGACGCCGAGGCCGTTGGCGTAACACTGGGCAATCTCGTACATCGCGTCGGCGTCGCCGCCGTCGGCGGCCTTGTTGAGCCACTTCAGGGCCTCGGCAAAGTCCTGAGCCGCGCCTGTGCCGGATTCGTACATTCGCGCCGCCTGCAACATCGCCCGGACGTACCCCAGGTCGGCTGACTTGCGATACCATCCAAGGGCCCGCGCGTCATCGCGGGGCACCCCCTGCCCGGCAGAGTACATTGAACCGATGGTGAACATCGCCAGGGCGTATTTGCGATCGGCGGCCTTCACAAACCATTCCATCGCCCGGGCGAAATCCTGGGGCACGCCGCTGCCGGTGAGGTACAGGAACCCGATGTTGTTCATGGCCACCCCGCTCTCTTCGTCAGCCTCGACGGCCTTGCGATACCACTGCATGGCCACAACGGGGTCCGGAGGGACGCCCCAGCCCTGCTGGTACATAAAGCCGATTTCGTGCATGGCCAAACCATAGCCGGGCCCGTCGGCGGCCATGTGGAACCATCGAAGCGCCTCGGTGAAGTCCCGCTCCACACCCAGCCCCTGCTCGTAGACCCTGCCAAGGTTGAACATGCCACAGGGGTTCAGGCTGACTGTCGCCTTTTGATACCACTCCCTGGCTTGCGCGTAGTCCCTGGGTACGCCGCGGCCCATCTCGTACAGAAACCCGATGTTGTTCATGGAGACGCCGAGGTCGTCTCCCGCATCGACGGCCTTGCGATACCATTGCATGGCGATGACCGGGTTCGCCGGCACTCCCATACCATGCTCGTAAAACCACCCGATTTCGTTCATGGCGCGTGTTTCGCCGGCATCGGCGGCCTCACGATACCACTGCATGGCCAGCGTCAGGTCCTGCGGCAGGCCCAATCCGTTCCGATAGATCTCAGCGATGAAATCCTTTGCCCAGAGGTCGCCGGCGGCAGCCGACTGGCGAAAATACCTGATAGCCTCGCCGGAGTTCTGTGGCACTCCCAGGCCATCGCGGTAAACGATAGCCAGCGCATTCAGCCCCGCGGGATCGCCGCTGGCGGCGGCTTCGCGAACGCGCCTCAGTCCCTGTTCGATATTCTTTTCCGTGCCGCGGCCGCCCAATTGCATTATGCCAAGGTCGGCCATGGACGACGGATCGCCCTGCTCCTCGCCTTTGCCGTACCAGCGGCACGCTTCCCGCTCATCCTTGACGATGCCTTTGCCCATCAGACAGGCATCTCCCATCCGATCGCAGGCCTTGCCGTGACCAGCGTCGGCAGCACGGCGATACCAGTTCAGTGCCTCAGTCCAGTCGGGACTCACACCTGAACCTTTGGAATAGCGCACCCCCAGCTCAAACATGGCATCGCGGTTGCCCGTTTCGGCGGCCAGGCGGAGCTCGGCCAGGGTCATGGACGACATGCCGGCGCCGGCGGCGGCCTGCACGTGCCGGCGCCACACTGCACCGGGACCTGCCGCCGCAGTACCGCACGGAAGGCAACCCAGGCAGGCCAGTATCGCCAGTAGCAGTGCTGGCCGCATGCGGGTCCTCTGGGCCCGCCGGCCGTCAGCCCGCCCGCGCAATCGGGGTGAGATCGCGATCATTGGAAGTCTCCCAAATCTTCCACCTCTTTCGCTCGGACCGCGATCGCTTTTCAGCAGAGGTGCGTCCCCATTTCGGATTGGATTCGTCCGGCGCCACGACAACATGGTTGCACTGGCAAAGGCGGGTGTCAATGCCACAGGATGGCCTTGCAGAGATCCCCCGCTTCACGATGGTCCTCCGACAATTCGCGCTGCTCGCAACAACCATCCGGGGCTACGCTGCGCTGTGCCCGCGGCTTGTTCTCCATTGCAGTTCTCGAACCAGTCGCGCCCGTCATTTCTCAGTCTGAGCCTGCATTCGCGCTGACAGGATTGTGAGGAGGTCGGGAGTAGTTCCTGCCGAACCATGCCTCTAGAGAATCTCAAAGCGAGGGTCATTGGCAACGTCAATATTCCTCGGCGCGCGCACCTTCGTGCCGAAAGATCCCGCAACAATCCGCGAGTTGGCGTCGATGCCTCCGCGAACGACGATCGAACCGATAGCGCTCTGCGTCCCGCCGATCAACTTCGCGCCCGCGCCGAGGAAGTCGGCGATGTCAGTGTCGGCATCGACCGCCGGATCGAGCCCCGCGGCGATGACGCTGTCGGCGACCTCGCCGGAAACACGGATCGAGCCAATGGACCCGGCGGCGAAGGAGTCGGCGGCGCTGCCGGCGCCTCCGAATTGGCCGTCCGATCCGAGCGTCGCGCCGCTGAGGACCTTGGCTCCGGAAATGTTGCCGGAAACGGTCAGGCTGCCGATGGCGCCGGAAACGGCTATCACGCCGTCGATGCTGGCGAACGACAGTCTGCCCACCGCGCCGGGAATCGAGAGCGTCCCATCCAGGTTGGCGCCGGGTGCGCTGATCTGCTTGATCGGGCCGTCGCTGAGAATGTTGCCGAGGTCCAGCGCCGGCCCGCCGCGGACTTGGATCGACAGCACCGATTTGGGGCCGGCGCCGGTGAGGACCAGGTTCACCTGACTCTCGTCGTACAAGGCCTGGCAAGAGCCGCCGCCCTTGAGACTGAGGGTGACGTTGGCGCCGGCATCGGTGACGAATTTGAGCGCGCGGTTGCCGGCGGGGAGCCCGGCTTGGGCCGGAAGGTTGCCGAACGTGCCCAGGCTGCCGGCGCCGGGGGCAATGAGCCGGCGGAGAGATGACGATGTGGGCGTGGAAGAATTGCTGCTGGCCCCGACGACGAGCTGACCGTTGTCTTGCAGTGCGCCGAAGGCGTGCAGCCACAGGTCGCCGATGTGGATGGCCTGCGGAACGAGCGTCCCGGCCGCGGCAGTGCTGGCGACGGTGACTCCCGCGGCGACGGTGTATTCGCCGCCGGCGCCGAAGGTCGGGTCGAGCGCGCCGTCGGGCTGCAAAGCGGCGGCGGCGATCTCGCCGCCGCCGACGCTGGTGGTGCCGACCACGATGATCTGCCCGGTCGCCTGGATGGAGACGGAATCGGCGTCGTCGTCGCCGCCGAAGTTGACGGTGGCCAGCCCCCCGCTGCCGAACGAAGTATCTAGCGCGCCGTCGGTTTCCAGGCGGACGACGCCGAAATGCCCGTCGGCTGTCCGGTTGACGACGACGATCTTCCCGTCGCTCTGGACGGCGATCCCCTCGGTATGGTCGGTCCCGCCCAGATCGGAGCGCGTGGCGAGCGAGGAAACGATCTCCAAGCCGCCGGAACCGAAGTTCGCGTCGGGGCTGCCGTCGGCATTCAGGCGCAGCACGGCGACGCTGGCGTCTTCGGCGCCGACGGCGACGATCCCGCCGTCCGGCGTGAACGCCACAGCGCCGATCACGTCCGGGCCGGCGCCGTCCGGGATCAAGGCCACGCCGTTGTTGCCGAACGAGCGGTCCAGAGCGCCGCTGGGCAGATAGCGGACGATGGCAAACGATCCATCGGAAGTGCCAGCGGCGACGATCGAACCATTCGGCGCTACGGCAACGGCATAAGCAGCATCGGCGTTGCCGATGGTGGTCAGCACCTGCCCGCCGTGCCCGAAGTGACGATCGAGCTGGCCGCCCGCCAGGTAGCGGCTGACGGCAAAATGCCCGTCGTAGGTCCCGGCGGTCACCACCCGCTCGGATGAATCGACCGCCACCGCATAATCGGCATAGCCGGCATTGCTGATGATCTGCCCGCCGACGCCGAAGAACGTATCCAGGGTGCCGTCGGCGTTAAGCCGCTGCAGCACCGACTGGCCCGTCCCGCCGGCCACATCGCCCTGGTAACCGGTCACATAGATCTGGCCGTTGGTCCCGGCGGCAACCGACTGAGCGACGAAGCCGGTGCTCACCGGCAGGCCGCCGTTGAATCCGTCATCTACCGTGGGTGTGGGCGTTGGGGTCGGTGTAGGCGTGGGCGCTGGGGTCGGCGTGGGCGCTGGGGTCGGCGTGGGCGCCGGGGTTGGCGTGGGCGCCGGGGTCGGCGTCGGCGTCGGGGTCGGCGTGGGCACCGGCGTTGGCGTGGGCGCCGGGGTTGGCGTGGGCACCGGCCCCGGAACATTGACATGGAACTGGCCGGAGGTTTGCGCGAGTGAGTTGCCCGACAGGTCGGAGATCTGTCCTGCCTGCAAGGTAACCTGATAGGTGCCGTTGTCGCTTGCGTCCCACCCGCCTTGAGGCGCCGAGACGGTATAGACAGCCTGAACGTGGGTCGGATCAGACGAATCGACAGTGACGTTGTCGACCGGCAATGTTCCGGCCGGGCCGCTGACCTGAAGGTTGCCCACGGCGATGTTGGCCACGTCCAGGTAGGCTTGGGAAGAAAAATTCACCGCGATTGGTTCATCGGCGGGGCCCGCCGTATTCACGTCCGGCGCGTTGATCGAAGCCGTCGGCGGGGAAAACGTCTGGTTGGAGGGGTCAATGCTCAGCTCCGGCCCGTCGCTGGACTCGCGGGAGCCGAAATAGATGATCGAAGAGTCCCCGCTGGTGTCTTCCAGCGCGAACGTTGCGGATGTCGCGCCGCTGGCCAAAAGTTGCCGGAGATACGTGGTCACATCAAAAGAAACGGCGCCCGAGCCCCCGACTCCCGCCGTGGCCAGCGGCGTGGTAGCTGGGAGCGGGCGGTTGTTCCAGGTGATCCCATCGGCGGGGTTATTGACGGTGTCCAGCGGTCCGGAAAAAGTGCCGTCACCTTCCACGAACCCGGGCGGGTTGACGGCAAAGACCCCGAGGGTCGCTGGCCCTTGCGGGCCACGCGGCCCTTGCGGTTTCCCGTCTCCGGTGAGGCCCTGGAGAGTCAGCGACGCCTGATCGACCCGGGCGACGCCGGCGAGGCCGAAGCTGATGTACGACTCGAACGTCGTGCCGATTGCAGAACTGCCAACGGCAAGCGTCGGGTCGCCGCCGAAGTTGGCGTCGGCGTAGGCAGGGAAACCGGCGATGTTGCCCACCGCAGCATCGGCTGTCGGCATCAAGTCCATGCTCAGAAAAACGCGCGATTCCAGCCGTTCGATACCCGCCGCCGTCACCGGCCGGCGGGACGCAGCGCTGAAGAATATGCCTGCACCGCGGCGCGGGCCGAACAAATATGCTGGCATTTGGCCTCCTGGGTCCCGATTGTCCAGCGCCGAACACCGCCGCAACGCAACCGGAACTGCAAACCTACCCCATATCCCGCCGCCAGCGGCAGGTCAAAAATCCGATCCGGACATCAGCGGCCTTGGGCTCGTGCTGGTTTGGGGAAAGGGTGCTGATTGTGCCAAGCGCTCAGCAGCGGCGCTTGAGTCATCGTCCCCTGCCGTTTGGCGCATCAGACCGGGGCCTGGCAGCTTCTCGGACTGTAAAACCGCACAAGCGGCGATCCGGCGTCCCATCCAACTGGACATGATTATGCGATGACATTTACCGATCTACGCCCGGTGAACGTCCCGCGCCCGGCGGATTGTCCGCAATGCGCCCCGCCTTGATGACCTTGGCGACCATGGCCGCCCGTGAGCCCACATTGAGCTTGGCGAAGATTCGCCGCATGTAGGTGTTCACCGTCCATGAGCTGATTTCCAGGACGGCGGCGATGGTCTTGTTGGGGTATCCCAGCGAGACCATGCGGATGATCTCGTGCTCCCGCGGGCTCAAAGGAGCGGCACAGGGCGGGTCGGAAGAATGGACGGCTTCCGATTGCACGAGCCGGTAGCGCAGCCCGTCCACCTCGACGTCGAACAGTGCGTCGCAGCACCCCGGTTCGGAACGCGTCGGGTCGGCGCCGGCCAGCGCCTGCCCAACCAGGCGACGAATCAAGTCATCGATGCCCAGGCCGTTGTCGGTCAGCGGCTGTTGCCGTGGCCCCTCGTTGGCGCGGGCGCTGCGACCTGCGGCGCTGGCGGCGGGTAGCCCAACGGCGAGACGGGCGGGACTTCCGTCACGATCAGGCGGCTGCTTGCCCGCTGCCGGGCGCGGGCGCGCAGTCGAGGCTTGCGGGGCCGGGCCCCCGGAAGATGTCTCGCTCGGCCCCTTGCGCGCCGACGCTGGCGATGATGAGACGCGGACCGACCCGCCCGACAGTCCTCGATTTGTCATGATGACTCCAAATCTCGTGTGCGTCCGCCGCACGCCCCAAAGCCATTACACGTGTCTCCCCACATCTCCCGCATTATCCCGCCCGCCCATCCTACCATGCCGCGCCGGATTTCAAATTCTTTTCTATGGCCCTAAAAAGGGTGACGCTCATTTGAGTGACCCTGCGCGCCTCTCCCGGCATGAGTCTCCCCGCTTACGCTCACACGAGATCCTTGCCCCCTTTGCGCCGCCTTAACCAAGGTGCCACGAAAATGCGGCTTTACGCGATCTTGCAACGTTGTACCGTAGCCCCCGGCTTTTAACCCGAAAGGAGCCATTATGAGCGAGCATAATCTTGCCAGTGAGCTGGAAGACGAATACGGCAGCCATGAATATGAGGATGAAGGGGAGTTCGGCGCGGTCCTTTCCGGCATCGGCAGCCTGCTGGGCGAAGGGGAGGAAGAGTGGGAAGGCGAGGAAGAGGATGAAGGGGAATTCGGAGGGCTCCTTTCCGGCATCGGCAGCATGCTCGGCGAGGGGGAGGAAGAATGGGAAGACGAGGACGAGTACGAATACGAAGATGAATACGAAGATGAATATGAGGGCGAAGACGAAGACGAGGGCGAAGAGGAAGACGAATCCGAGGACGAGTACGAGGACGAGGAGGAGGACGAAGGCGAACAGTTCAGCTTCGGCAACGCGTTCAAGAGCATCGGCAAATTCGTGAAGAAGAACGCGCCGCTGCTCAAGAAGATCGCCAAGGTCGCCGCCCCGCTGGTGGCGACGGCCGTGGGCGGCCCGCTGGCCGGGCAGCTTGCCGGCAAATTGACGAGCAACCTCGAGTCCGAAGGAGAGTTCGAAGGCGAGGGCGAGGACGAGTTCGAGGCCGAGCTCGAAGACGAGTCGCACGACGAAATCCACCAGGAAGCCGAGCTGATGGCGGCCATCGCGTCCCGGTCCCCCAGCGAGGCCGAGGCCGAGGCAATGGTCGGGGCGGCCGTCACCACCCAGTTATCGATGGCAGACCGGCGTTCCCTGCGGCGCGTGCTGCACCACCTCGTTCGCGGCACCGCCGTGCTGACGCGGATCCTGCGTCGCCGCCGCGCCACCCGTCCGGCGGTCAGGGCCGTGCCCGTGATCGTCCGCCGTACTGTCAAGGTCCTCCGCGCCAAGGCTGCCGCCGGCCAAAAGGTGACGCCCAAGACCGCGGCCAAGACGCTGGCGGCCCAAACCAAAAAGGTCCTCTCCAGCCCGAAAAAGACCGCCAAGGCGATGGCCAAGAACGTGCGCGGCGCCGTAAGCGCCGCGGGCAAGAACCGTCGCATCACCGGCGCCGGCCCGCACCGGCACCGCCGGCGGCGGATGCGCAGGCAACAGGCGGTCCAAGGGTAAACCGGCGATCTGGCAACCCTGGCCTATTCGGCCAGCTCGGGCCGACGCGGCCCGGCTCAGAGAGGTTGCTCCGGCGGCTTGAACGGCGGCGTCTGCCGCCCACAGAGGAGTCACCATGACCAGTTCCACATGCGATCGTGCGATAAGCGAATTGGAGTTGTTCGGCGAAGCCGAAGATGAATGGGAAACGGAAATGCCCGGGGCCCAGGAAGCGGACCAGGAGGCCGAGGAGTTCTTTAGAAAGGTGGCCAAGAGTGGCCGCCGGCGTCGCGGCAGCCGAAGGTCGGGCTCGCGCGGGCTTCGCAGGGTCGGCGTCAATGCCGCCCGCGCCGTCCTCTCGGGCCTTGATGACCTGCCCGACGATGATGATGACGACGATGAAGGCGAGTTTGAGTGGGAAGACGAAGCCGGGTTCTTTAACGGCCTGAGCCCGATCCGGCGCGTCTACCCCGATGCCATGATCGAGCACATGGCACACATGGCGTCCATGGCCGAAACCGAATTCGAGGCCGAGGAGCTGATGCTCCCGGTGGTGCCGATGATCGCTTCGAAGCTGGCTCCGCTGGAGATGATGGCGGCTCCGGCAAAGGGAAAACCGGGACCGTCGCACGGCGCGGCGCCAAAGCCGCACAGCGCTGCCGCCCCGCGTCCCGCCGGCGCTCGCCCGCATGCTCCCGGCGCTCGTCCGCACGCCGCCGGTGCTCGGCCGCATGCCCCAGGTGCGCGCCCACATGCTCCAGGCGCTCGTCCCCATGCCCCCGGCGCTCGCCCGCATGCCGCCGGTGCTCGCCCGCATCATCCTGGCATTCGCCCACACGCCCCCGGCGTGCGGCCCCACGCTCCGGGCATGCGCCCGCATCATCCCGGCATTCGGCCGCACCACCCAGGTGCCATGCGTCACGGAGTCGCTCACCATGGGGGGCTGCGGCACCCGCACGTGCCGACGTCGCGGATTGGCCACAATGCCTACGCTGGCGTCATGCGTGTTGCACCGGCATTGACCAAGGGGATCGGGCATGTAACGCGAGCGCTGCACCGCAACCCTGCGACTCGGCCGCTGGTGCGGGTGGTCCCGACCATCGCCCGCAAGGCCGCGGCCACCATCGCCCGGCACGCGGCTCACGGTCGTCACGTATCCCCCAAGGCCGCCACCAAGATCCTCGCCCGCCACACTGCCAAAACGATCTGCAAGCCGGGGCAATGCGTCCATGCCTACCGGCGCGGCAAGGCCCTGGACAAGCACCTGCATCACACGCACCCCCATATCCACGGGGGACGCCCGCACGGCGCGCAAGGGCACGTTCACGGTGCGACGCCTGCCGCGCCCGGGCACGCGCCAGGCACTTATGCCCCGGCGCCGGCTGCCCCGGCTTACGCGCCAGTTGCCTACGCACCGGCCGCGCCGGCCTACGCACCGGTGGCCCACGCGCCCGCGCCGGCCGCGCCCACCTATGCGGCGGCCCCGTATGCCGCTCCCGCGCCGACGGGGCAATGCCACTGCTCGTGCACGTGCCCGCGCTGTGGCAGGAAGCACCGCTGATATGAAGTGACCGGTCTCTCCAAAGCCCGCGACACCGGCGGAGCGTGACGCCATGATTGCCACTTCCGACCCGCTCATCCTGCACCCAACGGCGAAAGCCGGCGGGGCCACGCGCCCGAGCCGGCCCACACCGGACCGGCAAGGCGGCCACGAGGTGCTCCGGCCGTGGGTGCGGGCCCAGGCGATCAACGTCACGCGCCATGCCGCCGCGCTGCGGCCCTTCACCCGCGAGGAATTCGGGACCGACGCCGCCGCCCCGTCGGAATCCCACATCAATGTCGTGAACGACCTGATCGCCCGGCTGCGCGGTCGGCTCTTCAAGCTGTCGGGCCGGGTCAGCGCCGCCAGCCAGGCCGCAACGCGGGAGCCGACCACGCAGCGTCTCGCCCGCCTGGTCACCGTCAAGGAAAGGGCCCACGCCTCGGTCCAGGCGATCGAAAAGATCTGGGACTTCTATCTGGAGTTGTTTGGGCAGCGGCAATCCAAGTACGCCGACTGGCTCCTGAGCTGCGATCGCATTGCCCTGGATTGCTACCAGGTCGCCTACATGGGCTGCGGGAAGGCCAAGTCGATCCCCGCCCCTCCGCCCTTCTCCTATATGCGGACGGGTTTTTCCCCCGCGACCTACCGCCGCGGCATCCGGCTCAGCAAGCTGGGCCGGCAGATCAACCCGTTCCCCCTGGTCCAGTTGCCGTACCACCGCATGGTCAACCCCTGGACGCTCGGGGCGGTGCTGCACGAGGTCAGCCACAACCTGCAGAGCGATCTGGGTCTGGCGATGGCGATCCCCCGAGCGATCGGCCGGCGGCTCTTGACCGAGAAAATCGACCGTTCAGTTGCCATGACCTGGGTGCGGTGGAACCGCGAGACCTACGCCGACATGAGCGGAATGCTGCTGGGCGGGCCGACGTTCGTCGGATCGCTCCTGGACGTCCTGGCCCGCTCGCCGGCGGCAACCAGCGGCTTCAGACCGGACGGCCCGCATCCCACCCCCTGGGTACGGCCCTTCCTGAGCTTTGAATTGCTGCGGCGGATGGGCTTCGCGGCCGAGGCCGAGCGCTACCGGCGGCTTTGGACGAAGATATACCCCGACCCCCGCGGCGGCACGATCCCCCGTGCGCTGCTGGACACCATGGACAAGGTGGTGCCGATGGTCGTGGATGCCATCTGCTACCAGCCCTACGCCGAGTTGGGTAACAAGCCGCTGTCGCGGGTCATCCCCTTTGCACCCAAGGACCAAACTATCCTGGAGGAGGCGGCGGCACGGTTGGCGGCGGGGACCGACCCCGGTGTCGTCCCGGCCCGGTTCCTCATCGGCGCCACCCGCATCGCCCTGGACCGCCGGCTCGCCTCGCCCGAGGTCATCACCAAAAAGTTCTACGAGGAATTAACACGGAGGTGAGCGATGTCTCTGGAAACCGCATTTTCAGACCTGTGCCAGCGGCTGCGGATGTTGCGGGACGCGCTGTCGAGCCTCCGGCTGACGGTGGTGGAGGACAAGCCGCTCCACGCCGACCTGGCCCTGCTGGACCGCCGCGCCGACACCGTCGACGACATTCTCAGCAGTGCCGAAGAGGCGCTGAACGCGGCGTCGCGGGGATGCCGGGCCCTGAAATCCCCGGCAAAGCGCGACGTCGCCCGCAAGGCCCTCGCCCGCTGCCAGGAGGCGTTCGCCGCACTGTCCCTGCGCTTCCAGTCCGACCTGGCCAGCTACGACCGCGTGGCCGAGCTAATCAGCCTGGGCCGCCAACGCGGCGGGGAGTGGCGTTCCTGGGCGGCCAGCGTCAAGCAGGCGCTGCAGCAGTGCGAGCAGCCCACCTGCGACGCCGGTCAAGCGCTGTTCGCCTGCTGGCGGGAGCTGGCCGAGCGGGTCCCGGGCGTCTCCGTCCGCGCCACCAGCATCGGACAGAAAGTGACCACGCTGGCGGCGCCGCAGGAGACGAGCCGATAAGCGCCGCTTGCTCCCGGCGACGGGAGCAATGTTACAATAGAAGAACGGTCCCATGCCGCCTTTGGCGGCGCTGAAGGAGAACTTCAATGGCCCATCATCACAATGGAGAATCCGGGTTCGACGACCTGACCGCCTACCCCATCCTCACCGATGACATCAGCGGAAGTGTCGGGGGCGACTCCAGCAGCACCTCCGCCAGCGGCGGCGGGGCTCCGATCGGGAAAGTCGTCCAGAACGCACTGCGCAACGTCTTGGCCTGGAAGCCCAGGACCGGAGACCCTGCGGCCTTCGTTTCCGCCCTCACCCAGTCGTTCGATCTGAAGACCGTGGAAGGGCACGTCGAATGGAAGTGGAACCAGCGCAGTTACGCCATCGACGCCGACCTGGGCAAGGTCACCGGCGCCCAGGCCAGCATCTACGCCCGCGCCAAGTCTTTCCTCGACTTGGTCACGCCGCTCATTCAGGGCTTTAATCCTCTCAACCCCGCGTTCATCCAGGACGACATCGACGCCATCCGTGCCGTGGTCCTCAACGGGGTCAACGAGCTGGTGAACGAGCTGGGTCAGGAAGGCGGGCCGCGCGTCTCCCGCGTCGATCAGCTCTTCCGGCTTCTGCTCGGGCCCAAGGGCGGTCAGATTTCGTCCCACGCCACGCAGCCCCTGGGCCTGGACCGCGATAAGCTCGGGGGCCAACTCGGCCTCCTGCGGGCCAAGTTCGGCTTCGACCGGCACTTCGTGAACACCATTCCCGACGAGGAGATGCTCACCAATTTCTTGATCCTCGTCGATGGCGTCCAGGGGCTGCTGTTCACCTGGACCACCCAGAAGAAGTCCTTCGAGCGGAGAGGCAACGACGTGTTCCTTGGCACACAAGCAGTGCTGCTCTCACGCAGCCTTGGCGTCATCGCCGAATCGATCCAGGACGCCTGCATCGTCATGGACTCGGTCTTCCTCGGCGTCGCCGAGCGGCAGGTCACCGAGCTGCACCTTGGGCCCGACAGATTCGGCGGCGACTCGTCGATCTTCCTGGGCGACCTGCTCTCCTGGATCGAGGACTTTGCCACCACCGAGGGCCCGCTGCTCATCAACGAGGGAGGCCTGCTCGGCGTGAGGGAGACCTTCGTGCCCACCGTCGAGGAACTCGAGCGGCTGACCCGGCGTGCCGCCGCCATCGCCCGCAGCCACTCGCACAACCCCACGCCCAATTTCCACCAGCCGCGCGTGGTGGTTGCCCTCGAGACCCTGGCCAACCAGATCGGCGAGTGCATGAGCCTGTCGAGGGACCTGCGCCCCAACCGGCCGCGCATCCTCGCCGTCTCACCGTCTTCCTATGCGGACCAGACGACAGTGGACCTGACCGTCGAAGGGTTCAATTTCGAGAAGCACTCAACCATGAGGTTGGAACGATCGACGCACCCCTTCGACGTGATTGGCCCCGTTCCTGGTGTCATTGGCCGTGGCCCTGTCGGTCCAGGCCCCGTCCCTGGTTCCCCTGGCCATAATGGTCCCGGTCCCATGGGAGAGCCGTCCAACCATCGAGCAACCATCACCGGAACATTCGACCTCACGGATAATGGCGCCGGTTACGGAGAGAGCACCTGGGATGTGGTCATCACTGACCCGCATGGGATTGATGAGGTACGCCCGCGATTCTTCAAGATCACCAAGAGGGGCACCCCCGAAGTCGGGATCATTGTGATTTCCCATGAACTCGTTCCGGGCACGCCCCCGACCCTTAACTACACGCTCCAAGCCGAGGTGATCAACGGCAGTGCTTCGAATTACTCTTGGTCGGCCACTTCCAAGGCCGGGGGAACGGCGACTTTTACGCCCAACGATATCGAGGGTGCGGAATCGGTCACTGCCGCCTTATCCTCGGCGGATACGTACGAGATCACCGTCGCGGTAGCCGTCAACGGCGAAACCAAACCTGTCGAGTCGCCACCAATGCAAATCGTCGTCAAGCAGATACCCTGGGACATCTCTGTGGTGGTGAAGTCGATACAAAGCTCCCTAGGCAAAATCGTGACCGCCACCAACGCAGAGATCTCGTTCAACGACACCGCAACCCTTCAGGCAGCAGCACAAGACCAATTCGGGAATGCGATGCAGCACCAGCCGCACTTCCATTGGACGCTGTCCGGTGAAGGCGGAAGCATTGTGACGAACGCCCAAGGTGCGGCTCAGTGCACATACACAGCACCCGGCAGCGGGGGCGGGAATGCAATCATAAACGCCCTCGTGCTGCTGCCCGGATCAAGTCCCCTTGTCTCAAGCACTCCCGTCACGATTAACGTGTCGTAGTGGCGCGGTCGAAGGGCCCCAGGCGGCAATGCCCCCGGAGCCGTGATCGTTTGCAGTTCTTGCACGACGGATGGACGGAATAAATCCAGCGGTGACCCCGGCATCCAGACCGGCACCCCGAACCAGGAAACCGAGCCATGGCAACTGAAGGCAATTATCAAAATCTTCTCGACCGGATCGCGGCGTTGCGGCAGACGGTGTCCAAAAACCTGTCGGCCGACCTGATCTCCAACCCGCAGATTGCCGATCAACTAGTCAACCAGATCGACTCTCTGCTGGAAGGGGCCCAGAAGGCCGACAGCGCCATGCCGGCACCGCCGGACAAGGGCCTGGCCGAACTGGCCGGCATCGGCCCGCAGGCGGCCAGCGACTTCACCACAACCCGTATCCCCCAGGGCGTCGAGCCGTACGACGAGACTATCACGTCGGAACGGATCATCGCCGTCGGCGATCTCTACTACATCTACCAGCACGAGAAGATCGGCGTCTTCCGTGTGGTGAAAAAGCTGCAGGAACTGTTCAAAGGCGGCGCGGTGCGGCTCAGCGGCGGTGCGGGGGCGTTCGCCCTCTACCAGTTCGACCGCCGCGAGGTCCTCCGCTATACCCAGGAAGACCGTTTCTCCGCCTATCGCCGCATCATGGGCTACGGCAACGCCCCGGTGCCGGCCAATTCGCGGCCCAACACCGATTACCACAAGCTCTTCACCCACTTCGTCAACCAGGTGACGCTCTTCTGGCGCGACAAACGGATCAGCGACGTGATCCGCGAGCGCGCCTACGACCCGAGCTTCGGGAGCATTGCCATCGTCCGCCGGGCCGGGCTCGACCTGCGCAACAACCTCAAGTGGACCAGCTTCGGCCACCTCAACGTGCTGCGCGTCGAGGTCATGCAGTTGCTCGAGGAGGCGTTCAGGATCCTCGACGCCGACGACATCAAGCGACTGTTCGGCGCCGACAACGCCTGGGACGTGGTGGAAGAAGTGCTCATCCGCTACTTCAACGAGAAGCTGGTCACCTCCCCGCGGCAGCGGATGGGCGTGGCCGGCCGCGAGGTCCTGCGCTGGCTGGCCCAGCCGCACGTGCTGCAGACGGCCCGCGCGCCGTTCGAGGCGCTGCTGCTGGAAATCGCCGAGTACGCCGAGGAATGGCTCACCAGCGCCCAGGCGATGGGCTTGGCCGAGCGGCAGCCCGACGCCCGTGTGATGCCATGGGACCGCCATCCCCTGGTGACGCCGCGCCGCGGCGAAGTCCGCGTGCCCAAGCGCCAGGGTGGTCCCCAGGGATCGCGCAACGGCCGCTCCGCGGCACGCGCCGGCAAGTCCGACCGGCGCCTGTGATGCCCGATACGCCTCGAAGTTAAGGAGCACCGTCCATGAGTTACATGCTCGCCCTGCGTCAGTTGGAGGAACTCGACCATCTGGAACCGCGCGCGCCGCGGGCGCGCCACCCGGCGGCGCGACAATCGGAGCGCCGAGCCCGCATGGCCTCCCGCCCCAACCGCCCTGCTCCCATGTCAGCCGAAATCTCTCCCAGGGGCGCGGAACAGGCTCCCATGCCGCGGGCGGGCGACTCCGCGGTTCTCTGGGAAGCCTTGCGCCGCGCCCCCGACCGGCTCGTCGCCGCCTACGCGGAATTGGACGAGGCACGCTCTGCCCTGGCGGCGCCCAATCATCCCAATCCCGACTCGCTGCAAGCCGCCATCGAGCGCCATGCCGCGGCTGAGGACCAGATCGACGCGATTCATCGGCAGATGCAGGTCGATTGGGAAGCGTACAAATCGGTATCCACCTTCGTCCCAAGTGGGACTGAGGTCACGGCGTCGGACTTGGCTCAAAATGTCGAACGCGACCCGTTGGCCCAGGAAGTTCCGGGGCGGAGTGCAGGGCCCGGAGAAGACCCAGGGATTACCGAAGCCCGCGCCGAGGTCATGGAACCGCGCCAACCCGAAGCGTCGCCCGCGGAAGCCGCCGCGCCGCCCGCCGCGCGGCTCGACGAGCGAGTGCAGCCCGAGCGAGTGATCGCGTCGCGGGTGCCGGTGCCGCAGGCCGTTGAGATGCTGCTGGCGGCCATCCGCGCCGAGGCCCGCGGCGTCAAAGGGCGCCGGGCCGTTCGCGAACGCGAGCGCGTGCTGCTCAAGCGGGTCAGCGCCCAGATCCGCCGCGGCGCGGCCGCGCCGGCTGTCTTTGATGAGCCGAACGCCGAGGAGGGGCAACCTCCGCTGGCCGGCGGAAAGGCGTTCGCGGTTTCCCGCGACGGCCATGAGGGACGCCCCATAGCTACTCGTCCCGAGACAATTGAATAAGGCTAAGAAGCGATTGTGCATCGCAATAATGGGTGCCATGGGCAAGCGTATTCGCTTGCCCGTGGAGCCAGTTGAGTACGCTTGCCCACGGCACCCTAAGTATTGAAGGCCATCCAAGGCGAGCCGACGGTGCCATGACCAAGACCTCTGCCCATGCCTACGCTGCGGCAAATCGTACCCGCTTTGTCGGCGAGCTGCGCGAGTTTGTGGCCATCCCGTCGGTGAGCGCCGAGCCGAAACATGCGCCAGACGTCCGCCGCTGCGCGGAGTGGCTGGCCGGCCACCTCCGCGGCATCGGCATGCCGCGCGTCCGCATCATTCCCACCCCGCGCCATCCGATCGTGTATGCCGAGTGCCTGCGAAGGCCGGGCCGGCCGACGCTGCTGATCTACGGGCACTACGACGTCCAGCCGGTCGACCCGGTCAGCGAGTGGCGGACGCCGCCGTTCGGGGCAACCGTCGTCGGCGACCGCCTCTTCGGCCGTGGCGCCAGCGACGACAAGGGCCAACTCTTTGCCCACCTGAAAGCCTTGGAGGCCTGGCTGCAGACGTCCGGCCCACCTGTGAATGTCAAATGTCTCTTCGAGGGCGAAGAGGAAATCGGCAGCACCCACCTCGACCCCTTCGTGCGGCGGAACCGCCGGCCGCTCTGGGCCGATGCCGTCGTGGTTTCTGACATGAAGGTCCTCGGTCCCGATAAGCCGTCGATCGCCTTCTCCGTCCGTGGAGCGCTGGCACTGGAGCTGACTGTCACCGGCCAGAAAACCGATCTCCACTCCGGCAACTTCGGCGGAGCCGTGCTGAACCCCTTGCAGGCGATGTGCGAGATCATCGCCGGCCTCCACGATGAGACGGGGCGGGTCGCCATCGCCGGTTTTTACGACTCGGTCCGCCCCGTGAGTGATCGGGAGCGCGAGCGGATGAGACGGAGCGGCCCCGATGACCGGACCATCCTGGCCGACGCCGGCGCCAGGGGCGCCTGGGGCGAGCCGGGTTACACGCTGTACGAGCGCACCACGATCCGCCCCGCCTTGACCATCAACGGTCTGACCGGCGGCTACCAGAAGCCGGGCGCCAAGGCCATCATCCCGGCGCGGGCGTCGGCCAAGCTCGGGTTCCGCCTCGTCCCAGGCCAGCACCCCGACGAGGTCGAGCGGCTCTTGCGCGAACACCTGGCCCGCGTTACCCCGCCCGCAGTGCGGGTCGAAGTAAAGCGGGCCATGGCAGCGCTGCCTTCGGTGGTTGACCGCCGCCATCCGGCGATGCGCGCCGCGGCTGCCGCCTACCAGCGCGGCTTCGGGGCGCGCCCCGTCTTCCACCGCCTGGGGGGCAGCATTCCCATCGTTGACACGTTCAATCGAGCTTTGGGGATCGTCCCCATTCTGATGGGCTT
>Ga0182024_10007477_pt1 | contig 23528 bp, 22 predicted proteins | sample P32metaG_FD_120480 | JGI IMG/M metagenome (GOLD analysis project Ga0182024, IMG submission 120480) | Permafrost microbial communities from Stordalen Mire, Sweden - P3-2 metaG (Illumina Assembly) | ecosystem: Environmental > Terrestrial > Soil > Wetlands > Permafrost | place: Sweden: Stordalen... | reverse complement strand
CTGCCCCGGTCATTACGAAACTGTTCCACATGCCGGGCATCCACGCGATGAGCTTCGACCAGGCCCGAGCCTACGGGCGGAGACATGCGTTCCTGTCGCCGATCACGCTTTACCAGGGATCGATCGACATCGGGAAGAACCAACCGGAACAGGACCTGCAGCTCATCGCCCCGTCGGCCACATTGGTCGCCCGCGATTCCACCCACGAGGCGGTCATCCAGTTGCTGGTGGGGGCCGCCCGGAAAACGCACTCAGAAGGCACGCTCCTTTCCGACCCCGGCACCTTTCCGACAGCCGATCGAACTGAACTGCCGGTCAACAAGACCGCTCTACATTTCCTTACCAACAGCCCGAACTTCCTGTACCAGAGGCTCCCGTTCTGGCTGGCCTCGCTGATCGACCGGATGGTGATCATGCTGCTGCCGTTCCTGGTGGTACTGCTGCCGCTGCTCCGGATGATGCCGCCGTTGTACAAGTGGAAGATCCGCCGGCGGATATACATGTGGTACAAGCAGGTGCGGGAGGTTGACGAGGGCCTCGGCGAGAAGTCGAGCCCGGCCGAGATCGAAGCGGGCCGCGATGAACTGGTTAAGGTGGAGAAGGACCTGCTGGCCATCCGCGTGCCGCTGTCCTACACCGACGAATTGTACAATCTGCGGCTCCATGTCGGCTACGTCCGCTCGCGGCTCGACGCTCGGCTGCAAGGACTGCAAACCAGCCAGGCCCCAGCCAACCTTTTGGCCCCGTGACGATTCCTCAATCCCAGCAATTCCGATCATCTGCTTTTCGGCCTGCAATTCGTGTCGTCCGTTTTTGTCGGCAGCGGTGATCCCCTGCCCCTTCGCGAGCCGTCGAAGTTCGGCACCCTGCAGTCGAACTTTGGCACCCCCGGCCACCCGAGGTGCCGAACTTCGATTCCACCCGCTGAACATGCGGCCTTTCGCGACGATTCGCCAACTTGTCACCCTCATTATTTGAGCAGAATCCGAACTTCGGCACCCTTGCTCTTTTTTCTTCATTCACCTCACTTTAGCCCGGGTTATTCACCGCAGAGGCGCAGAGAACGCCGAGGAGACTGAGTACCAAATGGCTTACATCGGATGACTTCCGTTGTGACACACGCACGTTGCGCCGCTCACACTCCGTCTGATCTCCCTCTTTCTCCGCGTTCTCTGCGTCTCTGCGGTGAGCCCTGAATTTTCGGAGGCAGTGCCAACAAGCCAGAATTGCAACAAGCCAGAATGCTTCCATCAGCCGCCGCTCCAAAAACCCAATTTTCAGCTCAAAAACGCAGGAAGCCAGAAAGCCAGAAAGCCAGATCTGTTTTGTTAGGGTCCATCTGCTTTCTCCGGGCCGCCGAACCGTCGGCGGGAATCTCGACGGCAAGGCGCAAGGAGCGCGCCAAGTTCATCCCTGCCGCCGCCGCGCAGAAACTTGAGTTGGCCCATCATCGCTGTCACGCACCCTCGTTTTTCGTCTAAAAACAGGGGAACTCAAGAAACCCAAGAAACTCAAGTCAATTTCACAGGGGCCTTCGGAGAAGATGACAAGGTGATGCGGTGACAGGGTGAGCCGTCCGGTTTCTCCGACGCCTGCGGCGCCGAACGGCAGAGATCGCGGCCGACAGACCCCTCTTATCAGAGGGGCCGCCGCTCGACTCCCAGCGCCGAACTTTCGAACTTCCAGTCGAACTTTCCCGTTTCGGCGCGATTTGCCGGGGAGTTCGATTCCACCCGCTGAACATGCGGGTATTCGGCGCGACCGCCGTCGGCGTCACCCTCATTTCCGACTCAAATACCGAACGTTCCGAACTTCCGTCGTTTGTCAGCACGATCCTCAAGGCCGCCGCTCGCCCGCCTCTCAGCGCCAACAGTCGTAGGCCGTTCGACATTGCTCACGACAGGCTGTTCGACATTGCTCTCAACAGACTGAGTCCAAGCCGCCCGGCGGCGTCACCCGCATCGGCGCAGCCCTGAGCTTGCCGGGAGGGTACTGGCGGATACCGCCATAACCAGCTAACCGACTCCACAAACCCTGCACGTCTTTGGTCATCTCGTCGCTCATGCTCGGTTCACCGGGACAATCCGTTCATCGATTGGCGCTGAACGCCATGTTAGGCATGTGTTCAGTATCAGTCAAGCAGAAATCCGAAATAATTCTGGCCAGGTTTTTTCGTTGGAATGGATTGCGCGGAAAAGGCTTGATTATTGGCGATCCCGCCGGCTTGGGAATTGCGAGGCGGGGTTTGGGACCATTAAGCTCATGGCCCTCTCGGCATTTCCCCCTCCGGCATTTTCACGCCACGATTTCCGGGAAAAGCTTCACCTCAGCGAGTAACTGCCGCAATGCCACCATGTCAGGGGCGTTCATTCGCAATCCTATGACCGTCGCTCGTCCGATCGCGCTAAGCCCTATCAATTCACCTGAACCATTTGGCGACCAGCGAAAATGGTTCTCCCAAAGATCCTGCCGGGGGTGGAAATATCGGGCGGGCAGTCCGCTTTCCGGGTCATGCCCCTCAGTATCGGTCCACTTGTGGGCATTGCAGTGTGGGCAGGTGAGCGCCAAATTGGTGGAGTCATTCGACCCGCCAGCGAACCTTGGGATGACGTGATCAATGGGAAAGGTGGCCACCTGTCCCCTCGTTGGTAAATGACAGTATTCACACCGATGACCGGCGCGATCTACCACTTCGACACGACGAGCATGCGAAAATACGGTCATGACTGAATGGCGATCTCAGGAAACACGTCGGCGAGCCGGCGTAGAGCAACCTCGGCCTCCAGCCTCTCAATCGAACGTTGCTGCGTAAAGGTCACCCACGCCAGCAGCTCGGCCCGCTCATCGGGAGTGAGCGTGTCTTTTCGCTCGCCGAGGTCGAGCACGCGGCGGTCGAGCGCAAGCGGCAGCTCATACGCGGCCAGACGGCGCAGCGCGGCAGTGGAACTCACAAGGGCGGCTCGTTGAGCCGGTTCGGCGACAGCAGGCATATCCTGTTCCTCAATTCTCTTCCTCATCGTATAGCCGCAGCCGACTCCATTCCACTCCTTTTTACGTTAGGTGGCATTCGGCTGCCAACGACGATAAACTTCCCGGCGCGAGGAGCAATTGTTTGCGCACACCCCGATGGAACTCCCGCCGGCCGCCGCCCGGGAACTGCTTTTGGGTTGGGAATGAGAACGAGGTGACCCATGGCTAAAACGGTTCGCAGCCCCCGAGTGCGGAAGGCCGCCAAGACGCCGGCCTTACCCAAGGGCTTTAAGGCCGCCGCTCCCATTACTAACCCCAAGTTCCGTGAGCTGCTTCTCGGGCCGGACATTACAACCAGCGGGGGAACCCATACGGTGATTGATGGCCGTCCGGTTCTCAGGCGCGACCCGCAACATTGACACTCGCACGACGTCCGTCAACCAAATCCCCGGCGGCTGGTCGCCCTGAACGCCGAGCGACCTGTCGTGAGCAGCGTCGAAGGGGCCGAGGAAGAAACACGCGGCCTGATCCGCTGGCTCCGCCCCGAATTCCAGAATCCAACGGGCCAAGCCGCCGGCCAGGGTATCCTCGGCATCGCCGACAAACCGACCGCCGGCAAAGCCAAGAAGGCAGAAAAACTCCCCTGGCCCAAGACCCTCGCCGAGCAAGCCCAAGCCGTCCGCTCCGCCCTCGCCGCCCGGACCAAGCCGGCGACCGCCGACGAGTTGTGCAAGCAGTTCAAGGCGGCGAAGACCGAAAGGGTGGCGGAGTTGCTGGCGACTCTGGCGGCGTTGGGGCAGGCTAGGCCGGTGGGCGGGGAGAGGTATGTGGCATGATACGTGAGTTTCGCACAGCGCCGAACGGCGACCCGAAGCCGGCGAAGTTGCTGCATCTAGGCTAACCCAGACTATCCCGAGTTATACGCGCTCGCGCGCCGGTTTCGATGCGATTCGGGCTAATCGAACCGAAAGGCGAGGAAATGTGCCGACGCCTTGGCGGAGCTGCGGCAGTTACGAGGCAAGCAAGGGCAAGGATCGCCCGCACCAGACGCCGTCCGTGAAGGGTGGTGCTACGCCGCGCCAAGTGGAGTCCGGCCCGCTATTTCCGACGGCCCACCTGCTCTACGACACGTTTTGTAAGTCCCCCAAGAAGTCCCTTCCGCCCGATCGTGTAGACGCCACTAAACTGCACCAGATTGCCACCCACGCACCTGGGCGAGCCCGAGGTCGAATGGTCCCAGCAGTGCCTCTCGCCGACTAAACCCCAGACGAGACGAAGGCGTGCACGCCGAAGTGCCTCCCGCAGCGCGTCCTCTCGAACGAGAATCGGGCCGTCTTCGGAGGCGCCAAGGGTCCCGCTCTGAAATGCGGCGAGCTGACCATCGGCGGCACAAAACCTCGGGCCAGATCCCGACCACCGCAAGGCCATCAAATCACAAAGTTGGGGTGATGGCACAATAAAGCCACGTCGATCATCCCAACTGCAGACTGACTGAGTATGCTGAATCCGCGCGTTCTTGATCCAGTCATCCGGCTGCCGGCACCACTCCCTTGTTTCCGCAAATGATCCGCCCCACGGGTACTCGCCCAGCCATCCTTCACCCAACGAAACGCCCTGACACCCGTGACCCCAGAAATGGATTTCCCGAACCCGCGCCAAGAACTTCTTGTAATCATTTTCATCCACCAGCCAACTCCGAACGTGCATCCACATTTCAAGGCGACCGCCGCCGCCGAGCTTGTGCGCCTGGTATTCCGGCTCACGCCAAATCCAAAACCCGCTTAGCGCAAGCCACGAATGGGGGTCTTGGCGAATGAGTTGCGGATAGTAAATCAGGGTCTTAAAATCGGAAGGCACGGCTAAGACCCAATCCCCACGCTTAGCGCAGAGAGCGGTGTTCTCGAACGGACATGGGTATCTCTCAGCGACCAGAGCAACCTCAGAGGTACTTGCGGCCGGAGGGACTTCCCGCTCGCCATCATCGTCGCCGACATCGACGGCCGGGGCGGATGGGTCAAATTCCCGCGCCGATATCTGCCATGCGCCGTGAAACATCGGCGGAGATTTCTCACGCCAGTCGGGGCGCATGTGGAAGTGGTCAGAAATATATCCGAGTAGTTCGAACAAGGCGATCCACTGGTACTTCTTGCTAATCCTTTCGACCTTTATCTCGTCGGCTTCGTGACGCCCCGCCCAGGGAAGACGCTCTTCGTATTTACCGAATCGAGCAGGCGTCCAGCCAAGCTGTAGCACTCGCTGAAGGATCCATCGTCGCGCGATCCGATCGTCAAATTCATGCTGGTTGCCGTCTTCCGGATACCGTCGGGTTTTCCGTACGTCCGAAAAATAGTGGAGCTTTGACCCCATTACATATCGACCGAAATCCCCATAGTCCATCATGGATTCCGGCCGAACTGAGGACAGGATTTGCCTCCATCCCTCGTCTTCCTCGAGCCGCCTGACCTGCGTCTCGGTCCATATCCGGGGCCAACTTGATTTCATCGGATGCCGGAAGCTGTCGGTGGCGACGCCGTCAGGCAAACAACCCTGATGTGCCGCAGCTTCCAGGACCGTCTGTGCATAGTCTCGTAGGAGAACGTGGGGAGGCGCCGATCCCGAAGAGAACACATGCTTATGCACAACCGCTGCCAGCTCGCGCAGCACCGGCCCACATGGCTCTCGCAGGGCGACGCCGCAGGCCACCGCGTACGCCCTCTCGACAACGTACGGATCGTTGGCGTCAGCGAGCTCTCGAAGCATTTGGGATGCAGTTTGGCCCCGACCTTCGAGGATGTGTATCGCCGCTAGCGTCGCCTGCTTCCGGAAGCTGCGACGATTGCTCGACGTGAACCAGCAAAGAATACGTGCAACCAGGAGTGCTTGGCCCTCGGATACTAGCCTTGGCGGAGCACGCATCGCCCAAGTAATGATCATGGAAGGAACAGAGCTCGCGTCCTGCGTCAGATTAGCAATGGGGATGGTCCACAGGACTTCGCGGTTGCAGAGAGGCATCTGTAGCAGGCGTGCGTGTATAAACTCGGCGTTGTAGGGATGGCCAGGAATTGTTGCGACGCGGAGCACAGCCTGAATAAACCGATCGCAACCGAGACACTGTGATTCTCGCAGCACTTCGAGGCTGCGTTCGGTGAATGACTGGGCACTCCGCCATGGGAGTGAGTCAAGGAAGTCCGCTAAAAAACGTCCCCTTAATTCGGTCGCTTGGACCAGGTCCACTAGCTCGATCTGGTGGCGTTCGGGCACGAGAATTGCCAAAGCTGCGAGGAGCCCGCGATTGCGCCAGTATTCGCCGACCCCCGCGAGGCTCGCAAGTGTGCCACCGTCCCCCCACGCGGCCTCTAATTGGCCTGGCGCTCCGATGCCATCGAGTAGCTCCGCTGCGATGAAGTAATCCGAGAATCGTTCAAAAGCGAATCGAACCTTTACGGAGTCTTTTGGAGTTGTCGAGAGCTCAGTGATTTCAACCAGAAGCCCGTTTGAGCGAAGGTGCGTGTATAGGGAACGTGAGTGCGACCTTACCGGTGAATACGCATTCACCGCGGACCTCACGGCTTCCTTGTCGACGGAGCGGCCGCGGTTGTCCCGAATCAAGGCAGCAACGGCGTTTATCGCCGCCTTTACATCGTCCGGTGAGCAGTCGATGTGCTTTTGTAACTGGCTCGTGAGCCTTTCGATCCTGGCCGACATTACCAATTTCAGCGTTACGGGACCGTCGGGCAGGCGCTTATCCTCGAACGCTTCGCAGAAGAGCCGCAGAAATAGCGGGTTCCGAAATTCCTCGATCAGTGGCGGAAAGTGCGATGATTGAACTCGGTATCCCTCGAAGTAGTTAGCCACTGCCTCGAAGACTTCTTCGCCAAAGCCGTGATGCATCACCCTTGCCCATGCATCTTCGTGAGCGGATGCCAACCGCGACGGCAGGGTGATTTCCGCGAAGTCGGATCGGCAGCTGACAATCAGACGCACGAACGGGAATTTAGCTAACTTTGCTGCAAAGCCATTGAGGTGGCTTACCCAGAGATTACGATGCTCGCTTTCATTGAGCGCGTCGATGCAAACCAACGCAGGCCGCCCAGCCAGTGCGCCGGCTTGGTTAAGCGCCGACAATAGCCATTCGGCATTTGTATCCCACCCCAATACCCTTGCGGCTTGCGCCCACGGCTCGTCGGTCCCGGTGAACTGCTCGCCAAGCAGGAATAATGCTGGCTGCCGGCGTCCTCGCGCATGCTCCACGACGGACGCGATCAGGTGGCTCTTTCCCGTTCCCGCGTCTCCAAGAAGAAGGACGTGGGACTTGTCGGCGAGTAATGATCGGTCTAGAAATTGACGCCACCCCCGAAGTGTGTCACCAAAACGGCTCGATGCCAGGAGAAAGAACTGATAATCTCGAGCCGGACTCGCGTCTCGAGGCGTCGCCTTTTTCGCGGCGCAATGAAGCTCATCCACTTCCCTGTGCAGCTTCTCCCATGTGCGCATTGCACCGTCGGCATCAGCGAGCGCGGCTGCGACCGAACGTTTTCGCATGGCGGGGAGCTCCGCTGCGGTGAGACGCCCCACCTCTACCGTCAACCGGCTCGCTTGGCTTTGAATGGGCTGCTCGAACGTGTTCCCACGAAGAGCATCCGAGCATTTCCTCCAGGCGTTTACGAGTTCAACGAGTAAGCGCTTCATCGATTCAGTGAAGGTTGGGCTCCACGCGAATGCCTCAATGAGTCTTCCTGCCTCGGTATCGACGTGTTGCTTCGGCGAATAACGGCGATCCAGGTTTTGGATCGCTAAGTCGATGGCCCCGCCCATCCATTCGTGAGTAAACTGCGGCAGGCCGAACCAATAGAGGAGCAACTCGCGATGGGGAGGCCGGGAGAGGAGATCCGAAAGCTCCGACTTACCGAGCCAGACGAAATGGATATGACGCTCGCTTTTCTTCTGCCATTTGCGTTCGTGATCTTTCCACAACTTAAGCTGACCTGGCGTTCGATTCAGTGGAATCGCGATCCGGTACTCTGAAAGCTTCGGGTGTTTGATGAGCGCGGTGTTGACCGATTCGTCCAACTGACGCCACTGCGCTGGTCCGAGCAGCTTAAACCATTTGCATTGGAGTCCGATTTCGCTGTTGTCGCCGCGAACGACGTACGCCTCCACGCCACCGTCGCCACCCGTGCCTTCCACGCGGTGGAAGTCGCCGCTCGATTCACATTCTGAACGAAAGATCTGGACACCAAGCTCCTCGAACCCAATTTGCTGCGACCCGGAATGTGGTCTAATATTCTCGAACTCGATTGGGGGCAGCTCTGTCCCGCGGCCGGTGCCGCGAACTGGGCGGTGGCCACCGCTTTCGGCGAGTCGGATGCTGTTATCACGTCGGTTGCCCACAATAAACGCCTTGGAGAAGCCAAAGGTGAGATCCATCTTAGGTAAGCTTTTGCCCACCGGATCTAGTCGGCACTGCGTCAAAGGTGCCGGCGGGCGACGTCGGAAAGGACCGATACCGCAACCTTAAGGCCCGCGTCCATAATGCCCGAAAGCGCCGCAAGCCCGAGGCGCTTGCCGCGTTCCAGCTTGTTATCCGCCTGGAGCCTGGCAGCGACCTCTCGCATGTAGGCTTCGCCCAGCGAAAGTGGACCAACCGAAAGCACGCTTGCAGAAGCGCCACGGGAGCCACCGGCGGTCAAGGTGTGAACGAAACCCCACCCTTCGAGATAGGTTGCGGCCCTGGTCAGGGCCGCGGAGTCAAGACCAGTTTCCGTCAGATCTTTTGCCTGAATCATAAAGGAATCGCCGAACCCGAGGGCCTTATCGCAGACGAACGTCAGCAGCTTCAGCTCGTCCTCATTTATCCTGTATTCCATACACACGCTCCACCATTCCGGGCTCGGATGCGCCGCGGGCAACAGCAAAATCGACTGTCGCCGTAGTGCAGCGAACGAACTACGGAATTTGGTAATTTGGGTAAGATTTCTTCCGTTGGCAATGTGACGCGAACTCGGCTTGCAGAAAAGCCGTTGGTCGCTGGCGGGTTCCCGTGATATCATCACTTCGCTTGCGGAACGGTTCACATTTCCGATGGACGGGAATCGAACCCGCAAGGGGCGTACTCGGTTTTGGATGCCGCGCCCGGGTGGATTCTAGGTCCACCGCGTTTACCAGTTTCGCCACCATCGGAACAGGGACAGAGAGCGGGCGGCTTTGGTTGCCGCCCTTCGTCAAGACTTGGATTCCCAACGACGCGGACTACTAGTTGGTCCGCGCTCCCTGCCCCCGAACTTCGGGCCGTGCGTCCACTGGATGCACGGCCTCTTTATTTTGCCCCGTCTCAGGTCGATCCATCGGCCTTGACGGTCTCGTATTCCGCCGGAGTGTTTCCGGTTCTCGGCTTAGTTATGCGAATCTCTCCAGCCTGTACGAGTTTGCTGAGCGCGCTGCTGATGATCTTGGCGTTGACCCGCGCGTTCGGGTGGTGCTCCACGACATATGCCAGAACCTTTCCTGCGGTGTAATTGGCTGAAAGCGCCCGGCATGCCTCTCGCGCCAGTGCCATCGGACCGCCCTTGGCCCCGGGGCGCCCCCGCCCGCGAGCGGCCACTTGCGTCGCTGCGACCCTCCCGTTCCCGTTCGCAAATTCCCACGTCACCTGAAATGACCGCGTTAGTTCGCGGTATTTCTGCTCGGCGACCTGCACCTCGCGGTCGCGTTCGGCCTTCGCCCGTTTCATCAGAGAGTCGTATTCCTGCTGTTCCATCTCGACCGTCATCATATACGCCATTTGCGGCGCGGGCAACCCATTTTGCGTCCAGGTTCGTTTATTTTGCGTCCACATGGCCGCACGCCGTTGAACCGTAGCGCGCGGCGGCTTACGCTGGGAGCATGCCAAAGATGCCAAAATCGTTCGAGCCCAGCTCAAAGGCCAGCCCCACCCGAAAGCCCAAATCGGCCCACCCAGGCCGGCGCGGCTTGCGTGTCAGCGCCCGATTTGAAGAGGATCGTTGCCACTCGGCCGGGAAAGAAGAGGCGGTAGCCATGCCGCTAAGTTTCGTCGACTTCAACCGTTCCCTGAGCAAACCGGCAACTGGCAGCGACATTCCGTTCCGGCAGCCGAGAGGGCGAGTCAGGATGCCGAATAGCAACGGCTGGCTGAACAACACGGCGCCAACCTGGCGACGGACATTTTTCGCTTGGAACCCCGTGCCCTTATTTTAGTTTTGGCCGCCAAACTAAAATAAGCGTCGCGCTGTTAAGGTGTACTAAGACAAGGCTGCGGACAAGATGAGCGGCAGCACCCGCGCAGGAGCGTAAAACCATGACCATAAGCATTGAACAAGCCCGATTGTCCCTCGCGGAGCTGATCGAGCGGACGGCCCGGGGCGAGAGAGTGCTGATCACGCAAGATGAGAAGCCAGTGGCGGAACTCATTCAGCCGGGTGCAAACACCGCAAGCAAGACGATGCTATTGCCATCGCCGGGCAATTGCGGCGTGGCCGCGATCTTTGGAAAGTGGCCCGGTAATGAATCGGACGCCGAGATTGAGGCGGCGCTCGCCGAGCTTAGCTTACGCCTTTGGCTGTCGGCGTTAGGTGATAGGTGACGTTGTGCCTTGTGCGCACGTTATGTATAGTTATAGGTCGGCAGAAAGGGCGCGTAATGACATACGAGCAGCAGGTCAATGAATGGTTGCGGGCGGCCAACAAGGCCTCCAAGCGGATTTTGTCCTCAAAGCGGAAGACGCTGGAATTCATGAAGCGAACCGGAATTGTGGCTAAAAACGGAAAGCGGCTGGCCAAAGCGTACCGCTGATGCTTTACTCCCGGCTCCCTGCGTTCGTCCTGGGGTTTCACGGGTGCGACCGGCAAACGGCCGATCGGGTTGTCGGCACCGGCAAGCACCTTCGTCCAAGCCGCAATGTCTACGATTGGCTGGGGCACGGCATCTACTTCTGGGAAAATGACCCGGTGCGTGCGCGCCAATGGGCGCAATCGAAGGCTCGCCGGAACAAGGCGGTCGGCCGGTCTTTTGATCCTGCTGTCGTGGGCGCCGTGATTGATCTGGGTCACTGCCTGAACCTGCTCGACGTCACGTCCAATCATCTGCTCGCAGGCGGCTATAAGCTCCTGGCGGATGCGCAGGACAAGGTCGGTCTGCCGATGCCCGCCAACGTGAACCTTGGAGACGATACCGATCTCTTGTTGCGGCACTTGGATTGCGCGGTCATTAACCACCTTCACGATCTCATCAGGACCGAAGGAAGGCAGCCATTCGACAGCGTGCGCGCAGCGTTCATTGAGGGCGAGCCGGTCTATCCGGGGGCAACATTCCGCAGGAAGAACCACGTTCAGGTGTGCGTCCGGAGCCGTGCCAGCATCAAGGGGTATTTCCACGTTCTCCCGCACAGAGAGGCTTAGGGGAGTTCCTCGATGCAAGACTCGCAGCAGATCGTCAACCGCGCCTGGAACTATGCCCACGTCCTCCGCGACGACGGCCTTTCGTACATGGCCTACACGGAGCAGATCACCTTCCTGCTCTTCCTGAAGATGGCCGATGAGCTGACCAAGCCGCCGTATAACCGGCCGGCGCTGGTGCCGGCGAAGTATGGGTGGCCGAGCCTGTTGAAGCTGGACGGCGCGGAGCTGGAGACGCACTACCGCACTGTGCTGGAGGAGCTCGGCAAGAAGCCGGGCATGCTCGGCGAGGTCTTCAAGAAGGCCCGCATGGAAATCCAGAACCCGGCCACGCTCAAGCGGCTGATCACGGACCTGATCGACGCCGAGCTGTGGACGCCGATGGATTCCGACGTGAAGGGGGACATCTACGAGGGGCTGCTGGCCCGCTCGGCGGCGGAATCGCCCAAGGGGGCGGGGCAGTACTTCACGCCGCGGGAGTTGATCAAGGCGGTGGTGGAGGTGATGCGGCCGACGCCGGACGACACCGTGGTGGACCCGGCGGTCGGCACGGGCGGGTTTTTGCTGGCGGCTCACAAGTACGTCGTGAGCCGGTTCGGCGGGGAGCTTGACCCGGACCAGAAGAGGCACGTCAAGGCGAACTTCGTGAAGGGCTGGGAACTGGTTGCGGCGACCGCCCGGCTGTGCATCATGAACCTGTACCTGCACGGCATCGACGCCGACCCGTGCCCCATCAAGAGCGGCGTGGACAGCCTGGCCAGCGACCCCGGCGAGCGTTTCTCGATGGTCCTGACCCATCCGCCGTTCGGGAAGAAGTCGTCGATTTCCGTGGTGACCGAGGAAGGGGAACTGGAGAAGGACGACACCGCCTACGAGCGCCAGGACTTCTGGGTGACAACGAAGAACAAGCAGTTGAACTTCCTGCAGCACGTCAAGACACTGCTGAAGATCAACGGCCGCTGCGCCATCGTCGTCCCCGACAACGTGCTCTTCGAAGGCGGCGCCGGCGAGACCGTCCGCCGCAACCTCATGAAGCAGTGCGACGTCCATACCCTCCTGCGGCTGCCCACCGGCATCTTCTACGCCCAGGGGGTCAAAGCGAATGTCCTGTTCTTCGACGCCAAACCCGCCCGGGAGTCGGCGTGGACCAAAACACTCTGGGTCTACGACCTGCGGACGAACATGCATTTCACGCAGAAGACGAACCCGCTGAAGCGCGCGGACTTGGATGAGTTCGTGAAATGCTACAACCCCGACAACCGCCATCGGCGAAAGCCGACCTGGGGCGAGAAGAGCCCCGAGGGGAGGTGGCGGTCGTACGAACACGAAGAGCTGGTCAAGCGGGACAAGGCCAGCCTCGACCTGTTCTGGCTGCGGGACAAATCGCTGGAAGACAGTGAGGATCTGCCCGAGCCGGACGTGCTGGCACAAGAGATCGCCGACGACTTGCAGACCGCGCTGGAGCAGTTTGCGGCGATTGCGAACGGGCTAAGGGCGCCGTGATGGCGGAGGACCGCCGGAAGCTGGTGAAAAGTTTTCCGCTTCTTTTCCTCTCCCTTTTTGAGTGACGTGATGATGAACTTTCGGCAATTTGAAGCCCGTGCCGCCGGCGGCGCGGCGATGATTCCGACGGCGACAGGCTGGTCGCTGGCGGAACTCGGCGAGGCGATGGGCAAGCAGGCGTTGTTCACCCGGCAGTCGCCCCAGCGGCTCAAGGTCCTTCGGGAACACGCGCTGATCGAGAGCGCCGTTTCATCCAACCGCATTGAAGGCGTTGAGGTCGACCAGAAGCGGGTAGGCACGCTGATCTTTGGGCAGCCGATCCTGCGGGACCGCGACGAGGAGGAGGTGCGGGGGTATTGAACAAAACAAGGAACAGTATTACGAAACGCTCCAGTTCTGCTCGCAGGGTTGGCACGAGGGAAAGCATGAACCCTGGCGGTTCATCAATTTCATGCTGTTGATAAGGGTACTACCCTTTAGAAAGGGTACTACTAAGGGAATGCCGCATGGCAATCACCACGCTGGGATCGACGCGGGGATGTCCAGCTGGGATGACAAGGCGAGGGGTGACAAGGTGACAAGGTGATGGGGGAAATACGGACTTTCGCCACGAACTGGACGGACAGACACGGACACAACTGCCAAGGGCCTGCCCTGAGTATGTCGAAGTCGGTTGGCGACCGTCCGTGCAAGGCACCGCCTGGTTCGATTTGCTGTCCGTGTCAGTCCGCCTTGTCCGTGGCTGAAACAATGTCGTTCTCTTCTTCGCGTTTTCCTTCGCGTCCCTTCGACTTACTCAGGGCAGGCTCTTTGCGTCTTCGCGGTTTGTCTTGTCCCTGGCCACGCCGCGGTCCTTCAGACCCGGGACCCCTGCTGATTCGGGAATTTGATACATTTTGTAAGCGGGGCTGAGGGCGCCGCGCGGTAACCTGTTGGGCGACGCATGAACCTCGAACGAATCGATCAGGAACTGGGTCATTGGCGGGAGCGATTGCAGCTCGCGTCGGAGAACCTGCGCGGCTTTGCCGAGCTGCCGGCTTGTCAGTGGGCCGCCAGCGGCGCGGCGACGGGGCGGACCGCTGACCGACTGGCGCCCACCCTGGGGGTGATGAACGATCTGCATTCCTATCTCGATCTGCTGAGCGCCGCTATCGATCGCGCCGCGGAGTTGCGGGCGACTGTTTCCAGGCTGATGCCGTCGAGCAAAACGCTGGCCGAGATACAGGGCCTGCTTGAAGGACAATCGATCAACCTGGCGTCCGGGCCGACACCGCCCGAACAACGCGAGTTGCTGCGGCCGATCCAGACGATGCAGGCGATCGCTCCCCGCGAGTTGCTGGAGGCGATGCTGGAATCGTTCCGGCTCGTTCGGGACGCCGTGCTTGAAGTCGATGCCTCGCGAAGCCGGCTCGGCGGCGTTATCGCGCGCCTGGAGCAGCAAGCGGCGGAGTTGCACGCCACCGGGGGATTGGGCGACCGCCCCGCTCCGGACATGGTCGAAGCGGCGTCGCAAATTGCGTCGCTAAAGGCATTGGCCGACGCCGACCCGCTGGAGGCGGTGTCGCGAGCGCAGGCGGTGGGGGCGTTCCTGGATTCGACCCGGCAGCGCGTCGGCTCGGCCGCGGCACAGCAGGCAACGACCCGTGCCGGGCTGGCCGAGGCTCGAAGCATGCTGGAGAGATTGCGGCAAGTTCACGAGCGTGCCCGGCAGGTGGATGCCGAGCGGGTATTGAAGGTGGAGGAAGAGCACCTGCCGGCGATGAACGACGACGCGGCGGAGGAATCGATCGCGGCATGGCTGGGGAGGCTGGAACAAACGGCCCTTGAAGGGAAATGGGGACCTGCCGGCATCGGGCTGGACCGATGGCGGCAGGAAGCCGAGCGCCGCCTGGCGGCCGAAGAGGCGGTCATCCGCATGGCTGAGTCGGCCCTCCACCGCCGCCGCGACTTGCGCGGGTTGATGGACGCGCTGGTGGCCAAGGCGAAACTGCTCGGCCGAGCGGACGAACCGGAACTGTCGGCCTTGGCCGCGCAGGCGTTCGAGCTGCTGGGGCGGCGGCCGACGCCGATGGGGCGAGCGCGGGAAGCGGTGAAGGAGTATGAAACACGGTTGTTGTGAGTAAGATGAACTCCGTAAAGTGTCAACAACCCGGCTGCGGCGGAACCATCGAGCAGGGGTTCTGCAACCGTTGCGGCCTGGAGCCGGCCGCCGCCGGTGCGACGCCGCCGGCGGGAGGCGCACCGGGGCATAAACCGGCCGCGTCGCGTGTCGTGTCCCAGAGTGTCCGGACCGGGACCGTCGCTTCAGCGGCCGTCGCCTCGACCGGCTCGGCGCTGACCGGCATTTCAACCCGGACCGGCTCGTCGACGCGGCGGGGGACGGCCACTTCAAAGAGCACCTCGCGTAAGCACCTGGGCCTGGGGCTGGTGACGGTGCCGGGGCTGCCGCCGCTCGATCCGGAGCGGTCGGTGTTATCTGACCCGAAGGTGCCCGAGCACAAGCGGTTTTGTGGCAACCCCGACTGCCAGGACGCGGCGGGCAACCCCACGCCGCTGAACCGGCGGCTCAGCGGGCACTGCCCGCAGTGCGGGAAGGCGTATTCGTTCGTGCCGTCACTCAAGGCCGGCGATGTCGTCGCGGGGCAATACGAGGTGAAGGGCTGCCTGGCGTACGGCGGGCTGGGGTGGATCTACCTGGCTAAGGACATGTCGCTGAATCGCTGGGCGGTGCTCAAGGGCCTCTTGAATTCCGGGGACGAGTCCGCCGCCGCCGCTGCGGTCGCCGAGCGGCAGTTCCTCGCCTCGGTGAAGCACGCCAACATCGTCGGCGTCTACAACTCGGTGACGCACGGGGGCGAGGCGTTCATCGTCATGGAGTATGTGGCCGGCACCACGGTCAAGGAGTTGCGCAAGAGCCGCGGGCCGCTGCCGCCCGGCGAGGCAATCTCCTACATCCACCGGGTCCTGGGCGCGTTCTCGTACCTGCACTCGCGGTCGATGGTGTATTGCGACTTCAAGCCGGACAACTTCATGCTCGAGGGCGAGCCGCCCGACGTGAAGCTGATCGACATGGGCGGCGTCCGCATGATCGACGACCCCGCCGGGGACATCTACGGCACCCGAGGATACAGCGCCGCGGAAGCCGGCGAGGGGCCGACGATCGTCTCCGACCTCTATACCGTCGGGAGGACGCTGGCCGTGCTGCTGATGGAGTTCCGGTTCCAGAGCGTGTATGAAACGACGTTGCCGCCGCCGGAGGAACAACCGGTCCTGGCGGAGCACGAGTCGCTGTACCGCTTCCTGTTGAAGGCGACGGCGGTTGACCCGGCGCGGCGGTTCCAGAATGCCGACGAGATGGCCGACCAACTGGGCGGCGTGCTGCGCGAGGTGGTCGCCGGCACGGTGCCGCCCAGGCCTACCGAAAGCGTGGCATTCGGCGGGGACGTCCTGGCTCTGCGCGGCGACCTGCCGCGAAAGGACGGCGCACTGGCCGACTGGGACAGCCACGCCCCGGTGGGCCCGGCGGCGGCGGAATTGCTGCCTGAACTGAAGGTCGATCCCGAGGATTCCGGCGCCGACCTCATCCTCATGACGGCCGCCGTTCCCAATCTGGAAGCGCGAGCCATCGCCCTTCGCGACCGTCTCCGCATCAACGAAAGCTCGGCGGAGGTTCGCCTGCGGCTGGCGGCCACGCTGATCCGCCTGCTCGACTTCCATCACGCCTGGAAGGTCCTGGGCGAAGCCGAGCAGCGCGACCCGTATGACTGGCGCGTGCCCTGGTATCGCGGCGTCTGGTTCCTGGCCCAGGCGAAGCCGGCCGAGGCAATTGCCCAATTCGACCAGGTCTTTGCTGAATTACCCGGTGAACTGGCCCCCAAGCTGGCGCTGGCCCTGGCGTCAGAATCCGCCGGTGGTTCTGCCGATGCCATCCGTCTGTATGATCTGATCTCGCGCACGGACCCCGGTTTCGTGACGGCCTCATTCGGGCTGGGCCGATGCCTGGCCCGTGCGGGCCGGCGGACTGAGGCCGTTGCGGCGTTGCGACGCGTGCCGCAGATGTCGAGCATGTATGTACGTGCCCAATTGACGGCGGCACGTTGCCTGATTCGGCCGGCTCCCACTCCGGGCTCCTTGCTTGTGGAATCCGGTCAGGCGCCGGCGCCGCTGAGCATCGATGAATTGTGTGAGGCCTCCGCGTTGATCGAGCCTCTGCCGTTGGAGGGCGCTGAGCGGGCTAGAGTGCGGGCCGACGTGCTCTCCAGCACGTTGAAGGCGCTCACCATGGGAGGCGTTCGTGCCGCTCGCGGCCGGCAGGTGCTGGGCTGTGCGCTTGCCGAAACCGACATTCGGCGTGGCCTGGAACAAGCCCTGCGGCAACTGGCGCGTTTCGAATCCAACCACGATGAGCAGATCGCCCTGGTGGACCGTGCCAACGCGGTCAGGCCGAGGACGTGGATATGACAGAAATGCTGAATGCTGAAAAATGAATGCTGAATGACGGCTTCTGTATGAAGAGGATGAACGCGGAATGAAATGTGCTGAATGCGGCGCGGAGCAGGCGGCCGGCAACAAGTTCTGTGAAGATTGCGGCCGGAGCCTGATCGACGGCGCCGTCCGGGAGAACCGCGCCCCGCCGTGCCCGGGTTGCGGCGCGGGGCCGGCGGCGATCGATGCCAACGGCTTCTGCACGCGCTGCGGTTGCGAGCGAAAGCCTGGCGGCCGGGACCACCTGGAGGTTTGCGTGTCGGCTCGACTGGCGGGAGTGAGCGACCGCGGGAACTGCCGGCACCGCAACGAAGATTTTCTCGCCCTGGCATCGGCGGCGGGCGGCGACGTGCTGGTGGTTTGCGATGGGGTCTCCAGCTCGCAGAACGCCGATCAGGCCGCGGAAGTCGCCGCGCGGGTGGCATGCGATACGCTGTCCGGCGCGCTGTCGGGGGTTGCGGATGGGAACTGGGATGGCCGAGCGTCGGTCGTGGCGGCCCTGCGGGCGGCGCAGGCGGCGGTGCGGCAGATACCGTTCAACGCCGCCGACAGCACCGACCCGCCCGAGACGACGATCGTCGCCGCGGTCCGGCGGGGCCATCGCCTGATGGTGGGGTGGGTCGGGGACAGCCGGGCGTACCTCGTCGACGGTGGCGGGGCGGCACTGCTGACCCACGACCACTCGTGGATGAACGAAGTGGTGGAGGCCGGCGCGCTGAGCGGCGAGGCCGCCGCCCGCCATCCGCAAGCCCACTCGATTACCCGCACACTGGGCGGGCCGGCGACGGCCGGGGAAGCGGATGAGCCGTCGTTGACCGAAGTGGATGTTGCCAACCGGCCGTTGCCGGCCCAACTGCTGCTCTGCACCGACGGCTTCTGGCAATGCGTTCCCGACGTCGAGCAACTGGCGGTGCTTTGCAGCCGGCACGCTGATGCGGGCGATGCCGCCGGGCTCGCCCGGCGTTGCGTGGCCCATGCGTGTGAGAAGGGCGGCAGGGACAACATTACCGTAGCTGTGCTGGCGTTGTGAAGTTGATGACGCCTGGCACGTAAGAGTATCGCTTACGTTGGTGTAGAGCTTGCGGTTAAGTGCCGCCGGTGCCCTCACCGGCGGTTTGGAGTCGCCTGCGGGTTCCGCCGGTGAGGGCACCGGCGGCACTTAAAGCGAAAGACGCTACATCCGTGGAAGACGCTCTAAGGTCTGTCTCGGTCAATGGAGCAATCGAATGTCAACCTTTAGCGTGCAAGTGGCGCAGAACCCATACCTGGCCCGCGGTACGGACTTGGTCCACGCGGTGGTAAGCATCGTTGCCTCATCGGGCCCGGCCCCTTCGACAGGCTCAGGGCAGGCGCCGGGGGCACCGCCGCCTTTGCCGGGATCGTCCGGCGGTCGCGGCGGGCTGGCTGAGGCGATCCTGCTCGACTGCTCGGGGTCGATGGATGGCGAAAAACTCCGCTACTCCAAGCAGGCCGTTCAGACCGCCGTCGGGCTGCTGCGGGAGGACACCTTTTTCTGCGTTGTGGCGGGCAACGATCGAGCCCGGGTCCTGACGCCGCTGGCGATTGCGACTGGTGAGAACAAGCGGATCGCCGCCTCCTGGGTCGAAGACCTGATGGCGTCGGGCGGGACCTCCATGTCCACCTGGCTTGAAGCGGCACGGGCGGAACTGCAAAAAGCGCCCGATTTCATCCACCATGCGCTGCTCCTCACCGACGGCAAGAACGAGAGCGAGCCGGAGTCGGCCCTGAAGGCGGCGGTGCATCGTTGCGAGGGGCAGTTCCAATGCGATGCCCGCGGCGTCGGCACCGACTGGGTGCCGGACCAGCTCCGCATGATCTCGGGCCGGTTGCTGGGGACTGTCGATATCATCCGCAGTCCCGACCAGATCGAAGATGATTTCCGCGCCGTGATCGCCTCGGCCATGAGCAAGAGCGTGGCCGATGTGTCATTGCGGCTCTGGGCGCCGCTCGGCGCGGAGGTGGAATTCTGCCGGCTCGTCTACCCGGAAAACCTCGACCTCACCGCCCGCGCCCGCGTCGACCCGGCCAATCCCCAGGTACGCGATTACCCGACCGGCGCGTGGGGTGAGGAAAAGCGTGACTACCACGTGGCCCTGCGCGTCAAACCGGGCAATGTCGGCCAGCGGATGTGCGCCGGCCGGGTGAGCTTGATTTCCCGGCAGGCCGGTCGCGAGGCCAAGCTGTCCGAAGCCATGATGCTGGCCGTCTGGACCGACGACGAAATGCAGTCGGCGGTGATCAACCCGGCGGTTGCCCACTACACGGGGCAGGCGGAGTTGGCCGACACGATCCAGCAGGGGCTCAAGGCCCGCGCCGCCGGCGACGAGCAGCGGGCGACGGCGTTGCTGGGCCGGGCGGTGCAGATCGCCTCGGAAAGCAACCCCGAAACGATGAAGCTGCTGCGAAAGGTCGTCCAGGTCGAGGACGAGAAGCAGGGAACGGTGAAGCTGATCCGGACCGTCAAAAAGGAAGACGAGTTTGCGCTGGATACGCGATCGACCAAGACGGTTCGAGTGAAGAAGCCGGCGAGTAACTGAATGTACAAGTGCCCTCAAAAACACGACTCCGAAACGGCGGACTTCTGCTCGGTGTGCGGCGCTGAATTGGCGGCGGCGCCTGTTGCGGCGCCGGCCGGCGCGCCGACGACTGCTCCGGCGGACGCCGGCGAGTCCGTCGGCCGGCCCTGTCCTGATTGCGGGACGCCCAGCGAATCGCCGACGCAGGTCTTCTGCGAAGTGTGCGGTCACAACTTCCAGACCGGTGCGTCCGGCGTGCCGCCGATCAAGGCGTCAGCGCCGGCTTCTGGGCCGGTCGAAGGGCCGTCGGTGGCCGCCGCGCTGCCGGCGGCGTCGGTTCGCTGGGGCGTGACGGTCCGGGTGGACCCATCTCTTTATGGCGTGACCAACCCCGACGCGCCGGTCGAGCAGCCGCCGCAGGTGTTCAGTCTCTTCGACGCCGAAAGCCTGATTGGCCGGCATGCGCCCGGTGTTCGCGCCCAGGTGCCGGTGCATAACGACGCGGGCGTGTCCCGCCGCCACGCGATGCTGTCGCGAAGTCCCGACGGCGGGCTGTCGGTCAGCGACCTGGGATCGGCCAATGGCACACAGTTGAACGGCGTCGACCTCGTGCCGGGCGTCGCCGCTCCGCTCAAGGACGGCGACGCCATCGCCCTGGGGGCGTGGACGAAGATTGTGGTCCAAGCGGTAAGAACAACGCCGACGGGACCATGAACCAGAAGAAGAGGCTTCAGGGCCCTTCTGGGTGCCATGGGCAAGCGTACTCGCTTGCCCGTGGAGCCGGATGCTCCAGATCGAGAGAACACGGGCAAACGAGTACGCTTGCCCATGGCACCCATTCAGCAAGTTCCGGACATTGGCTTCTGAAGTCGCTTTTCGAGGTTGGCTTCGCCGAAGGAAACCATGATTGCCACGACTCAACGCCGTGCAGTAAGGCCGCTCCAGGCGACGCGCCCCGGCGCGGATCGTCTGCCGGCGCCGTTCGTCCTGGGCCAAACGCTCCATCGCGTCCGACGGTCCGTCTCCACGACGCCGGGCCTCCTGAGGCTTGGCCTGGGCGGGATTTGGGTGTTGAGCGCGGTGACACTGCTTGCCGCTTACCTCGGCATCGATCGGCACCGCCATGAGATGCAGGCCATCGGGAAGGACTCCGCCCCCAGCATCGTGGCGGCGCAGCAAATCCGGGGCAGCCTGGCCGACATGCAGGTGAACGTGGCCAAGCATCTACTTGAGGGGACCGATGACGGCAGTGCCGCCGGCGGGGCCAAAGGCCTCCACTCCATGCCCAATGACCCCGACGAGGCATACGAACGGTGCCGCCGAGCGGCGGCCACCGCCCTGGTCGCGGCCGCCGAGAACATCACTTACGGCGACGGCGAGCGCGTGCCGATCCAAACGATAGTGTTTGCCATGGGGACGTTTGAGCAGGACGTGGCCCGCGCCAGGGTGTTGCACCAGCGACATGACCCGGCTTACCTGTATCAATTGCGCGAGGCCGAACGGGTCCTTCACCTGGACCTGCTGCCGGCTGCCGACGCACTGAACAAGGCCAACCTGGACGCCTTGGACAACGCGTACAGTTCGGAGCGGTTTTCCTCCGGATTGGGGACGGCTTTTTTTGTCGCGGCGGCCGCGTTGCTGCTGGCCGGGCTGATCGCCGTCCAGTTGTTCCTCTTTAGAAGGACGCGCCGGGTGTTCAACCTGCCGCTGATCGGCGCCAGCGTGGTGTTGGCATTGCTGGTGGCGTTCCTTGTCGCCAGCCTGCTGAACGAGTCGCACGAGTTGAAGGTCGTGAAAGAGGATTGCTTCGACAGCATCAACGCCCTGTCGCGGGCACGGGCCTACGCCTACGACGCCCGTGGATATCAGTTGCTGGCCCTGCTCGACCCCCAGCGCGGCGACGTGCTGGGTCGCGGTTTTTCCGAGAACGCGGCAAAGCTGGTTAAACTCGATGCCGGCGAAACGCTCCAATCGGTCGTTCTCAGCGCCAACGGCAACGGATTCACCGGCTGCCTGGCCGATGAATTGCACAACATCACGTTCGATGGCGAGCAGGAAGCCGCGGCCCAAGCGCTGCGTGGATATGCCGATTATCTTTCCGCCAGCGCCGTGGCGACGCGGCTGAGCGCCGCGGGCGATACGCGCGCCGTTCAAATCGCGCTCAGCAATTCCCCTGACGTGTCGGCGGGCGGCTTAAACAATGCCGGGCCCTCGTCGATGCACGGATGCGGCTACGCGTTCACCCAGTTTGACGCCGCACTCGGGCAGACGCTGGCGATCAATCAGCGCGAGTTCGATGCTGCCCTGGAACGGGGCATGGCGGGCCTGCAAGGACGATTGGCGGCAAGTTTCGTCGCGACGGGGCTCATCGCCATTTTGACGTATGTCGGCCTGCGGCCGCGGCTGATGGAGTACGCCTCCTGACCGCACCGCCTGCTCCTGGCGGTCGGGCGGTATTCCTGACCTTGTTTACCGCTTGAACTTTTCCCGGATGTCTGCTACTTGTGTGCTACGCTCTGTCTGAAGTGGTAAACTTTTCGCCGTCTCGGTTTTGATATAGGATCGCTCCCCATGAACCACCTCCTCAACTTCAACGTCCTGTCCAACTGGTTATTCGGCAGCGATGGGATATTCGCCTGGTGGCAGATTGTCCTGTTCATCGTGCTGATCGCCCTCATCGTCGGGCTGGTCGTGATTCGCAAACGCGGACAATAAGCCCGCCACAATACCAGCTAAACCAGCTACGCGTGGGAGGCGCGCGAAGGAGCACCACGCTTCGCGCTGTCCGGAACCATCGTTCGCCGGCAAGGATGAGCTTCGCGTATTGAACGCGCCGGCTTGCTGTGCGCGTGCCGCGAGGCTTTGAAATGGCTTGGAAAGTGAAGGCGCAATACGCCCCCCTCGCTCCAACCATTGGGCGACAAGGCTGCGCCTTGACCGGAGTGATCCACCAGGTTTAGCGGAACACCCCCGAATGCACGTCCTCAATGACTGAAGGCGGAAGCCTCAGATCGATCATGCGTTGGCTGATGTAGTCCAGCCGAAGGCGAAGGTCCCGAGCCATCTCTGGCGAAACAATCTTGTTTGCCAGGATTTCTTCGATGCGGACCCTTTGGTGGTCCAGGACTTCACGCTCTTCACGGATCGCGTTGCTGTCCATAAATGCCTCGCTAACCGCACCCCTTACCACGTTGAGTTGACGTAACGATCCCCTATTCTAACGCACCGCACCGCGGCGCGTATGCAAATTCTGAAAAAAAAGCCCTTCTAAGAATCTGGCCCCGCCCAAAGACGAGCTAAACCATTCGATATGCGAAGCGGCTTACACGTGGTGTTCCTTCCCATCGAGCGCTTCCAAGCGTTCACGGAGTTTTCGAACCTGGACGACGAGGTCAGGCAGCCGGCGCAGCGCTGCCTGCTCGCGCAAGGACTGACGGTGAGGAATGGCAGGCACGCCGCTGACGATGGCCCTGGCGGGAACGTCCTCGGCGATCGCGCTGCAGGCGGCGGCCATGGCGCCGTCGCCGATCGTGGTGTGATCGCGGACCCCGGTCTGCCCACCGAGCACCACGCCGGTCCCCAGGACGGCCGACCCGGCCATGCCGGCCTGTCCCACGATGAG
>Ga0182024_10007476_pt1 | contig 23530 bp, 22 predicted proteins | sample P32metaG_FD_120480 | JGI IMG/M metagenome (GOLD analysis project Ga0182024, IMG submission 120480) | Permafrost microbial communities from Stordalen Mire, Sweden - P3-2 metaG (Illumina Assembly) | ecosystem: Environmental > Terrestrial > Soil > Wetlands > Permafrost | place: Sweden: Stordalen... | reverse complement strand
GTGACAGGGCAGCGTTCTAACCAACTGAACTACGTCCCCACTCGCTAAATCAACAAGATGCGAAATAACTAGTGTTTATGCGGTTTTGCACGATTTGCATATCGTGCACCGGTTGCACCGGATTGCCCAAAAGAGCGCGATTCCTGTCCGAACCGCCCCCAAACCGCCTCCAAATTTCGGCATCTCCCTGCACCTGTGCCGTGTGCAATTCCACTTGCACAGACCACCCCGAGCGATCCAGATTGTAGCCAACCTGGACAAGACCGCCAACAAAACTTGAGCAGATACTCAGCACAGAAATATCCTAACAGCTTCTCCCAGAACACGAAAGGGCAAGAGGCAACACCCGCCTTCTCTTGAGGATCTGCGAGTGACCTGATCCAGCATTGTGAGTGCTATGGCGAATTTTTCAATCTCCTGACATTCCAAGAGCACACACCGCTTAGGCGCTCGTGCGCCCTCCACTGTTCCACTCAACATTTTCAGCAAGTCCTAACCTTAAAAACACCTTGACTCTGGAATGTATTCCAGGGTTCATACTTCTCATGGTGCAAAACAGTGGTTCCAAAGCTCTTCGTTCCGGGGATCTGGCCAGAGCGGCGAGAGTGAGCCCAGACACGATTCGACACTATGAACGTATTGGCATTCTCCCACGAGCTTCGCGCACCGATTCCGGTTACCGCGTCTACCCCGCGAGCGCCGTGGAGAGAGTGCTGGCGGTGCGACGGGCGCCTCGGATCGGATTCACTCTGGCACAGCTGGCTGACGTCCTGAAAGCTCGTGATGCTGGGGGCGCTCCCTGCCGGCGCGTTTACCAGCTCGCCCAAGAAAAACTCAAACCAGTTTAGAAATGGTACGGCGGTTTTGAAAGACAACCCTTAACCATGCCATTTTCCCCATCATGGGAAAATAGATACCGCGGAAACACAAACGTGCGAGGAAGATATTGATGCGATAACCAAGAGGCTCGTCATCGAGAGAATCGACCGCACGGGCTAGAGATTCCGGGCTATAGGCATGCTCCCAACCATATTTCACTTCAGGATGAGCTTCTTCAACGGTCATCTTCAGCGTGCGCTCTGCCGCGCCCGTAGTGTCGTTGTCCATGCCGAAGATAAATGACGTGATCGCATACACGTTGCGTTGGGCGAGGCGTTCGAGCACGGCGGCACACTCACTAGGCTTGTTAAATCCCTTATTTACATCCTTCAAGTTCGCGGGATCAATCGATTCCATGCCAATGAAGACCCACTTGCCACCCGAGGCGGCGATCAGATCGACCAGTTCTTCGTCGCGCAACAAATTGGCGCTGACCTGGGCCACCCAATGCAGTTGAGCCTTGGCGGCGATGATACCGCGCAGCAGTGACTTGGTGCGCTTAATATTGATGGCGAAATTATCGTCAATGAAGAGGACGGCTATCTGGCCCTTTCCCTTGCGTGCGCGAGCTTTCAGCAACAGCAGTTCACTGACGACACTTTCGTTTGTGCGGAACCGAATAGAGTCTCCGAAGAATCCCGTGACGGTGCAACATTCGCAGCCGTAAGGACATCCTCGTCCAGACTCGACCGGAATAATGCGAAAAGTTCCCCAGCCATCAGCAACTTTCTGTAGCATTGGGGCAGCGATTTTTGGGACGAGGTTAAACTGTTCGAGTTCGATTGAATCCCATGGAATTACGGGGTACTGCTTCAGCGACGGCTTGCGCTCTTTGCCCGTATCATCCAGCGGCGCATAAATATCTTTAAGCTCTCCCCGAGCGGCATCGTTGACGATTCGGGGCCAAGTTTCATCGGCTTCGCCAAGAGCTACTGCGTCCGCGTGGCGCGGTCCGCCTTCGCGACTAAGTGCCTCGTCGGGCAGTTCGCTAACATGAGGTCCCCCCCATGACAACCGAAACTCACGGTGGAACGAATGGCATCGGCGATGCGATAAGCCTTGGCGATCATTCGAGTCATCGCACCGATGCCGACCAGTCCGATTTCTTGTTCGCGAACGTATCGCGCGATCTGCGCCTCATTCATGGGCTGGGCGTTGCCATCGATGAGCAGCACTTCATGGCCGGGAGGGGTCAGGGCTTTAAGCAAGAACATCCACAGGTGCGGCATGAAGTTCCGGGTCACACCGTTGTCGGGGTTGTAGAGCAGAATTCTCATGACAAGTCCTTACTTGGGGTTCTAGGATTCATCGCACGGAACGGTCACGACGATGGCTCCAAACCTTCTTCGTTAGGGCGAGATTGCGCCATATCGCATCGGAAGATGCACTCTCCGTGGGGCGTGGCAATCTGTTCCTCATTAGTTGCAATTAAAGCGAGTTTCAGTTCGATTGACTCCTTGCGGCGAGTGATCTTGGGCGTGGCATTCACGATCCCAGTCAATGGGCGAAGTTGCAATTACGCCAACTATCAAGCGAGCGAGACCAAGCATGGCTTCTCAACTAAACGATCTGATGCCGCGTTAGGCCTGTGCAGACGCGCCGACTTCCCCATGACCAGCACATTGAACAGGTAGAGAAATCGCATAGAGTGGGACGGTTGCTCGCATACTAGTACCGCGACCATCTGATTCTATTTCCAGCTTGCCATCCAGTTCATGCAATCGTTCGCGCATCCCCGCCAAACCAACGCCGCGAATCAGGCTACTCACTTTCACGCGTGCAGCAACCGCGGAGCTCGCCTTTCTACTTTGCACGAACCGGCCATTATCACCCTGCGGCTACATCCAGATTTTAAGCCTTGACTTTAATTCTTGCTACATGTTAAATGCATTTTATGTTGATCATCACTGGTGAACAGCATAAATTTGTCCCGTATAAGATCGGTGATCGAGCTGTCCAGACTTATTGCCGCTACGCGCAGCGGCATTGGCGCTCGCCGCCGAGCGGAAGCTGGCGTGAGGATTCTTGACAAAGCAGATGTCGATCCTCCGCAGCGATATCGCCTCTGGCCCTTTATGGAGGCTCCACGAGCGGCAGGTGCTTGTTACTAAACAATCGGACATTCCGAAACCGGGGGGACGTTATCATGTCATTATCACTGGCCAATCCTTATGGTGCGCCCATCAGCCTTGAACATGCCAAGAAAGCGGCCGCGCCAGCGCTCGCCGAAGCAATGAAGGATAAGTTGTCCATCGCCGTGGCAATAGTCGACACATCGGGCAACCTGGTCTATTACGAGAAAATGGATGACACGCTGCTTGGCAGCGCCAACGTGGCCATCGCTAAGGCACGCTCCTCCGCCGCGTTCAAACGACCGACGAAAGCATTTGAGGACGTATTGGGAACCGGCGGGACAGGACTGCGCATTCTCGGTCTTCCAGGCGCCGTACCGCTTGAGGGCGGCGTGCCCCTCCTGATCGCCGGCAAGATCGTCGGAGCAATCGGGGTCTCGGGTGCAACCAGCGCACAGGACGCCCAATGCGCCAAGGCTGGAGCCGACTCGCTGAGATAGACGCTCCCCCCGTATCGTCTTGCGGTGATCAGTAGACCAGGTAAATAACGCTCCCTTGTTTCCGCACAGAGATGAGTATGATTTGTGCGAAAGAAAGGGGAAGCTGAAGCAACTAGAAGGGGGATGAAAAGCGGAGACGTGGTGTGCACAGTGCCATTGAAGCCTCGCGCCGCCAATGAGCTCCAACAATTCGCCTTCCTCGCAAACCCATGCTCAACTTACAGCGTCTTCACGTATGCGATCACGTCCTTGATTTGATCTCCCTTGAACACATCCTTGAATGGCGGCATCAACGTATCGCCATTCTCGATCCACGCTTTCAGCGTCTGATCGCTAACTTTGATGTTATTTGTGGTGAATGTTCCGCGCTTGAAAATTCCCTTCAGACCGGGCCCGACCTTTTTTACGTCAGTATTGGCGTTATGGCACACCGCGCATTTATTTTCGAATAGAGCCTTGCCGCGCGTTGCCGAGCCATTCAGCGCTGACTTATTGCCTGGTGATTTGGCTGCCGGTCGAGTTTGCGCGAACATCGCAGCTGCCATTGCTAGTATTCCAAATCCAACAACCATATAAGGGCGGTTCATTGTTCCTTTCCATGCTTGTGGATTCAATTAACCTGGAAGACGAGAACCCTTGCAGGCTGCCACGCAAGCATGGGCACAGCCACAAACAACCTGTGAAGCTCTGTAACTAGCAAACCTGTCTTTGCCATCAGGGCGGTTTCGGCCTTCCCGAGCAGGACGTAATTATCGGAGTCAAGCTGCTGATAGACGTAAACATGGCCCACACCGCACACAGCATAGATTCGTCCGCTTTGCCCATCAAACACCATGTAGTCGAGCCACCCGCCGATAGGAAGTGCCTTGAGTTCTTTCCCCGTTTGCGTGTCAAGCACGACGATGGCGCCCTTCAAGTCGGTGGTCCGACAAGCGACAAACAAGCGATGATGTGCCTCGTCCACTGCGGTGGCTACAGGAGTACTAGCCTTAGTGATTGGCCATGTTTCAAGGACAATCCGCTTTTGGGAATCCACGACGACGACCTTATTTGCGTCTTCCTCAGTGATGTATAGGCGCGATCCGGAAGGGCCGATGTCCATGTCCTCAAGCACTTCGGACGCCACCTTGACGTCCCCCACGCGCTCACTCGTCGTTGTATTTATGATACTGATCAGCGAGTATTCCAGTTTTCCACCAGCCCCCCCGTTTACGACGTAGAGCAGGTTTGACTTCGGGTCGTAGACCGTCGAATCGCTACGCTTTTCAAGCCCGATAGTCTTAATAAGCTGGTAATCGTGCGCGTTGAAAACCTTCACTCCGGGCTGCGTCGGGTCTCCGTCAGCTACATAGAGCTGGTCGAGATCGCTCCGGTAGGCACAGGAGTGAGGATTTCCCACAGGAATATCGTGCAGAACCTTTTCGCTATCAAGATCAATGACCGCCACTGCTTTTTGAGCCTGCATGGTGGTGAACAGCCGATGCCCCTTTAAGTCCACGCAAAGGTGATCTGTGAATGGGCCTACAGGCACGTCTGGCAGTTCGATCGTCTGAACCAGAGTCAGAGGTTCGAATGTTTGCCCGTGTCCGGCGGCCGAGTAGAACATAGCTGCAACAAGTAGAAAATATAGCTTCTTCATCTTTTTCCCTCTTCCTCCCGGTGTCTGGTTGCGAGTTCAGATGTTCCTCTTAGAGAGCCTTCACCTTTTTTAGCAACATAGCACCAATCATAGACCGAGCTCTCCGGCTTAATCCGGTTTCGGGTAGTAAAGCGACGGGTTTTTGTCTATATCCACTTCGATCCACGATTCGTTCCATTGTTCAACCGTCAGCGCCCAACGCTGCCTCTCCCCTTTGACATAGTCGTCGAGATCAGGATAGAGCTTGCGGATGAGCTCTGACCGTGTCAGCTCTGCCTTTTTCCTCTTTGCCGCAGGAGGAATTACGATCACGATCGCAATGTCCCAAGAAGGTAATAACTCGTGAACTGCACGGGTGTAGATTGTTTCACTTGTTATCTGACCATGGTCAATCATGTATTTTACTATTGGATAGTGATACTGCTTATAGAGAACCAACCACTCGTCCTGACGGCCAGGCGGCAGCTTATAGTAATCCACGTGGACTTCGGGTTTGCCTTCCCCCGCGCCGTTGTTAGCTTGGGCAAACGCCGCAACGGAATTTAAAATGCTCAGCACCAAGACAGACGACAGGACTCCGAATGTTCCCCTCATCCCCTCCCCTTTTGTTTTCAGAAGTATTTCTGCGCTGCGCGGCTCTACAGCTCTCGGCACTCACCTCGTTATCATTGGATCTTAAACTCCAGAATCTTGGAGTTCTGCGTACCCCCGAGGTTCGGGACGCCAACAAAAAACAGATTGAGCTCGGGAACAAGGAGGCCCGTCTTTGCCATTACGGCGGTTTCAGGTTTGCTAAGCAGCTTATATTTATCCGGTGAAAGTGATTGATAGACATAAACGTTTCCCGTGCCGCAAGTAGCGTAGAGACGGCTGTTTCGAGGATCAAAGTCCATGTAATCCACATTTCCACCAATAGGTAGCGCATCAATCTCTTTCCCCGTTTGCGTATCAATCACCACGATGACGCCACTCGCGTCGGTGTTGCGGCACCCAACAAACAAGCGATGGTTTTTTTCGTCCAAGGCAATGGGGAAATTGTTTTTGCCTTTGGTCAGGGGCCACCTGGCGAGCAAGGTCCTGTTTTCCTTGTCCATCACGCCAACTTCATTCTTGTCCTCAATATTTACGTAGAGCCGGGAGCCTGACCGCTCGATGACGATTTGCTCCAGGTGCCCGGATCCCGGAACCCGAATTTCACCGACCCGCTCGCCCTTGGTAGTGTCCACAATGCTGAGCGCCGAGTAATCGAGCTTTGCGGCCGGACCTCCAGTGACGATGTACATTTCCTTCGTTCCGGGGTCGTATCCGTTCGAGTCAGCACCTATCAAGCCAGTAACTGACTTGATAAGGCGGTAGTCTTGACCGCTGAAGATTTTTACCTCTCCTGCGTCACCACCGTCCGACACGTAGAATTGATCGAGGTCATCCCGATATACGACTCCGTGAGCATTTCCGAATCCAGTCACTTCATGAAGGAACCTACCAGTATCGAAATCGAACACCTGCACGCTCTTGTGAGCCTGGGGGGTGGCGAACACCCGATGTCCTTTCATGTCCACCCCAAAATGGTCCACGTAAGGGCCAAGCGGAACACCTGGCATCTCCATCGTTCGTATTAAGATCAGAGGCTCTTTCGTCTGCGCCTGCCCCGAAAATGAGAAAGACAGGGCGACAGCCAATAGCCCGAGCAGCTTATTCATATTCCCCCCAAGTCATACGACGCTTTCCTTATCTCTGTCTCTAACGCCGAACCCATGTGTTCTCGATTTAATCAGGGTTCGGATAGTATAAAGGACGGATTCTTCTCTATATCGACCTCGACCCAGCGCTCATCCCAATGTTCGATGGTGAGTGCCTAGCGTTGTTTCTCTTCCTTGACGAACTCGTCAAGATCGGGATAGATTTTGCGCATCAATTGTGCCCGCGTTAGCTCCGGCTTCTTCCTCTGACTCGCCGACGGAAGTACGATCACGATTGCAATGTCCCACGATGGCGAGAGCTTATGAACCGCACGCGTGTATACGGTCTCACTGATGACCTTTCTATGTTTTATCTGCCACTTCATCATCGGAAAATGGGCCTTCTTGTACAAAGCTAACCATTCATCCTGACGCCCAGGTGGCGGCTTAAAAAATGAATTTCAGGCCAAACTGAATCTGACGCGACGTTGTTGTTGTGGCATTTATTATCCCCGCTCCGGACGTTGGTGTCCCATCCTGATTGAGGACTGTGTTGGAGCTAATAGGCGACTGGAAATTGGCGTGGTTAGCGATGTTAAAAAATTCCGCCCTTAGCTGGACGTCAAACGCTTCCGAAATCTTCGGAATGTGTGTGTCTTTAATTAGCGCGAAGTCAAACTCCTCTATACCTGGGCCGTAGATTGAGTTCCGGCCACTGTTGCCAAGCAGATTCATGCACGTATTCGGTATTACGGCGGCAACGCTCGCCGCAGCTGGTTGGCACATTGCGGCCAACGATACCGGAGCGATCGGCGGTGTGAAGCAGTTCAATTTCAGGTAATCGTTGGGATTTCCTGAATTAACCGGGTTGCTGCAGCCTGGCGAACTCGAGAGGTCTGGGAAATTGAATGTCCCAGAACTCTTTTCGCCTAAGGGGTCGCCACCTATGAGCACCGTGAAAGGTGTCCCGCTGCTGAAGGTAGCCACGCCGCTCATCGACCAGCCGCCAAGGGCCAGTCCGACGAACGCTCCACCGAACGTTGGCTGAGGGAGTTGCCATAGGAAGTTCATAACGAGCAGATTGCGCATGTCGTAGTCGCACGGCCCGTAGCGAGCCTCACGGCTGAAAAACATCGGATTCACTAAAGTATTCGCGAATGGGTCAGTAGCCGGGCCGGTGGTACCGGTATCGAAGCATTTGCCATATGTATAGGAACCTTGGGCTTGGAAACTATTGCTAAAGTTCTTCTTTATTTGTCCGAGGAAACCCTCGTAATGGGCTTCGGTGTCATAAATTGAAGTTACTACAGCGCCCACATTGGGATTGAGCTTCGCCCCGCTTCCTACCGGGAAGGGCCAGAGATAACCCGCAGGCGTCAAGGTCGGCAAGACCATATCTTCGTCGTCGGCCTTAAAAGGCAGATGGACCGAATGAGAGCCAACATAGCTGGCCGTGAGAGTGACGCTGGGCAACAGTTGACGCTCGATGTTAAGGTTCCAGTTGCTGCTGTAAGCTCGGCTTGGATTCGGCGTGGTGTATCGCGCCGCGGCGTTCGCTACATTGAAACCGATCTTTGATAGCGCACCCGTTGGGAACGAACCGGCCGCTAAATTACCTGCCGAGACTGTAAGACTGAAGGGGTATGAGGTTCCAGTAGGGATGGCCCACTCCCACGAGAGAGGCAGAATATCGTAGAGGCCAAAGCCGCCGCGGATGGCAGTCTTTCCATTGTGGAACGGATCCCAGGAGAAACCGAGACGCGGTTGGAAGTTTCTAAGAGTCGCATTCGAGTCCCACATGGTTTTGGTTGGAACTAGGGGACCTTCCAAGGTCTTTACAACTAATAATTGATTGCGGCTATCAATGGGGATCGTTGTAGGCTCGTAGCGCAAGCCAATGTTGAAGGTCAAATTCGAACGAAGATGCCAATCATCGTTCACATAAAACCCGTACAGTGTCTGTCGACCTCCAAGTTCCTTTACGGTCGCTGCTTGGCCAGCATAGAAGCTGGTCGGCTGGTTTAGTAGAAAACCTTCTAACGACGGAAAGGAAAAATCGCCGTTATTCCTTCCGCCAAGAATCAAGTTCGTTCGCATATTTTCGACGGCGAACCCAAAATAGACAGCGTGTTTACCTTTATTCCAAGCAAGGTCGTCATAAGCCTGATAAGAGTTCAAAACCCAGTTCGTAATAGCTTGAGATCCCAACCCTCCCGGCATCGTTGTTAAACCGGGTATCTCGAGGACTGGTGCGAACATGCCGGGTACGGCTGCGAAACTCGTATCTTTGGCTATGGATTGGAGAGCAGTGCCAGGCTGTTCGTTAATCTCTCCCGGCCGGTTGTACCCGATGCGGGCGTTATTCACCAACGTCGAATTAAAAGTGTGGTCCCATTCTGTAGTGGCTAGTTGTCTTTCACTTACAAAGTTGTTCGTACTGAGAAGAAGGCTATCTTCTATAGATTGCGTAGATTTGTCATAAAAATAGCTTACAGCAATCGTATCTTTCCCTGAAAAGTGATGGTCAACCCTTGCAATCACGTAGTCCTCATTCGAAGGAGACGAGCCGGAAACGTTATAAAAACCGATATCGCCGTTGCCGCCTGCCACCAAACCGGCGTTAGGCAGAGGATAGAAGGCAAGATACGGTGCGACCAGGGGATCTACTGTAATCGTAGTTGGTGTACACCCCGCGGTTGGAACCGAACAAAGTCGGCCTGCACGGGCATTTGCTGTGGGAACGGTATTGAGGAAACTAAGTCCCAGATTCTGGCGAACCCCTTCGTAGGCAGCAAAAATGAAGGTCTTCTCCTTCTTGATCGGCCCTCCCCCAGCCGCTCCGAATTGGTTCCGGTGAAATGGCGCGATTTGGGGAGGGTCAAAGAAATTTCGCGCATCGAAGTCCTCGTCGCGAAGGAACCAAAAGGCAGACCCGTGGAACTGATTCGTACCAGATTTGGTTACAGCGTTGATAACAGCGCCGGCACTGCGGCCGTATTCCGCAGAATAGTTCGTGGTCTGCACAGCAAATTCCTCAATGGCGTCTACACCCAACTGGGTTCCTAATACTCCGCCGGGCGCACCGTTGGAATAATCCGACGCGCTAATACCATTCACCTGGTAATTATTGAAGTAGGGGCTGTGGCCAGCGTCCACCAGTTCCTGTCCCCAGCCGCGGTTGCCTCTCCCTCCAGGGTTGTCGACTGTTTTCATAGTTCGGACAGCATAGATTCCTGGCTGGAGTGTCGCCAGCTGAGACCAATCGCGGCCGTTCAAAGGAAGCTCTCGAATCACCTCTCCGGTCACTTCCGCATTGATCGCCCCGTTAGCGAGATCAACGCTTGGGGCCGATCCGCTGACTTCAACCTGCTGGGATATTGTTCCGACTTGCAAGGTAAAGTTCAGGAGCCGCTGTTCTGCCACCCCCAACGCAAGGCCGGTTTTCTCTTGTTGTGCAAATCCGGAGACGGAGATCGTGACATCATACGTGCCAGGCTGCAAATTTGGCGCCGAGTATAGGCCAACCGAATCGCTTGTGGTCGCGACGATGATGCCGGTCGCCTCGTTTTTAATGGAAACCTTGGCATTGGGCACACGCCCACCGTTTACGTCAGTGACCGTGCCTGACAACGTCCCAGCTACTTGTCCATGGACGGGGCCTGAAACACAAAGAACGAGTACGGTTATGACGAGCGCGGCGACACCGAGATTGCGTGCCCACGTAGTTACCCTATTAGTCATGGCAGCTATCCTTTCGACATATTCGTCTCTGGACTAATCAACGGCTGCAAAACCGACAGAATCCTCGTTGCGCCCCCGGCGTGAAGTTGTGCCAAGACGGGAAGTTGGCGCCAACAGTAACCCAATCGCAAAAACGTTGTCAAGCGTTATTTTTTAACCTGTTCATCTGTGATGATCAACTAATGAAAGGTTGACATTCTCGCCACAGAAAGGGTCACAACAATAGCACGCTTGTCGTGCGGCAGAAATAATTTTTGATCTATTGGATAGACATTTGTACATCCTCGACGCAACCCCCATCGCGGAGTTGTGGCGTGAAGCCCAAAAGCCGCAAGTCGAAAACATCGTAATTTCAAAGTCGAGTTGTTCACAATCACATCGGATAAACTGCCTTCGACATACACGCGGTCAATTGAAAGCGGCTGAGTCTAAACAGAACGGTGAGTGCATTTGTAAAACTCCACGCCTCACCCTTTGAGGTAATCCGTGAATGGTGCTCATAGAACGCAAGGTCCCCAGAGAATATCAGACACAATTTCTTAACTGGTGAGTCCAATTTCTAGTTGAGATAGAATCTCTTCCTTATGAGAAAGAACACGATTCTGGTGCTCGCCAACCCGACCGATCCTCAACTCAGCATATTGGAAACGTTGAAGCCGGAGGCCAACATCGTCGTCGGAAATTCTGCAGAGGTGTTCGCAACGGTTGCTGACGGCGCCAGCGTAATTCTCAGTTGGTCGGGACCTGCTTCTCTACTCCGCGAACTGTTTCGCAAGTGTCCTAACGTGCGGTGGATTCATACTCGCGCCGCCGGCGTGGAGCGGATAGTTTTCCCTGAACTCATCGAAAGTTCCGTAATTGTCACAAATGGAACTGGCACCTTCAGTTCTTCGTTAGGTGAATTTGTGCTCGCTGCCATCCTGTATTTTGCGAAAGACTTGCGTCGCATGGTTCGCAATCAAGCTGCTAGAGCGTGGGAACCTTTCGACGTTATGCCCATTTCAGGGCATACTCTCGGAATCATCGGATATGGCGACATAGGCCACGCGGTTGCCTCCAGAGTCCGGCCAATGGGAATGAGGGTCCTCGCGATCAAACGACATGTGTCGCAAGCATATAATGAGGACAACTTAGTAGAGCAGATCTACAGTCCAGATCGTCGGCTCGAGATGCTTCCGCGCTGCGATTATGTCGTCGCGACCGCGCCTCTCACCATAGAAACGCGGGGAATGATCGGACAACCGGAGTTCGCGGCCTTGAAACCGACTGCTGTGGTGATCAATGTCGGCCGAGGCCCGGTTATCGACGAAGAAGCACTCGTAAGAGCCCTTTCTGAGGGCCGGATCAAAGGTGCTGCTCTCGATGTCTTCAACCGTGAGCCATTGCCCAAGGATCATCCCTTCTACAGGCTCGAAAACGTATTACTCTCTCCCCACTGCGCAGACCATACGCACGATTGGCTGGACAAAGCCATGGAGTTGTTCCTCGCGCAATTCGAGCGCTTCCGGAACAGTCAACCGCTCATGAATGTCGTTGATAAGAAGCTGGGATATTGACCCACTTTTGGCTTCCGGGACGCTCTGGGTCTTTTAAGTCACGATCGACGCCCTTTGCGGAACAAGGGCCAGAAATGATTCTTAGCTCGATGCTGTTTCCAATCGAGCTCAGAGAAGTCCTCACATATGATTGAGATACTCAATTGCCATTCACTGATTGGCGCACAATCTCCAAATTCTACCGCGCTTCACGACCCTTCCGTTGCCACGGGAAGGCTCGGATCTCGGACAAAACTTCGTGCGTGTGCTTCCCGGTCCAAACATCCAATTATCGCCAGCGTCACGATCGTCGCCCTCTCCAAGCCTGCGATCGCCCGCTGGTATCCGACCCAAGCGACGCAATGCATATTAGATCGAATTTGTCGGCGACGCAAACAGGATTCCTAATTGGTAGGCCAGCCCTGGTATCAGGCCACGCGCTGCATCGGCCGATAGCCCGTTTAGGTGCACGGGAATCACTCCCCAGGCGCCCGCTAGGCCGATTTGCATCACCACGGCACGTCGACTGTTCATCCTTGATGATCAATGCCCTTTTTGAGACCATTCTACACATCGTGTATATTCGGCCGCATGTCGGCACGACTCCCTTCCGGCGACATGCCATGAATCCAGCGAATCCGTGCGACGCTCTGCAGCATCTCGTCGACCAGGCAGTGGGGAGCGCTGCCATCCTTCACAGCCTCTCTGTTCCATTGACCAATGACCGGTGCGATTTTAATCAGCGTGTTAGTTCCGAGGAAAAATGAGCTGTCACTGACCGAGATTCAGCCTTCGGATCTTGGTTGCTAGTACCATGACCACATGGAGAGTAATACATATAGATAGTTGTGGCCGAGTTGGGACGAGAGACGGTCCGAATCTTGCTCGAAAACCACGACCTGAAACCGTGGCGGGAAAAAAATGTGGTGCGTGGCCGAACTCGATGAGGACTACATCGTGCGCATGGAGGATGTGTTGGCAGTGTACGAAAAACCGCTCTCGGCACCGGGAACCGGTGGTGTGTATCGACGAGAAACCGGTGGTGTTGCATGAGGAAGTCCGGCCTCCGCTGGCAATGCAGCCGGGACGGGTACCTCGCCGGGATGCCGAATATCGGCGTCGCGGAACGGCCAACGTTTTCTGCGGCGTCCAGCCCAAGGCGGGGCGGCATTTCGCCAAGGTGACGAACGACCGCTCCTCGCCCGAGTTTGCCGATTATCTGCTGGACATTGCTACGGTTTACCCGTAGGCCGATACGATCCATCTGGAGCTGGATAATCTGATTTCGCACACGCGCGAGGCGGTCGTCCAACATTTTGGTGGAGAGGCCGGCGGCTGGTTGTGGAATCGGTTGAACGTGCACTACACCCCCAAGCATGGCAGCTGGTTGAACCAAGCGGAGATCGCGATCAGTCTGTTCTCCCGGCAATGCTTGGGCAAACGCGGGATTGGGGATCGAGCTTCTCTACGGAAAGAGACGGGCCTGGAACCGCCGCATGAATCACGACCGAGTCACGATCCAATGGAGCTTTACTCGCAACCAGGCTCGCAAGAAGTTTGGCTACAAAAATACACGGCCACTGTACTAGTTCATTTCCTTGCCCCATAAGATCGGCCTGTCATCATTCGCGGGGACCGGCGTCGGAATGATTCCGAGTTCTTCATAAATGGGTCTAAGTAGACGCCATATTTCATGGCGCTTCCCCCAAAACCATGCCGCACCGATAATGCAGCCGAGCCCGCATAGCCTCAGCGTTCCCGGAGCCCCGAAAACATAGGCAAGACCTCCTACCAATAGACTGCCCGAGGGCACCCCACCCATGTAGGCCACAGTCCAATAGCTCATGACCCGACCTCGCTTATCCTCCGGGACAATGGTTTGGATCACCGTGCTGCTGGCGGTGAACTGCTGCATCATTCCAAACCCTATTGCTACCATAAGTAGCAGAGATAAGCACAAAACGCGAGACAGGGAGAAGACGATTATTCCAGCCCCAAATAGGGCTGCAGAACCTGCGATTATGTTATCCAGCCCCACAACCGACTTGCGAGTGACAAGGCGAATGCCCGAAATTAACGCTCCAACACCGACAGCGGCCATCAAAAAGCCGAAAGTGTTCGGTCCGCCGTGAAGCAGCCTTGCAGCAAAGACAGGCATCAGTACTGCATACGGCACTCCAATGAAACTGATGATCGCGAACAACAACAGGACCGTCCTGACCGGAGCGAATTCAGAAACATGACTCCAACCTTCCTTTAATTCCTCAACTACGCTGGTTCCGCTCTTCTTGGACGCCGAAACCTTGACTCGCATCATCAGCAAGGATGCGATAACTGCGAGATAACTGACACCATCAATCAGAAAGCAGTAACCCTCACCGACTGCTGCGATCGTGACCCCGCGAGCGCCGCGCCGAGAAGTCGAGCCATGTTCTCCATGGAGTAGGTCAGCGCGACCGCATTACCCCAGTCCGCGGGACCTTCGATCAGGTCAACAAGGAACACATTCCGGCTAGGAATTTCGAAGGCATTGATGACCCCTTGTAGTAGACTGAGGAAAATAATCTCAAAAAACGTGATTCGCTGAGAAATCGCTAAGACAGCCATCGTTAACGTTTGCAATGCAAGCAGAATCTGCGTCAGTATCAATACACTTCGCCGATCCAGTCGATCTGCCCACACGCCACCGATCGGAGCTAACAGGAACGTTGGTATCTGACTAGTGAACCCAATTAGCCCGAGTAAGAACCCCGAATGCGTCAGTCGATAAACAAGCCAACTCGTGGCAAGGCGCGTCGTCCAAGTGCCAATCAAAGAAATACTCTGCCCGATAAAGAAGAGGCGATAGTTGCGGTAGCCCAGCGCACCGAAGGCCGAAATTCGTGTTTTGTATTTTCCGTGAGATTGATCGGACGCAGGTTTAGACGTCACCTTCATGAAATCGATCAGGTAGAGTGATCACACGGAACGTCGAGAGTGGTGCGGGTAAGTCGTGTCCATTCCGGAGAGCATAGCGTCCCTCTGTGCGGTGTCGTTGGAAAAAGAAAGGAGCGCCAGCACCAGGCAAATCCGAGGTCGCAGACGCTGACTTTATCTAAATACATACGTTCCAAACCTGCTTTTCATCCAGGTTTCTCAGGCCGGAGACTTGCGCCGCACCACAAGCTTCCCGTAGCGCTCTACATCTGCGATCAGCTCATTTAAGTGCTGCTCCATTGCCCTCCGAGCCAAAGATACGTTGCGCGTCTTTAAGGCTAAAATGATCTTTTGATGATCCACAGCTAGACGGCTGCCCACCTTGGCGCGAATTTCTGTGACAACATAATTCATCCATTCCTGCGAACGCAGGAGATGGACCGTCGTGGAAAGAATCTTGTTGCCAGATATCTGGGCGAGAGCTTCGTGGAATCCGACATCCTCTCCCACGCCTAGTCGGCCTTTCTTAATCGCTTGCCGCTGTTTTCGGACAATCTCCTCTAACTTCGTAATTGAAACGCGGGACGCGTGCAATGCCGCGAGACCAGCACTTTCCACTTCGATGATCCGGCGAACGGTCAGCAGATCAATGATGTCCTTCTGTGTCCTGCCATCGAGAGCTTTTAAAAGCTTATCCGCACGGGCGCGAACTTGCTCATCATTCATCGCCTTGCGAAGCATCCGCTCGCCAGCAGGGGTGATGATTCGACCTTCTACAGTGCTTTTCCCCAGCAGTTTCCGTTGCTCCAACTCTCGAAGCTTCCGTCCAATGGTGGGAGCACTGGCGCCGTGTCCCTGCTCACGCAGCAAGTAATAAAGGCTCCAAGAACCCATGGGTTGGCGGCTGGAATGCAGTGTCTGCAGGATGGCGCACTCGAGATCTTGACTTTTATTTTGTGGCATGGTACATGTTCATTCGTTGATCATCAAGGATGAGCAACTTGAGAATTTATCGTAGATCGAAAAAACTCGTCAATCAGCTTCTGCATTTTCCCGAGCGCTCAACAGCCCGCGTAGCGCTTGCGAGTCCAAGACTACGACGGCGTGTTTCGTCGCAAGAATCAAGGCCGAGTAGGGGTCAAGAGCTCCACCTGAACGGTACATAGTCGCCCATCATTACAGTTTGGACTTGAAAATAGAAGGAGTTTTTATGCTAAGCAGAGCCAGTATATCGCAGAAGACTTCTCCCGGGGAACCCGGGAACCAATGGAGAGGAGGACAGACTTGCCAACCCATGCGGACATTATAGCAGAGTCCCTGGCTAAGCACGGTGTCAAGTTTGCGTTTGGTCTGCCGGGGGGGGAGATTGCTGCATTTATGGACGCCTGCCGCAGGACCGGCATCCGCGTTCTGTTGACGGGCCATGAAAGCAGTGCCGCCTGGATGGCGCAGGTGCTGGGGCAAATCACGGGTATTCCTGGCGTGTGCTTCGCGACCCTCGGGCCTGGAGCTTCGAACCTTGTCACCGGTGTCGCTAATGCCTTCCTTGACCGCGCCCCTTTGCTGGCCGTTACTGCGCAGATTCCGGTCGCCACTCGCGAAACGTTGACACACCAGCGGCTGGACCTTGAAGCACTATTTGCCCCTGTTACGAAGCGTACCGCTGTCGTGGGAACTACTAACACGTGCGAACTGATCGCGGACTGCATATCCTTAGCTAAGGCACCCCGACCTGGCCCTGTGCTTTTGGTTTTGCCAAGCGATACAGCCAAGCAGGAGTATCTCTGCGGCCGGCCCGAAGCGCTGCCTACAGACGTTCAGCCCATCGAGCGCGTAGGCGGGATGGCCCTAAGTCCATCGCAGATATCCAAAGAACAGTCCGCTGTAGGTCAAGGAAAGAGCTGTAAATCGCTGTCGGAGATTCGCGATAAGGTCGCACACTCCCAACGCCCTTTGATCCTTATCGGATTGGGGGCCCCTCCCGACGCGGCAGCAGAGATTCAAGCACTCGTCGAGAAGCTCGGGATTCCCTTCGCGGTAACACCCAAAGTCAAGGGGATCTTGCCAGAAGATCACTCGTTGTTTGTTGGAGTTGCTTCCGGGATGGCAATTGATCGCGACATTGTGGCAACGCTCCGGATGGCCGACCTGATCCTCAGCATTGGTTTCGACCCCGTTGAAGCGGACAGTACTTGGTTCTCGGAACTCAACATGGTCGCGCTCGACTCGGTATCAATGGCAGCAGGAGCTTATCGTCCATTTGAATCCATCGGAGATCTTCGATCACTTGTAGCGGAACTCACGACACTAATAACCGACTCTAAGCGGTGGCCTAAAGAGAGCCTCGAGGCGCGGCGCCAAGTATTGAAGCGCACACCCGCAAGGACGGGCCCAGAGGCCTCACCCCTGGGCTTGATCGAAGGATTACGTTCAGTGTTCCCCAGAAACGGTCTTGTCACGTGCGATGTTGGCTCTCATAAACTGCTCATGGGTCAATTTTGGCGAACTTACGAGCCTGGGACCTTTTTTATGTCCAACGGCCTTTCGGGAATGGGGTTTGGTGTCCCGGCCGCGATCGCGGCCCAACTCACCAATCCAGATCGGGCGGTTATGGCGATAGTGGGAGACGGCGGAATGTTGATGATGACCCATGACCTCGTCTTAATCCGCGAACTCGGTTTGCCTATCACGATCGTGGTCCTAAAGGACAACAGCCTAAGCTTGATCCGCGTAGCTCAAGAACGTCGAGGGTATGCGCCTTGTGCGGTGGATTTCACTTCGCCGGATTTTGTAGCTATAGCCGAGGCATTTGGTATTAGCGGGAAAAAAGCTGAAACGGTCGCCGAGGCACAGGAGGAACTGGGGAATGCGCTGCATCGCCGAACCCCCCTTGTGCTCGAGGTTCCCGTGGATCTCCGCGAGTACTACGAACTGGTCTAAACACGGAGCGAATCGCATGTGTGGGAGAGGCTAACGAATGGGTGAGACAAACTCAAGAATGACAGACCGGTTTGCCGAGTTCGTCGAGGATTTCACATTCGACGAGCTCCCTGAACCTGTCATCGCCAGGACCAAAGAGGTTCTTTACGACGGCTTGGGGTGCGTGCTATCAGCTACATCTCCTCGGTATGACATTGGAGACGTGCTCAAGCGATTCGTATCCGAAACCGGCGGAACGCAGGAATGCCAGGTCTTCGGAACGTCCCTCCGAACCAACTGTACGACCGCAGCGCTGGTGAATGGAACGCTTGGCTACTATTGCGATATGGAAAGCCATCATGCCGGAGCCATCATGCACGCTATTGCAGTGGTTGGCGCTGCCGCCCTGGCGGTAGGAGAAAGGCAGCACAGTTCGGGTCGAAACGTCGTGGCGGCGATCGCGGTCGGGATTGATGCCGCCTGCCGTGTCAGCTACGCCTTCAGTGCGCCAGCCCTTTACGCACGTGGATTTCATCCTACCTGCGTCGCCGGAACTTTCGGCGCCGTGGCCGCCGCAGGCCGTCTTTTCGGCTTAAAAGGCCGAGCACTTAGAAATGCCTTCGGCCTTGCGGGAACCGAAGCGTCAGGGTTGTTGGCGTGGGTCAGCGATGCGACGGAACACTCACGCCCATTCAATATGGGTCTTGCTTCTCGACATGGCGTTTTCGCCGCGCATTTAGCATCTTGCGGGTTCGGCGGACCGCCCGCGATCTTCGAGGGGAAATATCCTTTAGGGCAGGCTTTCACGGGCGAATGGCACGAGGGCGAACTATTCAATAAGCTTGGCCATGATTTCAAGGTAATGGAACTCTACTTCAAACCTTACGCCTGCTGCGCATTCATCCATCCCGGGCTGGACGGATTATTAGATATTCAGAAATCAGAGGGAGTCAGACCCGATGATATTCAGAGCATTACACTCCGCTTTCCCAAATCTGGATACAAGGTCATTGACAACAACCCCTTGCGTTCTCACTGCGCTCAGTATGTCTTGGCATTGGCCGCGACGAAAGGCTATGTACACTTTCACGACATCCTGCAGGATCAACGCTCCGACCCTCGGATTAAGCATCTTTCGGAGCAAATCACTGTCGTGGGAGACGAGCAGCTCGACCGGACTTACCCAGACCTCTATCGCTCCATCATCGAGATCAGGATGCAGAGCGGTGTTTGTCACGTGCGAGATGTAACGCACCCGCGTGGCTCTCCAGAGAAGCCCCTGAGCCACGAGGAATTGCGCGAAAAGTTCTTGATGTTGACGCACGACGTACTCACGCCCTCGCGGGCGGAGGCTATCGGCCAAGCGATAGATCATTTAGAAGAATCGGAAGATATCTCGTCCCTAACCACGTTACTTGCGAAGGATACTTAAGCCGAAGGATACCTCCTTACAACATGAAAATCTCCGAAATTCTTTGGCTTTCCCGCCATGATATAGATGCCGTCGCATTAGAGCCAACTGACTGCCTCGATTTAGTCCGTAAGGCTATGGGGTGGCAAGCTGACGGTTCATTGGAAGTACCTGCTAAAGTAGCGATCCATCCACCTAAGGGTCGCCATATACTTGCAATGCCAGCGTTCATACCCCAAATACGAGCTGCAGGCTTGAAGTGGATTGCGGATTTTCCGGAAAATCGGAAGCTCGGCTTGGCTACCATCAATGGGTTGATTGTATTAAACGAAATCGAAACGGGACTGCCATTTTGCGTGATGGAAGGAGCATCAATTACAGCGAAGCGCACGGCTGCAATGACAGGGCTATCCTTCCAATCGTGTGCGTTACCGAACGTAACACTGGGCACAATTGTGGGAACAGGAACGGAAGCATTTTGGCATACGATCACACTCCCGAGAGCCCTGCCAACGCTCAAGACGCTTCGTATTGTCGGACGCAATCTTGCAGCATCAGAAAGCTTCTGCCAGGAAATGGCTTCTGCGACTGATGTTGAGTTGATTCCTTTCGTGGACCGTGAGGTCGCAGTATGCGGCGCTGAGGTGATTGTTACGGTCACGAATGCCGTAAGCACCCGCCTCCTCGAACCCGCCTGGATCGGACCGGGGGCGACTGTCGCGGTTTTAGATAATCCCGGGAAAGAAACGACTCTCCTACCCATAATAGACCGAGTCATTGTGGATGACCGTCGGCCATTCGAGACAGAGGAAATCCGGCATCGATTTCCGACTGGGTTACCGCGAATCGACGGAGAATTGGGTGAAGTCCTGAGAGGTCGCATCGAAGGTCGGCGGAACCCGCAAGAGCGAATCGTTGTCTTAAATCTGGGAAGCGCCGCTTGTGACGTCGTCGTAGCAACAGAGATCTATAAGCGGGCAATCGTGATTGGACTTGGCACGAAGATTGAACTCTAGCCAGCTGGCTTTGTGTATTCTGGTAACAGAGATGGCTCTCGGTCTCGAATCGTATTTATGATGAAAGCCTTCCTGATCCGGCCCGTACAGCTAGCTTCAAGTTGTCTCCGGATACAAAATCCATCGAGGGAAAACTCAAGGCAGGGCTCAGGGGTCCGGAGTCAGGACCCAGCGGTCCCCCCCTTTGGGAGCAAGAGGCATGCGACTAGGTGGAAGCAATATGCAACCAGAGATAACGAGGACAAGGCGCATTTACAAGCAACACATATAATCCCGTGATCAATCTCCAAGGATCCCTCGATATGTTGACACCACAAACGAGCCCCGTTCCCACAGGTGGATCTCAGTGACGGCTCATCCGATTGTAAACACTATGTTTCTGCTCGCAACTCTCTTCGTCGTCGGGCTAATGCTCTTTCTCATCCTTTACTGTAAGATCCACGCTTTTTTCGCCCTACTGGTCTCAAGCTTGACATTAGGTCTGATCATCGGGATGCCTCCTCATGCCATAGTGACTTCGTTTCAGAAGGGCATAGGAGAGCTGTTAGGTTCGACCGCTACTATCATCGCCGTTGGGGCTGTGATGGGCCGTCTGATTGAGATTTCGGGCGGGGGTGAAGTAATCGCCCAAACGATGGTTCGCCTTCTCGGCGACAAACGTATACCATGGGCAATTCTCGTCTTCGCTTACCTGATTGGCATCCCTGTTTTCTTCGATGTTGCCTTCATCACTTTCGTCCCTTTGGTCTGGAACATTAGCACAGCGACGAAAAAGTCCCTCTTGATATACGTTCTGCCCCTTCTTTCGGGACTTATGACCTCATTTGGTCTGATCCCAACCAATCCAGGTCCCGCCGCCGCTTCGCAACTCCTTGGGGCAGATCTTGGGAAAACAGTCCTATATGGACTCGCGATCGCCCTTCCTATGGCTATCGCCGGTGGGATTCTCTATGGAGGCTGGATCGGTAAGCGCATTTTTATTCAGGCCCCGGCGAATCTAATGCCCAAGGTCGATGGCGCTAAGCAGGTGCGAGGCCATCGGCCATCGTTTCAAGCTGTTTTGGCGGTGGTGTTGCTCCCTATCGTGCTCATCGGACTGGGAGTACTGGTTCCTCTACTGGTTCCCAGCACTTCCAACCTTGCGATCTGGGCGAAATTCATTGGCTATCCACCCATTGCTTTGCTCTCCACAACCGCCTTGGCCCTAATCGTATTGGGGATTCAGCTGGGTTTCAGGCCAGCGGACCTAATGCAACACACGACGGGAGCTCTAAATTCCGTGGGATCCCTGATCCTGATTATTGGAGCGAGTGGCGCATTCAAGCAGATCGTGGTGGACTCTGGAGCAGGCAGCTCAATCGTTAACTTCATAGTGAGCACAAACATCTCGCCTCTGTTGATGGCTTATCTTGTCGCCGCCACACTGCGCATCGCTTTGGGCTCGACGGCGGCGGCAATCGCGACCGCAGGCGGAATCGTGGCACCAATCGTGATGTCTTTCCCTCACGTCAATCGCTCCCTCATGGTAATGGCGGTCGCGACGGGCGGTTCTATATTCGCTTACGTCAATGATGGGGGCTTTTGGATGGTGAAGCTGTATTGCGGCATGAGTGTATCTCAAACCCTTAAGACATACTCAATGATGAAGCTTGTAACTTCTTTAGTCGGCTTTCTGACGCTGTGGGTAATCAGTCTGTTTGTGTAGGGCACGAGGAACAGATTCTCCATGGCAAAACGAGTCGACATACTTATTATCGGCGGAGGTTCAATCGGTGTTTGCTCCGCCTGGTTCCTCGCGGATAAAGGCAGGCAAGTGACCGTAGTTGACCGGGGTCAAATCGGGGCTGCGTGTTCCTATGGTAATGCTGGCGTCATTGCTCGGAGTCATATTATCCCCCTTCCGGCACCGGGAGTGCTCTTGAGCGGAATGAAGTGGGTATTCAATCCCGAAAGCCCGCTGTACATCAAACCCCGATTGAGCTTGGCACTGATCTCCTGGCTGGCACGCTTCAGTGCCGCCTCTCTCACGGCTCCGACACTAAGGACGATGTCTTTAATTAATGATTTGATCCAGGCCAGCATGACTCTCTACGAAGAATTTGCTTCCATGGGCGGTTCGCAATTCAACTTCAAGCACAGGGGGTCGCTAGCGATCTACAAGAGTTCCGATGGATTTGAAGCAGGCCTTAAACAGGCAGAGTGGGTGCGGCGGTTCGGCATCCAGTCGAAAGTGCTCGACCAGGCGGGAGTCCGTCAGATCGAGCCAACAATTCAACAACAGATTGTTGGTGGCATCTACATGAAGGACGATGCTCATCTCAACCCATTTAAGTTCGTCGTTTGGCTGTCGGCGCGAGCTCAGAGCAAAGGAGTGAGTTTTCTGACTTCCACCGAAGTTCTAGGCTTTGACAAATCTGCGGGAAGAATCTCTACCGTCAGGACAACGCGAGGTGATTTCGAGGCTCATCAAGTTATTCTGGCGGCAGGTTCTTGGTCTCCAGAATTGGCCGAAGATCTAGGGCTCACTCTACCGATTCAACCTGCGAAGGGATATAGCATCACCGTTAAATCCGAGGAACGCGAGGGATCGATGCCAATATGGTTGACCGAATCGAAGGTTACGGTCACCCCGATGGGAGAAGTTCTGCGTTTTGCAGGGACGCTCGAGTTGGCCGACTTAGACTTTTCGATTAATCAACGGCGTGTCGAAGCAATCCGGCGTGCGGCGCGAGAATATCTAGTCGGCACGGATCAGTACGAAACGCTGGAAATCTGGCGCGGCTTGCGGCCGTTGACGCCGGATGGTCTGCCAATCATCGGGATATCAAAAGCATGGAGCAATCTCATCTTTGCCACAGGACATGGTATGCAAGGTCTCGCACTGGGCCCCATAACGGGCAAACTGGTCACTCAACTTGCAACCGGAGAAACGCCCTCCGTGGACATGGCCAGATTGAGCGAGGAGCGATTTCGATGAGAAAACCTGCGTATCCTTCGGTGCAAGGCCTTGGATTTGGCCGCTCTCTCGTTTGTTGCTAACCGGCCGCTGCGCGATTAGGCCGTGATTTCGCTACTTTGAAGTGGCCCCACTTCGATCATCACATTTGGCCCCACCCTAACCGATAGATCGGCCTACCCTGTCTGCGAAGCAGACGGGGAGGGCGATGGACAGGAGACGCAAGGTGGAGCTATTCGAAGAGATCAGGCGGGAACATGCGCATGG
>Ga0182024_10007475_pt1 | contig 23531 bp, 5 predicted proteins | sample P32metaG_FD_120480 | JGI IMG/M metagenome (GOLD analysis project Ga0182024, IMG submission 120480) | Permafrost microbial communities from Stordalen Mire, Sweden - P3-2 metaG (Illumina Assembly) | ecosystem: Environmental > Terrestrial > Soil > Wetlands > Permafrost | place: Sweden: Stordalen... | reverse complement strand
TGCGGCCTTGCGCGAGATGAAGAGCACCCATGTTGCCGATCGCATCGGCGTCACGAGGGCTGATCTCAAGCGCGCGCATGAAGGCGCGAAGCGCCTGCGGGCGATCCCCGAGCCCCATCAGCACGCCGCCGAGTTCGTTGTGGAGCTGGCCATTGTCAGGTTGGCTGGCGATGGCCTTGCGCAGGCAATCCACCGCGGCCTTCTTGTTGCCGGCGCGAAAGAAAATCCGTCCAAGCTCGTAGAGCGCGCCGGGATGCTGCGGTTCGCGAGCGAGCAGCGCTCGGATCAGCCCCTCGGCCTGCACGGGCTCGCCGCGCTCGATGCACGCGGCCGCTTGTCGCAGAATGGTCTCGGCCGCAACCGGCTGGACGACGCCGGGCTGCTCGGGGAAGTGGTTGGGATCCTCGGCCATTCGCGTGACCCCGGATCGATCTCTTTAACCGGCCTTAGGCCGCCGTTCGGGCCTCGGGGCGGCGTGGAACCCAATGTCCCGGCCCTGCAGGTGCTTGCTGACCGCGATGATGATGTCGCGGCTGCGATCGATGACGATGGGAGTACCGGCTCGCGCGAAGTGCGGACCAAGGGCCACCTGGATAACCGGAATGGCAAGCAGCGCAGCGAAAAAGACGATCATCGTTCGCATGTGATCCCCCGACAGGTCGACGTGCGAGGCGAGGTTACATCGACAGCGAACGCCATAAAATTCCCATCAAGCATGCCTTACAAAAATGTAAATTAACGGAAAAACTACTGTAAGGTTGCGGGAACGGATTGCTGCGCCGCACACTTCGACCCGAGCCGGGCCCGCTGGCGGCACGATCCGCACCAGCCGCGGCTGCACGCGGCTTTCTCCTGGACCAGCTCAGGCCCGGGGGAGGCCTACACGGACCGCACGTGCAACGCGATCACGCGGATGAGGCCCTGGCCACAAGCGAGACGACGCGGGAGATCCTCCGCCGCATCGCCCCGGTGAGTCAGCTCTCGAAAGTTGGCGATATCGCCCGGTCTTCCGAGCAGGTAGCCCTGTGCCTCCCTGATTGTCGAGCAGTTCAGCGTTCGGCATCAACCCACCCTGCGGCTGCAACAATCGGGTTGCGTCTCGCAAGCTCGCCTAATGATTGCTCGGGATTTCTTCGGAACTCGATGTGGCCGTCGTGCGCGGGCACACCACGCTACTGGACAATCAAGCGGGCACACCGCGCTACTGGACAGTCAAAATGAAGAAACGGTGAGAGGTGGGTCTCACGGTGCATCGCAAGGCATTGCCAAAACTTGCCCGCTTCTAGGGCTACGGGTTCCTGGGTGTCCGGAGATATCGGAACGAAGGCCTCGCGTATCGTTTGGGCCATACTTTCCATCCACCCGCGGCGATCTGGACGTCGGTGCCTACGGCGGCCCGATCCAACTTATCAACCCCAGAATACCTTTGGGCGACGAACGCAAGAAAACCCTGAGTATAGGATAAGGCAGTGGCGGCACCCAGTAGCCAAATAGTGAGGAATATCCCACGCGAAGGCAGTGGACGCCTTAGTCGCGAAAGCCGACCAAGTCCAAACCAAATCTGTTGCCACTATCAAATTGTAATCGCCGGTGTTGGCTGCGACCGCTTTTCGTCCAGTCGACACATTCTTTAGCCGTTTAGCTTGCTTGATACATTCAAGCCGTGACGACGGAATCTTCCGCACGACCGATAGTCCCCACCCGAATGCTTTGATGCAAGCGAAACCGACACGCGCCACAGCGCCGGTGCCAAAAACAATGTAACACTAAGATACCACCGCCCCGCAGCTCTTGAGTTTTTATTTGACTGCACCGCAGACAGCGTCACAATTCTCCGGTATGAAAAACAACTTGGCGGTGTTCGCGGTTTCTCGATCAATCACGCTTGGCTAGCAGCGCTGGATAATCCTCATTCGTTTTGAATCTGGGATCCGCTCCATGCCGGAAGTCCAGCCTCCGACGAAACCAAGACCAACCAGCAATAGTCAGGACAATTCGCCGTTTATGGCTCGGCAAATTACTGCCCCGAAAGGCGGTAGAGCGCTCCGAGCTAGACGAGAAGTTCGCCGCCAATCCGGCGACCGGAGTCGGATCACTCACCGTCCCGCCTGCGCTCGGCCCGGGACGATCCGGGTTCGCACCGCGGGTGTCGCCTTCCGATCGCGTAGCTCTGCTGCAAAAAATACCGAGACCAAACGCAATCGCGAGGGCTTGAGCGATGCCTGAGAACACAGGATCCGCCGCCCCGAACGCCGCCAGTGAAGGGGCTGCGGATTTCAAAGCACCGACCATCAGTCTGCCTCAGGGCGGGGGCGCGATCCGCGGCATCGACGAAAAGTTCGCTGCCAATCCGGCCACGGGCGCCGGAGCCTTGACCGTACCCATCGCGACCAGCAAAGGGAGGTCGGGATTCGTTCCTCAACTCAGTCTTTCCTACGATTCGAGCGGCAGCAACGGACCCTTCGGTTTCGGCTGGAGTTTGTCCCTGCCGTCGATCACGCGGAGAACCGATAAGGGCCTGCCTCGTTACGCGGATTACGAAGAGTCGGACATCTTCATTTTATCGGGCTCGGAGGATTTGGTTCCGGTCCTCGTCCGCGACGAACACGGTCGGTGGATGAACGAGCCGATTCCGCCACGCGAAGGGTACGCGATCAAATCCTATCGTCCGCGCACCGAGGGACTATTCGCCCGTATCGAGCGTTGGACTCGTCTCGACGACGACACGACGCACTGGCGCTCGATCTCCAAGGACAACATTCTGACGGTCTATGGCTTCGATGCCAATTCGCGGATCGCTGATCCGTGCAACCCGAAGAATGTATTCAGCTGGCTGATCTGCCGCAGCTTCGACGACAAGGGCAACGCCATCGTCTATGACTATGCCGAAGAAAACGGCGAAGGCGTCGACCTCAATCTGGCCAATGAACGTCATCGCGAGCGGTCCGCGAACCGGTATTTGCAGCGGGTCCGCTACGGCAATCGTGCTCCGCTCCTGTTCGATCCGGCGAAGCCGGACCTGCGCAAGCCCCACGTCGCGCAGCATGATCTCGATGCCGCGCAATGGATGTTCAGCCTGGTCTTCGATTACGGTGAAGGTCGCTGCACGGAAGAAGAGCCGGACAGCGACGGACGGACCTTCGCGCGAGCGTCCTACGAAGCCCAGCGTCCTTGGGCCGTCCGCCGCGATCCTTTCTCCTCCTTCCGGTCCTGCTTCGAGGTGCGGACGTACCGATTGTGCCGGCGCGTCCTGATGTTTCATCATTTCCCGGACAAGCTCGGCGAGGAAAATTACCTGGTCCGCTCCACGTCGTTCAAATATCGCGAAAAGTCCATCGGCTCTTTTATCAAACTGGTCAAGCAATCCGGCCACAAGCTGGCAAACGACGGCCGTTATCTGACGCGCTCCCTGCCGACGCTGGATCTCTCTTATACGTCGAGCCCGCTGGAGGACCCGAACTACGAAGGCTTCAAGATTCGGGACGTCGACGAAGGGAGCCTGCGCAACCTCCCCAATGGAATCGACGGCGACGGCTATCGCTTCCTGGATCTGGACGGAGTCGGCATTTCCGGCGTCCTGACCGAACAGGATCAGTCATGGTTCTATAAGCCGAATCTCGGCGGAGGCCGGTTTGGCGCGGCCGAGGCGGTGAAAGCCCGGCCCGCGCTCGCGACCTTGAGCGACGGATCGCATCGTCTGATGGACCTGGCCGGCGACGGCAATCTGGACCTCGTCGATTTTTCCTCGTCCTCTCCCGGCTTCTACGAGCGCAACGTCGACGGCGGATGGGGAGCTTTCCATGCGTTCCACGCGAACCCGGTTTTGAACTGGAGCGATCCCAATTTACGCTTCGTCGACGTGACCGGCGACGGGATCGCGGACCTTCTGATCACCGAGGACGACGCCTTCAAATGGCATCCATCCTTGCTGAACGAAGGCTTCGGCGCGGCGGTGCGCGTGCGCATCCCCCTCGACGAAGAGGAGTCGGGTCCGCGGGCGCTTTTCGCCGACGGCACGCAATCGATTTATCTCGCCAACATGACAGGCGACGGCTTGTCCGACATCGTACGCATCCGCAACGGCGAGGTTTGCTACTGGCCGAACCTCGGCTATGGACGCTTCGGTGCCAAGGTTACCATGGACCGTTCTCCCTGGTTCGACGCGGCCGATCTTTTCGATCAGCGGCGCATCCGGCTGGCGGATACCGACGGCTCCGGCACCTCCGACATTCTGTACCTGGGTCACAGCCGGGTAGAGGTGTTTCTCAACGAGGCGGGCAACGCCTGGAGCGCGGCGCGGCGCATCGATCCTTTCCCGGCCGTCGATAACCTCGCAACAGTCGACGTGATGGATTTTCTCGGGCGCGGCACGGCGTGTTTGTCATGGTCGTCGCCTCTGCCGGGCGAGCAGGGACGCCAGCTTCGCTATATCGACCTGATGTGCGGCCGCAAACCCCACTTGCTCGAACGCATCGTGAACCATGCGGGCACGGAAACGCGCATCGAATACGCGTCATCGACGGAATTCTATCTAGCCGATCAAGCCGCAGGAGCGCCTTGGGTGACAAGGCTGCCTTTTCCGGTCCAGGTGGTGAAACGCGTCGAGACCTACGATGCGGTCAGCCGCAACCGCTTCGTCAGCCGCTACACGTATCATCACGGATTTTATGACGGGCTCGAACGCGAGTTTCGCGGCTTCGGCCGCGTCGACCAACTCGATACCGAAGACATCGCCAGCCTGACGGTTCCGGGGACGTTCCCCATCGGTGACAACATCGACGTGGCGACGAGTGTGCCTCCGGTGCTCACCAAAACGTGGACGCACACAGGAGTCTTTCTGGCCGGCGGAAAACTCTCGCGTCACTTGGAGCACGAATATTTTCGCGACGATGTGAAGCTCGATGACACGATTCTGCCCGCTGGCCTTACGCCGTTCGAAGCGCGCGAGGCCTGCCGCGCCCTCAAAGGCTCCACGCTGCGCCAGGAAACGTACGCGCTGGACGGCACGGCAAAGGAGCACATCCCGTATACCGTCGCGGAAAGCAATTTTACGATCCGCCCGCTCCAGCCGCTCGCGACGAACCGCTACGCCGTCTTCTTCACCCATTCGCGCGAGACCATCACGTTTCACTACGAGCGCGATCAGGACGATCCGCGCATCGGCCACACGCTGACCCTCGCGGTTGACGAGTACGGCAATGTTCTTACGTCCGCCTCGATCGGATACGGACGGCGCAAGCCGGTGCTGGACGAACAGCACCGGGTTTTGGCAACCCTCTCAGAAAACCGGTACACGAACGCGGTCCTCCGGCCAGACGCGTATCGCACACCGATTCCTTCGCAGGTGAGCACGTACGAGTTCACCGCGCCCGAGTTGCGCGGCACGCGGCCAATCCCGTTCGATGCCGTCGACTTCCTCGCGGCATCCGCGCATGAGATTCCCTATGATGCAAACGCCACCGAGCGACGGGTCGAGAAGCGGCTGATCGAACGGCAGCGCTCGCTGTACCGGACCAACGATCTGGAAGGGCTGCTGCCTCTGGGCCGCGTCGAGTCGATGGCCCTGCCTGGCGAGAGCTACAAGCTCGCATTGACGTCCGGTTTGCTCGAGGTTTTTCGCGCCAAAGCAACGCCGGAAGAGATGCGGTCGATTCTTGGCGCCGCCGAATATCGCGACCTCGACGGCGACGGTCCCTTCTGGATTCCGTCCGGTCGAGCCTTCTATTCGCCGGACGCGGACGACCCGGCAGCGCGGGAGCTCGCTTACGCGCAGGCGCATTTCTTTCTGCCGCACCGATTCCGCGATCCCTTCGGCAACACGACCATCGTCGGCTACGACGAGAAATATAATCTGTCGCTCGTATATTCGCGCGACGCCGCCGGCAACGAGACGGCCGCGGAGTCCGATTACCGCGTGCTTCAACCCAGCAAGGTGACCGATCCGAACGGAAATCGTGCGGAGGCTCGCTACGACGCGTTGGGAATGCCGGCGGGCACGGCGCTGCTCGGCAAGGCGACCGGACCGGTCGAGGGCGATTCCTTCGATCGATTTGTCACGGACCTCACGCCTTCGCAACTAAAGGCGTTCTTCGACGCCGGCGACCCCTACGCCCTGGCCGCCGAACATCTCGGCACGGCGACCACACGGATTCTCTACGATTTCGACCGGATCCCGATGTGTGCCGCTTCCATCGCGCGCGAAGCGCATGTGAGCGATCTCGCCCCGGGCAAGCGAAGCAGGGTTCAGTTGCATTTCGTTTATTTCGACGGATTCGGACGCGAAGCGCAAACCAAGATTCAAGCCGAGCCGGGCCCGCTCAATCCCGTCGACCTGGCCTCGCCGGTCGCCAATCCGCGTTGGGTCGGCTCGGGCGCGAAAATCTACAACAACAAAGGCAAGCCGGTTCGCGAGTATGAGCCGTTTTTCAGCCCGACGCCGCACTTCGGGATCGAGAAATGGGGCGTCAGCAATACGCTGTTCTACGATCCGGTGCTGCGCGTCGTCGCCAAGTTGCATCCCAACAGCACCTACGAGAAGGTGGTCTTCGCTCCATGGCGGCAGATCACCTTCGACGTCAACGATACGGTAACGTTCGATCCGAAAGCAGACAAGGATGTCGGCGAATACTTCATCCGCCTGCCCGATAGCGACTATCTGCCGACCTGGTATCAGCAGAGGATCAGCGGAGCCGAAGGTCCGCACGAGCGCGCGGCGGCGATCAAGGCGGCGAAGGACGCAGCCACGCCGGCTGTCGCCCATTTCGACAGCCTGGGCCGGACGGTTCTGAGCGTCGCCGACAATGGCAACGGCGAGTATTTCCGCACCCGCACCGTGCTCGATATCGAGGGCAATCAACGCGCGATAATCGACCCGCTCGACCGCGTGGCGACGCGCTACGACTACGACATGCTGGCCACGCGGATTCGCCAGGCGAGCATGGACGCGGGCGAGCGGTGGATGCTCAACGACGCGGGCGGCAAGCCGGTTCGCGCGTGGAACAGCCGCGGATTTGCCTTCCGCACCGAATACGATCATCTGCGCCGTCCCGAGCGGTCGTTCGTCGGAGGCGAGGCACTGCCGGGCGATATTCTGTTCTAGCGAACGATTTATGGTGAAAGCCCGGAGACAGGACTTTCCGAAGCCCAGCGCAAGCAAGCCAATCTGCGCGGCAAACCGTTCCGGCATTTCGACGGCGCGGGGGTCCTTGTCACCGATCGCAATGACTTCAAGGGCAATCTGCTGCACAGCGCGCGCCGCTTCACGCGGGAGTACAAGCAGGCGCCGGATTGGTCGCATTCGCAGCCGCTCGAGGGCCGGACGTTTTCGAGCGCAACGAAATACGACGCGCTGAACCGCGCAATCGCCGTCACTGCGCCGGACAAGAGCGTCTACCGGCCGAGATTCAACGACGCAAATCTGCTGGAGGCCGTCGACGTCAATCTGCGCGGCGCCGAACACAACGGCCGGCCCATATGGACCTCTTGCATCACCTATATCAATTACGATGCGAAGGGCCAGCGCGCGATTTGCCGCTATGCCAACGGCCTGACGACGACATACAAGTATGACGAGAAGACCTTCCGTCTGATTCATCTGAAGACCACGCGCACAACCGTCGAAGGCGGACGGTCGTCGGCGATTTTCAAGCATTCCACCACGATCCAGGATCTGCGCTACACCTACGATCCGATCGGCAACATCACGCGGATCGAAGATGGCGCGCTAAAGACGGTGTTTCACGCCGATCAACAGATCGATGCGGCGTGCGAGTACACCTACGACCCGACCTACCGGCTGATTGAAGCCAGGGGCCGGGAGCACATCGGCCAATCCGCCTTCAACTTTTTCCCGCAGCATGGCGACTACCGCGATTATCCGTTCGAAGGAGCCGCGCAGCTGACCGATCTGCAGGCCCTGCAACATTACACCGAACGTTACGCCTACGACCCTGCAGGCAATTTCCTGACCATGCTCCATCGGGCTGCGCACCGCAATTGGACGCGCACCTATACCTATTGCGAAACGAGCCTGCTCGAGCCGCAAAAGAAGAGCAACCGGCTGAGCGAGACGCGCCTCGATATTCGGCCGGGCGCGCCTGTCGGGCGCTATTCCTACGACGCCGATGGCAATATCACGCACATGCCGCATCTGCCGTCGATGGCGTGGAATTACAAGGACCAGCTCAGCGCCAGCTCGCGGCAGCTGGTGAAGGACGGTATGCCGGAGACCACCTATTACGTCTATGACGCGGGCGGGCAACGCGCGCGCAAGGTGACCGAGCGCGAGCACGGCAAGCGAACGAGCGAGCGCTTTTACGTCAGTGGCTTCGAGGTATTTCGCGAGTTTTCCGGCCGCGAGATCGCGATGGAACGCGAAACGCTGCACGTCATGGACGACAAGCGGCGCGTCGCTCTGGTGGAGACCAGGATCATCGAGGACGGCGACGCGCTTCTGTCGCCGACGCCGGAGCAGCGTTATCAACTGGCCAATCACCTGGGCTCGGCAACCGTCGAAGTCGATGAAGCAGGCGGACTGATTACGTACGAAGAATACAGCCCGTATGGAGACACCACCTACCAAGCAGGCACCAGCGCGGCGGAGGTACAAAGAAAACGGTATCGATACACGTCGAAGGAGAGGGACCGGGAGAACGGGTTCACTTATCACGGAGCCAGATACTACGCGCCGTGGCTGGGGAGATGGGCCAGCTGTGATCCGACCGGAATGGCCGGCGGCATAAATCTATATTGCTACTGCCGCGACAATCCCCTGAGCTTTACTGACGGAAAAGGCGAGGCGCCAAAGACACCTGAGGCCACACTTCAGCAAGTGGGGGAGTTGTACGGCGAGAAGATCGGACTCAAACAAACAATAGTTCGCACCGAACAAGAGATCAAATCAGTTTCCAATAATCTGATGCACATCATAGCGGATAACAAGGCGAAGGGAAAAGAAGGGATTCTGAATTATTTCAGCGAGGAACGCAGCTTCCAGAGGGCCGCTGAAAGCCATTTGGCGGACCTTCAAAAGGAACTGGCAGGCGCGACAAAGGAACTCCCGCTCGTTGAGAAGAGGCTCGCGGAATCGGAGAAAGCCCTGCGCGACTTCGGCCTCGAATGGTACGCAAAAGGGTTGGATATTCAGGGCGAGCACGCAGCTGCCACCGAAATTCGCAACGAACTCATCAAGACTACGGAGGATAAGGTCACGGAGCTCGCGGTGGAAGAGGCAAAGAAGGCAGGTAAAAAACCCCCGGGTGGTGGTGGGGATCCGGGGGCGTCCGGCGGAGGCGGGGGGGTCGAGGGCGGCGGGAGCGCAGCGGCGGGGGGGACGAAGGCAGAGGCCGGCGCCACCAAAGAGATAGCCCAGGGCAGCGAAAAGGCTACCGCCGAAGGCGTCGAGACCGGCGTCAAGGTTGTCGAAGAGTCAGGATCGAAGACCGTCGGAAAATTCGCGGGCAAGGCCGCTCCGCTCGTCGGAATCGGCGTCGCAGGGTATTTCGCCGTACAGGACTATCGCCAAGGCAACTACGTAATGGCCGGCGTTGACGCGCTGGAAGCGGTCCCCGTCGTCGGAGAGGTGGCTCTGGCTGGGGACATCATGTGGCATGTTTTCGGTCCGAGCGAGAAAGACATTGAAGTGTTGAAGGGCCTCCCCTCGTGGAGACGGATGGGACCTTGAGAATGACTTAGCTGGTCTGATCAGGAAATGAAGAAAGGAAGAGAAAATGTCCGGTTACGTTGTGATCCGGCTCATTCCCGACGCGCCCGTCGATGCAGGGACATTCAGTACTTACCTGCAGGATCTTACGATCAAGGTTTATCCCGCCAACAATCCGGGAGGCACTCTTCTCGGCGAGATTACGACGGTCGGTTCGGGACTCATGCTGGCGGAGGTTCCGTGGTCGCCCGGCACTTACTCGGCTTTGGCAGCCGCGAACCTCGCGAAGGCGACGGTGCAGGCTGGGAGCAGCAACTTCGGGGACATTCTTGTTCTTGAAAATGCGGCTGGCATCCCGTTCGGGTCGACCGTCATCGACCCGTCCAACGGCAAGGCGTTCAATTCAAATACCAATGTCAGCAACATTGCCGCCCAGGCCGGTTCCACCGCGACCATCACCGTAAATCAGAACATTCAGCAAGCGATCGTCGCGGGTGAGGGAGTCAGTTTCTACTTTACCTATCCCCCTTCCGGCGTTCCCAACATCGATCTGAACTGGAGCGCGAGCCAGCCGACGTTCAGCTTCGTTTTGAAGACGAACGCGGCTTCAAGCGGCTCCAAGACCGTGCGTGTCGCATCTGCGAATGGCGTTGCGGTGGGGATGGTGGTGACGGCGGCATCGGGGGTTCCGGCGGGTACCAAGGTGACCGCCGTGAGCAGCACGGCGGTCACGGTCGATAATAACGTTACCCTGGGCAACAACAACGCCGTCACGTTTACCTTTAATCTTTTTGCCGGAATTGTTCAGCACGTTGAGCCTTTGCCCAATGCTCCTTTCAATCTCTATTTCCCGATTCCCGCCTCGGTCGCTACCGCATTGATTCCGATCTCGCCCCTGCCCTCGGGCTATCTGGATATTTCCCTGGTCGCGACGCAAGGCGCGATCGCGTTGCCGGTCGAGAGCGCCTACTACAACGTGCTTGTTTACGACCCGGGAACGCTACCGACCCCCGATCAGTATCAAGCCATCGCGCCGGAGCAGACGAGCCTGTATCTCCAATTGCCGGCTCCGCCGAAGACAAACGCCATCGGCCTCAGCATCCCGACAGACGGGAGCGCGCCGCAGTTCGGTGACGGCACCTCGGCCGGTGGTGGGTTGCTGTGGGCAATGAACCAAGCCGCAGCGAACGATCCCGCTTATTTCGGCGCCAATATCGACCTTAGTACGCTCAGCGCGGAGCAGTGCACGCGGATGGCGTACGACATCATGTGGAGCCAGCAAACTCAGCTGCCGCCGGCGCCGGACCCCGTTGAATCGCTTTACACCATTCCGCCGGCCTCGGGGGGCAGCACGGGCAGCGATGGCGGAACGAACAACCTCGAACAGGACCGGCAAAAATTCGAAGGGACGTTGAGCAGCTTTTACGCGACCCGCAATGCCACGGCCGAGCGCCTGACGAAGTTCGTGGCGGCCGCGTCGGCGGCGTTGTTCTGCGAGAAGACCAGCTTGAATTCACAGGCCGCGCTGTTGGAATTCCCGGTGGATCCGGCATCCAGCTTTGCCGCGTCGGTCGAAAGCGAATTGCTGCTGAAAGGCCTCGGCATCAACAGCGCGAGCGGACTCGTGTTCGGCGTTCCCGCGGCGTTTTTCTACGCTGTCGGCGCAAGCCTGGATCAATCGACGACGGCCACGCAACGCTTTCAACTGGCAACCGGGGACGCGATCGATCGCCTGTTTCAAGTTTTCAGCACGGCCGAGCAAGCCAACTCGATCGCGGATCCGGCAGGTTTCCAAACGCCGGGCGTGACGCTGAGCGCGATCACATCGTTCCAGGCGGCGCGCCGACTGGCGGCGCTGGGTGTCCCCTCGGCGTCGAACAGTCCTTCGGTGCCCGTGTACGCGGGAACTCCTCTCGCTCAGCTGGTTGCCGACTGGCTCCTGCAAACGGCCCCCACGCCGAAGAATCCGCCGCTCACGTATCAAAACATCGACTTCAATATCTGGTCGCAGACATTGGCCTCGGCGCCTCCGACCGGTGATCCGGCCGGTTATCTCTTGCTGGATCTCGAGACGCTGACGCAAGGCTACCTCATTCCTCCGTTCACCGTCAGCGTCAGCCCGACCCAGCCCACCAGTTCGGGGCAGACCACCCTGACCTTTGTCGGAACCGCCATCGGGATCGGCGTTGGAATGCCGGTCAGCGGGAAGAATATCGCCCCCGACACGACCGTGACCAAGGTCGACACGGTCACCACCGTCATGCTCAGCCAGGCTCTCACCGGGAGCGGCGTCACAACGGCGACCCGGATTACGTTCAACGCCGGAAATTCCCCGATCACCGCAACGCCCAATGCGAACTTTGCTTCGGGAACGGAGCTGACGTTTTCCGGAGCATCTTCGACCGAAGGAATCGCCGTCAAAATGACGGTGGACGGCACGAATATCCCCAGCGGCACAACGGTGCTGGGCAGCCCCACGACGACGACGACGGTCACGCTGAGCACGGCCGTCACCGGAGAGGTGGATAGCACCGACGTTCTGACGCTCAACGCCACGACGATCCCGATCAGCGCGAGCACGTCGGTCGATTGTCCGTCTGGCAACGTTCTGACATTCGCATCGACGACCGGCATCCAGCCCGACATGTCCGTATTCGGGCCGAATATACCCGCCGGGACGACCGTGCAAAGCAAGACCGCCACGACCGTCACGCTCAACGGCCCGGTCGCAGGCGATGTACCGGCCGGCACGGAGATGACGTTCCTGACGGCCGCGACGTATCTGTCGGATCTGGTCCCCGTCACCGCGTCAACCGTGGGCGACACTCCCTCGGGAAAGACGCTGACCTTCACCTCGACTACCGGAATCCTCGCCGGCATGTCGGTCTTCGGAACCGGCATCGCGGCGGGAACGACCGTGACAAGCGTGTCGGCGACGACAGTCACGCTCAATAACGCGGTCGCGTCCGACGTTCCGGACAAGTCCGTCATTTCGTTCGTGCCGCTCGCCAGCTCTCTGGCGGATCAGATCGTAGCGTGGCTGCCGACCACCACGACACCTCCGACGCCGGATCCAACCGTCGACGCATTGAAGCGGGTCACCGCGTCGGAATGGACCACCTTTTTCAACTACACGGGAAACGCCAGCTGGCTGCCGCCGTTCACGCAGCCGGTCGCGCCCGGAGCCTCGCCCGGACAGGTCACGCAAAAGACCGGCTATATCGCCATGCGCATCCGCGCGTTCATCCGCGCCGTGCAGCAATTCTTCAGCGTCTCCTCGGTTGCCACCGCCGCGCAATTGCCGGCGATCGGCGCGCCGCCGCTGCTCGATTTGCCCGTGCAGACGGACGATCCCATTCTCGAGGCGGTCGGATATCTGTCGACGATTTTGGGCTCGACCTTCAAGTTTGGCACCGGCATCTCGGCGTCGAATTTAGCCACGGTGGTGGGGGACGTCTTCCTCAACGATCCGGCCGCTCAGGCGTGGCTCACGCAAGCGATAACCGCGGTCAACGAGCTGTTCGAGATCGCGAAGGTGGTCCCTTCGGCCGCAGTCACCTTGCCCAATCCGGTGAGCCTGCCGTTCTCCGTCGCCGAAGCGCTCTATGCGCGTGGATTCCGCAGCGCAAGCGACATCAGCCGTCTTTCCGGGCCCGACTTCCAGCAGGCTCTGACGGGCACGATCGCCTACGATTACGCGGCGCTTCTGCAGACGAAAGCGCAGGGTTTGGCTCCCATGTCCGCGCCCAGCGCAGCGGGCAGCGGAGCCACGTTCCAGCCCATCAACCCCGACGGCTCGCTGGTGAATTGTGTCCCGCCGCCGTGCCTCTCGCCAATCGGTCCGATCGCCTATTTGCAGGAGATGCTGAACCTTTCGCAGGCCTCGACGTGTGCGACGCCATTCCCGACTCCAGCGAAAGGCCAGCCGACTTTGGGCGACGCAGTCTCGGCCCGCCGCGGCCCCGTGGGCAATCTGCTGGCGAGCTGCGCAAATCTCGAAACGCCTCTCCCGGCGATCGACATCGTCAACGAGTGCCTGGAATATCTGGGCACAGCACCCGCGACGGTCAGCGGAACCGTTTACGACACGTCGGAGGACGAACTGGCCGGGTACGCGCTTTGCGACGACGACGATTGCAAAAAGACGGATCACGATTGCCATGAGCCCGTGGCGATCTATGCGGCGCTGCCCGAATACTCCACTCCCGCCACGCCCGTCGCGAAGAATCAGGCGGTCGAGCCGCTGGTCTACAACAATCTGAAGACCGATTTTTCCTCGTGCGATCTGCCTTATTCGCAGGCGATCGACGTGTCGAGGACCTATCTGCGGCATTTCGGAAGCTGTCGTTTCGAAGAGATGCGGGCCTTCCGCAGGTGCATCACCGAATTCGCTCTCGCTCCGACGAATCCGCCTTCGGGTTTCCAGTCGTTTCTCCGGCGCTACCCGGTGCGAATCGACACGGCGATCGAGTATCTGGGCATTACTCCGGAAGAGTACACCATGCTCTTCCAGGGGAGCATTCCGCAAGCGTGCGGGCAGCAGACCGGCGATACACGCCCGCAGCTGCAGGGACAAGGATCGGCTGCGCTGACCTTCGGATTCTCGCCGATCCAGGTGAGGGAAATCTCCGACAACGGCGTGGTCGCACTGCCCACGTTTCTGGCCGCCACATGCCTGAGCTATTGCGAGTTCGTGGAATTGTCGAAATGCGGCACTCCGATCACCTTGGTCGGCCCGCAAGGCGACGGGAATGACGGGAATAATGTTGCCCGGAAACCCGCGAGCGTTCCGGACTGCGAGCCTTGTTGCCTGGGCGATTATCAGCTCCAGCTCCCCGGTGACGGGCGCCAAACGGCACTGCCGCAACTGGTGGCGTTCATCCGCCTGTGGCGAAAGCTCAAATGCCTGTGCGGCGCGGAATACACGTTCGCGCAGCTCTATGACATTTGCACGGTGCTGAACCTGTACAGCGGGTCGGCAATCAACCAGGAATTCATCCGGCAACTTGCCGCGTTCCAGATGCTGCGCGACCAGTTCCGTCTGCCGTTGTGCGATCCCAAGGACGAAACGCCGGGCGCGACCGGAGCCGACCGCACGCACTTGCTGGCGCTCTGGGTCGGCAGCGGCGCGAAGAAATGGAATTGGGCGAAACAGCATCTGCTCGCAGGGGTGGAGGCGCATGCGCGGTCGCAGCGCGACGGGCACCCGCGCGAGCGCGAGGAACAGATTTCGCACATGGCCGACAATCTGGACGCGCTGTCGCGCCTGGCCGGCTTCAATCCTCCGACCACGACCAATCCGTCCACCGACGTCTGGAACAGCAATCCCGGCTGCACGCTGCGCTTCGCCGAAGTGCTGGCCAAGATGTGCGCGTCCGAATTCCGGATCGGGCAATTGCTTTACTTGTTCAATGCGGAGCCGCCGCAACATGGCGAAAATCCGTTCCCGACGCAGGATGCGGACGATGCCCTCGCGTATCCGCTCGACGTGCCGGAAGACGGTGGACATTACTCCCTGTGGAAACTGCGCGAAGAGCTGCTGCGGGTCGAGGTCGGCGACGACGACTGGTGCGACTTGACGTGGTCGAAAATGGTCGACGAGTTCCGGCAGCATTTCGGCTACGCGCCTGCGGCCGGGCAGGATCCCCTGCTCTCCCTTGGTCAGCATTTCTTCCCCGGCGCGCTCGAGGAATCCGGCTTCTCGGTGAGCGGACAGCAGCGGCAGTATCGGACGCAGCTGTCATCGGCCACGGCGTGGAATTCGCCGCCCGGCAGCCCCTTCCAGTACGACGCGAGTGCGCCGGCGTTGTGGGTCCAGTTGCCTCTGCGCGATGAAGCGGTGGGCGCCAAGCTCGGCCAGTTGCCCGCATTGAACCCCACAGAACAAGCCGCGGTGCAGGATCTGTATTTCGCGCCCAGGCTCGACCTCGCGCTGGTCGCATTTCTGTTCCCGGACTGGCAGAGCGCGGAGATACACCTTATTCAAGAGGGCGACGAGCACCAGCGCTGGCACTGGTTCCGGCGCCACTTCGCGCTGGCCAACGCGCGCCGCAAGGTGATTGCCGCGCACCTCGCCGAGCACGTCGCGCATCGCACCGGCTGCCGTGCAGAGGATTTGCACGCCGTCGCCGGGCTCGTCCTCAGCCGCCTTTACGCGGACGAGAACACCGGCACTCCCTGGGATTCCGACAATGGCGTGCCTCCGAACGTGATGTGGACGCCTCCGCCTGCGGGCGGCGCGATCCCGGCGTTGCTCGGCCTGGTCGGCACGGGACTGCTCGGCGAGTACGACGTGCCGAACGCCAACATCGGCCCCGCGGTCGCGGGACCGGGACCGGCAACCCAGGTGATCTGGCGCGATGTGCGCGGTCCGATGCAAGCCTTCGGCCATGAACGCGACGCCACCAATAGCGCCGTTCCCACCGTCCTGCCGCCCATTACCTTGTCGAACAGCACCAATCCGCTGATCCGCGTGAGCAACGGCTACGCGGTGAGGACCAGCGACGGGGACCGGCTGGGAGGCGCGGAGCCGATTCTCGTCAAGTGGACGGGCGTGCTTCTCGTCGAGCACGAGGGCGAATACAGGTTCCACGCGGGCGCGCCGACGCCCGAGGGAGAAAAGCCCGATTTCGAGCTCGCTGAAAAATCCCAGTGGCGCGTGACGCTGCAGCGAGGCTCGAAGATCTTCGCCGCCCTCAACCACGAATGGCCCGGCAACGCCGAGCCCGAGGTGCACGAGCCCCACCTGCGGCGCGGAGCCTATCAGATCACCGTCGAATACAGCCAGCCCGCGCCCGACCTCGCGACCTCGCATCCGCACCGGCAGCGCACCGGATTCCAGGTGAAATACGCCGGGCCCGACAGCGAGGACCGCCTCGTCACCCTGCCCGTCCATCGTCTCTACCGCGATTATCAGGACCAGACGCTCGACCAGGGAATCGCATTCCTGCCCGGCAGCAAGAACGCCCAGGCGTTCTTGAAGGCGTTCTACACCAGCACGCTTCGCGATATGCGCCGGACCTATCAGCGCGCGTTCAAAGCGGTGCTGTTCGCCGGAAAACTCGATCTATCGGCGCGGTGCGGCGAAGATCATCAATCCGAGCTCGGCTACATGCTCGCCAATCCAGTCAACTTCGCCGGATACGCCTATTACCGCACCAGCCCGTCCGCGTTCACGCAGCATCTGGTGAATTTCGACTTCAATTTCCTGCCGCTCAAGGACAACTATCATCCGCCGGCCGCGGACCCACGTACGGCGCCGTCGCTTCAGCAATCGCAGGGGATGTTCGATTGGTGGGAACGCCTCTACGACTACACCGTCGTGCGCAAGCAGGCGCATCGCCGGTGCAAGGATCCGGTCTGGCACCTCTTCGAGGAAGCGAAGCTCAATCCTCCGGGCGATCCCGCGCAACTGCTCCGCCATATCGGCGCAGAGCAAAAGTACCGGGATCTCGACCTGCGCTATTACCAGGACCAGTCGAGCGCGATTTATTCCGTCTCGGACGCCGATCTCCAGGACGACCGCTGGCTGGTGCGTGTGTGGCATGCCGACCGTTGGATCCGCTGCCTGATGGATCGCTTCCATGCGAAGGATATTTCGAAAGCGCGGCCGGATCTGTGGGCTGCGGACGACCCCAGCGCGCCCGTCCCAACGTCCAGCGCCACGCAACCCGGAAACGCGAATCTGCTCGCGTTCGTCAATGATGCGTGCTTCGACGAGCATCCGCGCCGCTATGCCGACGTGAAGCGCCTCAACGACGGACTGCGCGAACGCGGCCGCAAGGCGCTGGTCTCCTATCTCTGCAACCAGAACCGCGTGCTGCTGCCGGGGTCTGCTTCGACCTACGCCACCAAGCCCGCGGACTTGAGCGACCTGCTGCTGCTCGACGTCGAAACCGGCGTTTGCGAAAAGGCGAGCCGTATCGAGGAAGCGATCTCGGCGGTGCAGACGTTCATCCGCCGCAGCCGCCTCTGTCTCGAGCCCAACTGGACCGTCGGCGGCGAATTCATACGCTTGTGGGACAGCCGCTTCGACACCTTTCGCATCTGGGAAAAGTGCAAGCTGCGCGAGCTGTATCGCGAGAATTGGATCGAGTGGACCGAGCGCGGCAAGGCCCGCCGCATCGAAGCGTTCCGCTTCCTCGAATCCGAATTGCGCAATGCGACGCTGACGGTGGCGGCGCCGGGCGGGCTCGATTGGTGGCAGGACGACGTCAAGCCGCTCGAGCAGGCGCCGACCTTGATCCAGAAAAAGGTTCCCTCCGAGCTGGAACCGTTGACCGCGCCGCCGCAATCGACCACCCGGGAGGGGCTCGCGACGCTTGGCAGTCCGGAATACGCCGCGCGGCCCACCTGGCTCGCCGCCGTGCCGCCGCCGAGCGGATCGACTGCAGGCGGCGGGGGATCCGGCGGCGGTTCCGCCGCCCCCACGGGCGGTTCCGCCGCCCCCCCACCCGCCCCCAATTCCGTGCCCGCACTCGCGAAGGGCGCGGCGGCCGGCAGCTCGACGCCCGCGTCGCTGCCGTTATGGATGGAATCGGCGATCAAGCTCGGGACGCGCTTCCTGCGCATCGCTGCGGCCGGCGTGCCGCAGGCCGCGCTCGGATTCGAGCCGCATGATGGCGAACCGCGCACGGCCTGCTGCCGCGACTGCGGCTGCGACCATCCCGTGCTGGTCGACGAGTACTATTTCTGGCTGGTCGATACGGAGTATTACGCCTACACGGACCAGACGGACGCGCAAAGCAATCCCGACATCAGCTTCGCTGGAAGCTATCAATTCGGATTCCAGGATTCCTACTACGATTCGTTCCAGCAACAATCGGCGGAATGGGACGACGAGGATCAGGTGCCGCCGCTGCTCGCGAAATGGCAGCCGAATGCGGCGGTGCGGTTGGCGTGGTGTCGGGTCCACAACGGACAATTCGGACAGCCCCGCAAATCGGACGATTACGTCGCGATTTCGGAGCCGGCCGATCTCGTGTTCCTGGGCCGCGGCGCGGACTCGCTTTACTTCCAGGTGAACGGCGGCACGACGCCTCCTCACGGCTATACCGCGGATCCCTCGCCCGCGGGCTTTCGCTACGATCTGGCAACGGACGAATCGGTGGGGACGCCTCAGGCCATCAAGCCGCCGGCGCTGTCCACTCAATTCCCCGACGGATTGTTCTCCTATCCGTACTTCGCCTATCACGACGCGGGCGCGTGCCTGTTCCCAGGAGCGTGGTTCTCGCCCTCGATGGCCGTGGCCGAGGCGCTGCGGGCGCACTGCAGTTTCGAACTCGCCCTCAAGTGGTACAAACGCGCGTTCGATCCGCTCAATGGCGATTGCACCTGGATGGTCTGCGACGGCAATCCCGCCGGAGCCAACGCGGGCACAACCGGACAAGCCACCGGTACGACAGGACAACCCACCGGTACGACCGGACAAGCCACGGGCACGACAGGAACGCAAACAGGAGGAACAACCGCGGTTGCGGTCCTGGTAGAAGGATCGACGCCTGCGAACGCGCCGCCGCCTGCGAATACGCCGCCGCCTGCAGGTGGGCTGGCGCTGAATGCGAATGCGCCGGCCGCCGTCGCCCTGCCTCCGAGCCGCGCAGGCAATTCCAACAGTACGTGCTGCGACAGCTCCAAGGTCACGGATGAGGTCGCCCGCCAGCGCGCGGTCGTTCTGCATTACTGCCAGACGCTGATCGAGTGGGGCGACGCGCTGATGCGGCGCCGCCGCTCCCCCGAAGCGTTTCAACAGGCGAGGCTCATTTTCGATACGGTGGCGAGGATCACCGGCTGCACGCCGCAATCGATCCTGCTACCGGAGCCAGCGTCGCCGCCGTCCGTTACAGCCTTTACGGCGGCCAATCCGCCGCTGAACCCGAGGCTGATGGATCTCTACAGTCTGCTCGGCGACCGTCTGGGCTTGATCCGCAGCTGCTACGACGCGCGGCGTCTGCGCAACGGACGGCCCGATCGCGACATGCCGTATTGGGGCGACGATCCGCTGCGCGACGGCTGGCGCCTGGTTCCGGAAACCTGCGCCGACGAGACGGACTGGTGCCATCGCAGCAGTCCGTACCGTTTCGTGTCCCAGATCCAGAAGGCGCACGAGCTCGTCGGACGCGTCCGCGAGCTCGGGTCCGGGCTGCTGGCGGCGTATGAAAAAGGCGACGCCGAAGCGCTGGCTTCGATTCGCGCTGGACAAGAGCGGGACATGCTGACACTCGGCATCAGCATTCGCCAGGACCAGTGGCGCGACGCGGACTGGCAGGTGCAGGCGCTCCAGCAGACCAAGGAGCTCAATCAGACGAACCTGCTCTACTACACGACGCTTTACCAGAACGACCTGATCAACGACGAGATTCAGAACCTCAATCTCGCCAACAACGCGATGCAGACGCGTACCGGCGCGAACATCGCCGGGGCCATCGGCGAAGTCTTCCACGTCGTGCCGGACGGCTTCGTGGGGGCGCTCTCGACTTTCATCCAGATTCCGACCGGCACCAAGCTGGCGGGGCTGTTCGACACCATCGCCAAGATCATGCAGACCGTCGCCGACATCCAGAGCGCGACGGCTTCCATCGACATGACGCAGGCCGGCTGGCAGCGCCGCTCCGTCGAATGGTTCCACCAGATGCAGACGCTGCCGATCGAGATTCAGCAGATCGAGCTGCAGATACTCGGCGCGCAACGGCGCCGAGATCAGGCGCTGCAGGAGTTGAACAATCAACAGCGGCAGATCGAGAACGCGACCGAAGTGCTGGACTTCCTGCGCGACAAATTCACCGCGACGGATCTTTATCTGTTCCTGCAAAAGGAAACCTCGGCGCTCTACCGCAAGATGTACGAGATGGCGCATCGCGCGGCGCACGAGGTCCAGCGCGCATTCAACTTCGAGCGAGGCCACACGACGCGGCGGTTCGTCCCCGAGGAGATTTGGGAGAACCTGCACGAGGGCCTCATGGCCGGCGAACGCCTGGACTTGGCGCTGCGGCACATGGAGAAGGCGTATCTGGACGAAAACGTCCGGGAGTACGAGCTGACCAAGCACTTCTCGCTGCGGTACCACTTCCCGATGGAGTTCTTGCGGATCAAGGAAACGGGCTGCTGCGAGATCGAGCTTCCGGAATGGATGTTCGACCTCGACTATCCGGGTCAGTACATGCGGCGCATCAAGAATGTGACGCTGACCATTCCTTGCGTCACCGGTCCATACAACGGCGTGCATTGCCGGGCGACGCTGCTGAGCAGCGTGACCCGCATCGATCCGCGGGTGGGCCTGCCGGCGACCAGTTGCTGTTGCGAATGCGGATCGGGCGGCGATTACGAAGCGTGTCCGCACGATCCCCGCATGGTCCGCTCGTACGCGGCGAGAGAGGCCATCGCGACGTCGAGCGGACAGAACGACTCCGGCATGTTCGAGCTCAATTTCCGCGACGAGCGGTATCTGCCGTTCGAGTATCAGGGCGCGGTGGGCCGTTTTAGGATCGAGCTGCGGCGCGAAAACAATTACTTCGACATGGACACCTTGAGCGATGTGATTCTCAACCTGAACTACATGTCGCGCGAAGGCGGAGTCCCGCTGCGCCAGGCGGCCATGGAGGCTGCGCGCAAGCATCTTCCAGGCGAAGGCTGGTGCTTCTTCGACGTGCGGCACGAATTTCCCGATGCATGGCAGATGCTGCGAAACTCCCGTCGGGAGAAAGGACACGACGCGAGGCTCGGGCTGCAAATGGAGCGGAAGATGTTCCCGTTCCTGCCCGGCTCGGACGAAGTGTCGATCACGAGAATCGCCGTGCTGTTCCACGCGCGGGGGCACGGGTGCGATTGTCCGAAAAGTGGCGATTGCCCGTGCCAGTGCGAGAGAGAGCCCGATTGCCGCGTACTGGAATTCGCCAGCGGCGATCATCATCGAGACGATCATCCAATTCGAGTGTCGTGTATACGAACCGACGAGTGGCCGGATCTCTATTACGGGCTGCTCGAGACGGAGATCGGTCCGGTCGGAAAACGCGGGGAGCATCCGAAGATCGAGTTCCGGTTCCCGCACGATGCGGGCGCCATGGAATCAGTCTATCTGCTGTGCCAGTACGAACGCTAAAGCGGATTGCCGCGACCGATCATTTGACCTCGCGGCCGGCGGATTCCCTTTCGGGCCGGTGCGCATCGATCTCGGCGTTGATCTCGTCGGGCGTCGCCGCATCCAGTCCACGCCGGTTGGCACCGGCCCAGGCTTTCGTCTGCCAATCAGGCGGAGGCGCTGCCGTGTGGATGAAGTCCTGCACGCTCGTGCATGGTCTCGCCACGCTCGATGCAGGCAGCCGCCTGCCCCAGAATGGTCTCGGCCGCGACCGCCTGAACGACGCCGGGCTGCTCGGGGAAGCGATTGGGATTCGACCGGAGCCGGGCCCCCTGGCGGTACGATCCGCTACAACCGCGGCCGCACGCGGTTTTCTCCTGGATCACGCGGATGAGGCCCTAGCCACAAGCGAGACAACGCCGGAAGGATCCTCCGCCGCATCGCCCCCGTGAGTCAGCTCTCGAAAGCCGGCGATATCGCCGGGTCTTCCGAGCAGGTAGCCCTGCGCCTCGTCGCAAGACTCTCCCTCCAGAAAATGGAGCTCGGCGGCCGTTTCTACGCCTTCGGCGAGCACCGGAAGACTGAGCGCTCGGCCCAGCCCAAGCACTGAACGCACGATGGCGGCCGCCTGATCGTTGACGTTTACCGACTTGATGAACGACTTGTCTATCTTGATCTTGTCGAATGGAAAGGCTCGCAGGTTCGAGAGCGACGAGTAGCCGGTACCGAAATCATCCATCGCGATTCGAACTCCCAATATCTTGATTCGTCGAAGCGTCGCCAGCGCGCGATTCAAGTCGCGCACAAGCGCGGTCTCGGTCACCTCCAATTCCAACCGCCCGGGAGCGAGGCCGGTCTCGAACAGGATCTCATGCACCGCATGGGCAAAATTTGCATTGTGGATTTGCACGGTCGAGACGTTGACCGCGACGGTCAAAGGCTTGGTCCAGGTCGCCGCCTCCCGACAAGCCGCCCGAAGAACCCATTCGCCTATCTGAAGAATGATGCCGGTATCCTCGGCGATGGGTATGAATTCACCCGGCGAAATATCCCCCCGCGTCGGGTGCTGCCAGCGCAGCAAAGCCTCGAAGCCGATGATCCTGCCGTCGCGAATATCCTTCTGCGGCTGGTAGACAAGTCTCAGCTCTCTTCGGGCAATCGCGTTGCGCAGGTCGTGCTCCAGGAGACGGCGATCGCGGATGGCGGCGCCCATCGAGGCTTCGAAGAATCGATAGATCCCTCGTCCCTCGTTCTTAGCGCGGTAAAGCGCGGTATCGGCGTGAGACAACAGAGCCTGCCGATCGGTCGCGTCATCCGGACACAGGGCAATTCCAATGCTCGTGGAGACGGGCGTATCCGCTTCCGAACTCTCGCTCGCTGCCTGCAGGACTTGCAGGATGTTTTCGGCGACGCGTCCGGCCACTCCCGGGCTCGAAACGCCGGGCAGAATGACCGCGAATTCGTCGCCGCTCAGCCTCGCCAACATTTGGTTTTCGTTCAGCACTCCCGCAATTATCTTGGCGACGCCCTGAAGCGCCGCGTCGCCGGCGGCGTGTCCAAAAACATCGTTGATCTCCTTGAACCGGTCGAGGTCGAGGCACAGGACCGCGAGCCGTCTGCCGGTGTCCAAGGCCGATTCGATTTCCTGATCCAACCTCTTGTTGAAAGTGCCCCGATTTGGAATTCCAGTGAGCGGGTCGTGATGCGCGAGGAAGCGGATGTGCTGCTCCGCCTGCTTGCGCGCCTGCAGATCGCGAACCGCAATGGCGCAGCGCGCTTTTCCGCCATAGTCGA
>Ga0182024_10007474_pt1 | contig 23532 bp, 22 predicted proteins | sample P32metaG_FD_120480 | JGI IMG/M metagenome (GOLD analysis project Ga0182024, IMG submission 120480) | Permafrost microbial communities from Stordalen Mire, Sweden - P3-2 metaG (Illumina Assembly) | ecosystem: Environmental > Terrestrial > Soil > Wetlands > Permafrost | place: Sweden: Stordalen... | reverse complement strand
CGTTGACCAGATCATTCCTGCCGTGGGCAACAAGCAACCAGAAATAGCGCAGATCGCTATCGAAGGCCCTGAGGATTTGTATCGAGAAATTCGCATCGAAAATGCGCTGCAAAATGACGTTGGTGATGCTGTAAGTCTGAAACTGGGCTCTAGAGTGGAAGTTATCATCGAAGCCAAATCGACGGCAAAGAAATGAGGAACGACGTTCCAATTGGGCACTTTATAGACATGGCGGACGAGCGCGACTTGAGTAGAAAAGCTGAGAACTACAACTCGGTCACGCCCTTCGTGGGACGCCTCGATATTCCGACGCGAGACGACGCGGTCGCGGTCTTAGAAAAACCCACCACCATACGTAGCCTTCGTATCCTGATTGCGGACGACCATCCAACGATTCTGCAAATGGTCAAGCAAATCCTGACGGCTCAACCGGGCTTTGAGGTCGTCGGGGAAGCGCGAGATGGCCAACATGCCGTAACTCTGGCCGAAGCCTTGAAGCCGGAGGTGATCGTGATCAATGTGACGATGCCCAAGATGTCTGGTTTTGACGCCGCGCGGCTCATCCGGAGTCGCGTGCCGGACTCCGCCATCGTGATTCTTTCCTCTCACAAGGATCAGCAATTCATTGCGGAAGCGCGGAAGGTTGGAGCGAATGGCTACGTCGAAAAATCGAACGCGGACAAGCAGTTGATCCACGCAATCGAGTCAGCCGTAAAAGGCGAAGAATTTTTCTTTGTTGACTGAGGACCTTCGGGATGAGCATCTGAAACGACCAAACATAGTCGCTTCTGAAGCGGTTTTGGTGCGAGTGAGGTGGACCCCTAGTTTAGAAGCCTGAAGCACGTAGTCACCATCGACCGTCCCGAGGGTTCAGGATATTCAGAGGCGTCCAAGGCCTCTCCGCTAACACGGTCTGCAAATCCCGTACAGAGGTCGAGAGCTTGTTCGATTTCACACTCACTGCATTTTTCCGCAATGTCTCTCAGTGCTTCCGCTAGCTTCATCAGATGATCCATTACGTACCCCCTGACTGAGCCTACGTCGCGCCGGACGCCCTGCCTTTGGTTTCTATAGGCGCACTGGCAGCATCGTCAGCCGTGAGCTACCGCCCTCGGTAGACCCGGCCACACGCTGATGCGGTCGCCTGTCGTAGAATTGAAAATAACAAACTCGCCCGCGTCATTCGCTCGTGCACGAATTTGCGAATTTGCGTCTTCCAGGGAAGAGGCAGTGCCGATCCAGAGCAATCCAGTTTCGCCTTTTCTTAGAATGTCGAGATAGGAAATCACAATTCCCTCCATCGAGCAAAACTCGCACTCGAGTCTAAACACCGAAGGTAAGGCAAGTGTAGACGATAGAAATGTATCTCAGGAGTCCGCGGAGGGCTGTGCAAAATTGAACAGTTCGGTTGTCCGATTGTTTACGCAATGGTTTCTGCACATGACTTGAGTCCGACTCCCATAGAGGAGCGATGGGCGACGGGAAGGGCGTATGGGGCGGTATATGCGGCGCCGTCGACACCGACTGCGGCGCCAGGTTCGAGCGGGCGCATCCTCAGCAGAGGCGCGCGCGTCGGCTAAGGCTGCGGATGCCCGCTAAATTTGTGGGCGAATTTATTTTGCAGGAAGTGAGTTCGCGCAAGGATTCCGCTTCGTCACACCCTCCAGCCGTTATTGACCATCCCCAAGTTGCCATGCAATGACTCGCGATGAACTGATTCTTGGGCGGTTCCCCGGAGGTAACGGAGCGCCGCGTCACACGCCTCAAGTCTGCTCAGTAGTTCTGCGGAGGGATGTGCGTTACATAGTTGCTGCGTTTCGGAACGAAGCGACGATATTTTGGCAAAAAGGGGCTCGGTGGACATGGGACGTTCTCAACTGGATCTGTGAGGACGGGATTTTATGATTGCCCGGGGAAGGGGCGAATCGGGTAATTCCTGCACGTCCCCTTAGGAGCAGCGCGCTGCCCTACCGCACTCAGCGGCGACACGCTGCGTCTGTAGTTGAGAAATTCCGTTCCGCATGCAAGCTGGGGTCAGGCGGTTCCGCGACGGGAGTGACGGTTGGTTAAGGAAAAGCTGGCTCTCGGTCTGGCTCTGAAAGCATGTACTGCGGCAAGAGCGAGAGCCAGCATGGTCGCCAAGAGATAGAAGGTTGCGAGAATTTCTAACAATTTTAAAGTGTTCTCCATCGAAGATGGTCGCAAAATTTGGATGCGGAGATGAACGAAAACGGGTGCGCAAGGGTTTGGTCAGCCGAGCCGAGAGCGCGAAAATGTTTGAAGTGGTCTCTCGGGGGAGCGAAACGAGCCAAGCGGCTCGTGGGTAGAGATCTGAGGAATGCTGGGAGTCGTTCCGTTTTGCAAACTCATTCCTAACTTGAAGCACCGTCACTTGAAACACCGTCAGGGCGCATCGCTGAGTATTTCTGAAGGTCGCGTGTGTCGACGTGGAGGTGTGGCGTGGCGTGGTTGTTGGCGAACGTTCCCGGCTGGTGCAGCTGCGGAGAAAGACCGATTTCGGAGGGCTTTACGGAATGGACTGCGGAGTGCATGGGTTGAGGGCGGCGACCGGAAGCACCGGCAAGGAACGGAACTGAATCGAGGAAATGCTCGTGAAAAACCTGAACGTGCTGATCGAGTGATCAGTGGAAGCGACAACTCGATGCACACCTCTGAGCCAACGAACGGCGTACGGGCGCTGCTGGATTATGAGAGCGAGATGATTTGGATGGTGCTTACGATTCACGAATGACAGCGGGAAGCCGGCTACCGCGAATCCTGTACGGGCTAGTACGACGGGAGGAAAAAAGCACCGCTTGCGTGTAATACCAGCGATGTTCGGAAGCAATGTAAGAAGTTCTCTAAATGGAGAATAGCCTCGCATAACGATGCAATCACGATGGTTATGAGATAACCGCGCGATTGGCGCGGCGCCTGCAGTCATCCGGTTGTGCCCAAGCCGTGGAGACCGACGATGAAGTGCAAAGTGGACATTTTCAAGAAGCTGCCCGGCGGGAAGATGGTGTGGGTGCGCGCTGTGGATGGGTTGGATGAAGCGCGCGTGCAGTTGCGGCGACTTGAGTACATTAATCCGGGCGAGTATTTCATTTACGACAATCGCTTCGGTGGCGTGGTGCCGTCTCTGGACTCGGAACCGGCGATTTTTGTGCAGTAGTGGCGATTCGTAATTAGCCCAAGAATCCCGAACCGGGCGACAGGTACATCGCGCGGCAACTACTACAGTGTTAGCAGCCACGATCAGCGACGATCACCACAAACGGTCCAACAGGCGGTCCCAAGGGGCGGTCACAATGGGGAACGTTGCGCCAAAAGCTCCAGAAAAACTCCGTTGGTCCAACCGAAACCGATTTCATTCTGGCTGTAACCTACCCGGATGCGCGTGGCCGAGGAACGCGTGACGACGTTATATTTTTCCCTGATGGTGTGATCCTTCTCATAGTTCTGCACAACCATGGTCAGAAAATTGTCCGAGATTCGCGCGGCCTCGACGTGATACCCATAGCGACGCAAGCCTTCTACCGCTATTAATTGAATGGGCGCCCATCCATAGGGAAAATCCCACTGCGCTTCGGATTCGCGGGTGCTCATAGCGAGGCCGCCGGGCTGCTCAAACATCGAGAGATTCTGTGCCACGCGAGCTGCTTGCGCGGGAGAAGCGGCCCCGACCCACAACGGATAAAAAGTGACGGCGAACTCGTATTCGGAAGGAGCCTGCTTGGTGGCGTCGTAGTCGAAGTAGAGACCACGTTCTTCATTCCACAGATATTTGTCCATGAGAAACCGCCGACGCGCAGCTTTTTCGAGCCATTGTGCAGATTGATCCGGTTGACCCAGAATTCCGCACATGGCGGCGAGGTCCAGCTCCGTTTTATAGAGAAGGGAATTCAGGCATACCGGAGCGAAATGGTGAGTGCGGCCGCTGAAGCTGCCGAAACGGAAGGAGACATCGAAGCCGGATTCGCGCATGCTGCGATCGCCTTTGTAAAAATCGGCGTGCAGCGCCAGGTGGTGGACGTTTTCTTCACCGTCGTCGTTTTGCTGCGCTGTGCCATTAGGGGATGTTTTGTCGTCGCCGAAAAATGGGAAAAGCGGACCGATGGTTGGTGTTACGGGTTCGTCGCCTTTGAGGCGAATGAGCTGCCGGGATTCGTCTCCCATGTGCTTATCGTGAATCATGAAAAAATGCGCGACGCCGCGGTAGTAGTCGTGGGGGTTGCCCATGATTTCTGGGACCGGGCCGTCGCCATGATCGAAATAGCGAGATAGGCCTGTGTTCTCGGCAAGGTGTGGAAGTGCGGTCCAGTGTTTATAGTCGCGGACGGCATAGTGGTAGCCGCGGCGTAGCCACTCGAGGTCCAGACCACCAGAAGATTTATCGGCTTCGAATAACGCGAGAACCATGGAGGTGAGAAACGGGGGTTGCGAACGAGTGAGATAGTAGGTGCGATTGGCGTTGAGGATGCTACCGTAGTGGTCGAGCTCGAAAAAGAAATTTTCCACCATGCCCTTGGCCATGGTGATTCGCGAATCTCGCAACAGGCCGAGGATGATGAAGTAGCTGTCCCAGCCGTACATTTCGTTGAATTGGCCGCCGGGGACGATATAGGGATGCTCGAGGTACAATAAGCCTTCGTTTGGAATAGCGTGAAGATTTACGGTATCGGGCGTGGTGATAGCGCAGGGAAGCCTGCGAACGCTGATGCGGCAACGCTTTTGGAGGTGTTCGATGGCCGCCGGTTCCGGCAAATCGGCGGGGAGATACAGGATTGGCTCAGGTGCGTCGGTCTTGGGGTCGCCGTAGGTTTCCGAGCGGGTCAGCGTGCGAGTGAGGGTATCCCAGCTTTTGGTGATGAACGCGCGAGTTTGTTCAAAATTCGTTTCGGTATCGAGCATGTGCGGTTGTGCGAGAACTCCCAACAGTGGAACCCTGCATTTGAATTCTACGGCACGCACGCGTTCCGGGCGGAACGAAAATGCCATGGTGAGGACAAATCAAAACCGCGGCGAGCAGTTGCATACCGCACTCGCGCCGGGGGCGGGGGGGAGCTGAAAAAAATTTGCTAAACCCGGCCGAGCAGAAGCAAAATCAGAAGGACCAAGACGACTAGGCCGAGGCCGCCGCTTGGATAGTAACCCCAGCTTCGGCTATGGCCCCACGACGGGAACGCGCCAATGGCCATGAGCACGAGAATTACGAGAAGTATGGTGATCATTTCAGGAACCCCCTATTCAGGCGAGCAGCGCCAACCGTGCGATTGAACCGCGATTTGGCGAGGCGTACTATCGGGGCATCCTGGTACGCAACGCAGGAGGGAATACGTACTCGCGGAATTTGGGCATACCGAGGGTATTGTGCGGGAGCCGCCGCATTGCGGAAACATGCTTTCATAACCACTAACCTCTTAGAAAAATACAGGGAAAACGGTATGTGCCTCTAAGGGAGGGGTCAGTATGGTTGGGAGCAGCGTCGGAGGAGTATGAATCTACGAATATTGGTGGCGGACGACCACGACATTATCCGCCGAGGACTCAAGCACTTACTAACGGCGCGCCCGGGATGGGACGTTTGTGCCGAGGCAAAGACCGGCCGTGAAGCGGTAGCGCTCTGTGAGCAGCATAAGCCGGATGTAGTAGTAATGGACGTCAGCATGCCTGATTTGAACGGTCTCGAAGCCGCGCGCCGCATCCGCAAGGCGCTGCCCAAAACTGAAATCGTTATACTCACGCTGCATTTTTCGGATCAGCTGGTGCACGAGATTGTAGAGACGGGGGCGCGCGCGTACATCATGAAGTCCGACGCGGATCGTGATTTGGTGGCGGCGGTCGATGCGATTTCCAATCGCCGATCGTTCTTTACGCCACGAGCGGCAGAGATGCTGCTGAACGGGTTCCGCAAGCAGACCAAGCCGTCCGATACGCCGACTGAATACCGCAGCAGGCTGACATCGCGAGAGCGGGAAATCGTGCAGCTGCTGGCGGAAGGTAAAAGCAGCAAAGAGGTGGCGTTGGCGCTGGGAATCAGCGTAAAGACGGCGGAGACACACCGCGCAAATATTATGCGAAAACTGGAACTCCATTCGGTGAGTGAGCTGGTGCGTTACGCGGTGAAGAACCAGATTATTGAGGCGTAGCACCGAGTGTAGAAGTGCGAGGCGCGTTTTGCCGAGCCAGAGATCCGGGTCAACTCCGAGTAAGCCTGCAGGGAACAAGCGCCTTTTGCGCAAGACGGAGAATAGGGATGCTCATGCCTAAAGTACTCATTGTTGATGACCATGCTTTCATTCGCCGCGGCGTGCAAGGAATTTTGAAGGAAAATCCGCATTGGCAATTGTGCGGAGAAGCAGATAACGGAAACGATGCAGTGCGCATGGCCACGGAATTGAAGCCGGAAGCGATCGTGATGGACGTATCGATGCCGGGGATGAACGGCGTGGCGGCCACGCGAGAAATTCGCAAAACGAATCCTGGCGTAAAAATATTGCTGCTTACGCTGCATGAGTCTGCCGAATTGATGCGGAGCGCATTCCAGGCGGGTGTGAACGGATATTTGTTGAAGACCGATGCGGAGCAGGAATTGCTGCGGGCCTTAGCGGTTATCATGGAAGAGAAGACGTATATCAGCCCGCGCGTTGATGAATCGGTGGCCAAAGAAGTCCAGGCGTTGGCGAGCAAGTCGTCGGCGATGTCGGAATCTGGTTCAGGTCCACACTAGGCGGCAAGGAGGAATCATGGCGAGAGACTCCGGAAAAATTGTGGTGAGCTTTTTGGCGGGATTGGGAGTGGGCGTGGGGATCGCGCTGCTTTTTGCGCCGCAATCTGGCGAGGATACGCGGGAATGGATCAATGACACCGTCGAAGATGAGGCTTACCGGCTGCGAAGAAAAGCCAAGCGCTCGATCGATCAGGTGCAGGACGCTTTTGCAAAGGGCGAACAAGCGGTCACCAAGGTGTTGAAGACCGGGAAAACGGCGCTGGACACGCTTTCCGCGAAACTGGACTGAAGTTTTTTTCTGCAGCGGGCTGCGGAACGCTGCCTTTGTGTCTGCGAACGGTTGGCAAGGCGGAATTCGATTGGGAGGTTATATGCCGGATGCAAACAACAAGGCGGAAATAAAGGGCGGAATCACGCGCGAAGGACTGCTTAAGAACCTGAACGAGGATTTGGCGCGCGAATTTCAGGCCATTATTGCTTACACCGTATATTCGCAGACGCTCAAAGGCGCGGAGTATATGAACATAGCCGGCGAATTGGAAAAGCACGCGGGAGAAGAACTGCAACACGCCATCAAAATAGCGAACCAAATCGATTATTTGGGCGGCACACCGGTGGTAACTGCCAAGCCGGTGGTGCAGACCGATGACAATAAAGAGATGCTGCGGGCCGATTTAAACAATGAAAACGACACAGTGCGCAACTACCGGCAGCGCGTGCGAGAATGTGATGAGCTGGGCGAGTTTGCAATGGCGGAAGTGATCCGGGAAATTTTGGTCGAAGAGCAAGATCACCAGATTGCGCTGGCGACAGCGCTGGGGATTGACGTACCGAATACGAGCGACGCGGCTCCCGCGAAAGCGAAGACGGCCTCGAAGTAGGTGATTCGGTCGTGCCGCTAATGCGGATTGCGCCCAGGCGCTCGATCGCCGTACGATATGAGCGCCTCGATGACGAGTTTTACAGCCTACCTTTCTAAAATCGAAAAAATATTTTCGCGGCCACCGGTGCGCCTGGGCTCGCTGGTATCCGCACTGGTGATCCTTCTGGTAACCGGGGTCCTGGCGCTTTTTACCGAAGCGGGAGTGGCGGATAGCCGCAACTGGGTGGTGCATTCCTACGAAGTTCGCAGGCAGCTGGATGCGTTGCAATTGAATCTGGCCAAGGCCGGCGCAAATGCGATGAGGTATTTGCAAACGAAATCGTCAATAGACGCCGAGCAATTCCACGAAAATCGCGATGCTTTGGCAAAAGCGGGGAAAGAGCTTCAGGCGCTGACCTCCGATAATCCGAAACAAAAAGTGCGGTTAAACGCTTTGGAGCCGCTGATTGCCGACGAGATGCAACGGTTTCAAGCCTGCACCGGCGCAGCGGGCTGCGGAGTGCCAAGAGCCACGGCGCTGCGCGAGTTGGGCGAGCGAAATGCCGCACGGTTGGGGCGAATTGCCACCATCATTCAGGGAATTGATGCGGATGAAGACGCATTGCTACGGCAGCGGCTGCAGCGAATGGACAGCCTGTTTCGCAGAAACCTATTGCTTTTGATGACGGCATTCGGAATAGCCATCGTGCTGCTGCTTTACAATTTCCGCCTGCTGACGGAAGAGGTGGCTGCGCGAAAGGAAAGAGAAAAGCTGGAACGCGAGAACACGGAATCTTATCGAATGCTCAGCGGCCGCATCCTGGAACTGCAGGATATCGAGCGACGCAAGATCGCCCGAGAACTTCACGACAGCGTAGGGCAATACCTGACGGCTTTGAAAATGACTTTGGCGCGCATCGCAAAGGACTCGCAGGCGAATGGTACCGACATGCGAGAGTGGCTGCCGGAAGCGATGGAAATGACAGACCAATCGATTCTGGAAGTGCGGACCATTTCGCACTTATTGCACCCGCCGCTTTTGGATGAGCTAGGGTTTGAGTCCGCAGCGCGGTGGTACGCCGAAGAATTTGCCAAGCGCAGCGGTATGGAAGTAGACGTTGCCGTGGCGGAGATCGTGGAGCGTTTGCCCAGAGAAATCGAGCTGGCACTTTTTCGAGTGCTCCAGGAGTCGCTGACCAACGTGCACCGACACGCGAAAGCGCGAAGGGTTGACGTGAATGTGAGCTGTACAGATTCCAAGCTGCTTTTGACGGTGCGTGATGACGGAGAAGGCATTCCCGCGGCCGTTATTCAAAAGTTTCGCGCAGGAGTGGCTGCCGGTATTGGATTGGCAGGTATGCGCGAACGCCTTGCGGATTTAGGCGGCACCTTGGAAGTGGAAAGTACCGGGAGAGGCACTACCCTGAAAGCGACTCTGCCGACGAACCACAGCGAGGGCGGCAATCGATAGAACCGCAGATTGTTTCGCGGGCACGGGGTGCGGAAGAGCACGCCAGTCGGTCTTTTTCGAAATAGCTATAAACACCGGAGCCCCACGGTGATGCGGCGCGCCCCGGTACCCTGCGGTTTGTGTAGTTCTGGTCAGGCTTGCAGAGCCATGCTGCGATCTTTGGCCAGCGTGAGTAATTGGTTCCGCATGCGGACGCGGGCGCGGAAGATTCGCGATTTCACGGTCTCTACGGTGATGCCCATGGCGCCGGCCAATTCGCGGTTGGTCCAGCCCTCGGCTTTGTGAAGGATGAAAGTATCGCGAAGGGAAGGGTGCAGGCCGTTAAATGCTTTGGTGGCGAGATCTTTGGCAATGTAGGCACGCTCCGGGTTCGGGCGGTGATCGGCAACGTCCGGAATGATGGGTTCGTCATTGTCTGCGGAGGTTGTCTCGGCGTGTTTTGCGGTGCGGTCGGAGCGCGTCTGGCGAATCTTCATGAGCGCTTCATTGATGGCGATGCGCACGAGCCAAGTGGAAAACCTTGAATTTCCCTCAAATTGCTTAATGTGATTGTAAGCCTTGCAGAGCACATTCTGAACATTGTCCTCAGCGTCCTCATGGTTCTTCAGCATGCGCAAAGAGACACCGTAAACTTGTTGCGAATGGCGATTCACGAGTTCGGCGAAGGCTTCCGGTTTGCCCGCACGCGCGCGCGCGATTAGCTCCGTTTCATCGTTTTTCGGATACGGTCGGGCTTCGGTCTTGTCCATGGGAAGTCTCCTCGAAGTCTGGCGGTAATGAAAGTTTTTAAAGACTTCCACGCGAGTTGCGCGCCGGGTTTCGTCCAGCACCAGCGGGGCTTCCAGTGCGACGACCCGTTCTCGCTAACCGCGAACGTAGGAATAGATATAAACGGCATGTTTGTTGGCGGCAATACAAGGGAGGCTGTAGAGGTGAAGAACGAAGCGCGTAGAACGAAGCGATTGTAAACGCAGAGAGCGGACGAAATTCTTGTAAACCCTGAAAGATTTACGCGGGAGCAGCCGAAAATGCTCGCGCGGATGGATAGCGCGCGAGGTAAGTGCTTTCGTTTCAATGGCTCAGCGTGGTGCGGGAACTGCTATGGCAAGAGATATGCCGGGCGATAGACAAAAGGTTGAGACGAAAATGAAGAGCAACACGAATCTGAAATTGGCTGCGGCGGTTCTTGCGGTGCTAATGGTTGCGATTGCGTTTGGCGCGACTGGCGCCATGGCGATGTTCACGCGATTCTTTTGTACGGCGTCAATCTCCATATTTGCGATCGCCTCGACGCTCGGGCTTGTTACGCGCATGCGCGCGTAAGGTCTTGGCGGTATGGTTGGCTGTTCCTGCCTGTGATTAGTTCTATTTGTACGTAATTTGTCGCGGTCCGGGTGTGGCTGCAGGGCTGCGCAGTGCGGTGGCAACGCCAGTGATGGTCTACAGCGGCTCCCACCGTGTACAATGAACGACAATTCGCTGCGTAAAATTCTTAGCGAGAAGCCCATCTAATCGTGGCCGCCACCTCCGAACCGGTTCGAGCAAACTTCCAGGACGCCTGGGGAAAACGGCTGCAATCGCTTAAAAATATCCCTCCAGTCTTACGCATCATTTGGGAATCGAGCCCGGCGGTGGTCGGTGCCGGGTTGGGGCTGCGGACCGTCGTTGCGGTAATTCCGTTGGGCCTGCTGGCGGTCACGCGACTGATTATCGATGCCGTGGTAGCGCACGTGTCGCATGGAAGTGCATTACGGCAGGATTTCTGGCTGCTCGTAGTGCTCGAATTTGCGCTGGCCGCCGTGGCCACGCTGTTGAATCGTGTGGTGGATTTTTGCGATGCACTGCTGGCCGACAAGTTCGCGCGGCATATCAGCATTCGCATCATGGAACACGCCTCGCGCTTGGACCTTTTCTGTTACGAAGATCCGAGTTTTCAGGACAAATTAGAGCGCGCGCGCGTGCAGGCGACGGATCGGCTCGGAATGATCCGTCAAATGGGGCAGCTGGTGCAGCAGGTGATCACGACTGCCACGCTGGCTGCGAGCATCCTGTTTTTCTCGCCGTGGCTGCTGATCGTGCTGATCGTTTGCGTGGTTCCAGCTTTCTTGGGTGAAAGTCATTTTGCGTTTCTGGGATACGCGTTGGCGTTTCGACTCACGCCGGTTAAACGGCAGATCGATTACCTGCGATTTCTCGGCGCCAGCAAAGACAGTGCTAAGGAACTGAAGCTTTTCGGGTTGAACAAGTATTTGACGGAACGTTTCACCGAGCTTTCTGACGACGTCTATAGAGAAAATGTTGGATTAGCGAAGCGTAGGCTGTGGGCCACTGCGGCGCTGTCGTTGGTTACAACTTTGGGGTACTACGGCGCATACGTTTACGTGATCTACGAGACGGTGTCCGGGAGAATGAGCGTAGGCACCCTGACGTTTTTGACTGGTGCGATCGCCGGGGCCAGCACTAACTTGCAGATGATTTTCTCGACGTTTTCCAGCATTGCGGACCAGTCGCTTTTCCTCACCGACCTCTTGGAATTTTTTGCGCTACGGCCACTGGTAGTGTCAAAGCCAAATGCCCTGCGTGCGCCGCGACCGATCCAGGGAGGAATTGAGTTTTGCAACGTGAGTTTTGCTTACCCCGGGACCGCGCGCCATGTGCTGCACAATTTGAATTTGCGCATCAATCCGAGTGAGCGAATCGCGTTGATTGGCGAGAATGGCGAAGGGAAGACCACCGTCGTCAAGCTGGTGACACGTTTGTACGATCCCACCGAGGGAACTGTTTTTTTAGACGGTATAGATTTGAGAGAGTACGACTTGGAGGATTATTCCGGCCAGATTGCGGTGATTTTTCAGGATTTTATGCGGTACGACATGACCGCCTGGGAAAACATCGCGATGGGCCAAATTTCAGAGCGCAAAAACATGCCGCGTATCGAGCTGGCGGCAAAAAAAAGCTTGGCGGATTCCGTAGTAAGTAAATTGCCGGGCGGCTATGAGCAGATGCTGGGACGGAGGTTTGAGTTCGGAGTGGACTTGAGCGGCGGCGAATGGCAGCGCGTGGCGCTGGCGCGCGCTTATTTGCGTGACGCGCAGCTGCTGGTGCTCGATGAGCCGACTGCCGCACTGGATGCGCGATCGGAGCATCAAGTGTTCGAACGCTTCGCGGAACTGACCAAGGGTAAAATGGCGCTGCTGATTTCGCACCGATTTTCGACGGTGAAAATGGCGGACCGCATCGTGGTGCTGGAAAAGGGACAGATCGCGGAAGAGGGGCGACATGAACAGTTGATGGCGCGCGGCGGACGGTACGCGGAAATGTTTGAGATGCAGGCTTCGAGCTATCGATAGTTAGAGTGCGGCGAAGACGGTTATTTTGAATGAATGACGAAGAGCTGATCGACGTGATGCGGCTGGGCGAAACAAATCCGGAGCCACCGATAATGGCAGAGCCCAAATCGGCGAGGAGCGCAAACGCGGGTGCCCCTGGCGTGGCAGCCGCCAGCGCACGCGATTGGCTGGCCGGAGCGCGCGACCGCGCGGCGGAGTGGAAGCCTTCGAAAAAATCCCTAAGAAATGCCGCGCTGGAAGCCAGGCTGGAGTCGGCGAATGCCGTGATTCTCGAAGCGGCAGAAGTCTGCGCGGGCGGCGAAGTGGACGGCGAATTGCGTGATTTCTGGAGCAATCTGCGCATGCTGCGATCGACTTACGCGGAGGTGCGCGACTCCTGGGATTCCAAGATTCCGATGCAACAAGTAAGCTGCGACGCGGACGCGATGACTGAACTTCCCAGGAGCTACGTTGCCGCGCAAGCCTATCTCGAAGCCTTACGTTTTCTCTTTGACGAAGACGCCCTTATCGAATACCTGCAGGTGTTTCAGGGGGAACAGTATTTCGAGATGCAGGAAATTTGGTCACTGAAGCCGATGATGCAATTGGTGGTGCTCGAAGCGGTGGCCGCGAAGTTGCAGGCGACGGAAAGTTTGCGCCTGCAAGCTACGGCCGCGTTAGCCAGCGAGCTCGCAATTGCAGGCATTTCCTTCTCGCCGTTGATGAAGAGCCTGCACCGTTTGAGCCATACGCAACTGAAGGACACATTCATCAAGCTGAGCCACACGGAAGCTATTCTGCGTGAAGACCCTTCTGGCGCCTACGCGCTGATGGATTTCGAAAGCTGCGACTTGTACCGCAACGCGATCCAGGAATTTACGCTGGCCTCTGGCACCGACGAATTCGCAATCGCGCGACTGGCCGTGGAGCTTTCCAAACAAGCGATGGGTCGCGAACATCCGAATGAACGTTCGCGGCAGCGCCGCAGCCATGTGGGGTTTTATCTTATCGGGCGCGGTCAGCACTTAATGAAACAGCAAATTCGATATCGGGCGACGGGGTTGCGTGCGCTCGGCGAAACGTTTCGCGAAGCTCCGGAAGTATTCTATTTTTTGTCGCTGGAGTTTTTGATATTTGTGATGATGCTGTTCGTAGTGACGGGCGTGAGCGGCACGGTGCCGATTATCGCGGCCGCGCTATTGTTACTGTTGCCGGCCAGCGAGTCCGCTGTAGAAGTGGTGAATCAACTGGTGACTTTTCTCGTACCTGCGCGCGCCCTGCCGCGAATGGATTTTTCCAAGGGCATTCCCGAGGATTGTTTGACGGTGGTGGTGGTTCCCACGTTATTGATCGATGAAAAGCAAATCAAGGATTTGGTGCGTAGCCTGGAGGTGCGGTACATCGGGAATAGCGATCCGCAACTTTATTTCGCGTTGTTGACCGATCCGCCGGATTCTGCACAACCGTTCGATGAACGCGACCAGTTTATATCGCTATGCTCGGGATTGATTGAAGGCCTCAACCGAAAATATTCTCGCGGGGGGCGCGGACCGTTTTTGCACTTCCACCGCCATCGGGTTTTCAATGAAATTGAAAATAAATGGATGGGTTGGGAGCGCAAACGCGGCAAACTGCTGGACTTCAACGATTTTCTGCGCGGGCAAAACGATCGCTTTCCCGTAAAGGTTGGTGACCTCTCGATTCTTTCGCGTGTTCGTTACGTCATAACTCTGGATTCTGATACGCAACTGCCGCGTGAGTCCGCTTACCGCCTGGTGGCCACGCTCGCGCACCCCTTGAATCGCGCATCGGTAAATCCTTCGACCAATTCTGTCGATGAGGGTTATGGAGTACTGCAGCCGCGCGTGGGAATCAGCGTACAGTCCGCGAATCGCTCGCGCTTGGCTTACATCTATTCTGGACAGACGGGCCTGGACATTTACACGCGAGCCGTCTCGGATGTTTATCAGGATTTATTCGGCCAAGGAATATTCACCGGCAAAGGTATTTATGAGGTGGATGTATTTCGCCAGGTTTTGTCGGGTAGATTTCCGTCCAACGCCATTCTCAGTCACGATTTAATCGAAGGAGCTTACGCGCGCGCGGGACTTGTTTCGGACGTGGAGATTATCGACGACTATCCGTCACATTTCACGGCGCACAGCCGGCGCAAGCATCGATGGATTCGGGGGGACTGGCAGATTTTGCGCTGGTTGCTGCCACGAGTGCCGGACGCGAAGGGAGCACTGGTAAAAAATCCGCTGGACGTGGTATCGCGGTGGAAAATACTAGACAATCTGCGGCGTAGCGTGATCGAGAGCGCGACATTCGTGTTGCTGCTGGCCGGATGGTTCTACTTGCCGGGGAAGCCCGCCAATTGGACAGCCGCGACCGTGGCGTTGATGCTGATCCCGAGTTATGTGCAGCTGGTGCTTTCCTTGTCGCGGCTATGGCGAGCGGATGATCGCATCGGCTTGCTGCGGCAAACGTTCAGCGATTTCACGTCCGAACAAATCGGCGTGCTGATTATGCTGACTTTTCTGGCGCACCAAACGCTGGTGACGCTGGACGCAATATTTCGCACGGTTTTCCGTTTGACGGTAAGCAAACGCAACCTGCTGGAATGGGAGACCGCCGCGCAATCAGAGATGGAGGCGAAAAAACGTACTCCGGTTGACGTTTATTTGGATTGGACACCCATCGTTGCGCTGGTCTTGATGCTGGCCGTGTACTTATTCCGGCCGGCGGCAGTGCTGCCCGCCATCCCGATTCTGCTGTTGTGGCTTATCTCCAAACCCGCCGCGCGGTGGTTGGACCGCCCATTGCGAAGTGTGTCCAGTGACGTAAGCGCGGAGGATGAACGATTTTTGCGCGCCTGCGCGTTGAAAACGTGGCGGTATTTCCGCGAGATGGCGGGGCCGGAAAGCAATTGGCTGGTTCCCGACAACGTGCTCGAAGAGCCGCTGAGGGTCGCACACCGCTTATCTCCTACGAACCTCGGCTTACAATTCAACGCGCAATATGCGGCTTACGAATTAGGGTTCCTGGACACCGCAGCGTACCTGGAACTCACGGAAAAAACATTTGCCAGCGCCTTGAGGCTGCCGCGTGTCCGCGGACATTTCCTAAATTGGTTCGACACGATCAACCTGACGGGGCTCTCGCCGCGGTTTATTTCGAGCGTCGATAGCGGAAACCTGGCGTGTTCGCTGTGGTGCCTGAAACAAGGATGCCTGGGCATGGGCGGGCAGGCGATTTTGCGGACGTCGTTGCTTCGTGGAATTCGCGAACATCTGGCCATTGCCGCCCAAGAGTGCGAGTCGACGGGCCCCGACGCGGATGCGCTGAAGGCACTTAATGACCTGCGTAACTCTGTGGCGAAGCTGGGCGATGATTTTGTATCGTGGTTTTCCGCGTTACCTTCCATCGAGCAGCAATTGCAAGTTATTTGCGCCGAATTGGCTGCGAATTCCAGCGCCCCCACCGCGTCGGCGCAGTGGTGGCTCGCGGAAAGCCGCAGCAAAATTGCCGATCTACAGCAGTTGGTCGAAACATTGGCGCCGTGGATGTTGCCGGAATATGCGGCGGTGCGCCATCAAGCTGGAGAAATGCTCTATGGAAATGTTGCGGTCGGATTGACGCTGCTGGAATTGCCGGCATTCGTCAGCAAATTGCAGAAACGGCTTGAGGAATATTCCTTCTGGTCGGAGGCACAAGGCGCGCTACAAGCGTTGCGAGATCGCTTGCCGGGATGTGTGGCGCGGTCGCAAGAAATGGTGGCGCGATTTGCTGGTATCGCGGAAGACGCCGACCGCCTGGTCCGCGAGATGGATTTTCGCTGTTTGTACAACAGCAAGCGAAAAATGCTATCCGTGGGGATTGATGTCGACAAAAATGAGTTGCTGGAAAGTTGCTACGACTTGCTGGCGTCGGAAGCGCGGAGCGCTGTATTCGTGGCCATCGCGAAGGGTGACATTCCGCAGAATAGTTGGTTTCAACTGGGGCGCGTGCACACGCATTACGCTGATCGCAATGTGCTGATCTCCTGGACGGGCACCATGTTCGAGTATTTAATGCCGATGTTATGGATGCGCGCCTATCCAGAAACGCTGTTGGAAAACAGCATGGGTGGCGCGGTGGCGAGCCAGCGGCTGGTAGTCCAGAAGTTGGGCACGCCCTGGGGAATTTCTGAGGGAGCCTGCAAGGAAAAGAATGAAGCTGGACATTACGAATACCTCGCGTTTGGGGTACGCGCGCTTGCCGCGAAACCGGACATGCCAAAGCGCTTGGTGATTACGCCCTACGCAGCCTTCCTGGCGTTGAACGTCGATCCGGTGAATTCAGCGCGCGATCTTCGCGAAATGGAAAAGCTGAAATGGGTCGGACCTCTCGGCTTTTACGAATCGGCGGATTACGACAGGCCGAAGAGCGGAGAGAAACCGTCTTGCGAAATTGTGCGCAGCTGGATGGCGCACCACCAGGCGATGAGCTTATTGTCGGTGTGCAATTTATTGTCCGGGGCCGTCTTTCAGCGGCTGTTCCACGAAGAGGTGATGGTCGCCGCCACGGAGAGAATTTTGCATGAGCGCAAGCCATCGATGACCAGGTTCGAGACGGCGGCACCAGCCAGCGATGGTTGGGCGGCGTAAGAAGCACCTGAGGAGCGAATATTGAAAACGATCCTATACATAACAACGAGCGATGATGGCAAGGGTTCCAGGGCGCAGCGGATGGCCCGCGCGGCGCGCTTCTTCCTGTTGGTCGCGCTGTGTTGGCTGCCTTTAGCTTGCGGACAGGCGCCGGTTGCGGCGGTGGCCGCCGAAAAAGAGAGCACCATTGAGCTGGATTTAAATGCGCCATCGCATCCCTTTCCGCATTTCTGGGAGCAGATGTTTGGTTCGGGGCGGGCGATTCTTTCTCTGCGCGAAAGCTACCGCGAAGATCTCCGCGAAGTGAAGCGAATTACAGATTTTCAGTACGTTCGCTTTCATGCAATTTTCCACGACGAAGTCGGCGTCTACGATGAAAGCAAAGATGGCCAGCCCGTCTACAATTTTTCTTACGTCGATCAAATCTATGATGGTTTGTTACAAAATCATGTGCGGCCATTTATTGAACTTAGTTTCATGCCGAACAAGCTGACCTCCGATCCTAGGGCGGTACACGCTTTTTGGTACAAACAGAACGTAGCGCCTCCCAAGGATTGGAATAAGTGGGAGCAACTCGTCGAACATTTTGCGCGTCATCTCGTGGAGCGGTATGGCCTGGCCGAAGTTTCCACCTGGTATTTTGAAGTGTGGAACGAACCGAACATCGATTTCTGGGTTGGCAATCCGAAAGAAAGTACATACTACGATCTTTACGACCACGCCGCGGCAGCGGTGAAGCGCGTCAGCCCGCAACTTCGCGTCGGCGGGCCAGCTACCGCGCAAGCCGCCTGGGCTGATCGCTTTCTGGCGCACTGCAAGACCAAGAATATTCCCGTGGATTTCGTTTCCACGCACGTTTACGGCAATGATAAAGCCGAAGACGTCTTTGGCACGCACGAAGTGATTCCGCGGGATCGCATGGTGTGCCGCGCCGTAGAAAAGGTCCACAAACAAATCGCTGCGTCGCCGTATCCCAACATGCCGCTCATTTGGAGCGAGTTCAACGCCGATTATAGCAATCAGCCGCAGGTGACCGACAGCGCGTACATGGGTCCGTGGCTAGCCGACACCATTCGCCAATGCGACGGCCTGACGCAGATGATGAGTTACTGGTCTCTCTCGGACGTTTTCGAAGAGCAGGGCGTGGTGAAGAAACCGTTCTACGGCGGATTTGGATTGCTCGCCGAAGATGGCATTCCCAAGCCGGTTTTTAACGACTTTGCGTTGTTACATAAATTGGGCGACACGCGCCTTGAGACAGCAAGCGATTCCGTTCTGGTCACTCGTCAAAAAAGCGGCGAGATCGTTCTCGCGGTGTGGGGTTGGATTCTTCCGCCAGATAAGCCGGGAGGAAGCGATACGGTTCATCTCCATTTCAAAGGACTCACAGGAAAGCACACCGCGCGCGTCACGATCGTCGATGACGCTCACGGCTCACCACTGCCCGAGTACGAAAAAATGGGCAGTCCGCAATTTCCCACCGAAGAACAAGTCAAGAAACTAAAAGAAGCCGGAGCGCTGACGGCCGGAAAATCGACGAGTTTTGCGGGAGACACGCTGACGCTGATACTCGGGCCGCATGCTCTGGCACTCATAGAAATCGGCCGCTAGTTTATATTGAAGGCCAAAACGGATTCAGACTGCGATTCGAACTTGGCCGCGGAGGGGTCGCCGGCGGCGTGACGGGCGCGGTGGCTGCGGGAGCGGTCGTAGGCGATTGCGAAGCCGGAGTTGTCGCTCCGCCTTCGGCGTGAAATCCCGCCGCAATCATTCCCCGCTGCACCGCGTCATCCTTCATAAACTGTTCCCAGACAAAACCTGTGCGCAGGTTCTCCGCCATCAGTAAGGTAATTCCCACATCGATGCCGATCACATCGGAAGCGTACCAGTTTGTGAGCGGATTAAAGGCGTCGACAAATCCATACTTACCAACAGCCTTGTCGCCGAATTTGTCCCGGATGGTGCGCAGCACCCGCAGCGTTTCTGCCGGCAAAAAAGGGAGTGAACCAGCCGCAGCGCACGGCACAATGCTGCCGTCCGGATGGCCCATCATCGGCGGGCCGCCCCAGACGGTGTAGCCATGAGGCGAATCTGACGCGGAAATTCCCCACAAATCTTCGGTGTAATCCGGGAATTGGCCCGACAATCCGAGGCACCACTGTTTATGTACGCGGGTAGCCAAAATTGAATTAGTAAAGTAGTTCGCGAAATTGTCGCGCTTGCCGCGAAAGTCAAACCACGCGTGTGAGAATTGGTGTGCGAAAAGCGGCGCATATGCACCAATGTAACGCACGCCGTAGAAATCGAACATGGGCCGCCCCCAGGCGGCCCAAACTTCCGGGGGCAAGGCATGCGTGGGGGAACCGAGGCCCAGCAGGTACAGCATCATCAGTTCGCTGTAGGTGTCCCAGTTCGTTCCGATGAACTGATGCTCGGGTGTCCATCCCATGGACGCGATCTTCTGGCCGCGCAGCAGCCACGCAAAGTCCGCGCGTTCATATAGCTTAGTTGCCAAATCGCGAATTTCGTCGTCGTCAAAATACGCTTTGCAGGTCAGCGCGCCGGTTAAAAAAATCGCGGTATCGATGGAGGAAACTTCCGAGCTGAAGACTCGTTGCCCGGTCCGCATGTTCAGGAAGTGGTAGAAGAAGCCGTGCTCGTTCGAGATCTTGGTATACATGAAGCGCAGCGTGACGCGAACTTGCTCGCGGATTTTCTGCGAGTCCGCCCAGCCGCGCTTTTCCGCAATGCACAATGCAGTCAATCCGAAGCCGGTGGCCGCGAGGCTGGCCACGTCTCGCGCATCGCGGCCATCCGCGGCGCTGCGGTCTTTGGTGAGCCCGGTATCCGGGTGAGATTGTTCGAAGAAAAACTGTGCCGAAGCCTTGCAGATGTCTTCCAGGAGCGCATCGTCGGCAGGCGTGAGCGAAGGCAGGGAGGGAACGGTAGCGTTATTTAGAACTTGCGGCGCTGCGTCCGTCGACTGCTCCGCGCCGAGCAGCGGGCGACCTAACAACAGCGCGCCGCCGAAACCAGCCGCGCTGGCCAGGAATTGGCGGCGACTCTGCACTCGGGGACGGTAGCTGCGGTTTCCGCGTCGCGCCATGTCTATCTTATTTTACCGCAGGGGCATGACCTCCGTGCGGAATTGAACATTTTTCATGAAATATTCGACACACTTTTGTCTAATGCACCCTACAGCCTACGGCCATTCCGACTCCGTGCTCTACTGTATTCCGCCTTCGAATACCCCGTGTTCTCCTGTGGCGGCCAGCTCTCATTGCATGTCTAATTGAGATTCGCACCGCAGGATTGCAATCCAAGGGAGGCGTTATGAATTGGGATCAGATTCAAGGCAAGTGGAAACAGTCAGCCGGCGTCATAAAAGAGAAGTGGGGCAAACTCACCGACGACGATCTAACGATCATCGGCGGCAAGAAAGATCAATTAGTGGGCAAAATCCAGGAACGCTACGGGATTGCCAAGGACGCGGCCGAAAAGCAAGTGGATGAATTCAGTCGCAATTACCGGCCGGCGGACTCGTCTCATGACCGCGAGACGGAAACCGAAGCGAATCGCCGCGCTCGTGGCGCTGGCAAGTCTTAACGGCTGCCGAAGCTGAGCGCTTCCACGTGAAGAATGTTAAGTCAAAAGAGGCTCGTCGCGTGCGAGCCTCTTTTTTCTAAACGGGAAGCCTTCGCGCGACGCGCAGTGCCGATAGAAAGGTACGCTCTGATGAAACACACCTCTGGCGCTACATTGAGCATGGTCGTTCCTCTGATGGTCTTGGCGATTTCCGCGGCTGCCAGTGATCCATTAGTAGTGCTCTCTGCTAATGAGTTTCATTTTGGCACCCAGGCACAAGGCACCAACAGCAGTCCGCAAGTGCTTACCCTTGCGAACTCCGGGCAAGCTGACCTCATTATCAACAGCATCGAACTCACCGGGCAAAACAGCGGCGATTTCATGGACACTTCCAATTGCCCGATGTCACCAGCGGTGCTTCCGGCTGAGAAGAGCTGCCAAATCCAATTGGTGTTTCGCCCGCGAAGCAGCGGTCCTGAACTAACCGCGACGTTGACGATTTCCGACAATGCTTCCGGGAGTCCGCGTAGCGTTTCTCTGTTGGGCACGCCATCCGCACCGGTTCCTGGTATTACCTTCTCACCGGCTACTCTTGTCTTCGGGAATCAGCCCGTCGGCACAAGCTCTGCAGCGCATCCCATTGTCATTGCTAATTCTGGCAGCGTGACCTTGAACTTAAATGCGTCGATCACCATCTCCGGAACGGACGCCACGGAATTCCGCCTGCAAAGATCCGCAAACGCTTGTCCAGATGGCAGTGGGCAAATTCCACCGCGAGCGAGCTGTGAGGTCAGCGTAATATTTGCACCCGTGTCCGCTGGGGGAAAAGGCGCACAACTGGTGATTGTGGACGACGCAGCGGGCAGTCCACAGGTAGTGCCGCTCAGCGGCACAGCAGTCGCGCAATAAGCTGGTTTGTCTTAATGACTTCTGTTTGCGGCGAAGCTGCTTCCTAAGAAAACTTGTAACAAGTTATGTACCGCTTTCCGCCCCTCGCGACGTCCAACAGAACGAGCAGGCAATTCGCATATGGCGGAGCCTTGCATTTAAGAACAGTACTGGTTTGTTCGCCAGTTTATGAGGATTGTTGAATGAAAGTTCGCACATTTCGCAAACTTGCGAAGCGCGGGCATGCCGTAGTCGTGGCGTCCATTTGCACCGCTAGCTGTGCTTTGCCGCTCTCGACGCGGGCACATGCGATGCTGCCGCAGCAATCTTCCGCCGAAGCCCCAGCATCCGACGCAGTCGTCACCCGTTCTGTCGGCACTGTCAAGTCCATCTCTGGCGCGACCGTAACCCTGCGCCTCGACTCCGGCTCTGACGCTACGATTGTTGCGCAAGACTCCACAAAAATTCTGCTTGTGGCTCCTGGGCAAAAAGATTTGAAACAAGCTACGCCCATCGCGGTCGCCGATTTGCAACCGGGCGATCGCATTCTGGTTCGCGGCAAACCCGCTGACGACGGAAAATCTACGACGGCGCTTTCCATCATTGTGATGGCTAAAACCGACGTGGTCGCGAAGCAAGCCAAGGACCGCGAACAATGGCAGCGGCGCGGACTGGGCGGCATCGTCAGTTCCGTCGATCCGGCGGCTTCCACCATCGTGATCGGCGTAACCGTCGCCGGCGAAAAGAAAAATATTGTCGTGAAAATTTCGAAAGACACCGTGTTGCGTCGCTATGCTACGAACTCCGTGAAATTCGACGAAGCGGTGCCGGCCGGTCTCGACGCGATCAAGCCGGGTGATCAGCTGCGCGCTCGCGGCGAGCGCACTCCAGACGGAACGGCTCTTGCAGCTGATGAGGTGGTCTCCGGCACCTTCCGTAATATCGCTGGCACCGTAACTAAGACCGATCCGGCTTCGGGAATCATCATCGTTCAGGATTTGGCGACCAAGAAGGCCGTGACCGTCAAAATTACCGCCGACTCACAGTTGCGAAAACTTTCCACGCCCATCGCGCAACGAATTGCGATTCGTCTAAAAGGCGAAAACCCATCTGCAAATTCTCCTAGTGCGGACCCAGGTCCGGGGTCTCGAACGAGGCCTTCGGAAACCAGTGGCCGCTCAAGCGGTGCGGCTGATCCCAATGTGCAAAGTCAAGGCAGGCCTGGTGGAGCCGGGCGCGCCGGGGATCTGCAGCAACTGATCGCCACGCAGCCAGCGACCTCTCTCGCTGAACTGCAAAAAGGCGATGCCGTCATGATTGTCACCACCGAAGGAACGGACACGTCTGGCGTAACCGCCATCACGCTGCTTGCTGGAGTCGAGCCGATTTTGCAAGCCTCTCCGAACGGACAATCTTCCCTTCTCTCGGCGTGGAGTCTTGGCGCAGCACCCGGTGGAGATGCCGGCACTCCGTGATTCCGTTGCACCCGCGCGCAACGCAGTAAACTGTAAGTATCTTCGAGGAGCACGAATGAAAGCTCGGCTGGCCCAAGTATTAGTACGAGTGCTGCTTCTTGTGGTGGCGACAACCACGCCGGTTGCGTTGTCGGCACAGACCGCCACCAGCGGTTTGCGCGGACAAGTCACGGATCCTTCTGGCGCCACCGTCGCCCGAGCAACTATCCTGCTCACGACGCCCACCGGCGCCTCCATGGACACGACTACCGACAAGAATGGCCTTTACGAATTCAAGAATTTGCCGGCTGGGAAGTACACGGTCAAGGCTCTGGCACAAGGTTTCGGCCAGTTTACTCAGGAAAATGTTCTGATCGCCGCGGGACTGGTCCAGAAATTAAATATCGCGCTGACCATCGAAGTGCAGGAACAGAAAATCATGGTCAATGACTCCAACACGACCGTGGACGTCAATCCCGCCAACAATGCTGGGATGATTGTCATCAAGGATAAGGACCTCGAAGCGCTTTCGGACGATCCCGACGAATTTCAGTCCGAGCT
>Ga0182024_10007473_pt1 | contig 23532 bp, 24 predicted proteins | sample P32metaG_FD_120480 | JGI IMG/M metagenome (GOLD analysis project Ga0182024, IMG submission 120480) | Permafrost microbial communities from Stordalen Mire, Sweden - P3-2 metaG (Illumina Assembly) | ecosystem: Environmental > Terrestrial > Soil > Wetlands > Permafrost | place: Sweden: Stordalen... | reverse complement strand
CGCCGCGGCGGCCGTTTCCTGGGTGCTGCTGGCCGCTGCGCAGGCGACGGTCACCAGCGCAATGGCGAGAGCGGCGAGAACGCACCTGTGCGCTGCAGGCATTCAGCGCCGGAACGGACCGCCGCCCTGACGTGGGCGCTGCGGACGTTCCTGCGCTTCATTGACGCGTAGCGGTCGGCCGTTCATCTGATGACCGTTCAACGCTTGAATGGCCGCCTGTGCTTCGTTTTGTTCCATGTCAACAAAACCAAAGCCGCGGGGCTTGCCGGTTTCACGGTCCATTATGAGTTTGACGGAATCCACTTTGCCGTGGCGTTCGAAAAGACTGCGAACGTCCTGCTCGGTGGCGTTGAAGGAGAGATTCCCTACATAGATCGTCGTCATCCAATCACTCGCTTGTGAAAAGCAGACAGCTGAGCGCGGGCAGCGGAAATGCTACTCCCCGCCGCCGCGGGAAGTAAATAGTGAGCCGTCCAGCAGCATCCCGGCGCCGATGACGATGCCGCCGGTGCCGGCGGCGACCTGCAAATGGCATACCGAAAGGCAGTGGCTGAGGACGTCCCAGCGCCGCACTGCGGGCGGCTGCAACCACGCGTGCCCGGGGGCGAGCGCAGGTCCTCGAATCCCGCGCTACGCCGGGCCGTCCGACTCGAGGTAGGCGTAGCCGTTGAGCTCCCCCTCGTAGAAGCGCTTCAGGGCCTGGCTTTCAGCGATCGTCATGCGGCCGTCGCGGATGGCGCGCTCGCAATCGCGCGCCAGCGCGGGATACAGCTCCTCGACGTCGTACTCCATGTAGTCGAGAACCTTGATCGCGGTGTCGCCCTTGACGATCTCCTCGATCCACCAGCCGCCCTCGTCGTGCAGGCGGATGTGGATGACGTGCGTGTCGCCAAAGAGATTGTGCAGGTCGCCAAGCGTTTCCTGGTAGGCGCCGACTAGAAACGCGGCCAGGTAGTACTCCTCGCCAGGGACGAGCTCGTGCAGTTCGAGCGCGTGCTTGACGTCGCGCAGCGAGACGAATTTGTCGATCTTGCCGTCCGAGTCGCAGGTGATATCCGCGAGCACGCCGGTGCGCGTCGGGCGCTCGCCCAGCCGATGAATGGGCATGATGGGAAAGAGCTGGTCGATCGCCCAGCTGTCGGGCAGCGACTGGAACACCGAGAAGTTGCAGAAATAGGTGTCGCTCAGGATCGACTCGAGATCCTCGAGCTCCTCGGGCAGCCGATCGATCTTTCTGCACGCGTCGCGGATCTTGGTGCACACCGCCCAGTAGAGCCGCTCCGCCAGGGCGCGGAACTCGAGCGACAACAGTCCGAGATTGAACATCTGCAGGATCTGCTCGCGCGCGGTCAGCGCATCGTGGTAGCACTCGACCAGGCGCCGCTCGCTGACCGCGCGGTAAGCCTCAAACAAGTCCTGCACCGGCTGCGGCAGCTCCTCGCTGCCGCTGTAATCCTGCGCGACCTCGCCCGTCACTTTGAACTTGTCGAGCGCCGAGGAGCCGAGCGCGTTGAAGATCAGCACGCTGTGATAGGCCGCGATGGCGCGGCCGGATTCGCTGATGATCATCGGATGAGGAATGTCGCGCGCGTTGCAGACGCTCGCGATGCGATAGACGACGTCGCTCGCGTATTCGTTCAGCGTGTAGTTCATCGACGAGGAGAAGTTGGTGCCGCTGCCGTCGTAGTCCACCCCGAGGCCGCCGCCGACGTCGATGTACTGCAAGCCTGCTCCCATCAGCTTCAGCTCCGCGTAGACATGCGCGAGCTCATTGATGGCGTCTTTGACGCGGCGGATGTCCTGCAGCTGACTGCCCGGGTGACAGTGCACGAGCTGCAGGCAATCGAGCATGCTGCGCGCCTTCAGCACGGCGAAGAGCTCGAGGATCTCGGTGATGAAGAGGCCAAACTTCGACTTATCGCCGGCCGAGTCGGCCCAGCGGCCGGAGCCTTCACTGAAGAGTTTCACGCGCACGCCCAGGCGCGGGCGCACGCCGTAGGTATCGGCGTGCTTCAAAATGAGGCTGAGCTCGGCGAAGTTCTCAACAACGGGAATGATCGTGCGGCCGAGCTTGGTCGCAAGCGTGACAGCCTCAATGTAGCTGTCGTCCTTGAAGCCGTTGCAAACGATGAGTCGCGTGGGCTCGTTCTCCGTCATCGCCATGACGGCGAGGAGCTCGGGCTTGGAGCCGACCTCCAGCCCGAAGCCAAATTCCTTGCCGTAGCGATACACCTCTTCGACCACGAGGCGCTGCTGGTTCACCTTGATCGGGTACACGGCAGCGTAGCAGTTGCGGTAGTCGTTCTCGCTGATCGCCTGCTGGAATGCAGCGTGCAAATGCTTCAGCCGGTGCGCAAGGATGTCGGACAGCCGTACGACGACCGGCGTTGTCAGATCGCGGGCCCTTAAGCCCTCGACCACCTCAAAGAGATCGATGTCGCGGCCCGGCTGCGTGTCCGGGCGCACCACGACGTGGCCGGCCTCGTTGATTGAGAAGTACCCTTTTCCCCACGCGTTGACGTGGTAGAGATCGAGCGAGTCCTCGATGCGCCACGGCTGGGCCGGGTTGAACTTCGCTTTACCGGCGATGACGGCGCTCTTCGGATCAGCGGACAATTCTCGCGACTCCCAAAAATGCGCGTGGCTGGTTGCCTTACTCCGAAGGACCAGCCACGAAGCGGACGGTTTCAACGTTCCGCACCATACCAAAACTGGGTGCGGTGTATAGAGCGCGCGGCATATCAGATCGGCCCACGGACGAGGGGACGTGCGGGATCGCGAATCCACTCGCTCCACGATCCCGGGTACAGACGCGCGCCGGGCAGGCCCGCAATCTCAAGCGCCAGGAGGTTGTGGCACGCGGTCACGCCCGACCCGCACATCGACACGAGGTCGCTCGCGGGGCGTGTTCCGAGCACCGCCTGCCAGCGTCGGCGCAGCGCGGGCGCCGGCAGGAAGCGCCCCTGCGGGTCAAGGTTTGCCGCGAATGGCTGGTTGCTGGCACCGGGGATATGTCCCGCGACGGGGTCGATCGTCTCATTCTCGCCGGCAAAGCGATCGGCAGCCCGTGCATCGACCAAGAGGATCTGCCGATCTGCGAGCGCGCGCTCAATCTCGTTGCTGTCGAGCGTGCCAAGAGCGCACGCGCCCGGCGTGAAACGGCTTGCCGCCCGCACATCGACCGCGACGCTGATCGGCAGTCCCGCGGCGACCCACGCGGCATAGCCGCCATTTAGCACCGCAACTTTTGTATGGCCGACCCAGCGCATGAGCCCCCACAGGCGCGCTGCATAGGCGCCGCTGCCTTGATCGTAGGCCACGACCTGAACGCGCTCATCGAGGCCCCAACGGCTTAAGGTTCTCGCCCAGTCTGCAAGACTCGGCAGCGGATGGCGGCCGCTTTCGGCGCGAACGGCGCCGGCTAGATCGTGGTCAAGATGTGCGTAGAGCGCATGCGGGATGTGGCCGGCGGCATAGACGCGCGCGCCCCAGTCAGGCTGCGCGAGTTCGAAACGGCAATCGAGGATCGCGCAGCGCGGATCTGCCAGCGTTGCGACGAGTTCGGCGGTTTCGATCAGCGTTGTATACATGGGCCACGCATTTTCGGCTGCGATGCATTTTCTGCCGAGTCGCGTTGCCGTTACAATCACGCAATTCTGCAAGGGCTGCGACTTCTATGGCGATCGACTTGTACTGGGGCAGCGGCAGTCCATACGCCTGGCGCGTGCTGCTGGCGCTCGAGTTCAAGCACTTGCCTTACACGAGCCATGTGCTGCAGTTCTCGAAGCAGGAGCACAAGTCGCCGCAGATGCTCGCGCTCAATCCGCGCGGCCGGGTGCCGGTGCTGAAGGACGGCGACTACGTCGTATTCGAGTCGCTCGCCGTTCTTTACTATCTCGACTTGAAGTACCCGGCCCCGCCGATCTTCGGCCGCACGCCGGAGGAAGCCGGCGTCATCATGCGGGTCATTTGCGAGTTTCAAGCCTATGCCGAGCGCCAGGTGACGAATATCGTGAGCACAGTGTTTGCGAATGCGCCGAGCCTGCCTGCGCCTGATCTCACCGAAGCCATGCACGTCGTCGCAAGCGAAGCGCGCACCATCGAGGGCCGCCTTTCAAAGTCGGACTGGATTGTGGGAGAGAGCTTCTCCGCCGCCGACATGGTGTTTTTTCCGTCGATCCAGCTGTTGCGCCGCGCGTTGCACCGCCCCGCAGCGCGTGATCTGTCATCGCGCTTCCTGCCCATCGAAACCAACTATCCCGCGCTCGGCCGCTGGATTGCGCGCGTTGAGGCGCTGCCGGGATACGAGCGCACCTACCCTCCGCACTGGCGCGAAACCCGCGGCTGAAATCACTGATGAGTGCCCACAAGGTCCACGTTGAATTCCCGGGCCGGATTCTGATCGTCGGTTTCGGCAGCATCGGGCAGGGGATGCTGCCGCTCATCCTGCGTCACATCGGTCTGCCGCCCGAGCGGTTGACGATCGTCACGGCCGATGAGCGCGGGCGCGCGGTAGCCGCTGAATTTGGCGTCAAGCTCATCTGCGAGACGCTCACGCGTCAGAGCTTCCGTCGTGTATTGAATCCGCTCCTCGGGCGCGGGGATTTTCTCTTGAATGTGTCGGTGGATGTCTCAAGCACCGCTCTCATTAAGCTGTGCTGGGAAAAAGGTGCGATGTATCTCGACACCTGCATCGAGCCCTGGCCCGGCGGCTACACCGACCCAACGGTTCCCGCGGCACGGCGCACAAATTATGCGCTGCGCGAAGAGGCGCTCGCTCTGCGTCCCGGCAATGCGCGCTCGCCGACTGCGGTGCTCACGCACGGCGCAAACCCGGGCCTGGTCTCGCACCTTGTGAAGCAAGCGCTCTTGAATATCGCGACCGACACCGCGGCCGAGGCCGGTAACCCGCAATCGCGCGCCGACTGGGGCGATCTTGCGCGCCGCCTCGGCGTGAAGGTGATCCACATTGCCGAGCGCGACACGCAGGTCTCGCGCGTGCCCAAGGAGCCGAACGAGTTCGTCAACACCTGGTCGATTGACGGCTTCGTGAGCGAAGGCTCTCAGCCGGCCGAGCTTGGCTGGGGAACGCACGAGCGGAATTTTCCGCGCGACGGCAAACGCCACGACTTTGGCTGCATGTGCGCCATCTACCTGATGCAGCCGGGCGCGAGCACGCGGGTGCGCACCTGGACGCCGCTCGCGGGGCACTTTCACGGCTTTTGCATCACGCACGGCGAGTCGATCTCCATCTCCGACTACTACACCGTGCGCGACGGCGCGCAGGCGGTCTATCGTCCTACCGTGCACTATGCATATCACCCCTGCGATGCGGCGCTGGTGTCCCTGCATGAGTTCGCCGGACGCAATTGGCAGCTGCAGGAGAAGAAACGCATTTTGATGGACGACATCGACACGGGCGTCGATGAGTTGGGCGTGCTCCTCGCCGGACACAAGAACAACGCCTACTGGTTTGGGTCGCAGCTCTCGATCGGCGAGGCGCGCAAGCTCGCCCCTCACAACAGCGCAACCAGCCTGCAAGTCACGGTCGCGTGTCTCGCCGGCATGGTCTGGGCGATCGAGAACCCCAATTGCGGCGTCACGGAGCCCGATGAGATGGACTTCCGGCGCAACCTCGAAATCTGTATGCCGTATCTCGGCACCGTCGTCGGCCACTACACCGACTGGACTCCGTTGCATGAGCGCGACCGCCTGTTCCCCGAAGACATCGACAAGAGCGATCCCTGGCAGTTCAAGAATGTGCGCGTGCTGTGGTAGTCAATTCCTCACTCCTTCGGCCGCGCCCCGTATTGAATCTGCGTGATGAGGAAGGTGCGCGCGCCGCCGGGTAGCTCGACCGTGAGCTCGTCATGCAGGTGTTTGCCGAGCAGCGTCCGGCCCAACGGCGAGTCCATGCTGATGTAGCCCGGCGCGCGATCGAACTCATCAGGACCTACGATCCGGTAGCGCTCACGCGCGCTCCCGAGTGACTCAAGCGTCACCCACGCACCGAAGAACACGCGTGCCTTGTCCGCGGGGGCATCGTCGACGATCACCATGCCTTCAAGGCGCTGCCGCAGGAAGCGTACGCGCCGGTCGATCTCGCGCAGCCGGCGCTTGCCGTACACATATTCCGCATTCTCGGAGCGATCTCCCTGCGCGGCAGCCTCGGCGACGGCTTGCGTCACCCGCGGGCGTTCGCTGCGCCACAGCTCATCGAGCTCCGCGCGCAAGCGCTGCGCGCCTTCTCGCGTGATGTATTTCGAGCCGGGCAGCGGCAGTGCTCTATAACGGGCCATGCGGCAATTCCATGGGTCTTATGTTGCAAAGGCAGTTACAGAAAAAGCTTAGTCGATTTGTGGAACGCTTCACGGCCGCAAATCGGTCCGGCCACTACTCTTTCCCCGTGGCCGCCAGGTATTACACGCACTTCGTGACCGCGACCGCCCAGATTCCCTTCCAGGCGGATGCCAGCGAATGGAGCGGGGTGGTGGAGCTGCGCCGCCCGCTCGAGCCCACCGGTGGCACCCGCGAACTTTGCACGTTGCTCGCGCAAAGCTTCGACCTGAACAGCGAGGACATCAAGATTCTTCACTGGGCGCGATTGCATTGAATATGTCGACCCAGACGACGTTGAAAATCCCCTAGCGGACTTCCTTCCCTTCATCGAAAGTCCGCATTTTCAACCCCGGGCCTAACCGTCCGGGGTTTTTTTTCGTCTAGAATCGCCTCCAGAGGGCTCGGGAAACCTCGGGTGGCCCCACAACTTGCCGTGATGGAGGGATCGATGCGTATCTGGACACTCGCGTTCGTGGCTGTCATCGCCACCGGACTCTCAGGATGCGGCTATAACTCGCTGCAGTCGCAGGATGAGAATGTAAAAGCCTCCTGGTCGGAGGTCGTCAACCAATACCAGCGTCGCGCCGATCTCATTCCAAACCTGGTCAACACCGTCAAGGGCTTCGCCATACAGGAGCAGCAGGTGCTCATCGGCGTGACCGAGGCGCGTGCCAAGGCCAGCTCCATCCAGCTCACTCCCGAGCTCGTCAACGATCCGGTGGCGCTGCAGAAATTTCAGGCCGCGCAAGGGCAGCTCACGCAGGCGCTGAAGAGTCTGTTCGCCGTGACTGAGGCTTATCCACAGCTGAAGTCGGATGCGAACTTTCGTGACCTGCAGGCGCAGCTCGAGGGAACGGAAAATCGCATCACCGTGGCGCGCAATCGCTATATCGACGCGGTGCGCAGCTACAACGTCACCGTGCGCTCCTTCCCGGCGAATCTCACCGCCAAGCTCTTTGGTTTCGCCGTGAAGCCCAATTTCACGGTCGGCAACGAAACGGCAGTCGCGGTCGCGCCGACGGTGGACTTTGGCGCAGGTGTTGCAGCCCAAGCGCGCGCGCCCACGCCGCCGCCTCCTCCTGCCGCACCTGCTACCCCTCATTGAGCACGCGCGCGCAAACTACGAGGCGCCGCCCGGGTCGCGGATGGCTCGCGCTTCTCGTTGCCGCAGTCGGGCTCGCAAGCGCGCAGGGCCTTGAGCCCATTCCGAAGCTCGAAGCGCGGGTCACGGACTTGACCGGGACACTGACCGCCGAGCAGCAGTCGGGACTTGAGGAGAAGCTCGCCGCCTTCGAGGCGCGGAAGGGCGCTCAGATCGTGGTGCTGATCGTGCCGACGACGCATCCGGAGGAGCTCGAGCAATACTCGATACGGGTGGTCGAACAATGGCGTATCGGCCGCGCGCACGTGGACGATGGGGTACTTCTCATCGTCGCCAAGAACGACCGCCGCGTACGCATTGAAGTGGGCTACGGCCTCGAAGGCGCGCTGCCCGATGCGATCGCAAATCGCATCATCACCGAGACCATCAGACCGCTCTTTGCGCAGAATGACTTCTATGGGGGCATCAACGCCGGGGTGGACCAGATCGCTCGCGTCATCGACGGCGAGGCACTTCCCGCGCCCGATCACAGCTGGCACGGCGGCGGGTCGCGGCGCGTGTCCGGCCTGCTGCCGTTTTTGTTCATCGCAGTGCTCGTAGGCTCGAGTGTGCTGCGCTCGCTCTTAGGGCGCCCTGCAGGCGCGCTGGTGACGGGCGGCATCACAGGCGTCCTGGTATGGCTCTTCGGCGGGTTCATCGCGGCCGCAGTACTCGCATCCCTCGTCGCGTTTGTGTTCGCGCTGCTCGCCGGCATGGGCGGCGGCTTGGCACGGGCCGGAGGCTTTGGCGGATGGGGAGGCGGGATGATGGGCGGAGGCATGGGCGGCGGCGGCGGCTTCAGCGGCGGCGGCGGCGGTTTTGGCGGCGGCGGCGCTTCGGGCGGCTGGTAGGAGTCACGCGATGAAGCTCGGCCGCGCCCTATGCCATTTGTTTGCGACACACTGGAGCACCCACCGGCGCTTCACTCCCAAAGTGCTCACCGCTATCGAGACGACCATCTCCGAGGTCGCGTCGCAGCATGCCGGCGAGATCCGCTTCGTCGTCGAGACGGCACTGCATCCGGCCGAGCTCTGGCGGGATCTCACACCGCGGCAGCGGGGCTTGCAGGTATTCGCGCACCTTGGAGTGTGGGACACGCTGCACAACAATGGCGTCCTCATCTATGTGCTCCTCGCTGACCGCGCCGTGGAGATCCTCGCCGATCGCGGCTTGGCGGCGCAGGTTGCGCCGAGTGAGTGGGATCAAATCTGCCGCGAGATGGAACGGCATTACCGCGCCGGGGACTTCGGCCGCGGCTCGATCGCCGGCGTGCAGCACGTCGGGCGCCTCTTGGAGCGCCATTTTCCGGGCAGTCGCGGCGCGGGCATCAATGAGTTGCCGACCCAGCCCGTGCTGCTGTAGCACGGCGCGAGCCGATGTCATAATCGAAAGTATGGATCCCGCTTCGCACCCGCTGACGCGCATCGCTCTTGCGCTCCTTCTGTTAGGCATGACCTCCTGCTCGCTCTGGCATGGGGGGTGGAACGGCCATCCCAAGAGCGTGCCGGAAGCGCCGCCCGTGCAGCCCGTGGAAGCCGCGCTGCCGCAGGCCACCTTCCGCTTCGAGTTGGAACCCGACCAGGACGTCGTCGGCCACGTACAGATCACGAGGAGCACCAAGGAGGACACGCTGACCGACATCGCGCGCCGCTTCAATGTCGGCTACGAGGAAATCGTGCGGGCGAACCCCGGAGTCGATCCGTGGTTGCCGGGCGACGGCAAGTCGATCGTCGTGCCCACGCAGTTCGTTCTGCCGAGCGCCCCGCGCGAGGGCATCATCATCAATGTCGCCGCGATGCGTATCTACTATTTCCCTGCGCACCGGCCCGGCGAGACGCCGCTCGTCTTCACTCATCCCATCGGCATCGGCAAGGTGGGCTGGAAAACCCCCGAGGGTGTCACGAAGATCACGCGGCGGCAGAGAGATCCGGTGTGGCATGTGCCAGTCTCGGTCATCAAGGAGCACAAGGAGAACGGCGAGGATCTGGATCGCGTCATCGGCCCCGGTCCTGACAATCCGTTGGGCCGCTACGCGTTCTATCTTGCTTGGCCGAGTTATTTGATTCACGGCACCAACAAGCCCGCAGGCGTCGGCCTGCGCTCGAGCCACGGATGCATCCGTTTGTATCCGGAGGACATCGAGTCTTTCTACGACATGATTCCAGTGGGCACTCAGGTGCGCGTCGTCAACCAGCCGTTTCTGTTCGGCTGGCTGGACGGCGAGCTCTACATGCAGGCGAGCGGCCCTCTGGAGGACGATTCGCACGACGGCAAGCAGGCGCAGGCCGATGGGTTGCCCAAGGCGCAGCAGACGCGCATCGAAAAGCAGCTGAAGCGTCACGACGAGACTTTGAACGTGGAACTGGTGACGGCGCTCGCGCACGACCCGCGCGGCATCCCCGTGGCCGTTTCACGCGCAGATGCGAGCTTGGATGAGGTGCTCGCGAGCGCACTGCGGGTGCAGAACCGCGTGCCCGAAGATGCCACGTGGGACGGCAAGTCGGATCTGCCCCCCGACGAGGCGAGTTTCCGTGAAATGCTGTCCGATCGGGATCCGCAGGAGGCGCCGCTGCCGGCGGTGCCGGTGCCGCCTGTGAAGACGGGTACATAGAAGACCCCGGTGGCTGAGCTTTCCGAATGGCTACAGCTGATGCTCGCGGAGATCGCGCGCAAACAGGAAGAACTCGAGCGCGCGCGCACTGAAAGCGAGCTTCGCGCGCGCGAACAAAGCGCCGATGGCCAATAGCACGGCAGAGTTATCCGCCCCGCCGCATCTGCGCGCGCTGGCGGGCGCCGCTTTCGGCGGCACGGCGGACGCAATCGCGCGCACACCGACTGCGGTCACCGCATTCGTCGGCCGCACGCTCAAAGGGCCGGTCAACCGCGCGCTTGCGATCGCAAGCTTCGGCGAGTTCCAGCAGCTCTTCGGCGGCCTATGGCAGCCCTCGACCGTGGCGTACGCCGTCGAGCAGTTCTTCGAGAACGGCGGCCGCCACGCATTCGTGGTGCGCGTAGTCAATGGAGCGCGACCGCCGACGCTCACGCTGCGCGCGGGCGCCGGGGAGCTGCGCCTGCAGGGCATCAATCCGGGATCGCGCGAGTACTTGCGCGCGTCGGTCGACTACGACGGCATCGGCGCCGAGGAGTCGGATCTTTTCAACCTCGTCGTGCAACGCTTGCGCGCGGCGCCTTCCGAGCAGATCGAGGACCAGGAGATCTTCCGGCGGCTGTCGATCGCGGCCCGCGCCGAGCGCGCGATCAACGACGTGCTCTTTGAGTCGCGGCTCGTGCGCGTGTTGGGTGCGCTGCCTACTGAGCGGCCGGACCGCTCGATTCGCTCGCCGCAGGCGCCGGTGGTCAACTATGTTCACTCCAATCCCGATGGCGATGACGGCGCGGCGCTCACCGACTATGACGTCATTGGATCGGCGCTTGAGGGAACGGGCCTCTTTGCCTTGCAGGCAATCGAAGGGTTCAACCTCCTGTGCATCCCGCCGCTCGACCGTGAGCAGGATGTGGGCATGAGCACTCTCATGATCGCGGCGCGCTTTTGCCGCGAGCGGCACGCCATGCTGCTCGTTGATCCGCCAGCGGCCTGGAGTAGCGCGCGTGCGGCGCTCGAGGCGCTGCGCAGCTGGCCATTTCGCAGCGAAAACGCGCTCATGCACTTCCCGCGGCTCACCGCTTTCGACCGCCTGCGCGGGCGCATCGAGACCTTTGCTCCGTGCGGCGCGGTCGCCGGCATGCTCGCGCGCCTGGATGAGACCTGGCCCGTTTGGGCCGCGGCGCAGAGCGAGGACGCCACGCTACGGTCCGGCTCCCGCCCGGCGACGGCGGTGACCGACTCGGAGCGGGTGCATCTGGCGCAGGCGGGCGTCAACACGCTCCTGGCGGTGCGCGCGCCGGCGCTGCCGTGCGTGACGGCATGTACGCTCGCTGCCGGCGGCGGCGTCTCTTCTGATTGGAAGTATTTGTCGGCGCGGCGTCTCGCCCTCTTCATCAATGCGAGCATCGAGCGCGGCACGCGCTGGCTTGCGTTCGAGCAGAATTCGCACCACGCCTGGCAACGGGCGCGCGAGCAGACGGAGGCTTTTCTTGACGCGCTCGACGTCGAGGGCGCATTTGCCGGCAGCGCTTCCGAGGAGAGCTACTTCGTGATTTGCGATGACCGCGTCAATACGCGCGACAGCGTTTCGCAGGGCAAGGTCAAGCTCCTATATGGCTTTGCCCTCACGCGCCCGTGCGACTTTCACGCCTGTCTCGTCACTCACCAAAGTGGCGGCAGCCAGGTGCGCACCGTATCGGCGAACCGCCAGGCGACCTCCCAGCGGCGCCTGGAATGGGAGATTGAGACCTCCATCTTGCGCGGCATCATCATAGGGCCCTGATCGGCCGACTCGCGCACGCACCGCTACGGTTTGCCGGGTGAGACGTGCATCGTGATGACGGCGCGTACGACTTCATTGCCATTCTTGTCGGCCACGCTCACGGGGACCGCGACGTTGCCGATAGCGGCCCATTCGCTCTTGTCCAGACGCGCCGTGGCGCACACTTCGGTTTCGGCCTTGCGCAGGTATTCGATGGTCATGCCGCGCGGGATCCAACTTGTGCCGGGCGGAGTCGTCACTTCGGTCACCATGCCGGCCGCAAGCTCGCAGAGGTTGCCGAGGGCGAGCGCATGGATCGCGCCCAGGTGATTTTCGATGCTGTGGCGGCGCCGCATGCCGACCTTGCAGAAGCTCGGGCGCAGCTCGACAAATCGGGGCCGGATCGTCCCGAAGTACGGGGCGCGGCGGCACACCATGCGGGCAAAGAGCCAGCGACCCACACGCGAGACGCTGTGCTTGTGCCAGGCTCCTAAGGTCGGGCCAATCGGGGTGGTGTCGGTCATGGTGAGCCAGTCCCATCTGTTGACTGGCGACTCGTTGGGTTGCGATGCGGCTCCGGCTTGAGATCCTTCTGGGGGGAATGTATGCGAGCGCGAGCTCGCGCTCAAGCACCGGCGCAACGTAAGGTTTGCGCCCTTGCGCGCTGGCGTATCATTCACGCATGCGCGCGGAGCCACTCGAACTCATCTGGCGCACCGTCGTCGCGATCCCGCGCGGAGAAATCGCGACTTATGGTGGCATCGCGCGTCGCGCGGGGTTGCCGGGGCGCGCGCGCATGGTCGGCCATGCATTGAAAGTGGCGCCGCCGGCCCTGGCGCTGCCCTGGCATCGTGTTCTGGCTGCAGGGGGACGCATCGCCTTTCCCAAGGGATCGCGCCAGTACGCTGAGCAGGCACGGCGGCTGCGGGCCGAGGGCGTGGACGTCGTACGCGGCCGCGTAACTGCCAGCGCCGAGCCTGATCTGGATGAGCTCTTATGGAAGCCGAAATAAATTTGAGGGCGGAATGACCACTCGCTACGTCGTTTTCTCGCACGGCCAGGAAAGCGGTCCCTGGGGCCGCAAGATTTCCGCTCTCGCAGAAGTCGCGCGCAGTGAAGGCTATGAGACCGAGTCTGTGGACTACCGCGGCATCGATGCGCCGCGTGCCCGGATCACACGCCTCGCCGACTTCTGCAAGGAGCTGCAGGGCGACCTTGTGCTGGTGGGCTCGAGCCTCGGCGGCTATGTTGCGGTGGCCTCCGCATCGCTCCTGCACGCGCGCGGCGTGTTCTTGATGGCGCCGGCCCTCTACATGGAAGGCCTGCCGGAGCTGCGCGCGGGCGTGCTCGACTGTCCCGCCTCGATTGTGCACGGCTGGCGCGATGAGGTGGTGCCGTACGAGCACAGCATGCGCTTCGCGGCGAGCTACGGCGCGGCGCTGCACCTCTTAAACGGCGACCATCGGCTGCACAATCAGATCCGCGTGCTGCGTTATCTGTTTGAGTACTTCCTCATCGCGCTCGATCTGCCGGCGACGGCCTTCGAATGACCCCGCAGGCTTGCGCGCCGAGGCGTCGTTGAGCGCGTCTGCGCGGCTGCCGTGACCTGGCTCTTCAGGCGCCTGCTCGACCTGTGGGTGCGGTATCAGGTGCGCCCGGAGGATGTCGTTGAGCGCCTGCGCGAGGGCACCAATCCCGTGTGCTATGTGCTCGAGGGGCGCAGCTTCGCCGATCTTGCCGTCCTGCAGAGCGCCTGCGTACGCCTGAAGCTCGCGCGCCCGCGCAAGCGCCTGCCCGCGCAGGCGCGCGAGCTGCGGTCGTTTTTTTACCTCAGCCGTCCGCGCGGTTTTTGGGACGAGCGGCGCGATCGCCGCCCGCCTGTACAGCTCGTGCGGATGATTGAGATCCTGCAAGCCGATCGGACGCTCGACATCGATCTCATTCCGGCGGCGGTGTATTGGGGCCGCGCCCCGCAGAAGGAGGGCTCGTGGCTGAAGCTCCTGCTGGTGGAGGAATGGGCGATCACGAGCCGCCTGCGCAAGTTCCTGCAAGTGCTGATCAACGGCAGGAACGCGCTCGTTGAGATCCATGAGCCGGTCTCGCTGCGCAGTCTCTTGAGCGAGGCGGGCGGAATACCGGTACAGGGACGGCGCGTTACGCGCGCGCTGCGCGCGCTCTATGCGCGGCAACGCACGGCGCGCATCGGGCCTGATCTATCCCACCGTCGCACGCTCGTGACGGGAATTTTGCGCACGCGCGCCGTGCGCGCGGCGGTGGCGCAGGAGCGGCGCGAGAAAAAGATCACGCGCCGCCAGGCGATGATGCAGGCGCAGAAGTACGCGCAGGAGATCGCCGCGAACTACTCGCCCGCCTTCGTGCGCTTCCTCGAGCACATCCTGATGCGCCTGTGGAACCGCCTCTACGACGGCGTGCAGTTCACGCACGTCGAGACGCTTGAGCGCGCCGCGGAGACTTACGAAATCGTGTATGTCCCCTGCCATCGCAGCCACATGGACTACCTGCTGCTTTCGTATGCGATCTTCCGGCACGGCTATGCCGTCCCGCACATCGCCGCCGGCATCAATCTCAATCTTCCGCTCGTCGGGCGGTTCCTGCGCAAGGGCGGCGCGTTCTTCATTCGCCGCAGTCTGCGCGGCAATGCTCTCTACACCGTCGTCTTCATGACCTATCTCGCCGCCATCATGGCGCGCGGACATTCTCTGGAGTATTTCATCGAAGGCGGCCGCAGCCGCACCGGCAGGCTCCTGCAGCCGAAGACCGGGATGCTCGCCATGACGGTGAAGAGCTTCCTGCGCGATCCGGCGCGTCCGGTCATGTTCTTGCCGGTCTACTTCGGCTACGAGCGCATCTTCGAGGGCTCGACCTATATTGGGGAGCTTGCCGGCGCGCCGAAGCAAAAAGAGAGCGTATTTGGCCTCCTGCGCGCGCTGCCGCGGTTGAAGGAGCGCTTTGGCCAGGTGCACGTCAACCTGGGCGAGCCGATCGTGCTCGCAGAGCTCCTCGACGGCTTTGATCATGACTGGCGCACGCGCGCCGGCGACGACGACGCGCGTCTGCCATGGGTCAATGCCGCGGTCGACGAGCTTGCCCTGCGCATCATGCGCAATATCAATGCCGCGGCAGCCGTGACGCCCATCAATCTGCTCGCCGTGACGCTGCTAGCAACCCCGCGTCAAACTTTGCCCGAAGCGGATCTGCTGCGGCAGCTTGATCTGTATCAGGCGCTGCTTGCGGCCTTTCCTTACAGCCCGCGGGTGACCGTCTCCACGCTTTCGAGTGCGCAGATGATCGCCTATGGCGAGGCGCTGCAAGTAGTCTCACGCCAGAGACATCCTCTGGGGGATCTCGTGCGCATGAGCGATGCTGCCGCGGTGCGCGCGACATATTTCCGCAACAACGTGCTGCACCTGTTTGCGCTGCCTTCGCTCGTCGCCTGCGCGTTTACGGGCAATGCCACGATGAGCACGGTGGATCTGCAGCGTCTCGCACGGCGCATCTATCCGTACATCGCATCAGAACTCTTTCTGCGCTGGCGCGAGGAAGACGTGCCGGACGTGGTCAACGGCGTACTCGTGGCCCTCGCAGAGCACGGACTCCTCGAGTCCAACGCGCATTCGACGGAGTGGCGCCGGCCGCCGCCGACCTCGGTGAAAGCCGTGCAGCTGTCGCTCCTCGCGCAGGCCACCATCCAGACCATCGAGCGCTACTACCTCGCAGTGGCGCTCCTGCTGCAGGCGGGAAGCGGCCAGATCACGCAATACGCGCTTGAGGAGCGCTGTCAGCTCCTCGGGCAGCGCATGACCATGCTCTATGGCTTCAATTCGCCGGAGTTCTTCGATCGCACGATGTTCGAAAACTTCATTGACCTGCTGCGCGCGCGCGGCGTGATTCGCATTGCCGAGGGCGGCAAATTGAGCTTCGACGACGTGCTGACCCAGGTGGCACAGGACGCGCAGCTCGTCCTGCAGGAGCAGATCCGCCACAGCATCCTTCAGGTCACCCACACCTAGGAGGCGGGGCCGCCAGAGCGTGAGCGACCGCAGACGTCGTATCGATCACACTTGATATCGTAACATTAGTGATAATATACTTCACAAGGTGGATACGAGGCCTCGCGAATGGAAAGACTGCGCAACTTTGGCTATCTCCTCAAGGATCTCGGGCGGCTCTACACCCGGCGCTTCGAGGAGCGGGCGCAGGCGCTGCAGCTGACCTTGCTGCAATGCAAGACGCTCGGGCAGCTCTCCAGAAACGAGGGGATAAGCCAGGCCCGGCTTGCCGAGCTTGCCGAAAGCGATGCGATGAGCATGGTGCGCATACTCGACTACATGGAGGCCGAAGGGTGGGTCGAGCGGCGCGCGGACCCCAACGACCGCCGTGCCCGGTGCCTCTACATCAAGGAGAAGGCGCGAGCCATTCTCGATGAAATCTGGCGGCTCGCCGATGAGACGCGCATGGAATTCTTGGGAGACCTCTCCGCGAAAGAGTGCGAGCACCTCATCGACATGCTCGAGCGCATTCATGCAACCGCGCGGGCGGTCGCGGCGCCACCGGCGCAAGGAGCACCCGCCGCCATCGCGAAGGGAGCCAAGCGCGCCGCGTCCGCGAGCGGCAGTCATACGGGATCCACAACATGAGCGCCGCAAAAGTGCAATCGCGCGCCGAAGTGCTGGACATTCCGAACGAGCGCAGCGAGCCCTCTGCCGCGAGAGCCGCACCTCCCGCCGCGTCGCGCGCGCTGCGGGAGCGCTTGCGCCTGCCGCTTATGTTGATCGCGCCGCTCGTCGTCGTGGGCGGCGTACTCTATTTATATTTGACCGGCGGCCGCTATCAGTCGACCGATGACGCCTACGTCGAGGCGGCGCAGATGGTCATCAGCTCCAATATCTCAGGCCGGGTGAGTGAGATTGATGTTCGCGACAACGAGGTTGTAAAGAAAGGCGCGGTGCTCTTCCGGATAGATGATGCGCCGTTTCGTATCGCCGTGCAGGAAGCGCAGGCACGCCAGGGCAGCGCGCGCCTTGAGGTTGAGGCGCTGCAGGCGACCTATCGCCAGCGGCAGGCGGAGCTCACCGGCGCCGAGGATACGCTCGCCTATCAGCAACGCGAGTACGACCGGCAGAACGGGCTTCTCGCCTCAGGGATTTCCTCGCAGGTGCAGGTGAATCAGTTGCGCCATGCGCTCGACAGCGCGCGCCAGGCACGCAATTCGGCGCGCGAGGAGCTCGCCGCGGTTGCGGCAAACTTAGGAGGCGACGCGGACATTTCGATCGACAGCCATCCCTCCGTGCTGCAGGCGCGCGCAGTGCTGGAACGCGCCCAGTTGAATCTGTCGTACACCGTTATCCGCGCTCCCGAGGACGGCATCGTTGCAAAAGTCGAGCAGCTGCAGGTCGGCAATTACATCAATGCGTCGAATGCGCTCTTCGCGCTCATTTCCACGCAGGATGTGTGGATCGAGGCGAATTTCAAGGAGAGCCAGCTTACCTACATGCACCCGGGGCAGACGGCGACGGTCAAAATCGACAGCTATCCCGGAGAGCTCTTCCATGCCCGGGTCACGAGCCTCAGCCCCGGCACGGGAGCGGCCTTTTCGATGCTGCCTCCGGAGAATGCGACGGGCAACTGGGTGAAGGTCGTGCAGCGACTGCCCGTGCGGCTCGCCGTGATCGACGCGCCGCACACACTCGCGCTGCGCGCGGGTCTCAGCGCCGACGTGAGCGTGGACACGCGCCGTGCGCGCGGCGGGCTCTTTGCATCTCGGGACCGCGCCGCTGGAGCGGATCGTACGCCTTAACTGCAACGCGCTCGCTCATGACACCGGCAATGCGACAGCACGGCGGGCTGATCACGATTTCAGTCATGGTCGCCTCGATCATGCAGGCGCTCGATACGACCATCGCCAACGTCGCCCTGCCGCGGATCCAAGGCAGCCTCTCCGCCACCCAGGACCAGATCACCTGGGTGTTGACCTCTTACATCATTGCCACGGCGATCATGATGCCCCTGAGCGGCTGGCTCGCCGGGCAGTTCGGCCGCAAGCGAATATTCCTCATTTCGATCGCGGTCTTCACCTTCGCCTCCGTGCTGTGTGGGCTCGCGCAGACATTGCCGCAGATGGTGGCATTTCGCGGCCTGCAGGGCCTGGGGGGTGCGGCGCTGGTGCCGATGTCGCAGGCGGTGCTGCTCGACATCAATCCGCCCGAGCGACACGGGCGCGCCATGGCGGTTTGGGGGATGGGAGTCATCTTGGGCCCGATCATCGGCCCCGCGCTCGGCGGATGGCTGACCGATGACTACAACTGGCGCTGGGTCTTTTACATCAACGTGCCGTTCGGCATCGTATCCTTCCTCGGCGTGCTCACGTTTCTCGCCGAGAGCCCGCGCAAGCGCACGCGTTTCGACTTCTTCGGCTTCATCACATTGAGCTTCGCGCTCGGCGCATTGCAGATGATGCTCGACCGCGGTCCGTTGAAGGACTGGTTCGGGGCGACCGAAGTTTGGATTGAGGCCACGATCGCGGCCGTCGCCTTCTATTTGTTTGCCGTGCACACGGCGACCGCGCGCGACCCTCCATTCGTGAGCCCGAGCCTGTTCCGCGACCGCAATTTTTTGACCGGCAACATGTTCGTGTTTGTCGTTGGCGTGGTGCTGTTCGCAACTCTTGCGCTGCTGCCGCCGCTCTTGCAGGAGCACATGGGCTATCCGGTGTTCCTGACAGGGTTGATTACGGCGCCGCGCGGCATCGGCACCCTGATCTCGATGGTGCTCGTCGGACGCCTGATTGGGCGCATTGCGACCCGCTACCTCATTCTCTTCGGGCTCCTGGCGACGGCTTTCTCGCTGTGGCAGATGAGCGGCTTCTCGCTCTTGATGGACGGCGCCCCGGTCATCTGGTCGGGATTCATTCAAGGATTCGGCACCGGCTTCGTGTACGTGCCGCTCGCGGCGGTTGCCTTTGCGACCTTGAACCCGCAGCTGCGAAATGAGGCCACCGCGGTGTTCAATCTGACGCGCAACATCGGCTCGAGCATCGGCATCTCGGTCGTCGAGGCTCTGCTGGTGCGCAACACTCAGGTGATGCATGTGGCGCTCGCATCGCACCTGACGCGTTATGCGGGCGCGCAAGGGGTGAGCGCGGGCACGGGTCTCGCGCTCCTCAATGCGCGGGTCACGGAGCAGGCGGCGATGATTGCCTACAACGACGACTTCAAGCTGATGATGATTCTGACGATTTGTGTCATTCCCTTTGTCTTCCTGCTGCGCGACGTGCAGCGCCAAAAGACCGTCGCGATGGTCCTCGAATGAAAAACTGCCTTGCTGTGTGCTGGGTGCTCCTGTGCGGCTGTGCCTCCGGGCCCAACTTCGTGCCACCCGCCGCGCCGCGCTCGCAGGGATACACAGACTCTGCACCGGCTGCGGCAACCGGCGCCCCGGATGGCGCCCAACGCATCATGTTCGGTGCCGACGTTGCGCCTGATTGGTGGAGTTTGTTTCGTTCCGACGCCTTGGATGACCTCCTTCGCCAGGCGATCGCCGGCAGCCCGACAATCGCTGCGGCGCAGAACACGCTGGCGCGGGCGCAGGAGCTCACCGCGGCCGCCGCCGGCGCGCGCTATCCGCGTATCGACGTGACGGGCGGCGCCGGACGGCAGAAATACGGCAAGGAGTTCTTAGGCCCTCTCACCGCGCCGCCGCCCTTCACCTACTTTGCAGGCGGCGCAGTGGTCAACTACACGTTCGACACCGCCGGAGGCATCGCGCGCTCGATCGAGGAGCGCCGCGCGCTCTTTGAGTACGAGCGCCAAGAACTGCGGGCCGCGCATTTGGCGCTCTCCGGCAATGTCGTCTCGCAGGCGATTGCGATCGCGTCAGCCTCCGAGCGCATACGCGCGATCAACGAGCTTCTCGAGGAGGACAGGCGCAACCGGCGCTTGGTGCAGACCTCCTTCGACGCCGGCAATACCACGCGCGTCGACGTGCTTCTTGCTGACAGCCAGCTGGCCAATGACGAGACGCTGCTGCCGCCCGCGGCGCAAGATCTTGCCATTGCGCGCCATGCGCTCGCCGTCCTAGTCGGCCGCGCGCCCGCGGAATGGGCGCCGCCGGAATTGGATTTTGGCAAGCTTAAGCTGCCGGGAACCCTACCGGTAAGTCTGCCGTCGGAGCTCGTCCGTCAGCGGCCCGATATCCTCGCCGCCGAAGCTGAGCTGCATGCGGCGACCGCACAGGTGGGCGTGGCCACCGCCAATCTCTATCCGCATATCACGCTCACCGGCTCGGTTGGCCAGCAGGCTTTGACGCTCGGCACGCTGTTCACGAGTGGCAACGCCGTGTGGACACTGACCTCCGGGCTCACCGCGCCGATCTTCGACGGCGGCACCCTGCGCGCCGAACGCCGCGCCGATATCGATGCCATGCAGGCGAGCGCCGCGAATTACCAGGAAGCTGTGCTGCAGGGCCTGCGGCAAGTGGCCGATGTGCTGACAGGGATCGATCAGGATGCCGAGTTGCTCGCCGCCGAAACCCACGCAGTGGACGCCGCGCAGGCAAGCTTGAATCTCGCGCGCGAGAGCTACCGCGCGGGCAACGTCGGCGTGCTGCAGGTGCTCGATGCTGAGCGCGCCTACTCGCGAGCGCGCCTCGATGCCGTGCGCGTGCAGGCCCAGCGCTACGCCGACACGGCGCAGCTGTTTCTCGCCCTGGGCGGCACCGCTCCTTAGTCCTCCCAGCCGACCCTGCCGCGCAGCCGCTTGGTTTTCTGGCCGTGCGCTTTGCCGGCCAAGCGGCGCTCGCGCGCAGCGCGCGTAGGCTTCGTCGCCTTGCGGCGTTTGGGCTCAACCAGCGCGGCCGCGAGCAAAATCTCGAGCCTTTCATGCGCCGCGCGGCGGTTCTGCTCCTGGGTGCGGTGATTTCTGGCGAAGATCAGCAAGGCGCCGTCCTGCGTTACCCGGCGTCCGGCGAGCCGCCGCAGACGCAGCTTCGCCGCTGCATCGAGCACGGTGGTGCCTTGCAGATCGAAGCGCAGTTGCACGGCGGTCGCGACCTTGTTGACGTTCTGGCCGCCCGGGCCCGAGGAGCGCATGAATGACAGCGATATATCGCTGTCCGGGATTACGAGCGCTGCAGTCATGCCGCGACGGCGCTGGCTGCCGCGTCAGCTCGGCGGATCGCGGCGAGTATCCTCGCCGGGGCGCGGCAGCAGCGGCGAAGAGGCACGATCGAGCATGCGGATCTCGCGCTGCGCGACCGGAATTTTGATGCCTTTCTCTTTGAAGACCCGCCAGATCGCCCGATTGATGTCCGAGCGCACGTTGTTGACACCGTTCATCGGGTCTGCGATCCAGAAGCGCACTTCCAGGCGCATGCCGTGATCCTCAAAGCTCATAAGCCGCGTTACCGGATGCGGCTCCTTCAGAATGCGCGGATGATGCTCGGTTGCTTCAAGGAGCGCCTGCAAGGCCACCTCCGGATCGTCCTCATAGCTGATCGTGACCGGCAGTCGTATCCGCACGCGCTGGTCCGTGTAGCTCCAGTTGATGACGGAGTTCGTAATCAGATTCTGATTCGGCACCAGCGTGTCGACGCCATCGCGGTCGCGCACGACGACAAAGCGACCGCGCAGCTCCTGTACCCAGCCGAAGTTTTCCGTGCTGGTGCCGGTATGGCCGGTAAAGCTGATGACGTCGCCGGGTTTGATCGACTTATCCATGAGCAGCACGAAGCCGCTCACGAAATTGCTCGCGATCGCCTGCAAACCGAACCCAAGGCCGAGGCCGATCGCCCCCGTCAGCACCCCGAGCGCGGTCAAGTCGATGCCGACCGTGTTGATGCCGATCAGAATGCCGATGCTCACCAGGAGGAAATAGGCGAACTTCGATATGCCGATGCGAGTGGAAAGGGCGAGCCCGTGCAGGCGCATGACGCGCCGCTCCACGGTGCGCGCGACCAAGCTGCTCACAATCACGAACCCGACGACCGCCACCAGGCCTTTCAAGAGTTCCCAGAGCGTGAAGGTCTTCTTGCCCGGCAGCAGGTTGATGCTGTCGAGCAGATGCTGTGTCGGCGTGAACCAGCCTATGAGCTCAAAGCCGATGGCGACTGCGAGCCCCCAGGTGATCCGGTTTTCCCAACGGCGGAACCAGGACTGCGGCCCCACCAGGACGCCCAGGAGATACACCGCAATGCGCACGAGCACCAAGGCTGTGGCGAGCTGCACCACGGTGTCGATGGCGCGCGTGCGCATGCTGAGCATGCTGAAGGCCCCGCGTCCGAGGAGCAGCAGGATGACGACAAGGATCATGGGCGCGGCGGCCAGCGCCCCGTCGAGCGCGTGGACCTGCCAATCCTCCGCATCGGGCAGCGGTTTGCGGCCCTGCTGCCAACGACGCGCGGCGTGCGCCACCACGAACCCGGTCACCGCCGCGACCACGATGACGATGACCTCCGCCAGGATCTCGGGCGATGTCAGCTGCAAAAAAACGCTTTTTGTGGCGCTGCCGGCGCTGTCCATGAACTGTCGCGGAGTCCGATTAGGCGTTCAGGTCCGGGATCAACAAGCTCTCGACGCGCGCGATCTGGTCCTTCAAAAGAAGTTTGCGCTTCTTCAGGCGCTTCATCTGGATCTCATCCACGTGTATGTCGAGGGCCATGCGTGAAATGATCTCATCCAGATCGCGGTGCTCGATGCGCAGCTGCCGCAGCTTCTCGAAGTTGCGAAACAGCTCGCGGTCGACGTTGTCCTCGATCTCCGCCATGGATTGATTGCGGTCGCGATCTTGCACGAGAGACGGCCGCCGGTAACGGCCTTGGCCGTGACTAGCTTAGCGAACCGGCCGTGCGGATGCCACGGCGTCATTCGACATATGATAACCCCATGAAAACGAGCGCCGCGTATGCCCCCGACTGGCAGCACATCGACACGGTGCTGTTCGATCTCGACGGCACGCTCCTTGATCTCTCTTTTGACAACCACCTGTGGCGCGAGATTGTGCCCGCCGCGTACGCGGCGGCGCGCTCCGTGACGACGGCAGAGGCGCGCACCGCTCTGCAGGCGCGCCTGCGCGCCTGCGCCGGCACGCTCGACTGGTACTGTATGGACTACTGGAGCCGCGAGCTTGATTTGGATGTGACGGCGCTGCATCGCACGCACGCCCGCCGCATCGTCTGGTTGCCCGGCGCTCGCGAAACGTTGCTCGGCCTGAAGGCGCGCGGCAAGCGCCTGGTCCTCATCACCAACTCGCACCCGCGCCTCTTGCAGGTCAAGGATGAGATCGTGGGAGTGAGGCGCTACTTTGACGCCGTATTCAGCTCACACGAGTTCGGCGCCGCCAAGGAAGATGCGCGCTTCTGGGCGAACGTGCGCAAAGTGGAGCCTTTCGATCCCGGGCGCACGCTCTTTGTAGATGACAATGCCGCGGTGCTGCAGGCCGCGCGCGCGGCCGGCATCCGCTTCATCTGTGCGATGTGCCACCCGGACAGCTCACGGCCGCCCCGGGAGCATCCGGATTTTCCCGGCGTGCATTCGGTCGCGGAGCTTCTCTAGCAGGCTGCTGAAAAAGGCTTTTAAATGGCTCTAAAATGTGAAATGGCAGATGTGACCTCATGAGATTTCAATCACTTGCGAAATCGCGCATCCCGACATCGGCCTCGATAAAGCCTTTT
>Ga0182024_10007472_pt1 | contig 23533 bp, 15 predicted proteins | sample P32metaG_FD_120480 | JGI IMG/M metagenome (GOLD analysis project Ga0182024, IMG submission 120480) | Permafrost microbial communities from Stordalen Mire, Sweden - P3-2 metaG (Illumina Assembly) | ecosystem: Environmental > Terrestrial > Soil > Wetlands > Permafrost | place: Sweden: Stordalen... | reverse complement strand
GGCCACTGCGGGGATCGTGAACAGCGCGGCGCCGAGCAGCGAGAGCAGCGTGGAGGGAACGTAGCCGCCGAGCGCCACCGACCAGACGATCTTCTTCGGGCTCGCGCTCGGGGGCAGGTACCGCGAGAAGTCGTTGGCATTCATGGTCCAGCCGTAACCGCCGGCGGAGAGGATGACCGCGAGGGCGGCGAACATCTCCTGCCAGCTGCCGTTGTGACCGGCGCCGAGGTGCACCTTTCCGACCGACAGGATCGTCAGCACGACGAACAGCACGATGAACGGGAGCACCATCATCCGCAGCGTCCGCAGCATGGCCCGGTGGCCGAACAGGGGCAGGAGGAGCTGGATCGCGGCGGCCACGACGATGAGCACGATCTTCAGACCGGTGGAGGCGCCGACGCCGGCCTTGCCGAACAGGGCGAGTCCGGCGAGCACCACGAGGGCCAGTCCCTCGACCTCGTAGCCGACCTGGGTCATCCAGTTGAACACCGCGATCACCTTGGCCCCGTTGGGTCCGAACGGCGCGCGGTTGATCGTGAACGCCGCCGTGCCCGCCCGGGGCCCCTGCAGCGAGCCCAGCCCGGCCACCAGATAGGAGAGGTTTCCGACGATGATGACCACCGCGGCCTGCCAGAACCGCAGCCCGAACGACATGATGAGCGCCCCGTAGACGACGTACTCGACGTTGAACAGCGCTCCGGCCCACATCCACGCCAGATCGGTCGGCTTGCCGCGTCGCTCCGCGAGCGGGATGTAGTCGATGCCGCGGGCCTCGAATACCGGCTCGTCGGCAACCGATCCGCCGGGGGCGGGCCGTCCGCTAATGCCCAGGTCGACTGTGGCGCTCACGCGTACCTCCAGGTGGTCGGGGCCATCGCGTCGGAAGTCTGTAACGAGCCAAACGGTCGTTCCATGTCCATTGGGCCAAAATTGGTCGCTTCGCTCACGACACCACGACGGGCACGTAGGCGAACTCGTCGACGTCGACGAGGCCACCATCGGTCAGCCGCAGCTCGGGGATGACCGAGAGCGCGATGAACGACAGCTGCATGAACGGCTCCTCCACGGAGACCCCCAGCTTTTCGGCGACCGCGGCTCCGAGGGCTTTGATCTGCCCGGCGACTTCATTCGCGGTGCGGTCGCTCATCAGGCCGGCCAGCGGCAGCGCCACCTCTTCGATGACGTCTCCGTCGAGTACCGCCACCTGTCCACCCCCGATCTCGGCCAGCCGAGCCACCGCGGCGGACATGTCCTGCCCGGAGGCGCCGACCACGACCACGTTGTGCGCGTCGTGGGCGACCGTCGAGGCCATCGCGCCGCGTTTGATGCCGAAGCCGGTCGCGAAGCCCAGGCCGATGCGCCCGGTGGCGTGATGGCGCTCCACGACCGCCGCGTGGGCGACGTCGGCGCCGGAACCGACCTCGACCTCCAGGCGGTGCGTGGTCAGGCTGTGGCTCTCCACGCCGACGGCGCGCACCCGCGTGCCCGGCGCGACCTCCAGCACCAGCGCTTGGGGCTCGGGGAGTGCCCCTATGTTGACGGTGTCGCGCAGCAGTTCGGGGGGCGGCGAGGGCGGCACCGCGCCGGAGACGATCCGCCCCTCACGGGCCACCAGGCGGCCGGCCTGCCAGACGCGGGCCGGAACCCAGCTTCCGAGCTCCGCGAAGGCCAGGATGTCCGCCTGATGACCGGGTCCGAGGCTGCCGAGGTGATGAAAGCCGTGGTAGCTCGCCGGGTTGGTGCTCGCCAGCAGGATGGCCTCGATCTCCGAGATCCCATTGGCCACCGCCAGCCGGGCACACTCGTTGACGTGTCCGAGCTCCAGCAGCGTGTCGGGCTCGCGATCGTCGGTGCACAACGCCGCCTTGTCGGTGCCGTGGGCCACGATGGAGGGGGCCAGCGCCACCAGGTTCTGGCTCGCCGACCCCTGGCGTATGAACACCCACATCCCCTTGCGCCGCTTCTCCTCGGCCTCCTGTAGGCGGGTGCTCTCGTGGTCTGACTCGACGCCGGCGGCTATGTACGCGTCCAGCTGCCGGCCCGACACGCCCGGACTGTGGCCGTCGACGCGGCTTACGCCCGCCGCCCGGATCCGAGCCAGCATCTCGTCTTCGCCGGCGATCACTCCGGGGAAGTTCATGACCTCCGCCACCCCGCGAGCCCCGTGGTCCTCGATCAGCTCGCGGATGTCCCGCGCGTCGAGGCTGGCTCCCGAGCATTCGAAGTTCGAGGCGGGCACGCAGCTCGAGGCATAGACCGCGAACGTGAAGGGAAGCGGGGCGGTGGCGCGCATCAGGGCCAGGACGCCCGGGACCCCCAGGACGTTGGCCAGCTCGTGGGGATCGGCGGCGACCGCGGTGGTGCCAAGGGGCAGCACGGTGGCCACGAACTCGTCGATCCACAGCTTGGTGGACTCCAGGTGCATGTGGGCGTCGACGAATCCCGGCGTCAGGGCCGCGCCGTCCACATCGACCACTTCGAGGGCCTCGCGCTCCCCCCAGCCGGCGATCCTCCCGTCGGCGAGCGCGAGCGAGGTGTCGATCCACTCGCGCGTGGCATCGCTGAACACCCGGCCGCCGGTGATCAAGGTGTCCGCGGGCTCGTCGCCGCGCGCCACGGCAAGCGCGCGTTCGGTGACTGGGGGTCTTGCCATCGCAGAACTCTTCCACAAAACAACCTTCCGCGAACAGGAGACGCCGTATCCTTGTCCGCCTCGTATGCCCGCTGCCAACGTCGCCACGAGCCCCGATTCGGACGCGGCGCGGGGAGGCCTGGTGGTGCTCAACTCGCTTGACACGGCGCGGGCCCGGCAGGCGTTCGCCGGGTGCTGCGCGTCCGATCGGTGGGCCACCGAGATGGAGCGCGGCCGGCCCTATCCGTCGGCTGAGGCGGTGATCGAGCGGGCCGACAGGATCTTTGACGGTCTGCGTCCCGACGACTGGCTCCAGGCCTTCGGCGCCCACGCGCGCATCGGGGCGCCCGCCCCCGGTGACGAGCGCGGTGGCTCCGAGCAGGCCGGTGCCACCTCGGCCAGCCAGCAACAGCGTGAGGCGCTACGGGAGGGCAACGAGCGCTACGAGGCGAAATTCGGACACGTGTTCCTGATCCGGGCCAAGGGCCTCGACGCGACCCGGATGCTCTCGGCGTTGCGGGAACGCCTCGACAACTCGCCGGAGCGCGAGCTCTCCATCGCCGCCTCCCAGCAGCGCGAGATCGCCCACCTCCGGCTCGAGGACCTTCTCGGCTCGTGACCGAGATCTCCAGCCACGTCCTGGATACCGCTGCCGGGCACCCGGCCGCCGGGGTTCCGGTCTCCCTGCACGCCCGCCGGCCTGACGACAGCTGGTCGCAGCTGGGATCGGCGGTCACCAACCAGGACGGGCGGGCGGTGGGTCTCGCCGGCGCCGCCGGGGCAAGCCCGGGAGTCCATCGCCTCGTCTTCGACACCGCCGTCTACCTCGGCCCCGGCGCCTTCTTCGGCGAGGTGACGGTCGCCTTTCGGGTCGATGACGACGAGCGCCTGCACATCCCGCTGCTCCTGAGCCCCTACGGCTACTCCGTCTACAAGGGGTCATAGCAGTGCCCCCTCCGGCAGTCAGGGCAGACCGGTAGTGGCGCCCGCCGACCTGCACGATCAGATCGCCGAGCTCGCCGAGATCGACTCCGCGCACGAGGGCGGCGGCCTCACCCGGGAGGTGTACACCGCCGACTACGACCGGGCCGTCGACTACGTCTCGGAGCTGATGCGAGACGCCGGGCTCGAGGTGCGCCTGGATTCCGCTGGCAACCTGTTCGGCGCCTGGAAGGGGGCGGAGCCCGACCAGCCCCGCGTGCTGACCGGATCGCACTTCGACACCACGCTCAACGCGGGACGCTTCGACGGGGTGGTCGGAGTGCTGGGCGGGATCGAGGCGATTCGTGAGCTCAAGCGCCGTGGCTATGAGGCCCGGCGGACGATCGAGGTCCTCGGCTTCGCCGGCGAGGAGCCCCGCTTCGGCGCGGGCTGCATCGGCAGCCGGGCGATGATGGGGACGATCACCCGCGCCGACCTCGACGAGATGCGCGACCGCGCCGGAGTGAGCGTCGCCGAGGCGATGCGCGAACGCGGTCTCGATCCCGACCGTCTGGATGCGGCGCTGCTGGATCCCGACACCGCGCACGCGTTCGTCGAGCTCCACATCGAGCAGGGCGCCGTGCTCGAGTCCACGGGCAACGAGATCGGCGTGGTGGAGCAGATCGCGGCCCCGCATGACCTACGCGTGACCTTGCGGGGCGCGGCGATGCACGCCGGGGCCACCCCGATGCGGCTGCGCCGCGACGCGCTGGTCGGCGCCGCCGAGATCGTCACCGAGCTCGAGCGCCTTGCCCTGGCGTCGTCCAGCGGCACCGCCGTGGGCACCGTGGGCGTCTTGCGAGTCAGTCCCTCGGCGGTCAACGTGATCCCCGGCGAGGTACAGATGGACATCGATGTCCGCGACTCGGATCTCGACTCTCGTAACCACGTGATCGACGCGCTGCAGGCCAAGCTTCGGGAGACCGCGGACCGACGGGGGCTGGAGCTCGGCGTCTCTACGATCACCCGGGACGAGCCGGCGGACTGCAGCCCGCTGGTCGTGGAGGCAGTCCGCGCCGCCTGCACGGAGCTCGAAGTCAGGGCGCTGGACATGATCAGCGGCGCCTACCACGACGCCATGGTGCTCGGTTCTAAGATCCCGATCGGGATGATCTTCGTGCCCAGCGTCAATGGCCTCAGCCACCATCCCGACGAATACACCGCGCCGCCCGACATCGACCGCGGGGTCCAGGTGCTCGCCGGGACGCTGGCGCGATTGGCCGCGTGACGGCGACCGAGTACGACCTGCTGGTGCGCGGCGCGCTGTCGCCCGGTGGCGAGCTGGTCGACATTGCGATCGCCGGTGGACGCCTGGCGCAAATCGGCGCCGCGCTTGACCCGGCCACCGCTCGCGAGTGCATCGACGCGCTCGGCCTGCACCTGCTCCCCGGCGGCATCGACCCTCACGTGCACTTCAACGAGCCGGGGCCTCGCACCTCCTGGGAGGGCTGGGCCACCGGTTCGCAGGCGCTGGCCGCCGGGGGCGTGACCACCACGCTGGAGATGCCGCTCAATGCCACCCCGCCCACCACCGACGTGGACGCCTTCGACGCCAAGCTCGCGGCGGCCCGAGCGCAGAGCCGGGTCGACTTCGGCCTGTGGGGAGGGATCGTCCCGGGCAACCTCGATCAGATCGAGCCGCTGGCCGACCGGGGCGTGATCGGCTTCAAGGCGTTCATGTCGGACACCGGCGTCGAGGACTTCACTGCCGTCGACGATCTCACCCTGTATGAGGCGATGGTGGCAGTCGCGGGGCTGGCGGCGCCGCTACCCGTAGCCGTGCACGCCGAGAGCAACACGATCACTCGGCGGCTGGCGCGGCGCGCCCTCGCCGCCGGCCAGACGGCCACGCGCGACTATCTGAACTCTCGCCCCGCCCTCGCGGAGACCGAGGCGATCAAGCTGGCCATCGAGCTTGCCACGGAGACCGGTTGTCCCCTGCACATCGTGCACGTCTCGACCGGTCGCGGCGCCGCCCTGGTGGCCGAGGCGCGAGCCCGCCAGGTCGATGTCACCTGCGAGGTAACCGCACACCATCTGGTGCTCACCGAGGAGGACGCCGAGCGCCTCGGCGCTTTGGCCAAGTGCGCTCCCCCGCTGCGCTCGCGCGGCGAGACGGACGTGCTCTGGAGGGCCCTGGCCGATGCGGAGATCGCCTTCGTCGTCTCTGACCACTCGCCCTCGCCGCCGGAGCTGCGCGCCGGGGACGCGTTCTCCGCCTGGGGCGGGATCGCCGGCTGCCAGTCGACGCTGGAGCTTCTGCTCACCGAGGGCTACGGCCGCTCCCGTCTCTCCCTGGAGCAGATCGCGCACTGCTTCGCTTACGCGGCCGGACGCCGCTATCGCCTGGAGGGCAAGGGCTTGCTCCAGGTCGGCGCCGACGCCGACCTGGCGCTGGTCAGACTCGGTGAGTCACGCGATCTCGATGCCGGCGAGCTTCGCTACCGCCACCCCCTGAGTCCCTACGTGGGCCGCTCCCTCGACGCGCGCGTCGTGACCACGATCCTGCGCGGTCAGCCGATCTACGCCGACCGTCAGATCGTGGGGGAGCCGGGCGGACGGCTGGTCACTCCCACTCCGCTCCCAGCTCAGAACCCGTCGCGATAGACATCCTTGTAGAGCAGGTACTCGGCTCCTGCCTCCCCGGCGGCAAAGCCCTGCGGGCAGTAGGGGGCCATGTAGATGAAATCGCCGGCCCGCACCTCGTGGTCGTCGCGCTCCAGCGTATAGACGCCGCCCCCCGAGGTCATGTACAGGCCGTGCTCCTCATCGTGGACCTCGATCTGAGGCAGCCCGACCCCGGGCTCAAAGGACATCAGGCTCATGTTGAAGTCAAATCGGGGATCGGTCGGCTCCAGCAGCTCTCGCCGGCGCAGGCCGGGCGTCGCGGTCTCCTGGGCGGTGACGTCCTGAGCCCGGCCGGAGCACCCCGGCGGCGACTCCACCCCCGCCCACGGCTCATAGCGGCGCTTGATCCACAGCAGGCGGGCTCCCGGCTGCGCCGCCAACACGAGCGTCGTCTGCGCCGGAACGTAGGCATAGGCGCGGGCACCAAGAGTGGACCGGCCGTCCTGGGAGCGAACCTCCGCGCTTCCCTCCAGCCCGAAGAAGAAGTTCTCAAAGCCGGGCCCGACCTCGGCGTCCACCTCCCGGTCGCCGATCGCCAGCAGATACTGGGCCAGTCGGGCCGGGGCAAGACGTGGCGTGACCAGCTTGAAGACCGATGCTCCGGGCAGGTTGGGCAGGCGGCTGGCGTAGTGATTGTCGGGCGTCAGCAGCGTGTAGGCCCGCCCCCGATGGCCGCGCGTCCGGATCATCGGCTCACGCTGTAGGCGTCGATCCCGGCCTGGCGGGCAAGGCCGAGGTAGACGCGGTCACGGGTCAGGGGGAGGCTCGTGAAGCGGACCGCGGTGGCATCGCGTACCGCGTTAGCCAGGGCCGGCGCGACCGGATTGAACGGGCTCTCGCTCATCGGCTTGGCGCCCAGCGGGCCGGTCACCCGGTCGCGCGTGCGCGCGAAGTGAACCTGGGTCCTGGGAACGTCTGACATCACGGGCACGTGATACTCGCGCAGCACGCGCGTGACCACCTTCCCGCTCGCGTCTATGTCGACGTGCTCGTACATGGCTGCCCCCAGCGCCTGGACGACCCCGCCCTCGATCTGCGAGCGGCATTGCATGGGATTGATGACCGTGCCGGCGTCGGCCGCATGCACGCTGAGCAGGATCCGGATCTCCCCGGTGTCAGACGAGACGGCCACGCGGAATCCGTGCACGTTGAAGGCGACCGAGCGCTTGCTCCCGTCGCAGTACCCGTCGGCCACCAGCAGCTCCGCCTCCGGGCTTGCGCCGCCTCCACCCCCGTCCTCGCGTTGGCGTTGGAGCTCGGCCAGGCGCTCGCCTGCCTGGAGCACCGCCGCGCCCGCCACCACGGTCCCGGTCGAGCCATAGGCGCCGGTGTCGTGGCGCACGGCATCGGTGTCCGATCCGACGATCTCGATCCGATCGGCGGTCACCCCGAGCGCGTTGGCCGCCAGCTGCAGGTGCACCGTCGTGGTGCCGTTGCCGAACTCGGGCGTACCCGAGTAGAGCAGATAGCCGCCGTCGCGGCGCTCGGCGATCCGGGCGTGGGCGAAGTGGCCACCCGGCGGAGTGGTGTCGAGCATCGTGATCGCGGCCCCCACGCCGACCTGCCACTCCCCCTCGGCGGCGGGGAGCGTGCTCGCGTCGCTCAGCGCGGCCCGCACCGTCTTCAGGCACTGGTCCAGGCCGTAGCTGCCGATTTCCACGTCGCCGGGCCCGTGCTCGATCGAGATCAGCTCGTCGCCGGGCCCGACCACATTGCGCTCCCGGAACTCCAGCGGATCTAGACCCAGACGGCGTGCCAGCTCGTCCATCGCGCAGTCAACGGCGAAGAACAGCTGGCTGAGCCCGTAGCCACGCAGCGCGCCCGCGGGCACCGTGTTGGTGTAGACCGCGTAGGCATCGACACGCTTGTTGTCGCAGCGATACAGGGCGAGCGACTCGCCGCAGGCGTGAAACAGCACCCCGGGGCCGTGGTTGCCATAGGCGCCGGTGTCCGAGACGATCCGTAGCGCGATCGCGCCCAGGCTACCCTCGCGGTCGGCACCCAATCGCACCGAGACCTTCATCGGATGGCGGGTGGTGGCGGCGGTGAACTCCTCCTCGCGGGTCAGCTCGAGCGATACGTGGCGGCGGAGGCGCAACGCTGCCAGCGCCACCACGTCCTCGGTCAGCATCTCCTGCTTGGCGCCGAACCCACCCCCGACCCGGGGGGTGAGCACCCGGACCTGATCACGGGGGAGCTCGAACAGACGGCACAGCGCGTCGCGAGTCAGGAACGGGACCTGGCTGCTGGTGCGGACGATCAGGCGTCCGTCGTCCTGAACCCAGGCGATCGAGGCATGCGTCTCCAGATGGACGTGCTGGACGCGGTGAATCGAGAACGTCTCCTCGTAGGTGACCGCGGCCCGAGTCAGCGCCGCCTCCACGTCGCCGATCTCGCTGTGGATCTCGGCAGCCAGGTTGCGCACCGGGTCGGCAACGCGTGACTCGCTGCCTTTGTCCGCGTGCAACCGGGGAGCACCGGGGACCATCGCCGCCTCGGCGTCGTGGACCGCCGGGAGGACCTCGTAGTCCACTCTCACCAGCGGCACGGCACGCTCCGCCGCGCCGACGGTCTCGGCGACCACGGCGGCGACCCGCTGGCCCGCGAAGCGCACCACGCGGTCGAGCAGCCGGGTGTCGTCGGGATCGTCGGCGTAGTGCTCGTGGCGGGCGCTCGAGTAGTGACCTTGGGGCGCGTCCTCGTAGGTGAGAACGGCTCGGACCCCCGGGAGGGCCAGGGCGGCTCCGGCATCGATCGACCGGATGTATGCGTGGGGATGCGGGGAGCGCACGAGCTTCATGTGCAGCAGGCCCTCCGGGGCCGTGTCCAGGGTGAACGGCTCGGTACCGGTGACCACGCGCGCGGCGGGAGCCGGCAGCGCGCGCCCCACCTGGGGCTCGTGCGCCTCAGGTCGCTCGACGTGGCGCACGCCGGCGAAGGCGTCGGCGATGGACCGGTAGCCGGTGCAGCGGCAGATGTTGCCCTTCAGCGAACGAGGGAGATCTGCCCGTTGCTCCTCGTCGAGGGCTGCACCGGTCATGATCATCCCCGCCGTGCAGAAACCGCACTGAAACCCCTGAGCCTCGATGAAGCTGCGCTGCAGGGGGTGCAGACCGTCGGGGTGGCCGGCGCCGAGCCCCTCGATGGTGGTGATCTCGCGCCCCAGGGCGCGCAGCGCCGGATAGATGCAGCTGTGCACCGGCACGCCGTCGACGTGGACGGTGCAGGCGCCGCAGTCGCCCGCGTCGCAGCCCTTCTTGACCCCGAAGCTGCCCTGTTCTCGCAAAAAGGTGCGCAGGCACTGGCCGGGGCGCGGGCGCCGCTCCACCGCCTCGCCGTTGACGCGCATCATCCGTCCTCCTGCAATTGAGCGCGGACCTCCTCGGCGAACATGCGGGTCACGTGCTCACGCCAGGCCGGGTCGCCATGGACGTCGTCGTGGTAGCCAAGCTGCGCCGCGTCGAGTGCCTCGCCCAGCTCCTCGGGGCTCGGACCCACCGGGAAGCGAAGCTGGACGGGCCGGGGAACCGACGCCGTGAGCGTGATGACCAGCTCGCTCTCTGATGGCGACCGGCGGCCGATGACCACCGCCGCCGAACGGCCCAGCGGGCTCAGGGAGAGCTGGCGAAAGGCGGTCACGGCGCGCAGCGCCGGCGCTGGGAGGAGCACCGAGCGCAGCAGCTCGCCAGGTCCAAGCGCCGTCCTTGACGGGCCAAGCACGAAGTCCAGGGCGCGGACGACCCGGCTCTCCCCACCGGGCGCCCACAGCGTCAGCCGGCCGTCCAGCGCCACGGCCAGCGAGGTCATCGGACCGGCCGGGAGCGCCAGGCACAGGTTGCCTCCTACGGTGGCCGCGTTCCAGACCTTGAACGAGCCCAGAAGCGCGCGGCAGCAGTCGCCGATCAGGCCGGCCGCCGGCCAGTCCTCGCGCCCCGGCCAGCGCGCGAGCTGGGCCAGCGTGCAGGTGGCGGCGACCTCGAGGCCGTCGTCGTGGACGGTGAGAGCCGGCCAGTCAAACGCGGTCAGGTCGACCAGGCGCCGAAGCTGTGGCTGGGGCTCTGAGAACAGCCAGGTGCCGCCGGCCAGCCACGCATCCCCGTCGCGCCAGCCGTCAAGCGCGGCCCGCTCCGCCGGCACGACCTCCTCGACGGTCACGAGGTCCATCAGGTCACCGGCGCCTGGAGCGCGGCCGAGGCTCTTGCCGCTTCGCGGGCCAGCTCGTCGGCGTCGGCGCTCAACAGCTGCCCGTCGAGGACCAGGGGACGTCCGGCCACGAACAGCCGCTCCAGGGTCGGAGCTCCGAGCACCAGCGTGCACACCGGATCTTCGATCCCGGCTCCGGCCAGGCCGGAGACGTTCCACAGCGCGATGTCGGCGAGCTTGCCCTCCTCCAGCGATCCCAGCTCCGCCTCGCGGCCCAGGCAGCGCGCGCCCCCGGTCGTGGCCATGTTGAGGGCGTCGCGGACCGAGAGGGCCAGCGGACCGTCCCTCCTGCGCGCGCCCAGGAGGGATTCGCGCAGCTCGTCGACCATCCGTCCCCCCTCGTTGGAGGCGGCGCCGTCCACCCCCAGCCCGATGGTCACCCCGGAGCGCCGCATTGCCGCCACCGGCGCGGCCCCGGCGCCCAGCCGGCCGTTGGAGGTCGGGCAATGGGCGACGCCGGTACCCGACAGGGCAAAGCGCTCGATCGCGGGCTCGTCCAGGTGCACGCAGTGCGCCATCCAGACATCGTCGCCCAGCCAGCCCAGGTCCTCGGCGTACTGCGCCGGCGAGCATCCGAAGCGCTCCTGGCAGAACTGCTCCTCCTCGCGCGTCTCGGCGAGGTGGGTGTGCAGGCGAACCCGCTTGCGACGGGCCAGTTCAGCGGCCTCGCGCATGAGCTCCCCGGTGACCGAGAACGGAGAGCAGGGCGCGACCGAGATCCGCAGCATGGAGCCGGGCGAGGGATCGTGCCAACGGTCGATCGCCGCTTCGGTCGCGGCCAGGATCTGGTCGCGGTCCTCGACCACCGAGTCGGGCGGCAGCCCGCCGTCGGATTCGCCCAGATCCATCGACCCGCGAGCCGGGTGAAAGCGCAGACCGATGTGTCGTGCGGCGTCGATCTCGGCCTCCAGAAGGTCGCCGCCATCCACCGGGAAAACGTAATGGTGGTCGCTGCTGGTCGTACATCCCGAGAGAGCCATCCACGCCAGGTTGGCGCCTGCCGCCGCGCGGGTCATGGCCTCGTCCAGGCGGGCCCACATCGGATACAGCGTGGTCAGCCAGGTGAACAGGGTCGCGTCCTGGGCGATCCCTCGCGAGATCCATTGGTAGAGGTGATGGTGGGTGTTGATCAGGCCCGGGGTCACCAGGCAGCCACGACCATCGATCACGTCGGCGTCCAGCCGCAGCGCCGCGCCCGGGCCCACGGCGACGATCCAGCCGCCCTCGAAGACGACGTGGCCATCGGCGTATTCGTTGGCGCTCTCGTCGCAGGTGGCGACGTGGCAACCCTCGATGACGACCCGGGAGCTCACCGGCTCAGGGTAGACATCGGCGACCGCGAGGACATGGCCATGTGGACAAGCTCCAAGCTCGGAGAGGAGGTCGACCGCGCTGGTAGCTTGTCGCCCGTGAGCGTGATCGTGGGCGCCAATCAATACGGCAAGTCCGAGGTCCGGATGGTCGCGGTCGATCGGACCTCCGATGAGCACACCTTCTGTGATCTGAACGTGGGGATTTCCCTGTCAGGCGACCTCCAGGACGTGCACACGACGGGTGACAACGCCAACGTCGTGACCACCGACACGCAGAAGAACACCGTGTTCGCGTTCGCCAAGCAGGCCCCGGTGGGGGAGATCGAGGACTTCGCGCTGCGCCTGGGGCGCCACTTCGTCTCCGAGTTCGAGCCGATCCACCGAGCCCGGGTCCAGATCGAGGCCACGGGCTGGGAACGGATCCCGGTGGGAGGGAGACCCCATGCTCACTCCTTCACGCGAGCCGGCGGCGAGCTGCGCACCGCGACCGCCGTCTGCGACGGCCAGGGCGAGTGGGTGCTCTCGGGGATCGAGGATCTGCTCGTCCTCAAGACGTCGGGATCGGAGTTCCATGGGTACATCAAGGACCCCTACACCACGCTTGCCGAGACTCGGGAGCGGATCCTCTGCACGGCGGTGGCCGCCCGCTGGCGCCACGCCCACCTGGATGTCGACTGGGGGCAGTCGTTCGCCGCCGCCCGCCGGCTCCTGCTCGAGCGCTTCGCCGACCTGCACAGCCTCTCGCTGCAGCAGTCTCTCTATGAGATGGCCAAGGCCGTGATCGAGGGAGAGTCCGAGATCGTCGAGGTTCGGATGTCGATGCCCAACCGCCACCACTTCCTCGTCGATCTGTCGCCGTTCGGGCTCGAGAACGACAACGAGATCTTCCGCGTCGAGGACCGTCCCTATGGGCTCATCGAGGCCTCGATCCTGCGCGCGGACGCCCCGCCGGCCGGCCCGGCGTGGGATCCCTACCCGTTGCTCTAGACCACACTCGTTCCGGCAAGACCCATTAGATTCTCGCCCTTGCCCTCGATCGCTCGAGCAACGCGACGATCTCTGGCGTTGCTCGGCGTGGTCACGCTGGTCGCGCTGGCTTGGGCCGGCCTGGCCACGTCGGCCCAGGCCTACGTGTTCAGGGTGTCGGTGACCCGGGCAGGGACCGGGCGCCCGACCGCCTCTGACTTCCTGGGGCTGGCGCTCGAGTATCGGGCGATACCCGAGCTGACCGGCTCCAGCCCGGCCACGGTCAATCCGGTGCTCGTCCAGCTGATCCGCAATCTCGTGCCCCAGGGCCGACCGATGCTGCGGATCGGCGGCCTGAGCACGGACCGGACGTGGTGGCCCGTGGCGGGTCTCAAGCAGCCGCTCGGGATCACCTACGACCTCACCCCCAGCTGGATGGGATCCGCGCAGGAGCTCGCCCGGTCGATGAACGCCCGCCTGATCCTCGGCCTCGGCCTCCAGGCCAACCAGCCCCGGATCGACGCCGTGGAGGCCGACCAGCTGCTCAACGGAATCGGACGCCGGTACATAGCCGCTCTGGAGATCGGCAACGAGCCAGAGCTCTACACCTCGATCCCCTGGTATCGCAAGCTCAACGGCAAGCCCATCCCGTGGTATGAGAAGAACGGGACCCCGATCTTCGCCCGGCCCCCCGGTTACGGGCCCGCGGCCTTCATCGGAGACTTCAAGCGGGCGCTCGACGCGGTTCCCCAGGCACCCATAGCGGGGCCGGCGACCGGCTTGGGGCCGTGGCTCAGCGACTTCCGCCAGCTTCTGTCACGGCGATCACGAGTCCGGATGGTGACCTGGCACGCCTACGGCCTGAACCAGTGCGTGACGAGCCCCAGTTCGCCCCAGTATCCAAGCGTTCCGAACCTGCTGAGCGCGACGGCCTCACGCGCCTTCGTCGCCGGCCTCGAGCCTTTCGTGTCCTTCGCCCACCGGGTCGGGGCCAGCTTCCGGGTCGACGAGATGAACTCCGTCAGCTGCAACGGCAGGCTCGGCGTCAGCAACACGCTGGCCTCGGCGTTGTGGATCCTGGACTCGCTGTTCACGCTCGACGCCGACGGGGTCGATGGCGTCAATATCCACACCTACACCGATGCCGCCAACGGGCTCTTTGACTTCAGCCGTTCCCACGGCCAGTGGGCGGGCGAGGTGCATCCGTTGTACTACGGCATGCTGATGTTCGCCGAGGCCGCCCCACCGGGGTCTCGCCTGCTGCGCATCCAGTCGGACCACCAGGGCCGGCTCCGTGCCTGGGCCACGCTCGCGCCCGACCATCGGACCCGAGTCCTGCTGATCAACGACAGCCTGACCAGCACGGCGGTTGCCAAGGTGCGCGCGTCGGGCGCCCGCGGCGCGGCGAGCCTCGAGAGCCTGCGCGCGTCCAGCGCCTACGCGACGAGCGGCGTCTTCCTGGGCGGCCAGACCTTCGGGCCGCAGACTCCCACCGGCGTGCTCGCCCCGCCGCGCGACCAGACCGTCGCACCGCGCTCCGGCGTCTACAACGTGGTGTTGCCCGCCGGAAGCGCCACCCTGGTGACCTTCGCGCCCAGCTGACCGCTTCTGCGCCAATCTCGCTGAACCGGAGCGCTCGCTGCGAGATCGGGAGCGCTCGCGGGTTGCGGCCCGCGATAGCGTGGGACCGTGCCCTCCGAATTGCCGGCTCTGTCCTACGGCGCTTGGAGCGCGACCTGCGACACCCTGCACGCACATACTCAGGTGCTCGGCAAGCTCGCGGTCGCCCTGGCCCCGCCTGAGCCCGAGCTCCAGCACGCGGCGCTCCGACTGACGGCCCGAGGATGGGAGACCGCCCCCCTCCCGGCGCCCGACGGCTCGGGCGCCCTCGTCGCCACCCTTGATCTCTCTAACCACGAGGCGGTCATCGAGCACAGCGGCGGCCAGGTGCAGCGCATCGCGCTGGCTCCCGACCGGGCGGTGGGCAGCGTGACGCGGGAAGTGGTCGACGCCGCTCGGCGCTTGGGCGGACCGTTTGAGATCAGCATGACCCCGCAGGAGGTCACCTGGAGTACTCCGCTCGACGAGGACACCGAGCACGCGACCTACGACCCCGCTCAGGTCGCCGTCTACTTCGTCGCGGCCACCCAGGCGGCGCTTGTGCTCGCCGCCTTCCGGGCGCCCTACCGCGGGCGCTCGACCCCGGTCAACGCGTGGTGGGGCTCCTTCGACCTCGCGGTCAACCTGTTTTCCGGCCGTCCGGCCGACCCGCCGGCCGACGACTTCATCATGCGCAACGCGATGGACGCTCAGGAGGTGGCGATCGGATGGTGGCCCGGCGACGCCCGATATGACTCGGCGGCCTTCTACGCCTACGCCCATCCCGCGCCCGACGGATTCGACTCCGCCACCCTGTCACCGTCGGCGGCGCGCTGGGAGCCGGCGCTGGGTGAGTACATCCTGGACTGGGAGGACGTTCGCCGGAGTCCCGACCCCCGTGCCGAGGCACTCGAGTTCGCCCATTCGGCGTTCCACCATGCCTGCGCCGTGTGCGAATGGGACCCGGTGCTCGCGGCCACCGCCGAGGGAACCCCACCTCCAGTCCGCTGAGTGTCGCCTCTACGACGAGCTTGGGCTGCTTCCCCCGGCGAGCGTGGATCCCAGTTCGGGCTATCGCCTCTACGAGGCCGCGCAGCTTCGGCGGGCCCGTCTCGTGGCCGCGCTGCGCCGACCGAGGGCAGCGCACCCGACTGCGACTTCGCGGTCCCGCTCGCAGATATGGCCTCTTAGCTGTCGCTAGGCTTGGGCGAGGTCCCCGCACGTGAGGAGGTGCGCCACGCGGGCGAGAAGTGCGACGAGGTCTAAGGGGATCGCGTGAGCGACCATTCCGAAGGTGGGCTCGAGGTCACGTGGTGGGCGCGGCTGCGTTACCGGGCGAACCTCTTGTGGGACAGGGGCAGCTGGCCCGTGCTGGTCGCGGTCGGCTGGCTGACGTTGCTGGTCGTGCTGGCCAGCACGGCAATCCTCGTAGTGACCAACAGCACGTTCACGACCGAGCATTCGCGCGCGCTCGCCGAGCGTTTCTGGCAGAGCCTGCTGCGGGTCATCGACCCGGGAACGGTGGCCAGCGACGTCGGCTGGGGACCGAGATTGCTGTCCCTGATGGTCACCTTTTCGGGAATCCTCCTGTTCGGGACGCTGATCGGGACGATCTCGGCGACGATGCAGACCAGGCTGGCCACGCTGCGACGGGGACGCGCCATCGTGCTGGAGTCCGATCACCTCGTGATCCTCGGCTGGTCGCCCTGGATAGATGTGCTCATACAGGACCTGGCGCTCGCCGGCGACCAGCGTCGGCCGAGCTCGATCGTGGTGCTCGCCGATGAGGACAAGGCGATGATGGACGACGCCCTGCACGCCGTGACCGGGGGGCGGCGCGGCCCGCGGCTGATCTGCCGGCACGGCGATCCGACGCTCGCATCCGAGCTCGCCCGAGTCAACATCCGCGAAGCCAGGATCGTGGTCGCGGTCGGCTCCGAGACTCCCACCTCGGACGCCACGGTCGCGTCGACGATCCTGGCCGTCGGAGTCGCGTGTGGCGGCTTCAGTACCCGGACCATCGTCGCCGAAGTCGACGATCCCGCCGCCGCCGAGACGCTCACCCGAGCCTGCGACGGAGAGGTCCAGGTCCTGGGCGACGATGTGATTGCCGATGCCCTCGCGGCATGGATGGTCAAGCCGGATACCGCGGGGTTGTTGCAGGAGCTGCTGTCCTTCGAACACGTCAAGCTGGCGCTCTGCGAGCTCCCCGAGGCCCGCGGCCGGCCCTTCGTGAGCGTCGTGGGCGCGGTCGAGCACGCGTGCCCGATCGGGATCCGCCGCGCTGATGGGAGCTTCGCGTTCGTGCCGCCGCCCGAGACCGTTGTCGGGTCGGGGGATCGCCTCGTCTGCCTGACCGACGGCTCCCGCCCTCGATGGACCGGCGCATCCGATCCCGCGGGGACGCCGGACCCGCCTCCGCTCCCGTCGCCGGCCACGCCTCAACGGCTCATGTTGATCGGCTGGAGCCGGCTCGCGCCCGGCGTGCTTCGCGAGCTCGACCTGTTCGTCTGCGCCGGTTCGGAGGTCTGCGTGCTCTGTGATTCCGATCTCGTCACCGAGGGGGAGATCGCCATACCGGTGCTCCAGCGCCTGGCGGTGACCGTCCTGCGGGTCCCCGAGCCCGAGCGCGAAGTCGTGTCGGTCCTCACCGACCGGCCATGCTCGGCGATCGCGGTGCTGGCCCACCAGGGCCTCGCGCCCACCGACGCCGACGCGGTGACGCTTGCCACCCTGATGGCGGTCCGGCAGGCCACGGCGATGAACGCAGTCGACGGTCCGCACGTCGTCGCCGAGCTCACCGACAACAAGCACTCCGAACTGGCCGTGGTCGCCGGTGCCCACCAGACGGTCGCCAGATCCGGGCTTCTCAACGACGCGATCGCCTTCGCCGCGGTCTCCCCGGAGACCAGGCCGATCCTCATGGCCCTCCAAAGGCCGGGAGGGCCGATCGTCAGGCTGGTCCCGGCGGGAGAGCTCGGACTCGCCGGTGAGCATTCCTTTGCGACCGTGGCCGCGCAGACCTACCAGCATGGACTGCTGGCCATCGGCACCCGTTCGCATAGGGACTCGAACTTCACGGTGCGCCTTCCTGCGCAGCGCACGGAGATGCTCCGGCTGGAGCCAGACGACGACGTGGCCGCGCTTGCCTGAACCGCGCACCTCAGCTATCCACCAGCCCCGGGTTCCGGTCCGAGAACGCCGCGCGGCCGGACGCAGCGCCAGAGGCCGGCTCAAGCGAAGTCGCCTGGGCCATTGGCAACGCACCGACGGGGGCGACCCGCTGGCGATGCTCTCGGCCCAGGGCGCGATTCGCCTCGGAGAGCTGCTGCCCCTGCGCTATAGCCGGATGGCGACCTCCCCCTGGGACTTCTACCGCGGGGCAGCGGCTGTGATGGCGGCCGATCTGGCCTCGCGACCGGACACCGGCCTGACTGTGCAGCTGTGCGGCGATGCTCACATCCTCAATTTCGGCCTCTGGGCCACGCCCGAGCGCCAGCTGGCATTCGACCTTCGCGACTTCGACGAAACCCTGCCGGGACCGTTTGAGTGGGACGTGCTCCGCCTGGCGGCCAGCATCGTCGTCCTGGCTCGAGACAACGGACTCGAGACGGGCGTTGGCGAGCGAGCGGTGGACCTCTGCTTGCGCTCCTACCGCGAGCAAATGCGCCGCTACACGACAACCGGCCAGCTGGACATCTGGTACGACCTGATCACAGCAGACCAGCTGACCGCGCTCTTCAAGCCCGCCGAGCGAGAGCTGGCCACCTCGCACATCAGCCGGAAGGCTCGCAAGCGCACGAGTGCCGGAGCCGCCCGCAAGCTGACCGAGAAGCTCGACGGGCAGGTGCGCATCACCGAGGAGCCACCCCTGCGGGTTCGCCTCGGCGACGCCGAGCCGGGGCTCGCGGACGAGGTCTTCGAGGCGTACCGGGCCTCGCTTCCCGAGTACCGGCGCCATCTCCTGGACCGCTTCACGTTCGTCGACGCTGCACGTCAAGTGGTCGGAGTCGGCAGCGTCGGGATGCGGGTCTTCCTGGTGCTGCTCGAGGGGCGCGACAGCGGCGACCCCTTCTTCCTACAGATCAAGCAGGCCGGACCATCGGTATATGAGCCCTACTGCGGTGAGAGCCGGCACTCCAATCACGGCGAGCGGGTGGTCGTCGGCAAGCGCCTGATCCAGAGCGCCACCGACATCTTCGCGGGCTGGACGACCGTCGCCGGCAATGACTTCTACGTCCGGCAGTTCCGCGACATGAAGGTGATTCCCAGCGGCGCCCTGATCGCTCCCCGCCTGGCGGAGTTCGCCACCGCCTGCGGCCGGGCCCTGGCCCGCGCCCATGCCCGCACCGGTGACCCCATAGCGATCGCCGCCTACATCGGCAAGGGCGGCGGCTTCGACGACGCCGTCGGCGAGTTCGCCGTCGGCTACGCCGACCAGACCGCTCGTGACCACCGCACGCTGGTCGATGCCGTCGCCGGCGGCTGGTCGTCCTAGACCCCCGACCAGGGACGGCCGCACCCACGTTGCCGACAGCTTGGAGGACGAGTAGTGTCGCCGCGTCTGATCGCTGTGCGGCTAGCCAAGGAGAGGGTTATGTCCAGACCGAGCATCGGTACCGTGCCACACAAGTTGCTGCTCTCGGTGCTGGCGGCCCTCTTGCTGGCCGGGGCGGCGATGGCGGCAGCCGCGATGGCCAGCTCCCAGGCCACCGGAGAGGCGCCGGGAGGCCCGGGGGCCACGTCCTACCTCGATGTGGCTCGCAAGGATTGCTTTGGCACAGCTCGCGATACGACCTCCAAGGTGTGGTTCACGGTGGCAGACGGCGTGCTCTCGGATGTCTTCAGCCCGACGATCGAGAACACGAACGTCAACACCGTCCAGTACATCGTCACCGACGGAAGGACCTTCGCGGACCTCCAGCAGCGCGATATGACCTATTCGGTCAGCTCGCCCGACCGAAGCGGCATGGTGTGCCGGGTGATGAGCACCGACGCCAAGCATGGGTTCCGGCTCGTCAGCGACTACATAGCCGACCCGGCGCGGGCCAGCGTGGTGGTGCACACCACGCTCGAGCCGCTCGCCGGCGGCGCCCGGTCGGTCAGCGACCTGAAGGTGTACGTCCGCTATGACGCCACGATCGACAACACCGGCGGCGGGGGAACGGCCAACGGCGGGCCCAACGACGCGACCGTCGATCCGGCCACGACTGCTCTGGTCGCCTCTGACACCAATTCGCCGACCGGGCCCTTCGCGGCCCAGGTGGTGGGGGCGCTGGTCGCCAGCCGGCCGTTCCTGGCGGAGTCGAGCGGGTTCGTCGGCACACCCAGCGACGGCCTCAACCAGCTCGACACCTACCATCGGCTCGCCGACGCCTACCGCTCGGCCGACGACGGCAACGTCGTGCAGACCGCGCTCATCAACGCGGCGCCGGGTCAGCCGTTCACGCTCGCGCTGGGGTTCGCTCCCGGGGCGCAGGGCGCGATCGACACCGCCGTCCAAACCGCCACCCAGCCGTTTGCCAGGACGCTCGCGCAGTACGTGAGGGGATGGCGCGCCTACGACGGGGCGCTTGACCCCCCGCCGCGGCATCTGCCGGGGTTCACCGCGGCCGACGCCGCAGCCATGCGCCGGACCTACTGGCTCTCTGTCAACGTGCTCAAGGCAGCCGAAGACAAGACGAATCTCGGAGCCTTCGTCGCGTCGCCCACCGATCCCTGGGGTCAGTCGGTTCCGGCGTCCACGACGCATGCCGGCTGGACCTACCGGGAGGTCTTTGCCCGAGACAGTTACGAGACCTTCACCGGGCTCCTGGCCGACGGGGACAGAGCCAGCGCCCGGGACATGGTCCAATTCCTCTTCGACCACGTTCAGCAGCCCGACGGAAGCTTCCCGCGCGACTCCGAGCTGGACGGCTCCGCGGCCCCCGACACGTTCGGGCTTTTCGAGATCGACGAGGACGCCTACCCGCTGCTGATGGCATGGGAAGCCGGGCTGGCCGGAAACGTCGCCTTCTACCGCGATCACATCCGCCCGGCCGCGGACTTCATCGTCGACCACGGACCCAGCTACGGGGTCGAACGGTGGGAGGAGCACCCCGGCTACTCACCCTCCACGCTGGCCGCCGAGATCGCCGGCCTGGTGGCGGCCGGCCACCTCGCGAACGCCGCCGGCGACCCCCCGCGCGCGCACGTGTACCTCGCGACCGCCGACTACTACCAGCGCAACGTCAAGAACTGGACAGTGACGAGCACCGGGCCATACGCCGGGCACCGGTACTTCATACGCCTGTCTCCGACCGGGGATCCCAATGCCGACGAGACCTACAACCTCGGCAACGGCAGCCTGACCAACGTCGACCAGCGCTCGGTCATCGACGCGGGCTTCCTGGAGCTGACGCGCCTGGGCGAGCTCTCCGCCAACGATCCCGACGTCCAAGCGTCGCTTCGAGTCGTCGACTCGGTCCTGGAGAGCGATACGTCGGCCGGGCCGGGATGGCATCGCTACGGGGTCCAGGCGACCGGCAGCACCGATGGCTACGGCGACTGCTACGTACCCGATCCGACCACCTGCTCGCCCACCGGCGAGCCCTGGTTCACAAATGCCGTCGGCTCCGGCCACCTGTGGCCGCTGCTCAACGGCGAGCGGGCCGAGCAGGACCTCCAGGCCGGCGACCCCGCGACCGCATCCAGCCTGGCCGTGGCCCTGCAGCGCATGACCTGGGGGCTCGGGTATGTACCCGAGCAGGTGTGGGAGGACCCCGACTACCCCGCGTCGCCGTACGGCGCCGACCCGACGACCGCGTCGATCGGCTTCACCAATGGTCAGGCCGCGGGGTCGGCCGCGCCGCTGATCTGGGGTCAGGCTCAGTACGTCAGGCTGGTGCGCGACCTCCAGACCGGGACCCTGCTGGACCAGCCGAGCATCACCCGGACGCGATATCTCGAGCACCGCGCCCCGAGTGTGGTGCCGCTGACCATCACCACACCCGCGTCGGGCGCCACCACCCCGACGGCCACCACGACGGTCACCGGGAAGACGACCCCCGGGGCCCGGGTCGACATCGCGGCCGGCCAGCCCGGCTCGGCCACCAACACCGCGACCGTGGTCTCCGCCGTCGCGGGCTCCGGCGGCACGTTCCAGGCGACGATTCCGACGCCCCCCGGCGAGACCGTGATCACCGTGACGGCCATCGTCAAAGGCCATGCCACCGGCTGGTCTCAGGAGACGGTGACCGCCGCCTGACCTGATCGGCAGCAACTTGAACTATTGGGTAGGTTTGAGACATTCCGCACATGGGTACGGAGCGGTGCGGATAACCCACCGGAGGAGGGGAAGTCATGGCAGATCGGGTAGCTCGGGCCGTCGGTGACGCGCCCAAGCGGCGCATCGGATTTGGGACGGGCCTGGCGCTGTTGGTCGTGGCCGCGGTGGTGCTCGCGAGCGGCGTCTTCACGTCCGCGCCGGCGGCGCGAACCGTCCATCACCGGACGGTGCGCAGGGTCAGCGCACTCGACCAGCAGTCGATCAACGCGAAGGTCAGTGGGCTGCTGAGGCGCATGACGGTGGCCGAGAAGTTCGGGCAGCTGGAGATGGCCGGACCCCAGACCTCGACCACGCCCGGGACGACACTGCTCAACGAGGCGCGCGCGGGCCAGGTCGGCTCGGTGCTCGACCTGGTCGGCGTCAACGGCATCAACCAGCTGCAGCAGGCCGCGCTCCAGTCGCGCCTGCACATCCCGATCATCGCCGCACTCGACGTGATCCATGGCTATAAGACGATGTTCCCGGTGCCCCTGGCCGAAGCCAGCACCTGGGATCCCGCGCTGGTCGAGAACGACGAATCCGTCTCGGCTGCGGAGGCCACGGCGGATGGATTGAAGTGGACGTTCAACCCGATGGTCGACATCAGCCGCGATCCGCGCTGGGGTCGGGTGGTCGAGGGGGCGGGCGAGGATCCCTACCTCGGCTCCGCGATCGCCGCGGCCAAGGTCCGCGGTTACCAGGGAAGCAACTTCAGCGCCCCGGACAAGATGGCCGCGACGGTCAAGCACTTCGCTGCCTACGGCGCTCCGGTCGCGGGTCGCGAATACAACACCGTCGACATGTCCACCCAGCAGCTGTTCAACGATTATCTGCCTCCATACAAGGCGGCGATCGACGCGGGGGCGGCCACCGTGATGAGCTCGTTCAATTCGCTCGACGGCGTGCCGAACACCGCGAACCCCTACACGCTGCAGACGATCCTGCGCCAGGAGTGGGGCTTCGGTGGCACGGTGGTGAGCGATTACCAGGCCGTACAGGAGCTGGAGGCCTTCGGCTATGCGGCCAACCAGGAGCAGGCCGCGCGACTGGCGCTGACGGCCGGGGTCGACATCGAGATGGCAGTCACGATTCCGAGCGAGTACTCCACGTACGCCAACTCCGGACCACAGCTCCTGGCCTCGGGCCAGATCACCATGGCCCAGCTCAACACCTCGGTCCGGCACGTGCTGACGCTGAAGTACCTGGCGGGCATGTTCGCCCACCCCTACACCGATCCGACTCGGGTACAGCACTCCGAGCTGACCCCGGCGAACCTGGCCGCGGCGCGCACCTCGGCGGACGAGTCGATGGTCCTGCTCAATAACGACAAGCACGCGCTGCCACTGAGCACAAGCACCCCGTCAATCGCCGTGGTCGGTCCGCTCGCCGACGATCCGCTTGACCAGCTCGGGCCCGATGTGCCGATCGGCTACGACACCACTCCGGCCGACTTCAGCTCGGTCGACAAGATCGTCCCCGTCCTGGACGGGATCAAGGCCGCGGTGCCCAGCGCCAACGTGACCTACGCCCAGGGCTGCGACATCAGCACCGGGTGCACGTCGACCTCCGGCTTCGGCGCCGCGGTCAGCGCCGCGAAGTCCGCCGCGGTCACGGTGGTGGTCGTCGGTGAGCCGTCCTCGGATACCGGCGAGGCCTCCTCCCGCAGCGATATCGGCCTGCCTGGTGACCAGCTGGCACTCGTGCAGGCGATCGCTGCCACCGGGAAGCCGTACGTCGTCGTGCTGATGAACGGACGGCCGCTGACGATCCCGTGGCTCGCCGCTAACGCCCCCGCCCTGCTCGAGTCGTGGTTCCCGGGCACCGAGGGCGGCAACGCCGTCGCCGATGTGCTGTTCGGCAAGGTCGACCCCGGCGGCAAGCTCCCGATGTCGTTCCCGCGGAATG
>Ga0182024_10007471_pt1 | contig 23536 bp, 19 predicted proteins | sample P32metaG_FD_120480 | JGI IMG/M metagenome (GOLD analysis project Ga0182024, IMG submission 120480) | Permafrost microbial communities from Stordalen Mire, Sweden - P3-2 metaG (Illumina Assembly) | ecosystem: Environmental > Terrestrial > Soil > Wetlands > Permafrost | place: Sweden: Stordalen... | reverse complement strand
TTGGCGGGTGGATCGAAATTCACCGGAATCACAGCCGCCTTGCCGACCATGACAATCTTACCGCGCACCCGATCCTTGCTCGCCGTCAGCCATTGTTCCAGCTCATCCTTCATAGGCCCGAGCCTCGCCGGTGCGCCACCTCGTCCTCCACGACCGCCTCGCCCCCCGTCGTCGCCTTCTGCCGCCGGAGGTAGAGGACCCTGCGGAGGAACAATCTCGATTGCCGACGCACTGACCGCCCCCTTGGTCGATGGCGTCCACGCCAGCACTTCGAACTTCACGTTCTCCCGCACCGGCGCGATAATCGCCCCCGTCGCGCTCTCATTCAGCCATCCCGCGCGCGCGAAATCCCACGGCTCGAGATTGCCGTTCTTCATCCCCCACGAAGTCATCTCCGCGACCGCCCACTTCGCCGCGGCCTCGTGATTCGGCGTCCCCGTCACGCGCGGACCGTAGCGATCCGTCAACATGTGGAGCGTGTGCATGATCCGCGAATGCTCCAATTCCTCACTGCGCATTCTCGCGGACGTCGCCTCATCCACTTTTTCCTGGGCCAGCAGGACAAAGGCGGCGCTCAGCACGAATAACAACCTTTTCATAATCGATCAGGATAGCTTAAAAGCGCTGGCGATATCGAAGCGAACTGTTCATGCTGCCGTAACGCCATCGTCATTTGCAGTCGCTACCCTGAAGTTCATTTTCCACTGCGAGAGGGATTTCAGGAATGCAACTCACGTTAAATCGAAGTGTACTCGCCATCGCCTTGTTGGCGCTTCTCCCGGCCATCTCGCTCGAAGCGCAACAGAGCGGAACGATTACCGGCACGGTAACGGATCAGGTTGGAAAAGCCCTGCCAAATGCCGCCGTGGAAGTCAGGAACGAATTGACGGCAGCCTCTCGCGCTACCGTAACAGACAATGACGGAAAGTTCGGAGTTCAGGATCTCCCGGTCGGGACTTACACCATCGTGGTTTCGGCGCCGGGCTTCGCCGTGACCACTCGCTCCGGCGGAAAGGTCAGCGCCGGTGCGACTCTGGACATCCCGATCCCCATGTCGGTGGAGACGATGTCAACCTCCATTACCGTAAACGAAACTATATCGATGGCGGCGGCGACAGCCCCCTCCGGCAACACGCTCGAGGCTGTATCCGCCAAAACTGAAGTTAGCGGCGAATTCATCAGGAATTTCATGTCGCCTTTGGCGGATTACGCCGAATACGTGAACCTCGCACCGGGCACCTTCAGCCTCAATCCGAATGGAATCGGACTAGGTCAGGGCAAAACGTTTTTCCGTGGTTTCCAGGACGGACAATACACCATGACGTTCGATGGGATTCCGTTCGAAGATACTAACTCGCCGACCCACCATTCGTGGGCGAACTTTCCCAGCGGCTGGACCGACGCCGTCGATTTCGACCGCAGCCCCGGCCTGTCCTCAAGCTTCGGCCCTACCAACTTCGGAGGATCGATTAATTTGCAGTCGCCGCAATTGTTTCCGGACCCGATTATTCGCGCGTCGGTCGTCTACGGCTCCTGGAATACCCGTGTGCTCCAACTGGACGCCGACAGCGGTTTTTTCGGCCCCGGCAGCAAGAACAGCTTCCTGATGAATATTCAGCAACTGCTGTCCGACGGCTATCAAACCTATAATCGTCAGAAGCGAGTGGCGGGTTACGGCAAGTATCAGTATCGTCTTAACAGCCACAGTTCGCTCACCCTATACGGTGGCCTGGTCGACATTTGGACGAACACTCCGAACACCACCAACCCCACGCGCGCCCAAGTCGCGCAGTACGGAGACAATTTCCTGCTGGACGGCACTCCACTGCTCGCGAACGGAACTCCGGATCCCTATTATTACGGGTACAACTTCTACCACGTGCAAACGGATTTTGAATACGCCAACTTTCACACCGATCTAAGCGACGGGTGGAAGCTCGATACGAAAGCCTACACCACGCGCTATTGGAACAAACAGTTCTATCAGAATGGAACGACAGTCAACCTCAGTGCTGCCACGCCAAGCGGCGTGGACAAGCTCAACGGGTATCGCCACGCGGGCGACACGCTGATCCTGAGCAAGGAATCCAAGTGGGGCACCTTCCGCACCGGCATGTGGTACGACTGGGCCTATACGGACCGTTATCAGATCCCGTCCAATATCATCACGCAGCAGGATACGCCGTTTGGGAACTTTCACGAACAGTTCATCACGCAGTCCTTTCAGCCGTTTGCCGAATTCGAATGGCATCCGAGACCGAAACTGGTGATCGTCGCGGGAGTCAAGGACGCCAACTACGATATGGCGCTCAACCAATACCAGGACGCGAAGATAGTCGGTTGCCTGGGTGGAACGGCTGTTAAAGCCAACCCCACCACCAACACCCCGGCCCTGTGCATCGGCGGCCCGGCGTTTGTCAACCACCAGATCGACTACAACAACTGGTTGCCCAACATTGCCGCCCGCTACTACGTCAAGAGCAGTTGGTCCGCTTACGCCCAGTTTGCCGAGGGCAGTATTATTCCGCCCAGCGCCGTCTTCGACGTTACCGGGGGCACCGTCCTGACGCCCCCGAAACCCACACTGGCCAAGACCTATCAGATCGGCAATGTGCTGAAGTTCAGCCGCTGGACTCTGGATGCCGACGCTTACTACGTCCACTTCCAGAACGGCTACGACCAATATACCGACCCGACAACGAACGAACCCGTCTTTGTCTCCACCGGGCCCAGCAATACGAAGGGTATCGAAGCGGAGAGCAACATCATCCTCGGATGGGGATTATCTCTATACCTCAACGGCACACTGGGCTCAGCGAAATACGCCGAGGGCCCTGGCTTCCCCAACGGCGGCCTCTGGGTGGCCAACACTCCCAAGAACGTCGAGTCTCTCGCCTTTTTGTGGCGTCACAAAAACTGGGATGTCGGCCTGATCGACAAGCGCGTCGGCACGCTGTATAACGACAACGGCTCTCTAACCTACCTGATCGGCGGAATAAAGATTCCCTATCCAGTGGACCAGGCTATCACCATCAACCCGTTCAACCTCGTAAACGTATTCGTGAATTACGAGACCAAGAATCAGTCCTGGCTGCGCGGGAGTAAGATCGGCTTGGCGGTCAACAATCTTGCCGACAGCCATAACGTCGTTGGAATCACCCCTTTCACCGCCGCGACGTCCACGGTCGCGTTTGCGCCCAACCCCGGCGACCAGCTAAACCTACTCCCCGGCCGCAGCGTGATGGTGACATTCACGATGGGCTACGCCCCCAAGCGATAGAACACAGTAACGTTGCACCCGAGCACCAAACGTTGGGCATCTACCCCTGACGGGGCCCATAAGCAACTGACAGCCGACAACGAGCCGTGACCACAGGGAGCGGTTTCAGGAGCTTCTTCCTCAGCATTGTCGTTACCAGCAACACATTCGCGGAATCGCCGCCCTCACGGGACGGGGTTATAACCCCTGACGTCAGTCAGGGGATTCGACCCTGACAAAGTGACAGCGAGTCCGCTTGCGCGACAGCCAAAGCGCCATCCAGCCTTAAGAAATCTTAGTAGCCTTAAACCCACCCCGAGACCGATCGTACATCCACACCGCTCCAAACACGATCAGCAGCACGGCCGGCAAAATCGCAACATCGCGGAACGAGGCCTGCGCCGCCGCCCCCAGCACCCGATCCAACTCCGCCCCCGGCTGTAGAGCCTTGAACGCCGCCTCACCTCCCCCGACCTCCAACTTCTTCGAATCGTAAATTGACCCCATCAGCGGTAGAACGAACCGGCTCGATAAGGTTCCCGCCGTCCCCATCAACCCCATCAACAGCGCTCCCCCGCGAGGAAATCTCTCCGACGCGGTAGCGAGCATCGTCGGCCACATATAGCAAACTCCAGTTCCCCACACCGTCGCCGCGAGCAATCCCGTAACCGGCGAATTCGCGAAACTCAACGCGACCAATCCCAATGAGCCCATCAAACACGATAGCCATAACAGCCCGATGGAAGACAGCCTGTGCGCCAGCGGCCCCGCGAAGTGCCTCATCAGGAACATCAGAGCGCTTACATAAACCAGCAGCAAAATTCCCGGCATATGAACCGTGCGCGTGAGCGCGAAATCCACCCATTGCCCCGGCGCGAGCTCCGTTGCCGCCGTCAGAAACATGGAGAGGAACAAAACCATAAACAAAGGATTCAACAGTTCGCGAAACATCTGCTTCATCGAAATCCCCGCCGCCATTCGTTCGGTCGGCGGAAACTTCACGCCCAGTGACAAAGCCACCACAGCGAGCGCCGGAATCACCACCAGCGCCAACTTGACCTGCCATCCCACTCCCAACTTCGACATGCCCACGCCCAGCAGCCCTCCGATCACCAGTCCACCGGGCCACCACGCATGCAGCGCATTTAAACGCGCCGTCTTGCTATCGGGATAAAGTGTCGCGATCAGAGGATTGATCACCGTTTCCACCATCCCCCATCCAATCCCCGTGATAACCGCCCCGAACCAGATCACGTCATAAACTCCGCTGCCCGTCGCGATGTTCTTTGCAAACACCATCAGCAGCATCCCGATGCTGAAACACACTCCCGACAGAGGCAGCAGCAAACTCATTCCTATGTAATCGAGCAGAGGACTCCCAATCGCAATCGTGAGAGCGAAACCCAGGAAGGGAACACCCAGAATGTTCGCGATCATCTCCCCGGAGTGCGCCCGGTCGACAGGATCGAAGAACACCCGTTGCAGGTCGACCGCGGTATTCGCGCGCAGCGACGCGCAGATCCCAGCCGTCGCAAGCGCCAGACTGCTCACCAGCAGCAGCCGTCCTTTCCGATAGTCTACGTGGCGATCGGCAACAGGTGCTGCAATGGTTGCGCTCATGTTCTCACTTCAAATCGAAAACGCAGATCTTCGCCGAACCATTGTATGTAGTTTGTGCCCCACGCGTTGTTGTAGAGGCTGAAGTGCACGCCCTTCGCGATATCCGGCTGCTCTTTGGAAAAATAAATCGGCGACTTCTCCCCCAGCGCGACCACGGGCGCGTCCAGCGTATCGATCGAAAAACTTCCCTTCGCGTCCTTATAGGAAAGCCCCCTGGACAATGCATGCATGTGCCGGTTTCCTCCGCGCACGACTGTAAGCGGCGAGACCGCGTAGTCGCTTTTTTCGAACATCCAGTTTCCCGATTCAGGCGCGTCGGGCTGAAACGTAAGCCACATCGCCTCCGGCAACCGGTTCGCAATCTTCCCGAAACAGTAGAATGCGATCTTCATCACCGGCTCGTTTTTCGGGAACAACAATTCGAGATACATCTTCTCCGGCCACGCCACCACCCCCGATTTTTCTGCCGCCGTATCATCGATCTTCATCCGTGCCAGCAATCGATGCCCATCCTCGTTCTCGCCCGCCCAGCAGTTCGCGAGCGTCGGCGTCCAAGTCCGGCTCCGAGCTCCGAAATGTTCGATATTAGGCTTCCCGAAATCCTGCGGAGCCCAATCCGCCTTGCTCGTAACGTAGCTCGCCATGAAACGCGCATAGTCTTCCGCCGATAACGTCTGATAACTGAACAGAGCCAGCGGATGTTCAGGAGCAGCCCATTCGCGACCGTCGGATTTCCCGCGCAGCTTCCGAATCGAGCCGGTCTTTTCATCCAGCCCGACGACGAAGTGCGCTGTCTCCAGGTCCTTGTTCGCGTGAAAAACATTCAAGCCATCCGTTCCCGGCACCACCGGTCTGAGCTTCGCGAGGCGACCCACCGCTTGCGCCCGCATCGGTGCCGGCAGGTTCGCGACCGCATCGTCGATATTCCGCCGCTTCTCCGCCCAGCTCGTCATCATTTTCTGGTACCCGGATTTCTCGAGCATGTATTCCAGATCCGCCGGCTTGTAGTGATCGTGATCGAGATATGTTTTCGTATCGGTGCCCCAAGTGTGTTCCGCCGCCAACGAAAATTTCCGCAGAAAACTCAGATCCGTCGCATCGCCAATCGCGAGGTGCCCATCCGCAATCCACTCGCGCCGCAGTCGCGCCAGCTCGCGATAGCGCGCCACCTTTACCGGATCGCTAGACACGCCGTGAATCCACGTATCGCCGATCTCGTCCGTCACAACCGGAAACTGTTCGCGATACGGATGAACCGCGTTGGCAATCTCGCTCATATTCGACGCAGTAATAGCAGCACCTGGAAATTGGGCTCTCAAATCCGAATAAATCTTCCGGATCTCCTCCAGAGAATGCGGCCCCGCATTGTCATCCGCCATCTCGATCGCAATCGCCAGGTCCGACCCAGGAATCCGCACCACGCCTCCGTAGCCTTTGTGCTGATACATCACAATGAGTGCGGCACCAGTCCGATCCTTCCACACAAATAATGCAGGCACATCCGGCGGCGTGCTCGCCGAGTTCACTCCGATATGCAAAAATGTGACGCCGCTCTCCGAGAGCGGCCCTACCAGCCCGATCGTATGCCCCGGAACATCGGTCATCTTTGCGCCCGTAGTTGTGCGCCCAAATCGTTGATCGAGCGATTTCGAAAATCCCAGCGCGCCCGTAATCATGGACCGGTCGATAAATTCCGTCTGCCAACTAAACGGCAGAGCGTGCCACGCAATATCGCCCGCCGAAATTCCTTCTTCCATCCGCTTCCGGGCGTCGCTCGACGCTTGTTCCAGATATTCATACAACAGCCACGATCCAGTGGTCCACGTGTATCGATCGGCGCCCGCTTCGCGCATCGCCGCGGCTCTTTTCATGGCAGCGGGGTAGTAAACTTCGAAATATTTCTTGGTGACGCCGGCCTGCGTGTCGGTGAATCCGACATCCAAGTGGCACTTGAACATCACGAGCACCCTTTTCACATCGGCGGCCTTGGAGAGCATCGCGCTGCCGGCGAAGGCGAGGGTTTTTAGTACGTCTCGACGTTTTAGCATGTCTTAATTGACCTTAAATTGCCATTCTGACAGCTTGTGGAGGCCTTAAATGACGTTAAAATGCACTCTGTGCCCGCCAACGGTAACTATCTCATTTTCCTAACGGCAGTTTCGATCGCCCTTCTACTCGTTCTCATCCTGGCCGTGAAGCTGCATGCATTCCTCGCGTTGCTGCTGACGAGCATGGTCCTCGGCCTCGCCGCGCACATGCCTCCGGAAAAGGTTCTCAAGTCGATCCAAACCGGCTTCGGCGACGCACTCGGCTTCATCGTCGTTGTTGTCGGATTAGGCGCGATGATCGGGCGATTCCTCGAACATTCCGGAGGCGCGCAGGTGCTCGCCGATTGGCTGGTCGAAAAGTTCGGCAAGGATCGAGCCGCCTGGGCTCTGCTCGTCGCGTCGTTCTTAGTCGGGCTGCCGATTTTTTTCGAAGTTGGTTTCGTCATCCTCGCCCCACTGGTCTGGAACCTGGCGCGGGAAACGAAACGGTCGCTTTTGTTTTATGGCATGCCGATGGCCGCGGCGTTGACCATCACCCATTCGCTGGTGCCTCCGCATCCCGCGCCGGCCGCTGCATCGCAATTGCTGGGAGGCGATCTGGGCACCACGATTCTCTATGGCATCGCGGTTTCAATCCCGGTCGCGATCTTCGGCGGCATGTTTTACGGGAGCTGGATCGCGAAACGTATTTACGTCGAAGTCCCCGAGATCGCCGCGACGACCAAGAGACACGATACCGAGCATGCGCCTCCGGTTGGGATTGTCATCCTTTTGTTATTGCTTCCGATCGCGCTGATTTTCGGAGCCACCGTCGCGAGCCTGCGCAATGTTCCCTTTCGCGGCGTCGCTGTTTTTCTCGGGCATCCTTTTACAGCGCTCACTATTACGGCACTCGTCGCCATTTACTTCTTCGGGATCCGTCGAGGGGTCACGAGGGATGGCGCGATGAAGCTGGCCGCGGAGTCGCTGGCTCCGATGGGTGCGCTGCTCTGCATCATGGGCGGGGGCGGCGCGTTTAAACAGATCATCGTCGATACAGGCGTCGGCGCGTATATGGGGAAGATGCTCGCGACCTCGCCAATTTCACCGTTGATCGTCGTTTTTATCGTTGCTGCCGTCATGCGACTGGCGCAGGGCTCTGCTACGGTGGCGATTATCACGGCTGCTGGAATCGTCGCGCCGATCGTGAAGGGGATTCCCGGATACCGTCCGGATCTGATCGTCCTTGCGCTGTGCTGCGGCGGCTCCGGATTTTCGCATGTCAGCGATTCCGGCTTCTGGCTGGTGAATCAATATTTCGGCATGAGCGTCGCGGACACCTTGAAATCATGGACCGCGATGAAAGTCCTGTCGTCGTTTTTGGCGCTGGCGATTGTCCTGTTGATGCAGGCGCTGTTGAAAGCGTGAAACTCCGGACTTACGTCCGGGGTTATAACCCCATGCGTGAGCGTGGGGATGGGTTTCTTGCGATAGACTATCTCGACGGAGGATTACTCATGGTTCGTCGGATTGTGATTTGCAGTGTCTTGCTGGCGGTAGGATTACGCGCGCAGGACAAAAAACCTGGGCCGAAAGTCGAGCGTTTCGATTTCCGCCCTCTCATGCAACAGATATGGGACGGCTGGGGAACGCTTGATCCGGCCAACACCGCGAAGTTCTATTCGAAGGACGCGAAAAGGACTTTTTTCGACCTCGCGCCAATGAAATACACCGGTTGGAATGAATACCAGGCGGGTGTGAAAAAGGCGTTTGCCGATTACTCCTCTGCGAAGTTCACGCTTTACGCAGGAGGACATGTTGCGCAAAGGGGAAACTTCGCCTGGGCTGAGGACACGGGACACGGTTCCCTGGTCAAAAAATCCGGAGCCAAGGACGATCTGGATTTCCGATGGACAGTTCTTTGGGAAAAAGAAGGGACCGACTGGCTGATCGTTCACGAGCATGTCTCGGTGCCGATGGGCGGGTCCGCGCCCGCCGCAAGACCCACGTCTCCATCACCGACCGCACCAAAGAAGTAATTGGTGATCTAAAGTTCCAGGCTGCCCCGATACATCATGTCCCGTAGCGTGAACTTGCACTTCACGTCGATGGGACCGAGCTTCGTTGAAAACGTCGCCTGCTTATCTTCCGTCCGCAGAGCCAGGCCGCGCGAAAAGTAGAATAGCGTCCCCGCCAGCGACAGGTCGTTCCTGGGAGCCACTTCGACGCGGCTCAACAGAATCTCATCGCCTTTATGTTCCAGCTTGGTGACCTGCTTCAGCGTCTCGAACCTGGCCGCGCGCTGGCTCGCGTCTTCGTCCGGTGTCGCGCCCACGCTCGGCACATCGCCAACCATATTAAGGATGTAAAACTTCTCGGTATCGGGCGACGCCGCGACCTTCAAAGCCTCCCGAACCGGCAGCGCCGATTGCCAACGGATGATCGCTTTCCACGCCGCCGGAGACATCGCGCTAGGCGACGTACCGCTGGATGCATTTCTCGGGCTGCGGCTGCGCTCGCCCGGCAAGGTGTTGCTGAGCGGTCCATTTTGCCCGCCATAGTAGGAAATCGTCGCGTCCTTCGCCCACGGCGATTTGTTCAGCAACAGGTTGGTCTCTTCGGCGGTCCAGTCAGAGGGCTTCTTTTCGTTCCAAAACTCCTTGCCCGGATACGCCAGTGCGAAACCACCAGCCAAGCCGAGCGTTAGTGCGGTGCGCCGAGTCATCCGGTTGTTATCGACGCCGCCCGCAAGTCCAGCGTTACATTGTTACTGCGAACCGCGTTTATATTAAGTAGAGCATGCTTCACAACTGGCAAATCCGGTTCCTGGTCGTCTACGTTGTCGCCTTCGCCGCCGCTTTCCCGGTTGACGAGGCCTGGAAAACCAAACGCGCCTCCGAATGGAGCGAGCAGGAAACCAAGGAGGTACTGGCCAACTCTCCGTGGGCGGTGATGACCACCGCTGCCGTCAAGAAGGAGGAAAAGAAGAGCCACGGCTCCGGCGGATTCGCGGTGCCGGGTATGGGGCGGCGCCGGATGAACGATCCGGCGCAAGATCCGAATAACACGTCGCCCGCGCCGGATTCCCAGTTGACGCTTCATCTTCGCTGGGAAAGCGCACTTCCCATCCGCGAGGCTGAGTTGAAGGCTCGTGAAACCAATGCGCCGGCGGTCGACGAAGATCGCTATGCCATCGCCGTCTACGGCATTCCCACCCACTTCACCAAGGATCCGCAGAACGCCGGCGATCGCCTCAAAGGCCAGGCCGCCATCAAACGCGAAGGGCAGAAGGACCTCAAGCCTTCGCATGTCGACGTCATCCAGCGCGACGACGGCCTGGTGATTATCTTCCTGTTTCCGCGCACGAAGGAAATTACCGTGAAGGATTCCCGCATCGAATTCAACGCGTTGATCGGCCCCTATCAAATCGCGCAGTCATTTCATGTCGATGAGATGATTTACCAGGGTAAGCTTGAGCTCTAAGCCGGTCTTGCGGACCTATTCTGTTCTACTGCTTTTCATCGCTCTGAAGGCGGCTGGAAATCTGTCGCTCGCGTGGGGCATGAAGCATCTCCCCGCGGCCGGCGCGAATCCGCTTTCGTACATTCGCGCGATGTTCGACCCGTTTGTGGCCGCGGGCGTTATCTCGCTGATCGTCGCTCTGCTGACAAGAATGGTGCTGCTAAGCCTCGCCGACCTGAGCTTCGTCCTGCCTGTGACCGCCGTCGGATACGTGATCGCGGCGTTTCTCGGCAAAGTGGTCCTGCATGAGGTCGTAACGAACCAGCGCTGGCTAGGGACCATCCTGATTTTCATCGGCGCCGTCCTGGTGGGATCCACAGGAGAAAAATCGAAATGAAATGGCTCCTGGTCACGCTGATGGTGGTCGCGACGGTGCTCAGCGACCTTCTGCAAAGCTACGAAATGAAGCGCGCGGGCGAGCAATCGGTGGGCGCGCGGGGGATGCTGCGATTGCTCGGTATGATCGCCCGCCGCCGCTTCCTGATCCTCGCGATCGCCTGCATGGCGGTATCGTTTTTTTCCTTCATGGCGCTGGTGCAAACCGAGCCGCTCAGCTTCGCCGTCCCTGCGTCCGCCGCGAGCTTCATTTTAGAAACGGTGCTGGCGAAGTTCGTGCTGAAGGAGCATGTCGGAGTGAAACGAGCGGCAGGCGCGCTGATCGTGCTGGCCGGAGTCGTGCTGCTGGGGGAGTGAGTTTTCAGCGTTTGCCCGCATGCTGACGCATGGCGGCTCGGTGGAGCCGCGACCGTCAGGGAGCGGATAGGCGCTCCTTAACCACGGGCACCAACTGCCCTTCGTGAATATAATAATCCGCGCCCCTCCACCGGATGCTGCTTCTCAGGAAGCTTACGAGCCATATCGAAAACGCCACCGCATCCCACACTGGGATCAGGATTATCTGTCCCCATAATCCACGCTGACGCAATCCATGGACGCCGATAATCCAGGTCATCGCCGCCCGAATCACGAAGTATGTTCCGAGATAGACCACCGCGACGTCGACAGTCGGGTGCACCGCGACCGCCGCGAGCGACCATGGTAGCCCTTGCGTCAGTAACAGACCCAGGTGACCCCACGGGCGCATGTGCCGCATCACCACGATCCAGCGCATGCGTTTCTGCAGCAAATCGCTCATCGACCCGTAATCCGACACGGTCGACACCGCGTACCGCAGCAGTTTCACTTCATAACCCTGCTCGGCGATGAGGCGTCCGACCAGCAGATCGTCGCCCGGAGAATTTTCGATCGCCGCGTATCCCCCGAACCCGGCGAGCCGCGCGCGCGTCGTCGCGAGCGACGGACCCAGCGCGAACTTGATCCCCTCCAGTTGCCACGCGACCAGGATGCCCGCGTAAAAATCCGACATCATACCGACCGTTTGCAGACGATCGGCGAACGTCTTTAAATCGGTGTGGACATAAAAACACGTCACCGCGCCCACGCCCTCTTCGCGTAGAGGAGCCGTCATCGCGCGCAGATAATCCGGCCGCACGCGCACGTCGCTATCGCTGATCACCACAATTTCGTGGCGAGCCTCCGCAGCCATGCGCGCGAGTTTCGCGACCTTGTCGTTCGACGCGATGCGGCCGGAGCCGTAGAGCACCCGAATCTCGCGGGCGGGAAAATCGCGCTGCAGTTTCTCGACCACCGGCCGCACCGTCTCGTCGTCCGGATCGACGCAGAAAATCATTTCGTAATCCGGATAATCCTGCCGGCAAAAGCTGGCGAGGTTCTCATACGCGTCCGGATCGAGGCCGCGAAACGGTTTCAGAATGCTCACGGGAGGCGCATAGGCGCGATCCGGCGCGATCTCCGCCTGGCGGAAAAATCTCCACGAGCTATAAATCGCCAGCAAATAGTAAATAAACGGGACGGCGGCAATCCCCTGCAGCAGAAGCACGGCAGTTTTCACGACCCCAGCCTACTAGACTGCACAGCCTGATTGCAGAGGATCAGCTTCCCGCCGCTCTCGGCCAGCACGTTCAGCTTGTCGACCCCCACCAGTTTTTCCAGGCGCGGGCGCGCGGTTTGGCTCAGCACGATGTAGCAGCGCTCCGGCCCCAGCCACATATTCTTCCACTGCGCATCGTCGAGGAACGCGTCCGGCGCGCCGGGCGCATAGGAGCCGTAAACGAGATTGTTAAATCGCCCGTTGAGCAGCAGCGCGTCCCGATTCGTATAGAAGAAGACCGAAGAAAACGTGTAGTAATGATGGTCGACGATCAGCTTGCCCGTCGGCGCGCGCATCAGCGCTTCGGCAAGAGGACGTGACGACATGAACGGATCGAACACCACCAGCGCCATCCGCGCGGCCTGAAAAAACAGCACCATCGTCACGGCTGCCGAGAGAAATGCCCGCTTGGCGGTCCAGAACACCGTTCCGATTGCGCCGATGAGAAACGAGATCGCCGCAGCCAGCAAAGGAGGCCGCAGGTACGCAAACGAGTTGAGATTCAAATCCTCGATATGTCCGAGCGAGAGCGTATAAGCGTCCGGATTCTGATTCAGGGCCGACGAAATATCACCCGGCGTCGCGAGACCCCGCGTCATAAAAAATAGTGTTCCTGCCGCGATCGCACAGCATGCGAGGATTACCGCCAACACGCGTGTCCCCCACTTTATCCACGCGCCTCCAACCGCCATCGCCGAGCCCAACAACAACGCCAGCGCCGGGTAGCAAGGCATCGAATAATACTCCTGCGTGGTCGAAAACGTGAAGAACACCAGCACGAATCCGGTCCAGCACAGAGCGAGTAACCGGGCTTTTCCCGCGCGATCCACAGGTCGAAACGACAGCCTCGCGACCGCCGGAAAATAAACGCTCCATGGGAAAAGCCACACCAGGTGAAACAGCCAGAACCACACGCGAGGCACCGTGTTGTAATCGCGCGGATACCGCAGATTCAGAAATCGCAGCACCTGCTCATTCATCACGAAGAACCACAGGAATCCGTGATACTCGCCCGGCGCGCTATGCAGCGTCAAATCGAAATACGGCGGATTTCGTAGCGTCGCGAGAATGTGCCAGGGCGCCGCAATCGCGACGATCACCGCGATTCCGCTCAGTGGCCGCAATCGCCTCCACAATCCGAATTGCCTCGTGACCGCGAGATAGACGACGCACGCCGCCACCGGAAATACGACGCCGATGAGACTTTTCAGCAGCAAGCTCGTCCTGAGCGTCGCCGCAAATACGAACGCCCACGTTCTTGGCCGCGCCTCGTCATCGTCGATCGCCCTCAGGAACGACCACATGGAAAGAGCCATCGCCGCGGCGACCATCACGTCGGGGATTTGGATCCTCGTGAACAGGAACAGGCCGACGCAAGTCGAGATGCACAGGCCCGCATAAAATCCGGCGAGACGTCCGAATGCCCACATCCCGAACGCCGCCGTGATCCATGCGAGGCCAATCGAAGAGAGCACCACGGGAATCCGCGCCGACCAGTCGTGGACGCCGAAAATCTTATAAGAGACCGCCATCATCCAGTAGATGAGCGGCGCTTTCTCCATGTACACGACGCCGTCGAGCCGCGCCGTGACCCAATCGCCCGACGTCAGCATGTTGCGTGCAATCTGCGCCTGCACCGCGTCCACATCGTCCATTAAGGAGGGCGGGGAAATCATGCAGCCGATATAAACGGCGGCGGCAAACAGAATGACGGCGAGGTAGTAGCGAAGGCGCGGCTCAGAATTTTGCATCGATCATCTACAGGATAGAAGATGCTGCTTTTATTCTGGCTACTGGCTACTTTCTTCAATCCCCCGACATCGACAAGGCGGCCGCCGCCTTGCGCGTGCGCTGATTCCGCGAGTTCCGCCAGTTCACCTGCGGCACAAACAATGAACGGTCGACGCGATCCTGATACTTCATCGCGATATTCATCAGCGAATCGAGCAGCGAATCGGACAGGAAATGCGGCCGCAGCCCGAGGTCGACCAGTTTCGAATGCTTCGCGTTGTAGTAATGTTCCTGCGCCTCGACGCGCGGCGACGGAATGTGCTCGATCTCGACCGGCAAGCCCATTTCGCCCGCCGCCGTCTTCACCATGTGCGCCAGGTCGAGCACCGAAAACTGCTCGGTAAACTGGTTGTAGACGCGGCACTCGCCCGGATTCGCCGGGTTATGGCAGGCGATCTCGATGCATCGCACCGTGTCGCGAATGTCCAGGAATCCTCGCGTCTGCCCGCCCGTTCCATACACCGTCAGAGGATGTCCCACCGCGGCCTGTATGCAAAATCGATTCAGAACGGTGCCGAAAATTTCGTCGTAGTCGAAGCGGTTGATCAGGGCTTCGTGCATGTTCGTTTCATCGGTGACGGTGCCGTACACCACACCCTGATTCAGATCGGTGGCGCGCAGACCCCAGATCCTGCACGCGAACATCATGTTGTGGCTGTCGTGAACTTTCGACAAGTGATAAAACGAACCCGGCTGTTTCGGGAACGGCAACACGTCGCTGCGGCCATTATGTTCGATCTTCAAATAGCCTTCTTCAATGTCGATGTTCGGCGTGCCGTATTCGCCCATGGTGCCGAGCTTGATGATGTGGCAATCCGGCGCCAGTTCATGAATCGCGAACAGCAGGTTCAGCGTTCCGACGACGTTGTTCACCTGCGTGAACACGGCGTGCTTGCGGTCGATCATGGAATAAGGCGCGGCGCGCTGCTCGGCGAAATGGACCACGGCCTGCGGACGGACCGACTCAATCACGGACGCCAGAAAGTCATAGTCCGTCACATCGCCGGCAAAGGATTCAATGACGTTTCCGGTCAGGTCCTGCCAGACGCGCAGGCGGTCGGCGAGCGGCTGGATCGGCGTTAAGGTTTGCACGCCCAATTCGTGATCCCACTGACGCCGCAGGAAATTGTCGACAATCGAAACTTCGTGTCCTTTCCTTGACAAATAGAGCGCGGTAGCCCACCCGCAATATCCGTCACCGCCTAACACGCAAATTCTCATGTAGTTAAGAGCTCCTCTCGGTATCCGCCACGCGCAGACGCACTGCTGGTAACCCCCAGCAAATAGGAAAGATGCGGAATTTCAAATTAGGGTTACAAAAAATCATTATGATCGCCAAACGGAGTTGATTAATATGCCAAGTGGCAGTGTCCAGCCCGTTAAGCCTATCGACCTATTTCCTCAGTTCAATCCCCAGTAATTCTTTGTTAAATTTTGATTAAAGTCGGACTCTACACACCGGTACTGCGCTTCTAATCGACGAAATCACTTTGGAGGTGGTTCATGAGACGTCTGCTCGTAACCCTTTTTCTCACCTTCGGAATAGCCCAGGCGGAGGACGCGGCGCGCCAACTTGCCCGGATTCTCACCGAGAAGGGAGTCTTGACGAACGAAGAACTCGTCACCATCGAACGCGCCGGAGCCGACGACGCCGTTCGTATGCTCTCGGCGGCGCTTTATAAAAAAGGTATCCTCACGCAATCGGAAATGGCGCGAGTTTACGGTCCGGTTTCGGGCGCATCGGATGACGTGCGCTTCATACCTGCCGTTGCTACCGCGGGCCCGCCTGTCGTCGCGAGTGTCGCCGCTCCCGAGATCCACACCGCTCAGACGCCCTCCCCGACGACGGCGGGAACCGCGCAGATTCCCGAGGTCACGGCGGCCTCTCATTTCCCAATCCAGATCTACGGAACCGTGCTCTGGAATTCGTTCTACAACACGGCCGGCACCAACGTGGAAGATATTCCTCTGGTGGCCTCCAAAACCGGAACCGATCCTAACGGAAACTTCGGAATGACGGTTCGCCAGTCTCGCTTCGGTCTCCGTTATGACGGGGGCCCGGAAGTCTTCGGCGGGAAGTTGAGCGGTACCGTAGAGGTGGATCTGCTCGGCGGCGCCGCCGCGTTCACCAACGGCGTAAATATGGACCTGGTCCGTCTCCGCCTGGCTTACGGGCGGATGGACTGGACAAACTTTTCGATGGAAGCAGGGCAGGATTGGGCCGTCTTCTCGCCCTTGAATCCAACCTCGTTCGCTTCGTTTGCCATACCGGCGATGTCGACTTCGGGCAATCCCTGGATCCGCTCTCCGCAGTTCAGGGTTGAATGGCATAGCAACCCAAGTGAGCGAGCCCGGGTGCTGCTGCAAATGGCCTTGCTCGATCCGAACGTCGGCGATAACCCGACCACCGTGGTCGACGCCCGGACCCCCGGAATCGGCGAGCGAGGGCGCGGTCCCGCCGTCGAGAGCAGACTGGCTCTTACCGGCAAACTTGGCGATCGCGATGCCACCGTTGGCCTTAGCGGGCACTATGGCCGCGGCGATAACGTCGGTACCCTGAACGGGGTCACCGTGGGTCGGCCGGTGGATTCCTGGGGCGTGAACCTGGATTATACGCTGCCTGTGTCCAAGTATTTCGCCCTTACCGGCGAGGCCTTTACCGGACGCGCCCTTGGCTTGTTCAGCGTCGCCTCCGGTCAGTCGGTTCTAGCCGTCGGCACGGTGGGCGAACATGGCGTGCTGGCCAGCGGCGGTTGGGCGCAGGCGCAATTCAATCCCAACAAGAAGTGGCAGGTCAACCTCGCTTATGGGTTGGAGTCGGATGAAGGCTACAACCTGATCACCGGCAGCCGCGCAAAGAACCAGACATACATGACCAATCTCATTTACAAGATGACGTCTCACGTCACTTTGGCCTGGGAATGGCGCCGGTTGCTGACCAACTATCAGAACCAGCGAACATTAAACGCCATAATCAATACCGCGAACATGGCGATCGCTTACGCCTTTTAACCGCCCCTTGACCCGTGGATGTAACTCCTGGTGCGGTCGAGGCTCCGGGACGCGAACGCCGGCCTCTTTGTCTGCGCGAACGTTGATTATTTTATTTAGGGCTTGACTGAAACCTTTCGAGTGATACCATGCTCTAAGTCAGTGCGGATTTGTTGCGTCATGGAGGCACTCACGTGAATGTAACAAGAAGAACGTTTGTACGGTCTGCCACCGGCGCCGTTGTTGCTTCCGCTCTTGGCTTGGATGTTCGCCGCGCTTACGCCCAATCCCAGGAACTGAAGATTTCGAAAACCACGGAAACGCGCTCCACCTGTCCCTATTGTTCTGTGAGTTGCGGCGTTATTATTCACACCCTTGGCGACAAAGCCAAAAACGTCACCACGCAGGTGGTCCATGTCGAGGGCGATCCGGATCATCCCATCAATCGCGGCACTCTCTGTCCCAAGGGCTCGTCTCTCTATCACGATATTCTGAACGACCGCCGCTTGCTGAGACCCGAAGTTCGCCGCCCCGGCTCCGACCGATGGGAGCCCATTCCGTGGGATCAGGCGATTGAGGAAATCGGGCGCCACATCAAAACCGTTCGCGACGATTCGTTCATTACCACGGACGCGCAGGGGCGCACCGTCAATCGCCTGGAGAGCATCGCCTGGAACGGCGGCTGCACCGATACCAACGAGTTCAATTACCTGGTCGTCAAAACGATGCGCGGCTTGGGATTGACGTATATAGAAAATCAGGCCAGGGTTTGACACGGTCCCACGGTCTCCAGTTTGGGGCCCACGTTTGGACGCGGTGCGATGACCAATGGCTGGGTCGACATCAAGAACACCGACATGATGCTGATCATGGGCGGCAACCCGGCTGAAAACCACCCCTGCGGTTTCAAGTGGGCGATCGAGGCCAAACGAAATCGCAACGCGAAGATGATCGTGGTCGATCCGCGCTTCACCCGCACCGCCGCGACCGCTGATGCGTTCCTGCAAATCCGCGCCGGCGCCGATATCGCCTTCCTCGGCGGCGTGATTCACTACGCGATTGAAAACCAGCGCATCGCCAAAGAGTATCTGGTCAATTTCACCAACGCGGCGTTCCTGGTGCACGAAGGATTCAAGCTTCCCGAAGATGGCCTCTATTCCGGTTTCGACGATCAATCGAATACCTATGACCGGTCGAGCTGGAATTATCAGGGCACCGGCGGTGGAGCGTCATCGCAGGGTCATCTGGGCGAGGGACCGGTTCCAGTTACCGGCGGACACGGTCCCGCGGCCACGCTTCCTCCTCTGCCCGCGAATGTCGCCTACGATCTCACGCTCCAAAATCCGCGCTGCGTCTATCAGCTATTAAAGCAGCAATATTCCCGCTACACGCCGGAGATGGTGGAGCGCATCACCGGTATCCCGAAAGATCAATTCGTCAAGGCCGCCGACCTGTTCACCTCAATCCGTAAAGATGGCGACACGAAAAAGGTCGCGACCATCATTTATGCGGTCGGTTGGACGCAGCACAGCTTCGGCACGCAAATCATCCGCACCGCCGCGATGCTCCAGTTACTGCTCGGCAATGTCGGCCGCGCGGGAGGTGGCGTTAATGCTCTTCGCGGACACTCCAACATCCAAGGCGCAACCGACGTCGCCGGCATTTTCGACAATCTCCCGGGTTACCTGAAAGTTCCCGCGATCGCCGACAAAGATTTTGATTCCTGGATAAAGCGGATAACTCCGACAGCGTCCAAGCCCAGCGAATGGGACTCGTTCAATTACTGGTCGAACACGCCGAAATTCGCCGTGTCGTTCCTTAAGGCGATGTACGGCTCTGCGGCCACAAAGGAAAACCACTGGGCCTACGATTACCTGCCGAAAGTCGACCGCGAATATTCCTGGACCCACATCTGGGACGACATGTACCAAGAAAAAGTCAAAGGCCTGATCGCGTTCGGCATGAACGGCGTCGCCATCGGCCCGAATTCGCAGAAGAATATCGACGCCCTGAAAAAAGCGAAGTTCTTAGTCGTCTGTGACATTTATCCCGAAGAGACCAGCGACTTCTGGCGAGCCCCCGGCATCTCCGCCGATGAGACCAAGGCGATCCAGACCGAGGTTTACCGTTTGCCCGGCGCAGGCTTCGCCGAGAAAGATGGAACCTTCGTCAACTCGGCTCGCTGGCTGCAATGGAAATGGGTCGCGGTGCCGACTCCGGGCGATGCCAAGCTTGACCAGGAAATTCTCGCCCGGATTTTTTTGAAGGTTCGCGAGCTGTATCAGAAGGAAGGCGGAAAATTCCCCGATCCGATTCTCAATTTAACCTGGAATTACACCGTCCCCGAAAACCCTTCGCTCTCCGAAGTAGCCAAGGAACTGAACGGTCGCGCGCTCGATACCGGCCAGCAGTTGCCGGGCTACGCAGCGTTAAAAGACGACGGCACGACATCGTGCGGCAACTGGATCTGGTGTGGCTCCTGGACCGAAGCCGGTGCGCAAATGCAGCGCCGCGACAATTCCGATCCCTCCGGACTCGGAGTCCATCCGAACTGGGGATGGTCGTGGCCCATGAATCGCCGCGTCCTTTATAATCGGGCCTCTTGCGATGTTTCGGGTAAACCATGGGATGCGTCGCGTCCGCAAATCTGGTGGAGTGAAGCGCAGAAGAAATGGGTCGGCAACGATGTTCCGGATTTCAAGCCCGATTCGCCTCCGAAAGATCATATGGGTCCATTCATCATGAACGCCGAAGGAGTCGGCCGCATCTTCGCGCCTCTCGGCGCATTCGCCGACGGACCGTTTCCGGAATTTTACGAGCCGACCGAAAGCCCTGTCGAGAACGCGCTTCATCCCAAGCGATCGAAAAGTCCCGTCGTCAAACGCTACAACACTGCGATGGATAAATACGCAACGCCAGGCGACGGCTTCAATATTATTTGCACCACTTACCGTTTAACCGAGCACTACCATTACTGGACCAAGAACAACCCGATGAACGTGCAACTAGTCCCCGAACCGTTCGTCGAAATTCCTATGGAACTGGCCGCCGATCTGGGAATTAAGGGCGGCGATAAAGTAAAAGTCTCGAGCGTCCGCGCCAGTTATCAGGCCAAAGCGATGGTAACGCATCGCATTAAGCCTATGACTATCGATGGAAAAAAGGTTTATCAGATCGGCATTCCGATTCATTACGGCTATCGGGGCATTCAGGAGGATGCTGGAAAAACAGCACGTTCGCTGACCAACTCATTATCGCCGACGGTGACAGATCCTAACGCATATACGCCTGAATTCAAGGGCTTTTTAGTAAAGCTGGAGAAAGTATGACGCCTATCCGCTCCCTAATGGTCGCGGCTCAGTGTCGACAAGGAGCCGCCATGCGTCAGCATGCGGACAGACGTGAATAATGTCTAACGGACCTCTCGAAATCAAAGCGATTTCCGGCCACGCCGGTCCCGTTCCCGGCCGCGATACATCGCGCGATTATCAGGTCGCGAAGCTTATCGACGTCACTACCTGCATTGGTTGCAAAGCGTGCGAAGTCGCTTGTCTTGAATGGAATGGCTACCCGTTTCGGGAAACGGTTTTTGACAATACCTACCAGACCATGCCGGATCTGGAATGGAATTATTACAACCTGATCCGCTTCAATGAGCATGTCGCCGACGACGGAACGTTGAGTTGGCTGATGCGAAAGGATGGCTGCCTGCATTGCGCCGACCCGGGATGCCTTCGCGCCTGCCCCGCTGATGGCGCTATCGTGCAGTATACAAATGGCATCGTCGATTTCCATCAGGATAATTGCATCGGCTGCCAATACTGCGTGACCGGCTGCCCGTTCAATATTCCGAAGTTTAATTCGGAAACGAAGAAAGTTCATAAGTGCACTTTGTGTTCGGATCGCGTCGGCGCGGGGCTTGAACCGGCTTGCATCAAAGCGTGTCCCACCGGATGTTTGCACTTCGGTACTAAAGACGACATGAAGGAGCTTGGCGAGAAACGCGCCGCGCAGCTTCGCGAACATACAACTCATTCGCACGCCGGAGTTTACGACCCTCCCGGTGTCGGTGGCACGCACGTTATGTATGTGCTGCACGACATCGAGCATCCTGAACTTTACGGAGGCCTGCCGAAGGATCCGCACATTCCTCTGCTCGTCAAGATTTGGAAAGGTCCGCTGAAGTGGATCGGCAATCTCGCGATGGTCGGAGGGATTCTGGGGGTCGCGATTCACTATTTGCGGTTCGGGCCCAAGGAAAACAAATGATCGAGCGCTACCAATTTCACGAGCGTATCTGCCATTGGCTCACGGGTTTTGCGTATTTATACTGCCTCGCGACAGGGCTCGCGTTTTACTCGCCGTATCTGTTCTGGCTCGCCGTGATGTTGGGAGGCGGACCCACTTCGCGATTCTGGCATCCATGGGTAGGCTTGGTCTTCGTCGCGGCTCAATTATGGATGCACCAGATCTGGAGCGACGACGTTCACATTACCGCGGCGGACAAAGAGTGGCTCGACAAAGCGAAGTATTATGTCGAGAATCAAGACGATAAAGTTCCGGCGCAGGGTAAATTCAACGCTGGACAAAAGCTTTACTACTGGGCGATGTTCTTCGGCGCGTTCCTATTGCTGCTTTCCGGATCATTCATGTGGTTTCCCGAATATATCCCTCGGGCAGTCAGGCCGTTCATGATTGTCATTCATGAAGGCGCGGCGCTGATTACGATCGGAGCCTTTATTATCCACGTTTATATGAGTGTTTTCACGGTTCCGGGCAGCGTGGACGCGATGGTGCACGGGTATGTTTCGAAGGATTGGGCGCGGGCGCATCACCGGCTATGGTTTCATCAGAAGACCGGCGAGTAAGGGCGAAGCTGCTTGCCAGGAAGTATCCGGAAAGCGCCCATCTGCTTGAGTTGTACATCCAACTGACTCTGCTGCAAGACGATATCGCTGCGAACTTGCCGCAGGATGTGTCCGAACTGGCCGCTTGGTTTCCCCGCTTGTCGGCGCTGGTTCCGCAGATTCCGCTTCCCCCGACCGGGGAGGCGGAGAAGTTTTTCTGGCGTGTCGTGATGCAGCCTTACGCCGAACGCTTCCGAAAACCGGGCGAAGCGGCCGGCTCAAAATGTCCTTCGTGCGGCTCAAAACCGGTCGCCGGAGTGCTTCGCGGCGAAGGCGAAGGCGCTAAAAGGGCCTTAATCTGTTCGTTATGCGCCCTGGAATGGCCTTACAGGCGCTTAATTTGCGCTAATTGCGGGGAAGAGGATAAGGATAAGTTGCCGGTTTACGTCGCAGCGCAGATCGATTATGTGCGGGTGGAGGCGTGCGATAGTTGCCACAATTATTTGAAATCGGTGGACCTGACGAAAGACGGTTTCGCGGTGCCTGAGGTGGATGAGATTGCGACGGTCGCGCTGAATTTGTGGGCGGAGGAGCATGGGTATACGAAGATTGAGATAAATGTTTTGGGGATGTGACTTAGCCGAATTCGAAGCCGGCGCAGGCGTAGACTAACGAAGTGTTCGATTTTAGTTTGCGGCCTTGGGTCATGCGGGTCAGGACGCGCGCTGGTTTGAAGCCCAGGGATTGGGCCAGGTTGTTTTCGGGGAAGAGATCCCACACCAGTTGCTGGCTTGGATGACGGGCTAGATACCACTGGGCGAGTGCGAGCGCGGAGTCTTTTGAACGGCTCACGCAGGGACCGAAGTGGTCTCCTCTTCCCATGGCGAAGGCGTCGTCGAGAGATGCCGACTCGATTTTTGCCAGGCGTTTTAGTAATGAGGTGCGGTCGGCGCCGAAGGCTTCTTGGTCGATTGGATCTGAATGTCCGCTTGCTGACGCGCGCGGTTCGGTTACGGATGCGCGACCTTGAGGAAGTGGATGTGCTGACGCCAGTTTTAGCTGTGATTGACTCTGCCAGCGTTCGATGGCGCACTCGTCGACGAATCCTAGCTGGCGGTAGAGAGGGGCGCCCATTTCCGTGGCGTCGAGTTTTATGGTCTCGACGCCGCTCAGGTGATCTAAGGCGTGGTGCATTAAGGCGCGCGCGAAGCCTCGTCCGCGATATTCGGGGTGGGTTAATACCATTCCGATCCATGCCAGATCGGTTCCGTAACGAATCGTGGTTGTCGTCGCGACCAGCGCGCCTTCGAGCTCCATGGCGAAGCAGCCCCCGGGGTTCATTTCGATCGCGAGACGCCAGTCTCCAGGGGTTTGATTCCAACCTACAGCCTGGCTCAAGGCGCGGGCTTCGAGCACGTCCGATGGCTCCAAAAGCCGGATGCGGTTGGACATGATTTACTATGGCACTCAGATGATGCTTTCGGATCGAGAAGCGCTGGCTGATGTGAGCGAGCTGCTGGTTATCGGG
>Ga0182024_10007470_pt1 | contig 23537 bp, 17 predicted proteins | sample P32metaG_FD_120480 | JGI IMG/M metagenome (GOLD analysis project Ga0182024, IMG submission 120480) | Permafrost microbial communities from Stordalen Mire, Sweden - P3-2 metaG (Illumina Assembly) | ecosystem: Environmental > Terrestrial > Soil > Wetlands > Permafrost | place: Sweden: Stordalen... | reverse complement strand
TTTTCTTCCAGCAAGCGCTTTTCAGAAATGGCCGCCAGGCTGTCAATTTTGTGCGGATCTTTAATTTCCGCGGGCATCACGCCCCAGATCAGCGCCATGCGCCTGCGGGTGTTGGCCTCGGGAGAGAAGGCGATGATCGGCACCAGCGGGCGGTAGCGCGAAACGAGCCGCGCGGTAAAGCCGCTGTGGGTGAACACCGCGATCAGCCGCATGTGCAATTCGCGGGAAGCGTGGCACACCAGCTCGGCCACCGTTTCCGCGACTTTTAATTGCTCCTGCATCGAGGGACGCGGAAATTCGCTGATGCTTTTTTCCGCTTCCTCGATGATCTTGGCCATCATCTGCACGGCCTCGACGGGATAATTTCCCGAAGCGGTTTCGGCGGAGAGCATCACCGCGTCGGAGCCATCGAAAATGGCGTTAGCCACGTCGCTCGCTTCCGCGCGAGTCGGCCGCGGATTTCCGGTCATGGATTCGAGCATCTGCGTAGCGGTAATTACCGGCCGGCGAAATTCCCGGGCGCGCGCAATAATTGTTTTTTGCACTACCGGCACGCGTTCCGGGCGCATCTCCACGCCCAGGTCTCCGCGAGCCACCATTACGCCGTCGGCCGCGCGCAAAATGGCATCGAGATTTTCGATCGCTTCCGGTTTTTCCAGCTTGGCGATCACCGGAGTGTCTTTCCCCGCCTTGCGAATCAGCGCCTTGGCCTGCAGCACGTCTTCGGCGCGGCGCACAAAACTCACCGCGATGTAATCGGCGTTGTGCTTCAGCGCGAATTTCAAATCCTGCTTGTCCTTGGGAGTCAGCGCCGGCACCCGCAACTTAATGCCCGGCAAATTAATTCCTTTGTTCTCGCCGAGCGCGCCGCCATTCACAACTTTGCAAATTACTTCGCGGCCGCGCACTTTCTGCACGCGCAATTCAATGAGCCCATCGGAAAGTAAAATTCTGTCGCCCTTGTGAACTTCGCGGGGCAGTGGCGTGAATGTGGTGTTGACGCGCGTCGAGTCGCCCAGGATGCGCGCGGTGGTAATTACGAATTGTTGCCCGGCGTTCAACATCACGGGCTTGCCGCCGGCCAGCACACCGGTGCGAATTTTGGGGCCCTGCAGATCCGCGAGGATGGAAATGGTTTTGCCTTGCTCCAGAGCGGCGGCGCGCAGCATCGTGATATTTGCGGCGTGGTCTTCGTGCTTGCCGTGCGAAAAATTCAGCCGCGCCACATCCATCCCGGCGCGCAGAAGTTTTTCGACGATGCGCCGCGACTTGCTGGCGGGACCGATGGTGCAAACTATTTTCGAGTGACGGAAGCTCATGGTTTGAATTAGATGGAGGCTGTTGCGTTAATTGACCCAGTTGTCGGGACGGGATGGCGGGTCTTTCTGTTTGTTCATGTAGACCTGGAATTTTTTCTTGTTGCGCTGCACTTTCCAGTCGGTGACGGTGTTGCGGACATTGTAGAGGAACGAACCGCGCCGCAAATAAATGTAGCCCACCAGCATGCCGCCCACGTGGCAGAGATGGCTGACGTTGTCGCCACCGCTGCCGATCGTGCCAAAAAATTCGATGGCGGCCATGACCGCTACGTAGGGCCGCATGGGAATGGTCACCGGCAGGGGAATGAGCCAGATGCGGCGGTCGGGAAATAAAATGGCGTTGGCGATGAGAATGCCGAAAATCGCGCCGGACGCGCCGATGGTGGGCACCAGAGAAGCTTCCTTGCCGAACATTACCGGAATTGTTTTCACAACGACTTCGATCAGTCCCGCGCCCACGCCGCACAGGAAAAAATAATTCAGGAAGCGGCGTTTGCCCCACACCTGTTCCAGTTCGCGGCCAAACATCCAGAGCATCAGCATGTTGATCAATAAATGAAACAGGCCGCCGTGCAGAAAAATGTAGGTGAAGGGTTGCCAGATGCGCAGACCGTGAATCACCGCGTCGGGTATCAAACCAAAGGTCTGAATGATTAGGTGAAAGGCGCGGTCGCTGCCCAGCAGCAAATTTGCGAGCGTCTGCACCAGAAAAACGCCGGAACAAATCAGAACGATCAGCTTGACGCCGGGGGTGATGAATCCGCGCCAATCGAAGTTGTAGCGGCGCGAGCTGAACGTCGGAGGCATAAGCGCAGTGTACGGTGCGCGACGCTGCGGCGTCAAAGCGAGGTTTCCACGTACGTGGCATTTGTGGATGTACACGGCGCGAGCCGGAAAAACTGGGGGAAGAAAATTCCGGAACAGACGGGCCTGCCACGGCAGGTAAACCTGCCATTACGGGTTGAGCGATGGGCTGTTGTGGAGCATGTCCGGCCGGAGTAAGGTCGTGCGGGTCGTCTTCTTCGGGCATCCTGGGTTCGTCGGGTTCGGTGGATGGGAAGTGGTCGCGGGGAGGGACGTCGATCTCGAATTGGGTGGGTTCGTCGCCGGCGAGCTGCTTGTCGATGGCGGGAAGGGTGCGAAGGAGCAGGCTGGCGATGTAGGCGAGTCCGGTGGCGCGGCGAGTGGAGATGTGGCCGCCGGCGAGGAGCCGAAAGAGATGGGCGAGGGAAAGCCCGCGTGTTGCTGAGGTGTGAGTGTCGCGGCTGAAGCCGCGACCTACAAGTCGACGGGGAAAAAGCGGGGAGAGATTCCTCGACCCGCCGGAGGCGGGTAAACCTGCCGCGGCAGGTAAACTGCGCAAGTTGTGGTACTAACTGTGTACATCGGGTCGTAATGGCTTCGGCAAATTGTTAAGTTAGTTACAGACGCGTCCTCTGTTTTTGCCCCCCATTGAACTTTGTTGGAGCAAACAAAATGTCAATCCGAGTGCTCATTGTCGATCACCACGAGCAAATCCGTAGATTGGTTCGAGCTTTCTTTCTGAGTGAATTTGGATTCCAGATCTGCGGCGAGGCTGTTGATGGTTACGAAGCCATTATGAAAGCCCAACTCCTAAAGCCCGACCTGATAGTTCTTGAAGTGGCCATACCACGTCTTAACGGGGTCGAAGCTGCGCCCAAATTAAAGAAATTGCTGCCTAAAACACCGATAATTCTATTCACTCTACACGGAAGCTTGCTCAAAGGTTGCGATACCCGTGAAATAGGCGTTGACGCGGTGGTTGCCAAGCAGGATGGGATGTCCGCGCTGGAAGACTCGGTTAATGCTGTATTTGCAAGAAGTCCGGTAACTAGTACGGCCAAATGAACTTGTTCACAATTGTACATCTTTCAAACTGGGTTGGTGACACCATTGCGGTCGACCAATCTGTTCAAACTTCGCCCCCCCCAGGAGGCATTGAACTCACGTCACTTTCCGATAGCCCGGAGGCAGTGATGACAATAAAAGTGCTGTTAGTAGATAGCAGCGATGTCATGCGTTCGGCCATCAGGCAGTTGCTCAAAAAAGAACTCGGCATCGAAGTGATTGGGACAGCCAATAGCTTCGCTGAAGCTTTGGCGTTAACTGCTGCTTTGAAGCCTGACGTCTTATTGATGGACCCGCACATGCCAGATGAGCGCGAATACAAACCCGCGCTAGTAAAATCTCAAATCCTTTTACACACTAAATGCGTTGTAGCTATATCGCTGTGGAATGATGTTGACACGAGGACTTTGGCTGAAACCTTTGGCGCACACGTGCTCCTGGACAAGATGAATCTCTATTCAGAGCTGATTCCCGCGATAAAGCGGTTTTGCCCCAGTGTGAGGATTCCGGAAACCGCGAACTCCTTCAAGAAAGACTCAAGACGGCCTGCTAGCGCGTCAATGGAAGAAGAGTTAGACGCGGCCTAATCGTTGCTAACCGAGTCTGCGTTCTCAATCGGGCTTTGCCCAGCCTTCTCGGAGGCTGTTACCAGCCGCGCTTCTCGCAAACGTGTCGCGCGAACTCTCGTTGCACATGAATCTTTTCCAACAAGCGAGTTTCCTCTGGGGTGCGGCCTTTCGGCGCGCGGGTTTCTGGAAATCTGCAACCGCAGCCGCTGCATTGGTATGCGTTAAGCGCCAAAGCTGATGCCGCGATGCGCGGCTTGTTCATCTCTATGGTTAGCGCCGCGAGTGCCGTCGCGGAGGGTTCGTGTGCTTTCAACATATGGGAAGTATGTCACTGGGCAGTGAATGGAACTGTTCGGTAATGCACACTGTGGCGGTGCGGTGTCGTGCTTCACGACAAATAGTAATGCAGCCTATCAGTTAACACCGATAGTACTACGATAGTACTCGGTGTCCAATAGTAAACAGACCCATAAAACTGTTTCAGGCACCATCAAATAAGAGTTGACTCTAATTAGGCTTGGGGCGGCAGCGGCGCGATCTGGGAACTGCCACCCCAAGTTTTTTATGGGCTGACCGTTATCAGCGGAAAGTGACGATCAATTTCCGTACGTGAGAGAAAGACGGAGAGACATTTATGACGAAATTTGTGACGGAACGATCGAAAAACAACGGTACACCTACTGTGCACACGGAAAGTATCGCGGACATTCTGGAACGTGAACTTAAGCCTGTTATTCACGACTGGTTGGCGTTGGTAGAAAAACAAGAAGACCTGATGTCAATTAAATTGAGCTACGAAGATCGCACCGGACACTTGCCAGCGTTGCTCCGTGAAGTCATCGTGCGCCTGCGCCTGGATGCAGGCACCGAGGCGCCGATCTCTGTGGCGGCGAGTCACCATGGCGATCTGCGCCGCAAACAGGGCTATACCGTGGCTATGGTGGTTGAGGAGTCACGTCTCTTACAGGTTTGTCTTTTTACCACCCTGCACAAAAACAATAGCCAAATCGAATACAGCAAACTGTTGCCAGACGTGGTGACCATCGCAGACGAGGTGGACGCCCAGTTGAAGCAACAGATGCTCCGCTACATGGCCGCCAAGGCCGTTTGACCCAAGCCCAACGTTAACCGAAGAAGTCAAGATGCACTCAGAGGCCTATTCAATTTTCTGTCCCTCTTCCCTCGAATGCGACGTGACGAAAAATATCGTGCGTACGATGAGAGCTGATGCCGTATGAAAATCGAACCAAGGGAGTGCGTACTGCTGATTCACTGCAATCCCGCCGATGTCCGCCTGATCTCAAAGGCATTGATAGCCCCTCCTCATCGTATTTTAGAGGTTGAGTCCGTGAACAAACTGGCTGATGCACTCGAACGAATCCGTCAAGCGGGAGTTCGGGCCGTCATCATGGACATAGAAATGCCGGAAGGGTTCGCGAGCTTTGAAGAACTTTTGTCCTCCGCGCCCCACATGCCTATCCTGATTCTCAGTGGAACAGAAACGGAATGTATCGCCAGGCAAGCTGTGGAGCGGGGCGCCCAGGACTACCTGCTGAAGAATCAACTGGAGGAGTTCAGACTAGGGCGGGTGGTACGCAGCATGATCGAGCTTAAAGCGAAAGAGGAAGCCGCGATTCAGCAACAGCAGCGTGCCGATGTAATTCTCTCGTGTACCGGTGATGCGGTCTTGATTTCCGATGCCGCTGGCTTTGTAAGGCATCTAAATGAACCTGCGGAATTGCTGACAGGATGGTCATGCCGGGAAGCCGTCGGTCGGTCACTCGACGAAGTATTTCAAACCATCGACTCGATTAGCCGGCAGGCTGTAGGCGATCCGTTGGCGACGGCGACTGTGGACAAAAAGAACGTACCGTTATGTTCGAACTGCGTACTGGTGCAACGTCATGGGTTCGAAGTGGCCATCGAGGGTTCAGCTGCTTATACCCGGGACCGGGTGGGAAACATAAACGGATCGATATTCGTTTTCAACGATATCAGCGCAGCACGGGCAAAATCGCTTGAGCTTTCGCACCTGGCGCAACACGATTTCCTGACCGACCTGCCGAATCGCGTACTCCTAAATGACCGTATAACGCAGGCGATTTCGTTCGCGGCACGCTATAGCAAGCAGTTGGCAGTGATGTTTATCGATTTAGACGGGTTCAAGAGGATCAACGACTCGCTGGGACATACTAGTGGCGACAAACTGCTGCAATTGGTCGCGGGTCGGCTGGTAGCTTGTGTACGCCGCTCCGACACCGTGAGCCGCCTGGGTGGAGACGAGTTCGTGGTGTTGCTCTATCAGGTGGAGCACGCCGAAGACGCCGCTTTCATCAGTAAGAAGATTCTCAGTTCTCTTGCCGAACCGTTTTCCGTTGAGCAAAAGCAATTGGACATCAGTGCGAGCATTGGGGTGAGTACCTATCCGGGTGATGGGCACGACGCGGAAACGCTCATACACAAAGCAGACACTGCCATGTATGCGGCCAAGAAACTCGGACGCAACAATTGCCAGTTTTTCAGAGCTGATATGCAGGCTCGGTTGTTAGAGCGACAGAGTCTAGAGGGTAGCCTACGCCACGCCTTGTCCCGAGATGAGTTTACATTGCACTACCAACCGAAGATCAGCCTCAAAACGGGAGAGATCACGGGAGTGGAAGCGTTGTTGCGTTGGAAGCACCCTACGCGCGGATTGATTTCTCCGTTGCAATTTGTGCCAATCGCTGAAGAGAGCGGATTGATCGTGCCGATCGGTCAGTGGGTGCTTCTCCACGCCTGCCGACAGTCGCGTGCCTGGATGGATGCGGGACTTCCCCCTGTGCGTATGGCCGTCAACGTATCCGCAGCGGAGTTCATGGCCAAGGATTTTTTGTCGGGAGTTCGTGCCGCGCTGATTTCAACTGGGGTGGACCCTCACAATTTAGAACTGGAACTAACCGAGACCGTGCTGATGCGCGACGCTGAGTCCGCTGTAAGGATTCTGCACGCGTTGAAGGCAATCGGAGTACAGCTTGCCGTGGACGATTTTGGGATTGGCTATTCGAGCTTTAGCTATCTGCAACGATTTCCGCTGGACGCTTTGAAGATTGATCGCACCTTTATCAACGAAATCTCGGCAGCCGGAGAAGGAGCCACGATTCTCAGCGCCATGATCGATATCGGCCTAAGTTTGAAGCACCGCGTCATTGCCGAAGGCGTCGAAACAGCCGAGCAGCTTCATTTCCTGCAAAAGAAGGGATGCAGCGAGGGCCAGGGATACTTATTTTGCCACCCGATAATTGCTGAAAAGTTCGCCGAATTTTTAGAATCCGGCGCGAGAGAATCCGTCGTCCACTAAGAAACGATGCGATTCGCTTCGTGCCGACATTCTTCGCACGCAATTTCTCCGCTCTTCAAACTTCCAGTAATTTAAGGTATCCGAGCCGCGTGTTGATTTTCAGAGGGTTCGTCAGATGCGTTCGCATCCCGTGCCTGTGAAGCACAGTAGAAGCCGCTTACTTCGGTGGTGCGCGTTCGACGTTTCACAGTCCTTCGGTACCCATGCCGGGTGATGATCGGTGGAGGGCTTTGCCACCGCTTCGAGTTTTTCAATCTTGTCTACAGTGAACTTGAGGCGGTATCCACCATCACCGTATGGCCCGCCGCTCTCAAAGGTGCCTTCGAAGGTCGCAAGCGCTAGCCCCATGCCCTTGGGAAACTTGTGGTAGACCTTAAGGGAATCTGCTTCGAGCTCCGTTTCTATCTCGACCCAAATCTTGACTCCACGCTCTGGACAACAGGCTGGGGAGTCCAGGCGCTGGATTTCAAATCCGTACTTATAGATGGCGCGAACACGAATTCGCTTTCCTGCGAACTGTTGCGGTGCTTTGACCAGATCACAGTACGAGACTGCTTGTGCTGTCGACGCAGGCGGCTGTGTCGCCGCACAACAGTTGGAGGCAAGCTAAACCAGCGCTACGATGCACGATTTCATCGAAGGCCCTCAGTGGCGGGTTTTCCGGAGCATACCTTACGACGGGAGTGCAAAAAAAGCGGGGAGAGATTCCTCGACTGCGCAAGCCGACTCCTTCGCGGGAGCGAAGGAGGAAGAAAAAGCGTCGGCTTGCTTCGCTCGGAATGACCGTTGGGATGCTTTTGGCGTGAGGACCGTGGATGGTGCTGGGATGGGAATGGCGCGGCGATGGGAATGGTGCTGGGATCGGAATGGCTTGGTGATGGGGCGTTACTCTTTGAGGGCCAAGCGACGCTTGACTGCGCGGCGATATCTGCTCCACATCAGGCCGCCGGTGAAAATCATGAACACGATGCCGGAGTAAAATGCCAGAACTTGAAACTCACTCACGAGTTGCGCTCGACTTTTCTGGCGCTATCCGACGAAGAACTGCGGTCAGATTGTGGATAGAGATGGGCGTTGCCTCCGTCTTCCGAGATTAGAAGCGGGGCATTTATATCAGACGAACTCTGCGATGCCAATGACCTACGCAACAATAGGCTGTGCGCAAAATAGGATGACAATTAACCGGGAAGTGAGCATACGCAGTTCGCTAAGTCTTCTATCCGTTATCAGGAAGCGAACATCTGACTTCGGGGAGAGATTCCTCGACCCGCGACAGCGGGTAAACTGCGCAAGCCGGTTCTTTAGTCGGTTGGTTCGCAGTGGCGTCGACAATTGTGCCTGTAAGGACAATGCAGTCCTGCTTCACAATCAGCCGACTGGGATGATAAACGTGTGCCGAGAGACTCGAATCACATTCAGTTGAGGTAGGAGGGGTGACTGTTGTGGTTGGAGTTGCCGGGGCCGCGGGGGGTTGAGTATTAATCGGCGAACTGGTTCAACGGTGATTTTTCCGCGGGAGTTTCTGCTTTGGGTTGGCGTTCGTACGGGGCGCGTTCAAGGTAGGCTACGCCGGCGAAGACGAGAGCGAGAGCGATGACGCCGACGATGGCAGCGCCCCGGGACGGCAGATAGCTGACTAGCAAGGCAGTAGCCCCGCTGAATGCGCCGAGGAGATAAAGCGAGAGCACCGAGCCCCGTTGGCCGAGACCGAGGTTCGAAAGGCGATGAGCGGCATGGTCTTTTCCCGGCGTTGCGAACGGCAGTAATCCCCGGCGTGCCCTGGATATAGTGACCAGCGTGGTGTCAAAAATGGTCACGCCCAGGATCAAAACCGGAACGAGCCAACCGGCTAGCGGTGCGGCGTGTTCCAGGCGCAGCTTCAGCGCCAAGGTGGCCATCAGGAATCCCAGAAACATTGCGCCGCCGTCACCCATGAAGATTTTGGCGGGCTTGAAGTTCCAACGTAAGAAGCCGCTGGCCGCTCCCAGAACCGCGGCGGCGAGCGTAGCTACGAAGGTCTGGCCATTCAAATAAGCGATTATGGCAAATGAGACGGATGCTACGGCGGCTATTCCGGCGCATAGGCCGTCCATGTGATCAAGAATGCTGAACGATGCGGTGATGCCCACCACCCAGACAACCGTCAAAATGGCGTCGAGAACATAGCCAGTGCGGCCGCCAACCAAGGCGCCGAAAACTTGCGCGTGAATGCCGGTGATCAGCAGGATCGCCGCGGCGACGGGCATCCCAATGAAGAGTTTTACCTGATGATGTAGCCAGCCTTTGTCATCGAGAATTCCCACGGCAGCAACCAGCGAGGCGCCGGCCAGGATTCCTTCAATCTGGGCGCGCGCGGGGCCACCGAAAACGAACAGCACGGCAATCATGACTGCGCCATACATGGCTAAGCCGCCAAGTAGTGGAATCGGACTGCCATGAACTTTGCGCGGACCGGGCAGATCAACCATGCCGACACGCAGAGCCAAGGCGCGCACCGGAACGACCAGCAATAGAGATGCAATCAGCGCGACAAAAAACGCGAGCAGGCCTGCGGCCATGCAACCTCATGAATGGAAGTAAACGACGGCGCCGAGAGAGGAAGCCGCGTTCACGTTTATATTTGCCGGATTGGGAATCCGGCTCCCAAGGTAAAATCGCTGCCCCACGCAGCGTAATTACCATACTGGGTAAATTAGCGGGCCACAAGTCCGTAAAGTGCTGTAGTAAGCCATTGGTAATAGCACATTAATAAACATAAGGGTTAGTGGCTCAAGAAGCGGGTTGGGCTCCGCTGTTTCGGGGCTTTATGGCCGCAGTTCCACGCCTTCGACAATGGTCGTCAGGGTCCGTAATTCCTTGGACTGGGAATACTTAGCTGCTGCTTCGCGGGCGGACTGGCTCATGGCGGCAAGGGCTGCGGGGTCCGCGGCGATACGCCGAATGCTGGAGGCTAGTTCGTCGGGACTGCTGGGATCGGCGGAAATGGCGAATCCGTGCCGGAGGCCCAGGGCGGCAACGTCGGTCTCAGGAGCGGCGACGGCCACGATGGGTTTTCCCGCAGCGATGATGCCGAACATTTTACTGGGGACGACGACTCCCTCAAGCCCACGCTTAATCGTGACAATGTGGGCGTCGGGCGCGGCGAGGACGGAGGGAATGTCCGAGCTGGGGAAGAATGGCAAGAAGCGGATGTTCGTTGAGCCTGCGGCCAGATTTTCCACGCGGGAACGCTCGGCTCCGTCACCGACAAAAACAAATCCGATGTTTTCGTTTTCGAGTTTGCGTGCGGCGGCGATGATGGTGTCCCACGCGCCGTAAAAACCTAGATTGCCGGCGTGCAGTAAAACGAAGCGAAAATTTCCGCGGATGGTGCGCGTTACTTCTGGATTTAGAGGAAGCGCCAGTGATTGAGCCGCAGGAGTGTCCACACCGCTGCGCACGATGAAAACTTTGGCTGCATCAATTCCCTTGGCGATGATGCGGGCGCGCATGTCGTCGCCAAGTACGATAATGCGGGTGGCGCGGCGCAGGGCCCAACGATGAAGGCGTTCCCACAATCGCGTGAGCAAGCCGGGTTTCACGATGGAACCGGCGACAGCCATATCGGGATACATGTCTTGAATGTCGTAGATCAGAGGCTTGCGTTTTAGAACGGAGAGCAATGCGCCGACAATGCCGTTGAAAGGCGGATCGGTCATCGCGAAGATTGCGTCGCAAGGAATGAAAAGTGCGCGCCAGAAGGCGATCTTAACGTAGGTCAGGTAATTCAGAACGCGACGATTCATTTGAATGCGGGGGTAGTCGGTGGAACCTATGCGAATGACCGTGAAGGCGTTGGAGCCGCCAGTAATTTGTGCAGCACCTTCGCCGGTTGATGGCGGCCTCGTGCTAATGATCCGTTCTGTTTGCCGCAGCTTCCACCGGCGGCGTTCCGTCGGATCATAAGATGGCCGGCCACACAGGACCGTGACTTCATGTGCCTGCGCCATTGCGTGCACCATGGACTCCGCGGATTTCGCGGTGGCCGACGTATCCGGCGGAAAATACAAATTCAAAAACAAAATACGCATGGGCAGATTGTACAGGTATGCGCGCGAGTGTTAGCGCGCGGGATTTCGGATGGTTATGAATCGCCAAACGAATCGGGAGATTGGCGGCACAAGGAGTTACCAGGGGATGACCCGTGCGCTGCGATTACTGGCGGGTGATCAGGAAGTCCCCCAGAACCAGTGCGTCCATTTGGGTACGCAGAAAACAGTCTATGGCTTCTTCAGGGCGGCAGACGATTGGCTCGTTATCGTTGAAGGAGGTGTTTAGCACCACGGGAACGCCGGTGAGATTTTCAAAGGCTTTGATGAGTTGCCAGTAACGCGGATTGGCTTCCCGCGTGACGGTTTGCAGGCGGCCAGTGCCATCCACATGAGTGGGCGCCGGAATTTTGTCGCGCTTCTCGGGGCGCACGGAATAGGCGAGGGTCATGAACGGAGAAGGATGAGATTTTTCGAAATAATCGGCGGTCGATTCGGCGAGGATCGAGGGCGCGAAGGGACGAAAGATTTCGCGATGCTTGATGCGGCGATTCAGAATTTCTTTCATTTCCGGACGACGCGGATCGGCAACGATGCTGCGATTACCGAGTGCGCGCGGTCCCCATTCGGCACGACCTTGAAACCAGCCCAGAATTTTTCCATCGGCAATAATTTGCGCAGCGTTGCGCATGAGGTCCGGCTCAGGGAGTTCCGCGACCGAATAACCGTTGCGCGCAAGAGCACCAGAACCGATAGCGTGCTGGACCTGGTCGCGTGAGTAGCCAGGGCCCCAATACGCGTGATTCATGACGAACGACCGAGGCTTGCCGAGAATCTGATTCCACACGTAGAACGCCGCTCCTACAGAGAGGCCGCCATCACCTGCAGCGGGATGCACGTAGATCTGCTCAAAACCGGTGGAGTCAAAAATTTTTCCGTTAGCAACACAATTGAATGCCACGCCACCAGCGAGACACACCGACTTCATGCCGGTGGCATTAGCGAGCTTGCGCAACATCCCTAAATAAACTTCTTCAAGCCGCGCCTGCAGAGAGGAAGCCAGATTCCGGTGGCGCTGCTCGATCGGTTCATCAGGACCGCGCACTGGACCTAGATGTCGAGACATTTCTGGTGAGAACAATTTGCCAAGCGTAGGGGTTTTGTCGGCTTCCGCCCAGCTCATTTCCGGGCCGGTGCGATGGTGGGTGAAATAGTCGAGGCCGAGCCGGAAACCGTTGGTGCCGGAATTTTCATCGAAGCGGACGATGTCGCGAAAGGCTTCCAGATGGTCGGGCTGGCCATAAGCGCCGAGCCCCATCACTTTGTATTCATCGCCGAATTTCAGGAAGCCAAGATACTGGGTGACCGCGCTGTAAAAAAGTCCAAGCGAATGAGGAAACGCAACGGAGCCGTGAATATTCATGTGGCTGCCCTGACCAACGCCCCACATGGTGCTGGCAAAATCGCCGAGGCCATCGGCGGAGAGAAGGGCGGCGGTCTCGAAGGGAGAAACAAAAAAACTGCTGGCTAGATGGGCTTGATGATGCTCGATGCGATGAAATTTGGCTTTTATTTTTTGCGGGTCTGCATCAAAGGCCGCGGCGAGCGCCTCGGGAATGCCGGTAAACGTAGCGAGAACCTTGGCGCGTTGACGCGCGAAGGAAGGCATACGCAAGGAATAAATTAATTTAGTGAAGAGACGCGCGTAGGGGTTGCGCGGAATACCGACATGATCGATGTCCGCGAGAGTCAGTCCAGCTTCCTGGAGGCAGAAGCGGATGGCCTGTACGGGAAAGCCGGCGGCATATTTAACGCGATTGAAACGTTCTTCTTCGACGGCGGCAATCAATTGACCGTCGCAAACTATCGCGGCGGAAGCGTTGCCGTGGTAAGCATTAATTCCGAGAATGTTCATGGAATGAAGATCAGTTTACCTTAGGCAACGAGCTTATGCAGGAAGATGGCGGCGGCACCATTCGTTTAAAACGTAAAGCGACCACGGGCGAGACCAGGAAGTTTTGCCGGCGAGAAAATCGTTCCATACCGCGCGAACTCCATCGAAATGTAAGTGCTGAGCCAGACTCGAAGACGGCGAAGCGAAACTGGCGTCCAGACGAGCACGTAACGGGCCGCGCAGCCATTCATCCCACGGCAAGGTGAAGGTGCGTTTGCGTTGTTTGAGAATTTCCGGCGGCAGGACGTCCCGGAGAGCTTCCACTAGAAGAGCTTTCTGCAAGCCTGGTTTGCTACGCGCGGCGTCCGGCAATGCGCTCACAAATTCGACCAATGGGGTATCGAGGAGCGGCACGCGGACTTCCAGCGAACGCGCCATGCTGACGGAGTCGGTATCGCGCAGCAAAGTGCTGGCCATATAGGTGCGCATTTCGAGCCAGGAAATTGCCGCGACCGGCTCCAATTTTGCTGCTTCATCGGCGACGTGCTGAAACCATGCAAGCCAGGTGGGATCGAGGGTGACGCCATCAGCGCCGATCGCGCTGGCCCGAAAGCACGGATCGACAAGATCGTTCAGGCGGCCACCCGGCGGAAATAAAGCGCGCGCGAAAAAATACAGGTGCGGCAAAACGCGAGGGTCGGTCCAGGCGGAAGCGGCTTTAGATGCGGCGTCTGATTTGCCCGCACCTCCGAGCATGCTGCGCAGCATGGGCGCGAGGGCACGGCGAAGGGGCGCGGGGAGAAGCTTTGCGGTTTGCGCCAATTTATTCAAACGCGGGACGTCGGAGAAAGTGGAGTAGCCGGCAAAAAGCTCGTCGCCGCCCAATCCTGAAAGCGCAACTTTCAATCCAACCTGGCGTGCAGCCCACGAAACGAAATAAGTATTGATGCCGTCCATGGTGGGCTGATCGAGGGCCGCAAGGGCCTCATCGATTCGCGACAGAATGGCTGCGCCGTCGAGGGGCACTTCAGTGTGCTTTGACCCGCAGCGGTCCGCGACGACGCGGGCTAGAGCTGCTTCATCAAACGTCGTTCCCGGAAATGTCAGGGTGAAACTTTGAATGCCCGCTTTGGCGCGGCCCGCCAGCATGGCGATGGCGCTGGAGTCGAGACCGCTGGAAAGAAAAAGTCCCACCGGAACGTCGGCGATGAGGTGCGCTTCGACAGCATCTTTCAGAAGCGGGCGTAAGAGGCGCGCGGCGCCATAAAATTCTCTGGGGCGATTGGGATCGCGCGCAGCGGAACTGCGGTTCGCGTCATACCAGGGTCGAGCGCGAGGAACGCGGCGGCGCTCCGGAATATACGTCATCATTTTGTGGCCGGGAGGCAGCGAAAAAACTCCTTCAAGAAGAGTGACCGGCTCAGAAACGCTGCCGAAAAGCAGGTAAGCGGTAAGCGCGTCCTCCGAAATTTGTTTGGGGCAGAGGCCGGACGCCAGCAGGGCGCGGACTTCTGAAGCGAACGCGAAGCCGTCAGTGCTTTGCGTGTAATACAACGGCTTGATGCCCAGCGGATCGCGCGCCAGAAAAAGAACCGGCACGGTGGCAAACTGCCGGCGCAAATCGAGAATAGCGAAAGCAAACATGCCACGAAGTTCGGGCAGACAATCTTCGCCCCATTCTTCCCAGGCATGCACCAGGATTTCGGTATCGGATTGCGTAGAGAAGCGATGGCCGCAGCGTGAGAGGATGTCACGCAACTGGCGATAGTTGTAGAGTTCGCCGTTAAAAATTACAGCGACATCATGAGTTTCGTTCCAAATGGGTTGATGGCCGCCGGGTAGATCGATAATGGACAAGCGACGCATGCCCAGAGCCAGACCGGGCGCGCGCGGCTCGTTCACGAGGAAGCCTTCGCCATCGGGACCACGGTGAGACATCGCCGCGGTCATAACGCGCACACGAGCTTCGGTGTCTTGCTTAGGAGTAGCGAAAGCAGCGCCGCAAATTCCGCACACCCTACTCTTCTATCTCAGGAGGGGAGAAAAAGGTAGCCCCGGCGCGGACAATGTGACGGCGAAAGCGAAACCGGGGCACGCGCAAGCGATGGTCGGCGTACCAGGCAAGCAGAAAGCGAACCAAAAAGAAAAAAATGAAGAACACGGAAGAGACGAAAAAGAAAAAGAATGATTCGCGTTCGAGCAGCAGACTCCAGTCAAAATCTTCATCCCAACTGGGATAAACGGCGCGCAGGACGTAACGCAGGCCGAGACCGTCGAGAGGCAGCCGTGCTAGACGCACGTGCGCAAACTTTTGATAATTATAACTGGGAAGATAACCGGGGATACCGCCGGTTGCTTGCGCGAATATCGCGGGATTTTGCAAGTCCTTGCGCGTAAGCGTATGACCTTGCGCATCGCGCAAGATAGTCCGATAGGTAGCATCCACAATGATCCAGCGGCCATTCACGAGCACTTCGGCGACCACATGCTTGGTAGTGCGTTCCGGAGTCAATAGAAGGAGCCGGCGAGAATTAAGGCCGGCACTGCGAGAGAGATTCAAGAAGGCATTGGTGGCGGTACCGCAAATCGCGAGCAGTTGACTGGAATTCAAGGTGTCTTCGGGATCGCGGTTGGAGAGCTCGGCGAGATTAGGGGCCGGGGGACGAGGAGCGCCGCTCCGGATCCAGGTCAGGATCGAATCGATTTTTTCTTCGGGAGAAGCGGGGCTCGGAACGATAGCGTCCGAGAAGCCCTTGAGGTATCGGCGTTCGGAATATTCCCAAACGCTGGAATATCCGACGAATAACAATGCAAAGATGAGCAGGCCATTCACTGTTCGCCAGAGTACGCGAAAAATGGCCAATTTCTTGGAGGTCACAGCGGGCACCATTTACTCCATGGACCGGGATGAAACGCCGGAAACGGGCGGCGTCGTCAGCGTTGCGTACAACTCTTCCATTTGCAATACAGGTTTTTCCCAACTCAAGCGGGAGGTGAGCTCTGCGCAACCTGAAACGAATTCTGCGTGAAGCTGTGGATCGCGAAGCAAACGCTCCAGTGCGTTTGCAACAGATGTTTCGTCGTGCGCCACCACCAAGCCAGCGACATCTTTAACCAGCGGAGCTATGCCGCATTGCTCAGTGACTACCACCGGTGTTCCCGCGGCGGCCGCTTCGGCGGCGGTATTGCCAAAGTTTTCGTTTTGCGAAGGCAGCACAAAAACGTCGGCGTCCCGGTAGGCAGCCCATTTGTCATCGCCATAGAGTGGGCCGGAAAATTTTACCCGCCCAGATATGCCGAGCCGGAAAGCGGTAGTGGTTAGATGCTGTTGCATGGAATTGTCGTCCGGTCCCGCGAAGACCAACATTAAGGTATGCTCCCCAATTCGCTCTGGAAGGTTCCCGAAAGCCTGAAGCAATAATTCCGGACTTTTCTTCGGCGATAAGCGGCCCAAAAACAAAATCAGTTTGGCCTGTTCAGAAATGTCGAGAGAGGCGCGGAATTTGCCTCGCACCGGCCACGAAGCGGGCGACTCAACACCATTGCGACGAAGCACGATTTTCTGGGGCGCGACGCCGGCGGCAGCCAACTCCTGAACCTCCAGGTCTGAGGTAGCGATGACCTTGCTGGCGCCGGCAAATAATCGCTGCCCAACAAAATAATGATACATCCGTTTCAGCCATACATTCCGGACAATCGGCACAAACATGCCGATAGGTTCAACAACGTAAGGCATGTTTCTTGACCGGGCAGCAGCGGCCACGGCATATCCGAGAAGATCGTAAATGCCAAAAATGTGGACAACGTCAAAATTCTGCAGGCGCGCGCGGCAGTAGCGCTTCACCGCGGGATTCCAGCTTAGCGCGCGGTAGCGAAACCAGCTGGGCAGATAAATAGATTGGACACCTTCTTCCGCGTGACGCCAACCGAAAGGCGAACGGTCCCAGCCGAGAGCTTGAAGATCCGATTCGGAATGGTGGCGCAAGCGCTTTTCAAGGCCCCAATCCGCGGTGAGCACGTTTACGGCGTGGCCGCGTCGTGCCAGCCCTTGCGCCAAGGCGCGCACTTTTACAGGAGGGCCGCCGAATTCCAGGAAAGGAGCGTAGGTTTCGGTGACGTTCAGGATTCGCATTGTTCGCGAAGGATTTTTTTCAACGCTTTAGCGAAAACGCTGAAGCGGAATTCGTGCTCCACACGCTGGCACCCGCGCGCGCCCATCTCGCGAGCGAGAGCTGGATCGGATAGCAGCGTCTCAATCGCGGTAGAAAGCTGCGGTGCGTCGCCATGCTGCACGAGATATCCGGTGACTCCGTCGATGATCACTTCAGGGGCACCGCCATGATCGCCACCGATCACCGGCTTGCAGCAGGCCATGGCTTCCAGATACACGAGGCCGAAACCTTCAGCCTGACTTGGCAGCGCAAAAATCTCGCAGGCCGAGTAGCAGGTGGCCAGCTGGGAGTAGGAAAGCCCGCTTAGAAAGTGTACGTGAGGGCGCACGCCATTTTTTTCAGCTAGCTCTTCGAGCCAGTCGCGATCATCGCCTTCCCCGACCATGGCAAGCTGCAGTTCGGGCCAACGCGGAAGCAAGCGTGGCAGCGTGTTGATGAGGGTGTCCATGCCTTTGTACCGCTCCGTGGCGAGCCAGCGGCCGACCGTGAGAACTACGCGGCCCGTTGGGAAACCGGGAGGGACCGGAGCCTTTGATGCCGCAGGAAGAAGGGCTTCGAATTCCGGATCGAGGGCCCAAGGCAAAACACGCACGCGCTCGGGCTTCACTTTCTGCTGCATGATGACGTGTTGGGCGGTGTTTTGACTCGGCGCGAGGACCAGGTTTGCTCGACGCAAGGAACGCCTTCGCAAGGGGGACAACGGCTCCCATACCTCAATGCCGTGAGTGCAGATAATGGTTTTCATGCGCGGCGCGGCGAGTCGCATGGTTTGGGTTACCGGGGCCAAATTGGGATGACCAGCGATCACCAGCTTTGCATGGCGACGTGCGGTGCGAAAAGCAGTGGCGGCAAAGCGGCCCTTGGCGCGCTCGCAACCGGTGAAAACAAATTCGCGGCCGCCTACCGACATGCGGTGAAGTTCCGGCGAGTCATTGAGGCTGAAGAGACGGCATTCCATGGCACGGCTGGCGGCAAACTCGGTGAGCACGGCCGCGATGTGGCGGCTGGCGCGTTGAACACCGCCGGGGGCGGCCAGTTCAGAAAATATGCCGATGAGCACTGGCTGAGTCTGCCAAGCGCGGCGATGGAACGCAAGCGCGAGTCGCCCGAGATCACGAATGTGTTGCCGTCAAGGCCGGAACAATATCGATCAGGCGGTCAAGGTACAGGTCGGCGGGATGAGCATCGCGATCATGCATACCGAAACCGTAATTCACGATGGCGGAGAGAATTCCAGCATTACGAGCGGTTTGCACGTCAACTTCAGAGTCCCCGATGAGCACAGCTTCTTTGGGTTGAGTGCTGAATTCACGAAGGATGGTGTTTACACCCAGAGGATCCGGCTTTTTGGTTGCAAAACTGTTTCCGCCGTAGACAGCGCGAAAATATTTGGCGAGCCCGAGAGCTTCCAGAATGCGCACGCTGATACGCACGGGCTTGTTGGTGAGCACCGCCATGGGCATAGCGGAAAGTTCGCGCAACGCTTCGGGCACGCCGGAATAGGCGCAAGTGTTATCCATTTTGTGTTCTTCGTAGTAGGAGAGAAAAAATTTCAGAGCGCGGTCGAGCTCTTCGGGATTCACCTCCGGACCAAGCGATTTGGCCACCAACACAGGCGCACCGTTGCCGACGTAGCTGGAGATAGTTTCTTCCGGCAATTCGGGGCGATGCAATTTACGGAGCGTTGCGTTTACGGAATGGACCAAATCGAGTTTCGAATCGATCAGTGTGCCATCGAGATCAAAAATCAGAGCGCGAACCGCTGGGAAATTATAGCTGGCCATATGTATCTAAATATTCTAAAGCATTAAGAAAAAAAACATAAACGCAGGGAAACCCGCTTTGAGGTGGAAGTAACTTTTGAAGTAAGCAACTTCCCTTCTACAATCATGGCGTGCTTTTCGCGCACTCCATCGATCATCACTTGCTGGCCAGCGTGAGCATCGCGGCGACGTGCCTTGACGTCCTCGGTACGCTGTACCTGGCTTACGATCTGTTGGGTGGCGAACATGGGCCGCTACGGTTGCTCACCAGAGCGGTGACGTACTCGATTGTGTTTGGTCTTGGATATGCAATCGGGCTGGGATTTTTCTTTGGTGTGGTTTCCGGTGTGACTACTGGAGTCACGGTGGCAATTGAACTGAACCGGGCGTCGAGGCAGGGTGATCATTACTCCTTACCGTGGGAGGCTTTTTTTAGCGCGGTACGCGCAGCAGGCTTCGCCGCGGGGCTTTACCGCATGGTGGGGCTGCGATTTGCGGTGGCTTTTGGCATTTTGATCACCGGCGGACAGGTGGTCGCATATTCGCGTGGGATGCGGCCGGGAATGGATTATGCGGCTGCCCGCCGGCCACGCCTCACGCGCAGGCAATTTGGGGGAACGGTGTTGCGAACGCTGGGCTACAGCGCTTCGGCGCTAGTGTGCGGCATTTTCGCGCAGCATCTTGAGCATCCCTGGCGGTTTGCAGTGCGTGTGGGAGTGGTGACCGGACTGGTCACGGCGGTGGGACTTACGGTGAATCCGTACATCGAATATTATGCAGATCGACTGCCTGCGCGCACACTTGGAGTGCTCGGCATTGTGCTTATACTTTGTGGATTCGTGCTGCAATCCGTCCAATATTGGGTGGCGCTGCTGGACGTGCAGGTGGTTTAGCGCTGATCGAATTACAGCGGGTGAAGACGGCGTTGCGTGGCGACTTCGCGTAAACTAGACGACTACAATTCAGGAAAATTTTCCGGAGAATACATGGCTAAGGTTTTTCCGTTTCGGGCATTTCGCTATAACCCCGCACACGCGCCGTTTGAACACGTGCTTACGCAACCGTATGACAAAATTTCGCCGGCGATGCAGGACAAGTATTACTCGGCCAATCCGCACAATCTGATTACGGTAGAAAAGGGCCGCGTGCATCCCAGCGATGGGCCAGGCAATAACGTGTACACCCGCGCAGCTGCCGCGATACAGGAGTGGATCCGCAGCGGCATCGTGGTGCAGGATCCCGCGGCCTCGTTTTATGGCTATACGCAGGAATATACTGCGCCCGGTACGAATGAGCGTCATACCCGGCGCGGGTTTATCGGGGCTGGGCAGCTGGAGGAATATTCCGCAGGCGTGATTTACCGCCATGAACATACGTTTTCGGGGCCAAAGGCGGACCGCCTGGAATTGTTGCGGCATACGCAAATGTCTACTGGGCAATTGTTCATGATTTATTCGGACGCGCAGAAACGCGTGGACGCGGTATTGGCTGAAGCGGAGAAGTCGGCAACTCCGGCGACGGAGATGACCGATGAGTATGGTGTGATTCATCGGCTGTGGGTAATCTCCGATCTGGAACAGGTGAAGGCAATTCAAAACGCGATTGCCGACCAAAAATTGGTGATCGCCGACGGGCATCACCGCTACGAGACGGCACTCAACTATCGCAACGAGCGCCGCACGCTGACGGGCAAGACGATTGCGGACGCTCCTTACGAGCGCGCCATGATGACGTTTATTAATACCCAAGGGGCGGGGTTGACGATTCTTCCCACGCATCGCGTAGTTGCAAAACTGCGCGAGTTCAATTGGCCCGAGTTGCGCAGGTACCTGGAGCCGTGGTTTACGGCGGAAAGCATCGCGTTTGCGGATGAGAGCGGGAAACATAAGGCACGAGAAGACTTTGTGCGTAAGCTTTCAGCAGCGCGAAGGAAGCGGGCCATCGGCGTGTATCCGGCGGTGGCGGACAAGGATAAGCGTGCGTTTTATGTGTTGACGCTACGCGAAGGCGCGGATTTGAACCGGCTTTTGCATAATGTTTCCCCATTGCAGCGAGAGCTGGACGTGGTGTTGTTGCATGAGGGAATTCTGGAGCCGGGCTTGGGCATCACGCCACAATCGGTGAAGGCCGAAGCTAATCTTAGTTATGAGCGGGAAGCTGCAGCGGCGCTGGATGCGGTGGATAGCGGAGCGGCGCAGATCGCTTTCTTGCTGAACCCTTGCGATGTAGAGGAAGTGGTGAAAATTGCCACGGCTGGAGAAGTGATGCCGCAGAAATCCACGGATTTTTATCCGAAGCTGATGAGCGGAATCACGATGTATAGCGTGGATCCGGAACGCGCATGAGCGTATCGGCGAAATAGAAACGGCGCGTGGTGACGCGCAAAAGCCCCACACGAAAAAAAAACGTGCGGGGCCCTCGCTGCGGCAACTAGGCCGTTGCGACGTTGCTTAAAATTTCGGGCTAATGGTTCGAGTTTGTTTACTTGAAGCTGGCTACCGCTTCGGATTCGCTGTTATACACGTCGAAAACCGTCAGCAACTTGGTAATCTGCAGAACTTCCTGGAACTTGGCGCCCAGGTGGCACAGCTTTAGAGCGGCGCCTTGCGTCTTGGCGCTGTGATGCGCGGCCACCAGGGTGCCGAGGCCGGCGCTGTCGATGAACGTAACATTGGCCATGTTCAGCACGATTTTCTTTTTGCCTTCGGCCACCAAAGCCTTTACCCGTTCGCGCAGTGCGTTGCTCTCTTCACCTAGCACGATGCGGCCATCCAGGGCGACCACGGACACGCCGTCCACTTCGCGATTTGTAAATTTCAATGCCACTTTAGTTTCCTCCTCGTCGAAAAAAGAACTCCGGACCTAGATGCACCGGCGCCGCAAAGCTTATCAATAATAGTCCGCGCAGGACATGTAATAACCGCATACCGTACAAATCAACTTACAACGGCGGGATTCGAGCCGCTGCGAGCACACAGGGCAATAGTGCGAAGCGTGTTCGTAAGGCGCGGCCACGGAAGTGGAAGCATTCGGAGAGTGCATCGAATGATCCGGTTGGAGAACGTCGTGAGTCGGCACCTGCTTCGTTATAGATTGCACGGTTCGAAGGTTATAGCACATCCCCGGAAAACGGGGAAGCTTTGCGGGTGCGGTAGCGGGCCGCTTTGAATTTTTCTTACATTTACGGCAGTTCACGAAATATCACAGCAGATGCCAGCTATAGAAAGCAACGGTTATAGAATTCAGCGTGGTTGGCAAGCCTGCTCTTGGTTGCAGGTAGTTCGGCGCTGCGTGGAACGCAACTTGTGGAGTCGAGGTGTGACGCGGTGGTTTAGGTTTAGCCTATCCGTTTCCGACTCTTTCGTCTGTCGGTGCCTCACGAGCTGAACCATGCTTCCGTCTTCACACCCCGCTCATCGAACCGGACGTGCGGATTTCCCGCTTCCGGCTCTCGGAGAAAGGTTCACGATGTCGCCCACGGGAGATTGCTCGTCCGCTTGGTAAGGCAGACGAGGCCCAGCACTTCATGCAGAGATGTCTCCGGAAACCGTTGGGCCGCCGGCCACACCAGTTTGTGCTTGGCACACAACCACTGAAGCAGCCTCTTGCGAGCGTGTTGCTCCACCGCCCGATAGGCTGTGCTGACTGGCCCTAGACAGAAGTAGTTGGCCCATCCAATTATCGTGCGGTTGAGCCTCGCTACCAGTATCTCCTGGTCCAGCAGAGTTTGATTTCGTCCGGTCATTTCGCTAATCGCCTCGCAGATGCGGATCACCCGCTTCTTCGAGGGCACCGTACCAAGGTACGCGCGCCCTGTCTTCGGCGAATAGCACCGACCAAACGTGTAACCCAGAAAGTCGAATTTCTCTTCCGGCAGTTTGCAGACCCGCGTCTTCGTTTCATTCACCGTCAACTTCAGCTTCGTCATGATGTCTCGCATCATAGCCAGCGCTTCTTCCGCTCGGCCACGACAGCAGATCACCAGGTCATCGGCGTAGTTAACGATGTATGCAGCAAGACGCTTCTCGTGTCCGAGTTTCTTCCATCCCAGCACGAATCGACGCATGTACAAGTTGCTGAGCAACGGGCTGATCGGAGCTCCCTGTGGGGTTCCCCGTCCCTCATCCCGATTGCGCGTACTCCGATGCTTATTCTCTTTCTCGTCGATCTCTTCAACCGGAACTTCCAGCCACATCTTGATCAGATGCAGCATTGCTCCGTCGACGATCCGTCGAGCCACCGACTTTAAAAGGTCGGCGTGGGGAATACTATCGAAGTAGCCGCTTAAATCCGCGTCTACAATTTGTCCATGGCCGGTGTTGAGCAGCTTGTGGACATGCCTCACGGCATCCAACGCACTGCGGTTTGCCCGATAGGCGTATTGTTCCGGCGGCAGGTCGGCCTCGAAGATCGGTTCGAGTACCAAAACTGTCGCCGTCTGTGCTACGCGATCTTTGATCGCGGGCACTCCTAACGGCCTCTGCTTTCCGTCCGGCTTGGGTATCCACACCCGCCGTACGGGCTGCGGTCGATACGTTCTACTTTTCAGCTCTTGCGTCAGTTCGTCCAACCACTTCTTCACCCCG
>Ga0182024_10007469_pt1 | contig 23543 bp, 19 predicted proteins | sample P32metaG_FD_120480 | JGI IMG/M metagenome (GOLD analysis project Ga0182024, IMG submission 120480) | Permafrost microbial communities from Stordalen Mire, Sweden - P3-2 metaG (Illumina Assembly) | ecosystem: Environmental > Terrestrial > Soil > Wetlands > Permafrost | place: Sweden: Stordalen... | reverse complement strand
CCGAGCTTACTGCTTCGCCCAGGACGTAAATGCCCAGAAGCGCGACAACCAGATAGCTTACCGCCGACGCCGGCTGCACGAAGCTGTAGTCCGCCCACGATAGAACCATCAGGTAGCATACGAAGAACATCAGCAAGGAACCAATGCCCAGCCAGATCGTCCCCGAAGTAATGATCAGCCGGAAATAGTGCAGCGAGGAAGCCAGGGTCCAACTCTCGATGGCGCCGATGCGCTTCATGCCCATGCGCAGGAAGACGTCACCGAGGGGCCCGAAAAAGACCATGAGCCCGATAAAGGCGACGGTCTTGGCGTGCAGGTTGCGATTTGGATGGGTGAGGCTCATACGCTATGTGTTTCTCCTGCGATCTCGGAACTGCCGCTGGAAGGTGGAATGGGCAGAACGGAGATCATGGCCACCTTGTCCATGCCCTTACGGACCAGCTTCCAACGTTCGTAGCGAAGCTTCATGAACGAGGAGGCCTCGTGGTACAAGCGCTTACGCTCGTGGCCGTCCCAGAGAGCGTCGCGAACGATGCGCCATGCGACGCGGGGCCGGAAATAGTATTCGTCGTAGAACTTGTTGACGCCGGTGACCATGTCTTCGCGCGTCAGATGCGGGTATTGCAGGTGCGGAAGCTGGTGGCCGTCGACATCGGAAATGGCCTCCCCGGCCAAGAACCCTTCGCGGGTACCCTGATCGTAGAGCTCGGTGCCGGGATACGCATGCGCCATCGAAACCTGAATCGTTTCGCAGTCGAGTTCCTTGGCGTATTCGATGCTGCGGCGCATCGTTTCCTTGGTTTCGCCGGGCAAACCGAGGATGAAGTCGCCATGGACGCGGATGCCGGCCTTCTTGGCGTTCTGAACGAAGTTGCGGCCCATCTCCAGGGTGGCGCCCTTCTTGATGTTCTTGAGGATCTGGGCATCGCCGGATTCAAAACCGACGATCAGCAGGCGGCAACCGGCATCAGCCATCGCCTGCAGGGTCTCGTAGTCGCCGTGGACGCGGGCGGTGCAGGACCACTGAAAACCGACGGGCTGAAACTTCTTACAGAGCTCGAGGACGCGGTCCTTGCGGATGTTGAAGGTGTCGTCGTCAAAAAAGAATTCCTTGGCCTGCGGAAACATCTGGTGCGCCTGGCGGAATTCGCGGGCCACGCTGTCTGTAGAACGAACGCGCCAGGAGTGGCCGGAAAGAGTCTGGGGCCACAGACAGAAAGTGCAAAGCGCTGGGCAGCCTCGGCTGGTGTAGAAGGCAACGTACGGATGCAGCAGGAACGGTACGTTGTAGTTTTCGATGGTGAGGTGCTGTTTGTAGACGTCGGTGGCAAACGGCAGCGCGTCGAGCTCGGCGGTCTGCAACAGCGGGCGCGAAGGATTGTGAACGGCTTTGCCGTTTTTCATATAGCTCGCGTTGGCAATTTCCGAAACGGGCTTGCCGTTGGCGAATTCCACCACGGCGTGGTCGAACTCGCCGCGCACGACAAAGTCAATATCGTGGCTGGCGAGCAGGCTCTCAGCGGGCTTGATCTGGACCTGAGGGCCGACGAAACAAACCTTGAGACCAGGATTGAGCTCTTTCATGCCGCGCACAATGCGCAGGTCGCTCTCAAACCCGACCGTCGAAGTAAACAGAACCAGGAACTCGTAATCTTTGCCGATCTGAATGGTCTGGGCAATCGAAACGTGGTCGGGGGGTGCGTCCAGGAGGCGGCTGCCCGGCAGCATACCGGCGGGGTAGGTGAGCCATACCGGATACCAGTAGGATTCGATCTCGCGAGTGGCCGGCCAGCGCGAACTCGCGCCACCATCAAATTTCTCGAAGCTGGGCGGATTGAGCAGCAAAGTCTTCATTACTGATGGCATCTACTTTGATCCTCCGTCAGGACAGCGGTTTGGGTGGAAAGTCCGCGGTCCGGTGCCTACGGTGCACGAGCCCGAGCTTGCCTGCCGTAAGGCTTTCGTTCTATTGTACTTGATTTCCCCACGATCCCAAAAATAACAAAAGAATGTGCTCTAGTGTGATGACTTGGGCCAGCTGAAGGATCCGTACCAGCTTGGAAACAGGGTACCTATAGATAGACTGACGGGCTCAGCGAGCCGCGAACCTGGAGATGTTGAGCGGTGGAAAACGTTCAATCGGCTCTTCGGAGCTCACTGAAATATACGCGCGAGCTGGCCGGAGGCTTGCATCAGGGTTAGCTCTTCTTTTTGTCTGGCGAATTCGGCGTCGAGGAAGGCGATCCACTTTTCGTTCTCGTCCAGCCGGCCTTCTTCCAGGTCCTTCAGGGTCGCGTGGCCCTGGCTGTACTTCTCCTGGATGGCGGATAGAGACTCCTGGGCTAGCTGAAGGTCCAGGCGGGCGACTTCTTTGCCGGCGTCCAGTTCGCGGACGGTCTGAACGTGCTGCTGGACGTCGATGCGCATCTGCTGGCGTACGTTGCCGAGAGACATTTCGGAAGCCGCGAGTTCATTGCGCGCCAGGGCGACGTTGGCGAAGGTTTTTGCGCTGAACAAGGGGATATTGATGGAGAGTCCGACGGTGACGTTGTTGCGCTGAAAATGATTGTAGAACTCGCTGTAGTTATTAAATTTGGTGAGCACTTCGTATTCCCCGATTATGCCGATGCTTGGCCAATAGCTCTGGCGCTCGCCCTTTAGCAGGTGCTGCCGCGCGCTGCGATCGTCCTCGGCTTCTTTGATTAGCGGGCTGTTGCTCAGAGCCAGATCGGAAAGTTCGGCGGTGCTCTGCTCGGGGATGACCATGGTCTCAGCGGGCTCGACTTCCAAAGCTTGGCTATCGGGATAGCCGGTCATGTCGCGGAGTTGTGCGGTGAGGATATGATCGGCGCCTTCGAGTTGGATGAAGTGTTGCTCGATGCGGGCCAAGGTCAGCTCGCCGCGGGTGACCTCGATCGGCAATTCCAGGCCGGAAGTGAGCCGTTCGCGGATCAGGTCGACGATGCGCTGCTGGCTCTCGCGCTCGGATCGCAAAAGTTCCAGGGAGTGGCGGACTTTGGCGAGTTCGAGATACGTGGATGCGGCGCGAACGATGACCGCATCACGGGTGCGTTCCAGTTCCCACTTCTGGCTTTCGGCCCGATCCTGGGCCGCTTTGAGCTGGCCGCGCAGCAGCGGATCAAATAGCGATTGGTTGTACGAAAGATTGAAGATCGATGGGCCCTGCCCCCCGGGTGCGGCTGGGAATCCGCTGGTGTATGCGGCGCCCGAGCCGGTGTAGAGGTTGGGGCGGAATTCAGCGCGATTGACGCCGGCTTCGCTTTGCGCCACCGAGTATTGGACGCGAGCGTAGGCGATGTCGCGACTGTTCTGCAGTGCGAGGGCTACGGCGTGCTTCAGGGTGAGGACGGCGGCACTGTCGGGTTCCTGCGCGAGGATCGCGGGGGACGTCAAGAGTAGAAGTGCGAGGGAGGAAAGAACGCGTTTTTTGAAAATTTTCATTTCGTGATGCCTCTGCCCTTTTTTCTGTCAAAAAATGAATCAACCAAAAACTATTCGTAGCGCAGCGACTCCGTGGGGTGCAGGCTCGCGGCGCGATTCGCCGGGAGATAGCCGAAGACCAGTCCTGTGCCACAGGAGACTACGAACGCCGCCAGCACCGAGAGCCATGAAATTGGGATCTGGATGGGTCCGGGAACCGGCAAGAAGGCCAGCAACGATCGGATCAGCACCGGAATGAAGACACCTATGCCGATGCCAATCAGCGAGCCAGCGCCGCTGATGATGACCGCCTCCATCAAGAACTGGGAGAGGATGTGGCTGCGCCGGGCGCCTACGGCCATGCGAATTCCAATCTCACGAGTGCGCTCAGTTACCGTCACCAGCATGATGTTCATGATGCCGATGCCGCTGATTACCAGCGCGATGAGCGCGATGAGTAACAGCACTATGGTTAACGCCAGCGAAATGCTTTCGGCGGAGTCGCGTAGCGAGGCCAGATTTTGCACGCGATACTCGGCGCCGGAACGGTGGTGGCTGCGCAAAATATCGCCGACTTCTTCCGCGACCTGCTGCACTTCACCGGGAGATTGGGCTTGGGCGTAGAGAGTGCTGACGAAATCGGTACCGGTGTAATACTTGATCAAACCGAAGGGAACGATCACCGACTTGTCGGTAATCTCGGATTGTCCGAAGGTGGTGACGCGTTCCTTGAACACGCCGATGACGGTGAAGTGGAGATTGCCGACGCGGATGTCCTGGCCGACCGGATCGTCGCCGGTGAAGACGACTTTGGCGAGCTCAGCGGTAAGTAAGCAGACTTTGCTGCGGGAGACCATGTCGTCCGGCTCGAAATAGCGGCCGCGGAGCACGATTAAGCGGCGAATCTGCTGAAATCCGTCGGTGACGCCGACCAGGTTGACCGGATATTCCACGCCGCCAGCCACCACGGTCAGAGGAATATCGCGGGTGCCGGCGACATAGGACACGTCGGCTGCTTCCTCGCGAATGGCCTGCAGGTCGTCCCGAGAAATTTCGTCGGCGATGGCGGAATTCTGTTCGCGGCCGATGTGTGGATGATCAGCGTAGACCAGGTTCGCGCCCACGCCTTCGATCTGGCGAATGATGTATGTTTTCCCGGCCAGCGCTACCGTCACCACCAACACGATGCAGGCACTCCCGATCACCACCCCGAGCATGGTCAATGCGGCGCGGACCTTATTGGCGCGCAGAGCCTGTAGGGCCAGCTTCCAGGTCTCCGACCAGAACATGACCTTGGACATCTGAATCAACTCGGGGGCGATCGGAACGGCGGAAGCAATCGTTTCGCTATGCGCAAGGCGACGAGCAGCGTCTTCGACGGTGCCCAGGAAGCCGGAATAGTGATGTTGTTTTTCCATCGGCTGACGTCAACAGCGCGGCGCAGGCCGCGCCCTTACCTGACAAACCTAGTGTGCCGCCTTCTCGAGCTGATCGAGGCGGGTGCGTGCTTCTTTCCGATGCGGATCGATCTGCAGCGCCGCGCGGAATTGTTCGGCGGCTTCGGCGTGCTTGCCCTCCAGTTGATAGAGACGCCCCAGCCATTCGCGGGCGGCGGCGTGGGGTGGCCATTCGCTGCGATCGGGAGTGCTAGCCAAATAGGATTTCAGGTACTGCTCGGCTTGCGGAAGGTCCTTGGTGGCTAGGATGCGCTGCACGCCGCGATAGAAGGCCAGGCGCGGATCGGAGGGGGCTACGCGGACGGCAGCGTCGATGACGTTGGCGAGATCAGCAGGACGGTTTTGCTTTATGTAAAAATCCGCAGCGTCCAAATAAGCATCGATATGGGTGGACTTGACTTCCAGAGCTTGATGATATTCGTTGTCGGCAAGATCGGTTTTCTTCAGGCCCAGCGCGTCGTATTCGGCGCGGGCTACGTGGCCCTGGACCGGATCAATGGCGGCGATGGCGTCAACCTGCGCTTTGGCTTCGTCCTTGCTCCCTCCCGCGATCCAGGGCGCGTCAAGGCAATACTCCTCCAGATCGCGCCGCGCGGGAATGTTCGATGGATTCAAGTGAACCGCAGTTTCGAATTCCGTCTTTACCTTGCGGGCGAGGTTGAAGCTGCGTTCGCGGTCCGCTTTCTCGCCATACGCACGGCCCAACCATTGGTGATAGACGGAATTCTGCGGCGCGAGTTGCACCGCTTTCTCGAGGTGCACGATGGCTTGATCGAAATTGTGCTGCTCGTAGTACGCGCGCCCGGCCCAGTAGTGCGCGTCGGCGTCGCTGGAAGTCATGGCAGACGCGGAGCGCAGCGAATTGATCGCGCCGGAGTAGTCGCCAGCGTTGAATTGCCGCTGGGCACTTTGCACGGCAGGCGACACCGTGTGGCCGGATTGTGCGCGGGCGATTCCTGCGGAAAGGATCACCGCGGTAAAGCCCGTCAAAGATAGGTATCGGAATCGATGGTTTCGGAACACGCTTGATCTCCCTAAGGGACGTCTCGCGGACGAACGACCATGCCATTGCGTAATGCCAGATCACCGGGCAGAGCGACGCGGTCGCCCTCGACGAGGCCACTGAGGATTTCGTCGCGGGTGCTGCTGGCGATGCCCACGGAAACGTCGCGGCGCTGCAGCCGTTTGTCATTAAGCAGGTAGACGTATCGAGTTTGATCGTCGGTGCGCACTGCAGCGCGCGGCACCGAGAGCGCCAGGGGGCTTTGGCGAACCAGAATGCGCACTTCCACGTTGACGTTGGGAACCAGCTCCAGCGCTGCGTTTTCCACCGTGCAATACACTTCCCCGACGCTGCGGTTTCCCAACGGAACCACCTGCTTGGGCGCCAGCTCGGTGCGTCCTTGCCAGACCTTTCCGGGCTTGGCGTCCCAGGTTACTTCCACTATCTGATTGGCTGCCAGCCAACCCAGATCGGGCTCATCGACGTAGGCGCGAACCCGCACCCGGCGCAGATCGGCGATTCCGGCGATGGTCTCTCCGACGGTCACGTAGTCTCCGGCGCGGACCGGCAAGGAATACAGGATGGCCTCGGCCGGTGCGACCACCGTGGCGGAGCGCAATTTTCCTTCGAGAGCACGAATTTGATCGTTGGCCTGCTGGACGCGCAAACCCGCGCTGTCGGCATCGGTGGGAGCCTGGCGCGAGAGTTCCTCGCGGCGCTGACGGGCGACGGCCAGGGTGGCATCGGCGGTGGCGAGGAGGTCGGTGTTCTGATCGAGTTCGTCCTGGGTGGCGGCGTGTTTGGCGACGAGCTCCTTGAGGGAGGCCTGGCGGCGTTCGAGATTGGCTACGCTGATTTGAGCCTTGTCCAGGTCGCCCTGAGCTTGCGCCACCGAACCCTGAGGTCCGCCGGCGCGTGCATTGCGCAAATCGGCTTGAGCGGCGAGCAGGTTAACGCGGGCCTGGGCAAGCTGAGAGCGCAGATCAGCGGAGTCGAGCGCAAGGATTACCTGACCGCGATGTACGGGCTGGCCTTCGACCGCCGAGACGGACTGGACGAAGGTGGGAAATTCGGCGTGGGCGATAGTGGCGTTGATCGGCTCCACTTTGCCATTACTGGTGACCACGGCGTTCAGGTCTTGGCGGGTGACGGTAGCCACCTGAATTAGCGGGGGTTTGCGGCGTCCCACGACGCCCACAACGGCAAGCACGATCACCACGCCTGCGAAGATTCCCCAGCCTATTTTCGTTTTGCGACCGTTTGCCATGGGGTGACTTGATGATACTAAGCGGAACGCTCCCAAAATTCACAAAATTGTAACAGCAAGTCCCGCGCTTGCATACAATTCCGGCCCAGGGCGTTGCTCGATCGACCCTGATGCGAGATGCTGGCGGGCAGAGGTCAAATGCCGATTGTCTTGGTCGTCTCCGATAATTGGATGCTGCGAACGGGCGTTCGAGCTGAGCTGCGAGAGCGTGGCATCGAGGCAATGGGGATTGCGTCAGCACGGAAGGCGGTCGCGCAGATCGCGGCTGGGGCGTTTCCAGAGGTGTTGGTGATCGACGCGGGAACCGGCACTGCCTCGGGGGACGATGTGAGTGGCGAGGATGCGGCGATTTCTCGCTTGCTGGAGAGTGGGGTCCCAGCCATATTGATCTCCTCGCGGACCGTTACGTCACCGCCGTGGAAGGCGGCGGTGCTGCTGCCGCGGCCGGTGCGGGTGGGCGAAATTACCGCGGCGGTGCTGTGGCTGTTGAAGGGTTTCGCGGTGTGAGCTAGAATTCGCCTATGAGCGACACGCCTCAGACAACTCAAGCGACTCAGAAATCTCAGGCACCGGCTCAGGAAGGCGCGGGATCCTCCGACGCGCATGGGCACGATGACGCGGCCGCTGCGGGACCGAAGATCCATCGCGTGTGCATTAGCTGCAACAATATGTTTGTGGTTCCCGTCGATAATTACGAAGCGAAGCACTGCTCGGTGTGCCACAAAGGTTGATTGTTTCCGGCGCAGGCCTCGACTTCCCGCAAAATTGAAATCACGTTAGAATGCCGCGTCGGTTGATAGCTGAACTGCGCGCCGCGAGGTAACCCCGTGAAGATTTACAACGAGCACATCACGCTGCAGACCGAAAAGCCGCGAGAGTTCGTAGATATTACGCCGCAGGTGAGGAGTGCGATGGAAAAAAGCGGATTCGTGGACGGCATCATACTGGTGGCGGTGCTGCACTCGAACGCGGCGATCATCGTGAACGATTCCGAGCCCGGGCTGCTGGAAGACGTCCGCACATGGCTGGACGGTCTGGCGCCGGTGCGGGACGACTACAAGCATCCCAAAAAGCTGGAGAGTAACGCATCGATTCACTTTCAGAGCTTGATGCTGAACCAGAATGCGGTGGTGGGGTTTACGGAGAAGCGGCTGGAGCTGGGACCCTGGCAATACATTCAGTTTGTGGAATTGGATGGAATGCGTCCGAAGCGCGTGCTAGTGAAAGTGATGGGGGAGTAGTAGGACGCGATTTGTGAGTCGCGAGTAGCCGGCTTACTTCAGTTTTTCAGCCACTCAATCGGGAACAGTTTGCCGGCGTCTTCGGGTGACAGCTCCACTCCCGCTAGTTGGGCAGCGCGGGTCAGTACGGGATCGCGATGATTCGCCAGATCGTCGCCGCTGGGCAATAGCGTCTCGTCCGGCACCACCCCGGAATGTTCCAAGCTCTTTCCGTCGGTCATCACCAGGTCCGCATGGCTGATCTCTACGCCGTAACCGGCTCGCATTCCCAATCCCAACCGGTGCATATACAACCTCGCTTCCATCACGCTCCCGGACGTCCGGTCGCCCGGCACCGTCCCGCGCTTCGGCAACCGCATCACACGCGCGAGAAGCTCCGAAGCGGACGCGGATCGTTGGTCGACCAGAACGATCACTTTGCCGCGATACCCTTGCTGCTCGCCGGCTTGGCGATAACCGGCTGGCTGCCGGCGCGCATCACGCGGTCTCCTACTTTCACTTCATGGTCGCTCAAGCGTGCGATCAGCCACAGCAGAGCCGCTTCGCTGCCGCCGCCGTTCGCCCGCACATCGAGAATCAACATGGGAAACTTGCTGGATTGATCCATCATTTCGTCTACCGCCTTCTCATCCATCACGAAGGTGAGCATCTTCCAGACAATCGCGGTATCTCCGAACTGGTGCGATCGCAGACGATAGAGCCGGCGATGTCTCTGCGATTCACGGACCAGATCCCAGTAGTTCAGTACGTAGGTCAATTCCCGCGGGTCCGACTTCACGTTGGGAGCGATGTTCTGGCTCCGCTGCGCGCCGGCCGCATCGCGAACGATCAATTCATCGGACACCTGCGGCCGTAATACCCGGAAAATATAGTCGGTCTCGTCAATTGTTTCGCGGCTGAGCAACAACCGATTCAGGGAAATCACCCGTTCTCCGACCTTCAATCCCTTCCGCTCGGCTTCGCTGCCTGGTTCCACCACCACTACATAGGAATCATCGCCAAGCACCTGCAATTCGTGTCCATAAAAAACTTTGAAGGCTCTTCTGGGCGGCAACAGGTAGGTGTGCGAATCGTTCAGCGCTTTCAGTGACCATGCCACGATGACGATCCCCTGGTTGTAGGTGGTGGCCCTTTTCAGGTAGTCACTCGCTTCCTTGAAACGTGCGTCGAGGTCGACCCCGTGGTATTGCGGGTCGTAGTAGTTGTTCTTTACGTGGGATTTGATGTCGGTGAGCATGCCGCCCATGAGTCCGCGTTCCAGAGGAGTTATGGCGACTTCCTGGCACGACAGCGCCGAACTGCTACTCAGCAGAAGTGAGATGATCGGAACTGTGTATTTCCAGTTTTTCACGAAGTAGAATCCGGAGCGGAATTATCCGTTTAACCGGGATTTTCGTTGGCGATTCCGAGGCGAACGTTATTACATAGCTAGTTACGTTATGGCGACAATCCTAAATGACGATATTCGGTTTCTCAACCAAAATTCGCAGCGTAGTTGCGGCAACAAATTCGGGACGATTTCGTTTCACAGTAATCGTCAACCACATGAAGTAGAATGTTTCCTTCCATGGCTTACCCCCGCAACGATGTGGCGATGAGTTCCCTGCGCGCTAACGCGCCTGCGATCATTGATGTACGCGATCTTTCGAAAGGGTTTCGCTCGTTTCGGCGGCGCGAGGGTGTGTGGGGCGCGATGCAGAATCTATTCGTGCGCGAATACAAGATGGTGGAAGCGGTGCGGAAAGTTAATTTCACGATCCAGCGCGGCGAGATGGTGGGATATATCGGGCCGAATGGCGCGGGGAAATCCACCACCATCAAAATGCTGACCGGAATTCTGGTGCCCAGCTCGGGCGAGGCGCAGGTGAACGGGTTCGTGCCCTACCGCCAGCGCCGGGAGTACGTGAGAACGATTGGGGTGGTGTTCGGGCAGCGAACGCAACTTTGGTGGGACATCGCGGTGGTGGAATCGTTCAAGCTGCTACGGCGGATTTACGACGTGTCGCAGCGGGACTTCGACGCGCGCATGGAGCATTTCAATCACATTCTGAAAATCGGCGACTACCTGCATACGCCGGTGCGCAAGCTCTCGCTGGGGGAACGCATGCGCTGCGATATGGCCGCGGCGCTGTTGCACAATCCCCCGCTGCTGTTTCTCGACGAACCGACCATCGGGCTGGACGTGGTCGCCAAGGATCACATCCGGCAATTCCTGCGCACCATCAACAAGGAATTTCACACCACGGTATTGCTGACTACCCACGATCTCGACGACATCGAAGAGTTGTGCCGGCGGATCATGATCATCGACCACGGGAGCGTGCTCTTTGACGGCGCGCTCGATCATCTGAAACAAAAGTTGCTGCGCACCAAGCAGGTGAAATTTGTGCTGAAGGATCGCGCACAGGCCGCCAGGTTGGATAATTTCTCCAGCCCCGGAGTGGTAGTGGAACAGGTAGATGAGCTCACCTATCGCATCATTTTCGATCGCGCGCAAATTTCCACCGCCGATTTGATTCGCAAGCTTCTGGCAAATGTGGAAGTCCGCGATTTGTTGATCGAGGATGAGCCGATCGAAGAAATCGTGAAGCGGATTTATGCGGGGGAGTCTTTAAGCGACGCGGGAGTGATCAGTGGCTACGCTGGCTGAGACTCTGGCGCCGTATGGCGGGTTCGCGCGGGTGGGATTCGTCAACATTCTGGCGTTCCGGCTGCGGTATTTCACGGGGATTCTGACCTACCTGATCAACGTAACGGTGTATTACTTCATTTGGAGCGCGGTATTCGGCAACGGGCAGCAGATCGCGGGTTACAACCTGAATCAGATGGTCACCTACATAAGCGTGGGATGGATTCTGCGGTCATTTTATTGGAATACGATCGACCAGGAAATGGCCTATGAGGTGATCGAAGGCAAAATCGCCATGGACCTGATCAAACCGGTCTCGGTGCTATGGATGTGGATCAGCCGGGCCATGGGCGAATCGGCTTTTCGGCTGGGGCTTTTGACCGCGCCCACGGCGGTGGTGATCGCGCTGATGTTTCCGGTGCTCCGGCCGGCATCGGCTTGGGCGTTCGTCCTGTTCGTTGTGGCGGCGCTGGGGAGTTTTTTCCTGATGGGCGCGATCAATTTCATGATCGGCACGTGCGCAATTCCCCTGAAATCGATTCTGGCGCTGATCCGGACCAAATATTGGCTGATCGAGCTGCTTTCGGGCCTGCTGATACCGATGAGCTTCTTTCCCGGAAGCATCCAGAAAGTACTGGCGTGCTTGCCGTTCGAGCATATCGCTTACACGCCTCTGCAAATCTATCTGGGCAAACTTGATTTTCATCACGCGCTCATGGCGGTGGCCGAGCAGTGGTGCTGGGTGATTGCACTGCTGGCGCTGGCGCACTTCTGGTGGGAGCGGTCGCTCTCGAAGATTACGATTCATGGAGGCTGATTGGGCGGCGGGCTAAAGCGTGGAGGCGGGTCAGTGCAAAGCTGGGCACCTAGCGAGGTGGCAAACCCACCGGCCTCGATTGGCACCCGTGCGTGCCGGCACGTCGAGCTTTTCGTCGAATACCTTCTGCAATATGCGAAGGTACGCATCAGCTATCGTGCTGATTTTCTGATCAGCGTGGCCACCAGCCTGACCGCGACGCTTTTCGCGATGGGATTTCTGGTGGTGCTGTTCATGAAGACACCGACGCTGGCGGGCTGGCGGTTTGAGGAAGTGCTGTTTCTTTACGGATTTTCTTTGATCCCGTACGGACTTTTCAATGTAGTCAGCTCCAACCTCTACGAGTTCGGAAATGACTACATCATCGAAGGCAAGTTCGACCGGGTGCTGTTGCGGCCGGTGTCGTCGTTGTTTCAAGTACTCTTCGAAGCGTTTCGGATTGAGTCGCTGCCCGACATGCTGATTGGACTGTTTGCGATGCACTACGCGGCGGTGAGGATCGGGCTGCACTGGACATTCGCAAAGAGCGCTCTGCTGGCGTTCTGGGGAGTGTGCGGCGGGGTCATCTATATATCGGTGTTCTTGGTGCTGAGCACGTTGTCGTTCTGGTTCGAGGACCGGCTGGGCGTGCATCCTCCGTTTTGGAATCTGTTTGCGTTTGGGCGGTACCCGCTGCCGATCTATAGCGGGTTTATTCAGTTCATGCTGACCTGGATCATTCCGTTCGGCTTCGCTTCGTTTTATCCCAGCGCGCGGCTGATCGGGCGGGTGGCGTTCACTCCTTATGCCGCTTTGATTCCAGTGGTGGCCGGGTTGTGTCTTACGATTTCCATGGCGGCCTGGAGATTAGGAACGCTGCACTATGAGTCAACCGGGTCGTGAGTATCCCGCCGCGCAGCCTGGAAAATCACACACTATTCTGAGCAGGCGCGCGCACCGATGCGAATTCTGAAGGTTGTCCAATCCTACTTTCCGTTTGAAGAGAAGGGCGGCACTGTTTTTAAAGTGCGGGCGCTGGCGCGGGCGCTGGCCCAGCGGGGAAATTCGGTTTCGATTCTGACCGCGGATTTAGGCCTTGGCGGCAAGCGCTGTGGACTGGAGCTGGAAAGTCACGAGTGGGGCTGGCGCTCGAGCGTCGACGGCATTCCGGTCGTTTACTTGAATACTTTTGGCCACTATCGCGCCCTGACCTTCAATCCTAACGTTATCGATTTCAGCCAGAACGCACTCGATCGATTTGATGTCGTCCATTTTTATGGCCTCTACGATCTGCTGGGGCCTGTTGTTAGCTACTTCTGCCGGCGGCGCTCGCTTCCTTACGTGATCGAGCCTATGGGCATGTTTCGGCTGATCGATCGCGGCTTTCGCCTGAAACGGCTGTGGCATCGCGGGTTGGGGCGCCCATTCCTGCGCGGGGCGACGGCAATGGTTGCTACCTCGGAGCTGGAGCAGCAGGAATTTCTCGATGACGGAATTCCGCCGGAGAAAGTCGTGCTGCGATACAACGGGATCGATCCGGAGAGCTTTGAAGATCCGCCGCCGGCTGGGACGTTTCGTACGGCTTGGAAAATTCATCCCGATGAGCCGCTGATTGTTTTCTTGAGCCGGTTGATACCGCGCAAGGGCGCGGACATGCTGATTCGGGTGTTTGCGAAAGCCTGTACGCAGAGTGGGCGGCTGGTGATCGCGGGGCCGGAGGGCGAAGCGGGATACCGGGAATATTTGGAGCGTTGCGCGCTAGAAGCTGGATGCGCGGATCGGGTGATATTCACCGGGCCGGTGTATCGCTTCGAGAAGAAAGCACTGCTGCGAGATGCGGATATTTTTGTGCTGGCTTCGCGCTATGAAAACTTCGCGAACGTGGTGGCCGAGGCGATGGCTTATGACGTACCGGTGATTGTGTCCAATACTTGCGGGATTCATTCGCTGGTGCAGGATCGCGCCGGGATTGTGATTCCACCGGAGGAAGGCGCGCTGGCAGAGGCGCTAGGGAGATTTTTTACGGATCAGGCTCTTTATTTGAAGTGCCGGGCAGGATGTCGTGAGGTGGTCGCGGAATTGGGGTGGGACCGGCTCAGCGAGCAGATGGAAGATTATTACCGGCAGGCGCTTCGGCAGAGCGGAACGGAAGTTTTGAAGGTGTGATGGCCGTGCCTTGGAATTCTTGGGGGGGCGATCTCGTTTTGAATTTGGGAATGTTCTAGATCCAGATCCGCACAGCCAGGTTGGCTGGGCCACAACACCCGTTGGACTGAAGCGGTGCTCGCGTTTTTCCGTGGGGAACTTTCAGAGATTGGGTCCGCGGCCAGACCGGCCGCGCCACAACGGCGAGAGCTAGAGGGCTTTCAGGACCGTGACAGCGCGGTCGTCGTCGAAGGTAGCATCTCGCGCAAAGCGGGCAACTTCATCCAGGATTGAATCGGCTATGTAGGACGCCGGTTCGGCGCTGCGCCGGCGAACGAAATCTACCAGGCGATCTACGCCGAACTCTTCTCCACCCGGGCGCGCAGCCTGGGTGGTTCCATTGGAAAATCCAACGAAGACGTCGCCAGACGACAACCGCGCAAACCCGCGCTCGTAGCCGCATCCGGGAATCATCCCGAGGATTAGTCCGCCTTGCTCCAGTCGCTCAACGCTGCCGTCCGTACGAATGACCACCGGGGCCACGTGGCCGGCATTGATGAAGTGAAGCACGCCGTGAAGCTGATCGAGTAGTGCCAGAAACATCGCCACGGAGCGCGACGACCGCGCCGAGGACAGCCACGCGTCGTTGAGCGCGGCGGCTAATTTTTCGAGGGAGTGAACGTTGGCAACCAACGCGCGAAAAACCGCGCGGAACTTAGCCATGCCGGTGGCGGCGAGCCATCCCTGCCCCTCGATATCCGCGAGAACCGCGATGGACGTCCGGGAACTCAGCGCGAGGAAATCGAAATAGTCGGCACCGACCATGGGAGACGGACGATGCGACGCGGCGAGCTCGAATCCCGGGATGTGCAGTGAAGTTTTGGCGACGGTTTCGGCATGGATATCGCGGGCGAGCTGAATATCTCGATCGCGCTGGGAGCTAACCTGCAGCGCGCGGCTCTGCCGCGCGTTTCGGAGTGCCGCAGCGATGGGACCGGCCAGGGAACGCAGGACCTGCTCGTCCTTTTGGGTGAAGCCTCCGTCGCGCTTGTTCAAAAGCTGGAGAACCGCGAAGGTGTTGCCGTTTTTCGCGGCGAGCGGCCAGGTAAGCAAAGTCCGCGTGCGATAGCCGGGCGCGCGGTCCACTTCCGGAGCGAAACGAGAGTCCGCGTAAGCGTCGAGAAGATTGACGCTCTCGCCGTTACGAGCCACCCACCCAGCCACCCCGCGCACCGCGGGCAGCCGGATTTCTCTTTCTTCGATGCCGTGACCAGCCAAAGACCATATCTGGTCGCGCTCAGAATCGTAGAGGAACACAGTCGCGCGGTCCGCGCCCGTGTGCCGGACGGCCAGATCGAGAATGATGTGGATTACCTCGGCAAGATCGAGAGTCGCGCCCAGACGACGCGACGCATCAACAATCATCGCCATTTCGGGCTGGCTAAGTTGCGGCCCGGGTTCGTCGAGCGCAGCTTCGGCATAACGCCGCAGTTCCTCCACCCTATCGATGGTGGTGGGCGGCAACGGAGCATCGCCGAAAGCTTCCAGAATTCCGAGCCGGTGAGACGCGTTCCCCAGAACCCACGCGAAATGTTTTCCTCCGGCCGGGGCGGGCTGCACTCCCGAAAGCAGCTGTCCCGCCCTGAGAGTGTTGGCTTCCGGCAACTGGCCAATCTCGTGAGTGACTGCGGGCCGTTCGCCGGCCACCCGCCAGAACCGCGCGCCGGCGATGCCGTTTTGCGAAGCGACCAACTTCACTAGCCGAGCTGCCACTTCCGCGGGCTCGGTGCCGGGATGAAAGGCTTCCGCAGCGAGTTGGGCGTAGTTGCGGTCGGGATCGGAACCGGGGCCCGGAGGGATCGGCGGAACGCGGCTCATGAAGCGATGCCGCGATGGGTAACGACCAGCATGGTGATGTCGTCATTCTGAGGTGCGCCCTGGGTGAATTCGCGCATGCCGTTCTGGATGGCCATGGACAGATCGTTCCCGGAGCTGCCCTCGAAGGCGTGCAGGATGGCGCGCAACCGCGTTTCGTCAAACATTTCATTATTAATGTTCGATGCCTCGGTCACACCGTCCGTGTAGATCACCAGCACATCGTTGGGAGCGAGCTGAGTGGTGGAAGAGACGAACTCAGCATCGGCAAACATTCCCACCGGAAGATTTTCGGCGGCCAGAGCGTCGACGGTGCCATCACCGCGGCGAAGCAGCGGCGGCACGTGGCCGGCATTGACGTATTCGAGGCTGCCGGAGGGGTCGAGCACCCCGTAAAATAGCGTGGCGTAGCGTTCCTCAATGCTGCGCTCGCAGAGATATTTGTTCACCCGCTTGACCGACTCGATAAGCGGAATATCGAGCGCCGCGGTGGTATAGAAAACGCCCTGCAGCAGGGTGGCCAATAGCGCTGCGGAAATTCCCTTCCCGGAAATGTCTCCGATGAAAAAGCCGTAACGGCCGCCGCTCAATTCGAAGACGTCGAAGCAATCGCCGCCGACGGACAGGCACGCGAGTGTAGTTCCGCATATCTGCAGCGTGGGCGAATCGGGAAACGATTTCGGCAGCAAATGGCGCTGGATCTGACTGGCGATTTCAATTTCATGATCGAGGCGGGCCTTGGCGCGGGAAGCTGCGAACAGGCGCGCATTCTCGATAACCGTGGCGCACTCCCGGGCCAGAGTGCGAAGAACCTCGCGGTCCAGGTCGGAGAAGGCGGTGACCGCGGTGTGACTGTCCATATACAAGATGCCCAGCAGTTCGCCCTGGCGGGTGGTGATAGTGGCGTCCACGGCTTCGATGGTCGGCAACTTCTCAATGGGGATGGCAACCACGGTGTGCAACTCCATGCGCGCCACGCTTTCGCCCGCGGAGATTGCCGGATTGTCACCGGTATCGCTAACGATCATTTCGCGGCGGGTATTGGCAACGCGCTTGAGCACGCTGCGCGAAACCTGCACTTCGTCGGCGCGGAGCGTACCTTTGCGTGAATCACGGCAGACCATAGTCTGCAGTTCGCCGGCAGCGTTGGCCTGCAAGAGTACTCCGCGCTCGGTGCGGGTTACCTGAATGGCAGCGTCCAGCACCGTGGTAAGAACGTCTTCCAGTGAAAGGCCAGTGCCCATGGTACGCGCGACGTCCAGCAGCACTCCCAGGTGATAGAGCTCCCGCGACCCGGATTCATGGGGCGGCTGGGCATCGACGCGCTGGATCAACTCTTCGATGGAGGCGGTCTCGCCCACATAAATAAGCTGGTAGGAATCGGACATCCCAAAATCGATGGTGTCCTTGGGCTGCAGCTCGTGGCGGATGACTTTCTGGCCGTTGACGAACGTGCCGTGGCGGCTGCCGGCGTCTTCGATCATGTAAACGCCCTGCGGTGCGATAATCTGCGCTTGCTGACGGCTAATGCGGGAATCGCGGAGGGTCAGCTCGTTGCCGGTCTGGCGGCCGATACGAAAAGGCATAGTGGTGATGGCCACTTCGCGGCGAACGCCGCCGGGCTCAATCACCATGATCCGAGGAGCACGCGCCATTTTGGGTGGCCCAGTTCCCCAACCACCCGCGCACGGCGCGCGAGTGTTCGGAAGCGAGACACCGTCATGTTAGGGAAACTCGCCAGGGATGTAAATACTTTCCGCTTCCTCTGTTCCAACTCGGTTCCCATTCAGAAGCCGGTGCCGGGAGCAGGGGTGATGATACAATCGGGCAGATTACGGATCGGGTGAAACATCGGCGTGCCTCCCGCCGTAGTAACTTTCGAGGACCTGGGCTAAACGGACGGCGAAGTCTGCTAGAACGTCGCCGACCCTCCGATTCCCTGCTATCCCACCGCCGCTGGCGCTGAGGAAGCACCCAAGGAATGAAAATTTAGCGTATGAGCTCAACTACCCTTCCTCCTGCCAAACCTGATTTGGGATCACTGCGCATTGACGACCGCTCGCGCACCAGCAGAAAATCCGGCAAACGCCCCGCGATAATCGTGGTGGTGCTGGCGCTGCTGGTTGGCGCTGGCGCGGCGTACTTTTTCTTGCAAGGACGTACGCCGGTGGTGGAGGTGGCGGTAGCTCGCACCGCCGGCGATCCGCGCGCCCAGGCGCTGCTGAATGCCAGCGGATACGTAACCCCGCGGCGACGGGCCACGGTGGCAGCCAAGCTTACCGGCCGAGTGACCGGCGTTTTCTTCGATGAAGGCTTGCACGTCCACGATGGACAAGAATTGGCGACGCTGGACGATTCCGATTTGCGGCGTTCGCTGGATTCGGCCAAGGCGGACCGCGACGCATCGCAGGCAGCCATCGCCGACTTTGAAGTGCAATTGAAGTACGCCGAATTGGAGCTGAAACGCGCGGATTCCCTGCTGGCCGCCGGCGTACAGAGCCAGGAAGCGCTGGATAGCGCACGCACCAACGTCGAAAGCTTGAAGGCCAAGATAGCGCTGGCTAAGAGCCAAGTGGCTTCCTCGACGGCGCGCATCGGCGAAGCGCAGCAAGCCGTCGACAATTGCGTCATTCGCGCTCCGTTTGACGGAATTATTGTTTCCAAGGACGCGCAGGTGGGCGAAATGGTGTCTCCGATATCGGCAGGCGGCGGGTTCACGCGAACCGGGATCGCAACGATTGTGGACATGAACTCCAACGAGATCGAAGTGGACGTGAACGAGAGCTACATCGCGCGGGTGAAACCGGGACAGAAGGCAATCGCCACGCTGGATGCATATCCCGATTGGCAGATTCCCTCGTCGGTGCGCACGGTAATCCCCACCGCGGACCGACAGAAGGCCACTGTGAAGGTGCGCGTGTCGTTCATTCACCTGGATCCAAAAATCCTGCCGGACATGGGCGTGAAGGTTGCGTTCCTGAGCGACGAGCCCAAGACCGGAAGCAAAGCCGCGGCGGCCAGGGCGATCGTTCCGCAGAATGCGGTGCGCAAGGAAGGCGATTCGTCGGTGGTCTGGCTGGTGAAGGACGGCAAGATCGAGCGCCGCGCGGTAACCCTGGGAGCCGAACACGGCAGCGACGTCGAAGTGATGGCGGGAATTTCCGCCGGTGATTCGCTGGTGATCCACGGGCCGGAGGGATTGCACGAAGAACAAGCAGTGGAGATCAAGCAGTAGGAGGAATCGAGCGATGGTTCGAGTCAACGGGCAAAGTACTTCCTCAAGTCTGGTGACGGTGCGAGGACTGGACAAGAAGTACAGACGCGGGAGCGAGGAGATTCACGTTCTGCAGGGTCTGAACCTGGACGTCGATCCAGGAGACTTCGTCGCTTTCATGGGACCCAGCGGCTCGGGGAAAACCACGCTGCTGAACCTCCTGGGCGGATTGGACGTGCCATCAGCAGGCAGCATCTCGGTGGCCGGCGACGAGATCACCCACATGTCCAGCGGCAAGCTCACCCAATGGCGGGCGCGTCACGTCGGATTCATCTTTCAGATGTACAACCTGATTCCGGTGCTCAACGCGTTTCAGAACGTGGAACTGCCGCTGCTACTAACCAAACTATCGAAGAGCGAACGGCGCAAACACGTGGAGGCGGTACTTTCGGTGGTGGGACTCTCCGACCGCATGAACCACTATCCGCGCCAGCTTTCCGGCGGACAGGAACAGCGGGTGACTATCGCACGAGCGATCGTCTCCGATCCGACCTTTTTGTTGTGCGATGAACCCACCGGCGATCTGGACCGCCGCGCTGCCGACGACATCATGGATCTGATTGTGCGCCTGGTGAGAGAACACGGGAAGACGGTCTTGATGGTGACCCACGACCCGGTGGTCGCGCGCAAAGCCGATATCACGCTGCATCTGGATAAAGGCGCGTTGGTGGAAGCGGGCCAGTTGGAAGGAGCACCGGCAGGAGGTGCGGCATGAAATTCGGAAGGCTGATTTTGGCAAACTTGTTTCGGAAGAAGGTTCGATTCGCGCTGACCATCGGATCGTTCACGGTGGCGCTATTCCTCTTCGGCCTGCTGGCGGTGCTACGCGGAGCTTTCGGCGGAGGTCTGCAAGTAGCGGGTGTGGACCGGCTGGTGGTGATCAACCGAACCTCGATCATTAACCCGCTGCCGCTATCGTATCGCGACAAAATCCTGCAAATCCCCGGGGTGAAGCAGATCACCTTCGATAACTGGTTCGGCGGGGTGTATCAGGACGAGCGCAATTTCTTTCCACAATTCGCTATCGACATTGATAACCAGCGGCAGGTCTTCAACGAACTGCAGGTCCCGGACGATCAATGGAAAGCGTTTGTGGACGACCGGCAGGGCGCGATCGCAGGTGCTTCGCTGGCCAAACGGTTTAACTGGAAAATTGGCGACCGGATTCCACTCAAAGGCACAATCGTGCCCGGAACGTGGGAATTCAACATCGTTGGCATCTACCACGGCAAGCGGGTGCAGGACGATGAGACGCAGTTCTGGTTCCAGCGCGCCTATTTCGAAGAGCGAATGCCGGAACGATTTAAGGGCCAGGTGGGTTGGTACACGGTGCGCATCAACAATACCGACGATGCCCCGCGCATCTCCCAAGCCATCGACGACGACTTCGCGAACTCTCCCTATGAGACACGCACCGAGACCGAACAGGCGTTCGCAACCGGCTGGGTGAAGCAGATGGGAAATATCGAAGGCTTGATCATGACCATCGGAATCGTGGTGTTCTTCACGTTGCTGCTCGTCACCGGCAATACCATGGCCATCGCCGTGCGCGAACGAACCGCGGAGCTGGCAGTGCTGAAGGCGGTGGGTTTCTCCGATCGCGCGGTACTGTGCTTCGTTATGGCCGAATCCTTGATGATTGCATTGGTGGGCGGCGTCCTGGGCTTGGCGTTGGCAAAATTTTTCACGCTGCGCGGCGATCCCACGCATGGCTTGCTGCCGGTCTTTTTCTTGCCCAATTCAGCGGTCACGGTGGGCTTGGCGCTGGCGCTACTAATTGGCGTGGCCAGCGGCATTCTGCCGGCGGTCGGTGCGATGCGGCTGCGGGTAGTTGACGCACTACGGAGGGTGTAAGCGTGGCGATCCCGATTGTCTACAACTTGAGAAGTGTGCGCGCACGCTGGACGTCTTCGTTGGTCGCCATCCTGGGGATTGCCGGCACCGTGGGAGTCTTCGTGGCGATGCTCTCGATGGCCAAAGGATTTCAGGCGACTTTGGTTAACTCGGGATCGGCGGGCAACGCGCTGGTGACTCGCGCTGGCGCCACGTCGGAGATGACCGGCGCGGTGTCCCTGGACGAAGTGAAAGTGCTCGAGGACGCTCCGGGCGTGGCGCACGGTATTGACGGACCGATTATGACGCCGGAAGTGGTGGTGATCGCGCCTTTTCCGTTGATCCGAACCGGCACCGACGCGAACGTTCAGGTCCGCGGGGTATCGCCCAAAGCGCTCGAGGTTCGTTCTAAAGTGAAGATGATCGAGGGGCGATTTTTTCAGTCTGGCCTCACGGAGCTGATCGTCGGCCGCAACGTCGCGAGCACCTATGTGGGGCTCGGGATGGGCGACGCGGTGAAATTCGGCGGCGGAACTTGGCGCGTGGTGGGCGTTTTTGATGCTGGCGGCTCGGCCTTTGATTCGGAAGTGTGGTGCGATGCCGCGGTGCTGAATCAGGTCTACAAGCGGCCGGAAAATATTTATCAGTCGGTGACCGTGCATCTCACTTCGCCCGACGCCTTGACGCAGTTCAGGGATTCGGTGACCACCGACCCGCGAATGTCGGTGGACGTGACCCGCGAAGTGGACTACTACTCCAAGCAATCGCGTTCGGTCACTACGCTGATCGTGGTTCTGGGAAGCTTAATCTCGATCATCATGGGCATCGGAGCCGTGTTTGGAGCGCTCAACACGATGTATTCGGCGGTATCCGAACGTTCCCGGGAAATTGCTACCATGCGGGCGCTTGGTTTCAGCGCGGCGGCCGTGGTCACTTCGTTCGTGATTGAAGCGCTGTTGATCTCGTTCCTCGGCGGCGTGCTGGGCTGTATCGCGGTACTCAAGTTGAATGGCCTTACCACCAGCACCATGAACTTTCAGACCTTCTCCAGCCTGGCGTTCGCGTTTCGCATTACCCCGCTGCTGCTGCTATTGGGAATTGTCTTCGCGCTGCTGATGGGGGTTATGGGCGGCCTTCCGCCGGCAATTCGCGCAGCCCGCCGTCCAGTAGCCCAAGCCCTACGCGGCTTGTAGCAGACCACCGCAGTGTTTTTGACTTGGAGTCTATGGTTGCGGTTCTATCTTCACGCTTCTATGTTTTCCGGGTGCCCTCGGTTTCTTGCGCCCCGTGCTAACCGTTGGGAACGGCGGGCATCCTGACCAGCCACCGCTGCTACCCTGTCGTTCCCTACTTCAACACCATCGCCAAAATTCTGCCGTCGGAATGGAAGCTACCGCCCGTGGCGGTGACCGCCGTGGTGAGCGGGTCCGGCGGAATGACGTGAGTAAGCTGGGATAGCATCCCGGTCCCGTAGAACGTCTCCCCAAGATATTCGCGCTCCAGATCGACATCCGGATCGATTTTGTGGGTGAGACCATTGTTCCGATCATCGCGCTCAAATCCGATGTCGTGCGTAGCAGCGCCAACCCAAAAAGACTTCCCGCTCACATCGAAGGGCGCTCTCCAAACGCGAAGATGGTTGCGCGTCTTCACCACGTTAAATGGAGTAGCGTGGGCAAAGCCGAAGTCCTGGGGTCTGCCGAAGAGGTACAGGATGCTCATGGGCATTTCCAGATATTCTTCCTTGGAGAGCGACGAGACCAGCCCATGGATGATGGCGTCATCGGCGGTCTTATCCACCTGGACCCAGCCCGCCGTCTGAAATATTTGCTTTACGTCCGATTCCGATCCCAGAATCATGAAGTTGACCATATCGCCCGGGTTTCCCGCCTTGTCGGTAACGCGCCGGGAAATCTTTTTCAGTAGATCCATGGTGATCCCGGGAATCGGTGTATCCGGCGGAGGATAGGCGACCAGGCTGCCGGTCTTGGGTCCTGGCGACAGGATCTCGATAGTAGCTTCAAAGCTGCCGTCGGCTTCGTCTTTCCTTTGCTGATTGATTCCCAGGAACAAGCGCCCGGGAACGATCACCGAGATTTCTTTGCTGGCGCCGACAGCGAAGGGCTGCACCGCGCCATCGTCGCCGATTCGGCTGATCACCGTGCCACGATTGCCGTCGGGCACCGGGAAAATGCGCATCAGGTCCTTCCAGCTCCGCGCGAGCCCTTCCGGGCCGGTAGAGATCGGCGAATTACCTTTCTTATCGGCGGGAACCTGGATGGTTCCAGAACAAGTGATGCGAATTCTTTCGCCGGCTTGTAGATCGATCTTGGTATCCGTCCACACATCATTGCCCGAGATGGTCACGGTTTGCGGGGAGGTCTCGGCCGCCGATTTCGGCTGGGCCACGCGAACGTCAGCCGCGGGCGAGGCAGGCAATAAGCAGCCAATCAAGAGTAATGGCAGGACGATCCTGAGAAGTCGCGGCATCATGGCCCCCTGGTGGGATGAGAAATTGCCGCCGTAGGATACCCGCACCCTCGCGCAATCTGCATGATCGTCGAGAGCTTCTAGCGCCTCCT
>Ga0182024_10007468_pt1 | contig 23544 bp, 17 predicted proteins | sample P32metaG_FD_120480 | JGI IMG/M metagenome (GOLD analysis project Ga0182024, IMG submission 120480) | Permafrost microbial communities from Stordalen Mire, Sweden - P3-2 metaG (Illumina Assembly) | ecosystem: Environmental > Terrestrial > Soil > Wetlands > Permafrost | place: Sweden: Stordalen... | reverse complement strand
CGCGGCACGCTGAACCGGTCGCGGTCCGTGAACACGATGAAGTCGTAATACCGGAGCATCGGCGCGGCCATGTTGCGCGCCGATGTGTCGCCGCCGACAAAGCCGGCCCACAGCGCGGTCGGCGACGTCGCGGCGGCGATCGCATCGTAAGGCACGCGCAGCGCCAGGGGCTGCTGCGTTGCATAGGCGAAGATCGTCGGCACGAAGGCTTCGCGCCGCGCCGCCGCCAGGGTCGCGACATGAAGCTCGGGGATCGCGCCGGCGTTGATGTCGCGCGGCGGATAGGCGACGGCGAGCCTGGCGCCTAGCGGCAGGCTGTCGATGCCCGCGATGTCGGCGGCGTAGACGCGGCCGGCGCGAAGCCACACCGCCTCGATCACCGCCATCCGCGCGGCGAACACCGCGGCGACGGCGAGGCCGATCAACAGCGCCGGCCGGCGCGGCAGCGACGGCGCGGTCGCCGCGACCAGCAGCACGAAGAGCGCGACCGGCAGCCGGCGATCGACCCCAGAGCCCGACAGCATCTGGCTCGGCAGCAGCAGATAGGCCGCGAAGAGGACCGCCAACGCCATGCCGAGCCGCGGCGCGATCGCGAGCCGGCGGCGCCAGGCCAGCACCGCGAATAGCACGACGAACAATGCGAAGCACACGATGTCGAACGGCCGGTTGTAATTGTCGAGGACGCTGAACAAGAGATCCGCCTTGCGCCCGAAATTGCCGTAGCTGATCGACCCGGCCGGCGACGCCGGCTGGCAGAACAGGAAAAGGATCGCCGGCGGCAAGAACGGGGCGCCCACGGTCGCGATTTGCCGCGCCAGCTCGCGATAATGCCGGATGCGCAACAAGCGCAGCGCCGGCGCCAACTCGACGCCGGCGATCATCAGCGCATAGACGCCGAACGCGGCGATATGGCTGAAGAAGCAGGCGAGCGCGACGAGAGCGGAGGCCACCACGCGCCGCCAGCGCGGCCCGTCCTCGAGCGCGAGCCACAGCGCGAGCCCGCAGATCGCGATGCCAAGCCCGAACAAATAGTTGATGAACCCCCACAAGAGGATGCGGTCGTAGAGCAGGAAGAACGCCAGCAGCGGCCACCACCGCCAGCGTCCGGTCGCCACGCGGTTGAGCCATGCCGCGCCGCCGGCGATCAGCGCGAAGGTCAGGACGAGAAACAGCTTCCCCGCCAGCGCGAGCGGCATGATTTGCGCCAAGGCCGGGACGATCAGATCCGCCGCGAGATCGGGCAGCGGCGCCCAGCGCACCGCGTAGAACCCGTTACCGCCCTCGGCGATCAGGTGCAGCCGCGCCAAATGGTTCGGATAGTCGACCAGCGGCGGCAGCACTGTCGAAAACAGCGGCACGCTGACGATGGCGAGCAGCAGGATAAAGGCGGCGAAAACGCCGGTGCGCTCGCTCACACGGCCTCGTCTTCTGTCCGTGATCCCGCCGACAATGACGTGGACCCCCGGGTCAAGCCCGGGGGAGGCGCGTTTTTTGCCATGCGCATCCGCGCGGAAACCGGGCCGGTCTCAAAAATCGAGGTCGGCGTAATGCTTCGGCGGCGGCAGGCCGGGCACGTGGTCGGCGAGGATCGGACGGAAGCTCGGGCGCGACTTGATCCGCGCGTACCATTCGCGCGCCAGCTCGTGGCTCTCCCACGGCACGTCGCCGAGATAGTCGAGGGTCGACAGATGCGCCGCGGCGGTGATGTCGGCGACCGAGAAATGGTCGCCGGCGAGCCAGCGCCGGCGGTCGACGAGATAGCCGATATAATCGAGGTGGTGCGGCAGGTTCGCGTGGCCGGCGCGAATCGCCTGGGAGTTCGGCTGGCCCTCGCCGACCATGCGCTTCAGCATCTTCTCGCCGACCAGGTTCTCGGTGACTTCCCGGTCCATCTTGGTGTCGAACCAGGCGACCAGCCGGCGCACCTCGGCGCGGTCGAGCGGGTTGATGCCGATCAGCATCTTCTCGCGATAGACCTCGTCGAGATACTCGACGATGGCGTCGGTCCCGGCGAGCACATGGTCGTCGTCGATCAGCACCGGCACCTCGCCGGCCGGGTTGAGCGCGAGGAATTCGGGCCGGCGCTCCCACGGCTTCTCGGCCTTCATCGTGAAGTCGAGGTTCTTCTCGGCCAGCACCACGCGCACCTTGCGCGAGGTCGGCGACAGAAGGGAATGGTAGAGGACCCGCATGGGCCGATTGTACTCGGGTTTTACGCGCGGACGAGTCGCCCGTGGAATTGGCTATGGCGCGTCGTCGCCGGACCGCCCGCGCGGTCCCATGAACGAGGTGACGACGCCGTGCAGCGTGCGCAATTCCTGCTCGGTCGGGTAGGCGCGCTGAAAGAAATTGCGCAGGTTGCGGAAAAGGCTCGGGCGCTTGTCGGGGTGGCGGATAAACCCGCTATCGATGAGCGCCTCCTCGAAATGGTCGAAGAATCGGACGAGCTCTTCCTTGGTCGCCGGCCGGCTGTGGCCGGTGTGCAGCGTCTCGGCGGGCGGGTCCTCGCGGGCGATGAACCACTCGTAGCCGACGACCAGCACCGCCTGCGCCAGGTTCAATGACGAGAAGCCGGGGTTGAGCGGCACGCTCAGCACCGTGTCGGCGAGCGTGATGTCGGCGTTGACGAGCCCGGTGCGCTCCGGCCCGAAGATAATTCCGCAGGGCTCCTCGGCGGCGAGATGGGCGCGGATCTCCGCGGCCGCCAGGCGCGGCGTCACCTCGCGCTTCACCATGTAGCGGTCGCGCGCGGTCGAGGCGTAGACATGGCGCAGATCGGCCACCGCCGCCCGGAGGTCCGGGTAAAGCCGCGCCTGGTCGAGCACCGAATCCGCGCCGCTCGCCGCCGCCACCGCCCGCTCGCTGGGCCAGCCGTCGCGCGGGCGCACCAGCCGCAGGTCGCCAAGCCCGCAATTGAGCATCGCCCGTGCCGCCGCGCCGATATTCTCACCGAGCTGCGGCTCGACGAGGATGATCGCCGGGCCGCCGGAGAGATGTGATTTTTTATGGTCGGTGCCGGCCAACCCTCACCCGCCTCGCTGCGCTCGGCACCCTCTCCCGCAAGCGGGAGAGGGGATTATGCGATCAACTTCCAGTTTCTTATTCTGCAATGGTCGCCCTGAATCTGCTGGAAATTTGCAGGCGGATTTCAACTTCCCATTGATTATCCGTGCCTTGTCAAAAAAACGGACCGCTGTTGCGCCGTTCTCTCCTTCGCTAATCCCGCGTGAGAACATATCGTGAATATGCGGTCTCATTTCAAGGCCTGTGTTCGCCAGTCGTCGTCCCGGCGAAGGCCGGGACCCACCCATCAACCGTCTCTGGCGCCGAAAAATGGGTCCCGGCTTTCGCCGGGACGACACCGAAGGGGTTCGCCACCAGTGTCCTGAACCAGAAATTCGCGGCACCAAATCGAGGCAAATCCATCTCGTCATACCGGCGAAGGCCGGTATCCAGGACAGCCCTGGGTCCCGGCCTTCGCCGGGACGACGAATCGGGTGAGGCGACGAATTTCAGAGTCAGGACACTAGCCCCGCCGCCAGGCCGTGCCGCTCGGCCCGTCCTCTAGGATGATGCCGCCGGCGACGAGTTCGTCGCGGATGCGATCAGCGTCGGCAAAACGTCGCTCCTTCCGGGCGAGCGCCCGGTCGGCGATGCGCTGCTCGACTTGGACGGCATCACCAGCCTGAGCGCCTTTGAGAAAGACTTCGGGATCGCCTTCAAGTAGGCCGAGCATTTGTCCACCTGAAGCGAGGGCCACTTGCAAGAGGTCGCGCTTTTCGATGTCGTTTCGCTCATGAGCCAGATTGATCTCGTGCACCAGTTCGTGCAGGCGAGCCAAGGCCAACGGCGCATTGAGATCGTCTGCAAGGGCCTCTCGAACCTGGTTGGGGATGAGGTCGGGATTGCTGCTGATCGGGTGCCGACCCCTGTTTAAAGCCACGTAGAACCGGAAAAGGCGCTGAGACTCCTGCCTTAGCCGCTCCTCGGTCCAATCGAGCGGATCGCGGTAATGCGACGAGAGCAGCGCCAATCGCACCACCTCGCCCGGCCATTTCTCCAGCACCTCGTGCGCCGTGACGAAATTCCCCAGGCTCTTCGACATCTTGGTGCTGTCGACCGAGAGAAAGCCGTTATGCACCCAGAAATTGACGAAGGGCTCGCCTTCATGGGCGCACACGCTCTGCGCGACTTCGTTTTCGTGGTGCGGGAAGACCAGGTCGATGCCGCCGCCGTGGATGTCGAAATGTGTGCCCAGATGCGTCTCGCTCATCGCCGAGCATTCGATGTGCCAGCCCGGCCGGCCGCGGCCCCAGGGGCTGTCCCAGCTGGGCTGGTCGGGGGTTGACGGCTTCCACAGCACGAAATCGCCGGGGTCTTCCTTGTAGGGCGCGATCTCGACCCGGGCGCCGGCGATCATCTCCTTGCGGCTGCGGCGCGACAGCTTGCCGTAATCCTTGAACGAGGCGACGCGGAAGAGCGCGTGGCCTTGCGCGGCATAGGCGTGACCGTCCGCGATCAGCTTCTCGATCATCGCGATCATCTGCGGGATGTGCTCGGTCGCGCGCGGCTCGACATCGGGCGGAAGATTGCCGAGCGCCGCCATGTCCTCGTGGAAGATCCGCGCGGTGCGCGTGGTCAGCGCCTCGATCGTCTCGTTGTTGGCGCGCGCCGCGTCGATGATCTTGTCTTCGACATCGGTGATGTTGCGCACGTACTTGACGTGCTTGGCGCCATATTCGTGGCGCAGCACGCGGTAGAGCAGGTCGAACACCACGACCGCCCGGGCGTTACCGATATGGGCGTAGTCGTAGACCGTCGGGCCGCAGACATACATTCGCACATTCTGGGAATCGATCGGCCGGAACGGCTGTTTGCCGTGCGTGAGTGAATTGTAGAGAACGAGCGCCATGGTGGCGACGAGGCGTAACAGATTGCGCTTTTCCGGTCCACGCCCACGCCCCAGACCGGCGACGCGGAACGGTCATCGAAAGCTGAAACAAGAAACCGCCGCTGCGGGTGCGGCGCTGCCAGGTCTCGTCACGAGCCGGCAAACATGCGAGATAAGGGAATGCAGGACGTTATGCCGGGGATAAGGCGCGGCGGCCCGCTGGCGCTGTTGCGGGCGCGCCGGTTCGGGCCGTTGTGGACGACGCAGTTTCTTTCGGCGTTCAACGACAACGCGTTGAAGAACGCGCTGGTGTTGATGCTGGCGTATCGGCCGGAAATGGCGAGCGGTCTGCCGGCCGGCATGCTGATCCCGCTCGCCGGCGCGCTCTTCATCCTGCCGTTCTTCCTCGGCTCGGCGACCGCCGGCGAGCTTGCCGATTCGCACGACAAGTCGAAGCTCATCCGCATCATCAAGCTGACCGAGATCGCGGTCATGGCGGTGGCCGCGGCGGCAGTGCTGACCGGCAGCACCTGGCTGCTGCTCTCGCTCTTATTCGTGATGGGCATCGAGGCGACGTTTTTCGGCCCGCTCAAATACGCGATTCTGCCCGACCTGCTGCGCCGGGACGAGCTGCTGCTCGGCAATGCGCTGATCGAGGCCGGGACGTTCCTGGCGATCCTCCTTGGCACGATCGCCGGCATGTTGATCGCGACCAGCCATGGCGCCGGCGCCGTGGCGGGGCTGATCGTGCTGGTCGCGCTCGGGGCCTGGGGCGCGAGCCGCGCGATCCCGGCGACCGCGCCGAGCGCGCCCGAGGCGCGGATCGAATGGAACTTCATCGCCGCCACCGGGCGGCTGATCGCCCAGGCGCGGCGGGAGCGGACGCGGTTCCGCTCGATCCTCGGGATTTCCTGGTTCTGGCTGGTCGGCGCGACCTACCTGTCGCAATTCCCGAGCTATGTGCGCAATTATCTCGGCGCCGAGGAAAGCGTGGTGACGCTGTTCCTGGCCGTGTTCTCGGTCGGGGTCGGCGCCGGCTCGCTCATGGGCAGCCGCATCCTCAAGGGCCGGATCAGCGCGCGCATCGCGCCGTGGGGCGCGCTCGGCATCGCGCTCTTCTCGATCGATCTGTGGCTGGCGAGCCCGGTGCGCGAGGTGGCCGCGAACCCGGCCGCGATGCTGACGATCGGCGCCTTTCTCGCGAGCCCGGCGCATTGGCGCATCCTCGCCGATCTCCTGGGGATCGCCGCGTCGGGCGGGATCTTCGTGCTGCCGCTCTACGCGCTGCTGCAGACCGCCGGCGACGAGCGGCGCCGCGCCCGCGCGATCGGCGCCAACAATGTCGTCAACGCCGCCGCGATGGTGCTGTCGGCGCTGGCGGTGATCGCGCTGGTCGCGGCCGGGGTCAGCGTGCCGGGGCTGTTCCTGCTGACCGGCGTGGCGACGCTCGGTGTCGCTGCCCTCTTCTGGCGGCTGCGCGCCGCGCTGGTGCCGGGGCCGGCGCTGGTTCCGGGTTCGGCCGAATGACATGACCGATCGGCTCGCCGGCTCGCGTTTCGGCGGCAGGGTCGCCAGCAGAACGCGCCCCTCCTAATCGTCTTTCCGCGAAAGCGGGAACCCAGGGCAATCGTCCTATCGCTCGCTCTGGGTCCCCGCTTTCGCGGGGGAAACGAGTAGCTACTCCACCTTGATCGCATCCGCCCCCTGGATGCGGTGGGCGAGGGCGGCGGAGAGGAAGCGGTCGATGTCGCCGTCGAGCACGGCCGCGGAGTTGCTGGTCTCGACCCCGGTGCGCAGGTCTTTCACCATCTGGTAGGGCTGCAGCACGTACGACCTGATCTGGTGGCCCCAGCCGATATCGCTCTTGGTAGCGTTCATCGCGTCGGTCTGCGCCTCGCGCCGCTGCAGTTCCAGCTCGTAGAGCCGGGCGCGCAGCATCGACCAGGCCTGAGCACGGTTCTGGTGCTGCGAGCGCTCGCTCTGGCAGGCGACGGCGACCGGCTCCGCGCCGGGCGGGGCATAGGTCAGCCGGACCGCGCTGTCCGTCTTGTTGACGTGCTGCCCGCCGGCGCCGGAGGCGCGGTAGGTGTCGACGCGCAGATATTTGTCCTGGACCTCGATCTCAATCTTGTCGTCGATGACCGGATAGACCCAGGCCGAGGCGAAGCTGGTATGCCGGCGCGCCGCCGAGTCGAACGGCGAGATGCGCACCAGGCGGTGCACGCCGCTCTCGGTCTTTAGCCAGCCAAAGGCGTTGGTGCCGGCGATCTTGACCGTCGCCGATTTGAGGCCGGCGCCCTCGCCGGCGCTTTCCTCGACCCATTCGGTCTTGTAGCCATGCGCCTCGGCCCAGCGCACATACATGCGCAGCAGCATCTCGGCCCAGTCCTGCGCCTCGGTGCCGCCGCTGCCGGCGTGGACTTCGAGAAAGCAATCATTGCCGTCGGCCTCGCCCGAAAGCAGGCTTTCGAGCTCGCGCTTGGCGGCCTCGGCGCGCAATTTGTCGAGGGCCCCCTCGGCCTCCTTGACGATCGCGTCATCGCCTTCGGCGTCGCCCAATTCGATCAGCTCGACCGCGTCGGTATAATCCTGCTCGATGCGCTTGTAGCCGCCGACCAGATGCTCGAGCCGGCTGCGCTCCCGCACGAGCTTTTGCGCCGCCTCGGGATTGTCCCAGAGCTTGGGGTTCTCGACCTGCTCGTTCAGCTCGGCGAGGCGGCGTGTCGCGGTATCCCAGTCAAAGATGCCTCCGCAGCAAGGTGAGCGACTTCTTGATGTCCTCGACGACCACCTGGGTTTCCGCGCGCATGATTGTTTCCTTCCGATCCCTAATACAGCCCGCCAGTGCCGGATGACGGCTGGCGCGCCGGTTCGCCGCTAACCAGGCCCGATCCCTCACCGGGCACGCCTTGCAGCCCCAGATCGCGATCCTTGTCGGGCGAGGAGCCGGGCTTATAGGCCGCCCAGATCGACGCCTCGCCGCCCGCGGCCGGCTGCATCGTATCTGGGTTCACCCGGACCATCTGCAATCCCGGCGGGATGCGGAATTCGGTCGCCGGGGCGTCCTTCAGCGCGGCGATCATGAAATCGCGGAATAGCGGCGCCGAGACGACCGCCGCCTGCTCGCCGCGGCCGAGGCTGTCGTGATTGTCGTAGCCGACGTAGACCCCGGCGGCGAGGTTCGGGGTGAAGCCGACGAACCAGGCATCGCGCCAGTCGCTGGTGGTGCCGGTCTTGCCGGCGATCGGCTTGCCGACCGCGGCCACCTTGCCGCCGGTGCCGCGCTGCACGACGCCCTGCATCATCTGCACGAGCTGATAGGTCGAGGCGGGGTCGGCGAGCTGCTCGCGGGTGTCGGGAATGACCGGCGGCTGCTGGTGGTCCCACTCGACATTGGCGCAGCCGTCGCACGGGCGCTGGTCGGCGCGGAAGATGGTCATGCCGTTGCGGTCCTGCACGGTGTCGATCAGCGTCGGGGTCAGCTTCTTGCCGCCATCGACGAGCATCGCATAGGCCGCGGTCAGCCGCAGCGGGGTGGTCTCGCCGGCGCCGAGCGTCATCGAATACTCGCGCGGCATGTGGTCCATGATGCCGAAGCTCTCGACGTTCTCGCCGATCGCCTCCATGCCGAGGATCGCGCCGAGCCGCGCGGCCACGGTGTTGAGCGAGTGCGCGAGCGCGACCGCGAGCGGCGTCGGGCCGCGATAGCTTTCCGATTCGTAATTGCCCGGCGTCCACGGCGGCAGGCCCGGGCCCTGGTCGAGCGCCAGCGGGCCGTCGAGCACCAGGGTGGACGGCGTGAACCCGTGCTCCAGCGCGGTCAGGTAGACAAAAGGCTTGATCGCCGAGCCGGGCTGCCGTTTCGCCTGGGTGGCGCGGTTGAATTGGCTTATCTCGAAGCTGAACCCGCCGATCATCGCCAGGACCCGGCCGGTATGCGGGTCGATCGAGACCAGCGCGCCGGAGACGTCGGGGATCTGGCAGAGGTTGAAGAGTGCGACTGGCTTCGCCGTGACCGCTGCGACCTTGGCGATCGGGCCGGTTTTTTTCGGCTCTGGGGCTTTTTGTTCAGGCCCTTGGGGCAGCGGTTCGACCAGGACGACATCGCCGGGCTTGACGACATCGCTGGCGTTGCGGGGAAAGGCGCCGAGCGTGCCGTCCTCGCGCAGCGGCTGGGCCCAGCGCATCTGCGCGAACGGGATGCGGCCGGTCGCTCCGTCCTTGAAGCCGATCGCGGCGTCGTCGGGTTCGGTGCGCAGCACCATCGCGAGCTGCCAGCCGACCGCGTCGGCGCCGGGGGGCAGCGCCTGCGCCGCCAGGGAAGCGGCCCAGTCGCCGTTCGGCTCGCCATGGTCGGCGACATGGTCGATGGGGCCGCGCCAGCCGCCACGCGCGCGGTCATAGGCGATGAGGCCATCTCTGAGCGCCTTGTCGGCGTCGCCCTGCAGCCGCCCGTCGAGGCTGGTGCGGACGGTCAGCCCGCCTTCGTAGACCATCTTCTCGCCAAAGCGGGCGATGAGCTCGCGCCGCACCTCTTCCGCGAAATAGGGCGCGTTGACGTTCTCGGCATCCTCGCGGTGCCGCACGGTCACCGGGTCGGCCTTGGCGGCGGCGATTTCGGCCGGCGTGGCGAAGCCGGCCTCGGCCATCTGGTCGAGCACGGTGTCGCGGCGAAAGCGCGCCTGTTGCGGGAAGCGGGCGGGATTGTAGTTGTTCGGCCCCTTGGGCAGCCCGGCGAGGAAGGCCGCCTCCCCGAGCGTCAGCTCGTCGAGCGGCTTGTCAAAATAGGTGAGCGCCGCCGACGCGACGCCATAGGCGCCGGCGCCGAGATAGATCTCGTTGAGATACAGCTCGAGGATGCGGTCCTTGGGCAGCGCGTCGTCGATTCGGGTGGCGAGCAGCACTTCCTTGATCTTGCGCTCGACCGACAGCTCGTTCGACAGCAGCATGTTCTTGGCGACCTGCTGGGTGATCGTCGAGGCGCCGATCGGCCGCCGGCTGCTGTGCCAGCGGCCGATATCGGTGACCGCCGCGCGCACCATCGAGATCGGGTCGACCCCGTGATGGCTGTAGAAATTCTTGTCCTCGGCCGCGAGGAAGGCGGCGATCACCCGCTTGGGGATCACGCTGATCGGCACGAAGACGCGCCGCTCGGTGGCGTATTCGGCCAAGAGCCTCCCGTCGCCCGCCAGCACCCGCGTGGTGATCGGCGGCTGATATTTGGCGAGCTGCTGGTAGTCCGGCAGGTCGCGCCCGAAATACCAGATCGTCAGCCCGGCGAACCCGCCGCCGATCATCGCCAGCAGCGCCGCGCAGACGAACAGAAAGCGGACCAGTCTGGTTAAGCTACGCAAGCGACGCGCGCTCCATTGTCGCCGGTGAAGGACGAATCGCCCCCCGGGGCTCCCGCGGCGGCCGCCCTTATGCGCCAACAACCAGGCCATTCCAAGGCCGATTTGCCGAGGGCCATCGGTTGAGCGGCGGGGCGGATCGGCAACCGTCAGCGATGAAATGGCGCGCCGGATGACCGCTGCAAGCGCCTATCGGACGAAAACATTGTAGAGCGCGGGTTCGCCCGGTACATTAGGCGGATGAATTTCGCCGACCGGGCGGCCCCCGACGGCGTTGGGATGCTCGCCCGCATCATCGGCAAATTGCCGCAGCACCGGGCGATGCAATTTAACTGAACCCCGAGGCCGGGTGCGAATTTCGAAACGCGACGCCGATGACAAATTTCCGCGACGCCCCGATTGGCTCCCTCGGCCTCCTTTTACAATGGACCACGCCGCCGCCCGCCTTTGGCGCGGGCGCAGAAGCGCGTCCCGGAGTTTGCCCGAATGGGAAAACGTATGCTTATCGATGCCGCCCATCCCGAAGAGACGCGGGTGGTGGTCCTCAGCGGCACTCGGCTTGAAGAATTCGACTTCGAGTCGTCGACCAAGAAACAGGTCAAGGGCAATATCTATCTCGCCAAGGTTACCAGGGTAGAGCCCTCGCTCCAGGCCGCCTTCGTCGATTACGGCGGCAACCGCCACGGTTTCCTGGCGTTCAGCGAAATCCATCCGGACTACTACCGGATCCCGGTTAGCGACCGTGGTCCAGGAGAACGCGACCCGGGTGAGCGCGATTCAGGGGAACGCGATTCGGGTGAATACGACGCGCTGCCGGCGGAAGTCGGCACGACGCTGCCGGATATCGATTCGCCCGAGACGATCGCCGAGCCGAGCGAAGCCGATCGGGCGCGGATCGAGATCGCCGCCGCGCTGCCGGAAGCCGCTCCAGTCGCCGAGGCATCCGAGGCCGAGGCTGAAGCCGAGCCCGCTGCCGAAGAGCCGGCGTCGGAAGAGCCGTCGGGCGATGTGAACGATGTCGAGATGGCCGCGCCGATCGAATCGGTGGTCTCGACCGATCCGTTCTTCGAATCCAATTCAGCGCCGCCGGCCGAGGACGTCGAAACCCTCGACGACGACGAGGAGGCCGAGGAAGCCGGCGAGCAGCGCCGCCGGTCGCACTCGATGCGCCACTACAAGATCCAGGAGGTCGTCAAGCGGCGCCAGATCATGCTGGTGCAGGTCGCGAAGGAGGAGCGCGGCAACAAGGGCGCGGCGCTGACCACCTATCTGTCCTTGGCCGGGCGCTATTGCGTCCTGATGCCGAACACCGCGCGCGGTGGCGGCGTGTCGCGCAAGATCACCAGCGTCAGCGATCGCCGCCGGCTCAAGGATATCCTCGAGGACCTCGAGATCCCCGAAGGCATGGGGGTCATCGTCCGCACCGCCGGGTCGGAGCGCTCGAAGGCCGAGATCAAGCGCGACTACGAATATCTGATGCGGCTGTGGAGCGAAATCCGCGAGCTGACGCTGAAATCGACCGCGCCGGCGCTGATCTACGAAGAAGGCAATCTGATCAAGCGGTCGATCCGCGATCTTTATGCGCGCGACATCGACGAGGTCATCGTCGAGGGCGAGGAGGGCTATCGCACCGCGAAGGCCTTCATGCGCATGCTGACGCCGAGCCACGCGAAGCGGGTGCAGGCCTATCGCGACCCGCTGGTCGGGCTCTTCCACCGCTACCAGGTCGAGAGCCAGATCGACGCCGTGCATTCGCCGATCGGGCAGTTGCGCTCCGGCGGCTACATCGTGATCAACCAGACCGAGGCGCTGGTCTCGATCGACGTCAATTCCGGGCGCGCGACACGCGAACGCAACATCGAAGAGACCGCGCTGCGCACCAATCTCGAAGCCTCGGACGAGATCGCCCGCCAGTTGCGGCTGCGCGACCTCGCCGGGCTCATCGTCATCGACTTCATCGACATGGAGGAGCACCGGCACAACGCGGCGGTGGAGCGGCGCCTCAAGGAGGCGCTGAAGAACGACCGCGCGCGCATCCAGGTCGGCCGGATCAGCGCCTTCGGCCTGATGGAGATGTCGCGCCAGCGGCTGCGGCCGTCCTTGGCCGAGGCCTCGACCCTGCCATGCCCGCATTGCGGCGGCACCGGCTTCATTCGCTCGACCGAGTCGACCGCGCTGCATGTGTTGCGCGCGATCGAGGAGGAGGGCGCGCGTGGCCGCTCGGCCGAGATCTGCGTCTATGTACCGATTGGGGTCGCGCTCTATTTGTTGAACCAGAAGCGCGAGTCGCTGGCGCAGATCGAGGCGCGCTATGGCTTGCGGGTCATCATCGGCCGCGACGACGCGCTGATCCCGCCGAATTTCCGGCTCGAGCGGCTGCGCGCCTATGCCGCCGGCGAGGCGCCGCCGCCGCGCCTCGCGCCGCCGCCGCCGCCCGTCGAAATCGAGGATGAAGACGAGGACGAGGAGGATATCGCCGAAGCTTCGTCGCGGGATGATTCCGAACCCGCCGAGGGCCAACCGGGCGAGAAACGGTCGCGCGAGCGCGGCGATGACGAGCGCGGGCCGCGCCGCCGCCGGCGTCGCCGGGGTCGTCGCGGCGAGGAAGGCCGCGCACCCCGCGAGGGCGACGAGGAGCGCGCGCCGCGCCGCGCCGAGAAGCCCGCCAGTGCCGCCGCCGAAGAGGGCGAGGACGCGGCCGACGAGAGACAGCCCGCCGCGGTCGAGGCGAGGGGAAATGACGCGGGGAACGGCGCGGGGAATGGCGAGCGTAACGGCGATGGCGAACGCCGCCGGCGCCGCCGCGGCCGACGCGGCGGGCGCTTGCGCAATCGCGAGGACGGCCCCGAGAACGCCGGCGAGAATGCCGCCGGGGACAATGGTCGCGAGCCGACGGCGGAAGGTGCCGAGCAGGTCTCCGAGGAAGTAGCCGAGACGATGGTCGAGGCGGCCATCGAAGGCGCCGAAATCCCGTCTCTCGAACCCCGCCATGATGACCCGGCGCCCCTCGCGGCCGAAGCTGAATCGCCGATGGTCGAGGCCGTCGTCGAGGCCGCGATCGAAAGCGCGGAGATTCCGCCGGTCGAGCCCGAGCCCGAGCCCGAGCGCGAACCTGAACCGGAGCGCGAGCTGGAAACTGTAGTGGCCGGAAACGGCGTCTCCCGGAACGCCGCATCCGGGAGCGCCGCGGAACCGGCTCCGCGGTCGCGACGGGTGGCGGCTTCCGCTCCCGAGGGAGTCGACGTCCATGCTGTCACCGAAAAGCCGGAATCGCCCCGGCGCGGCTGGTGGACGCGGCTGATCCAGTGAGCCCAAGGGCTGGCGGTCGAGGCCTTTTCGCTTCCCGCCTGCTTCGCGCCGCGGCGGTACTGTCAGTCGTCTCGGTGCTGTGGCCGCGCCCGGTGGCGGCCGAGGACATCCTGCGCGATACCGAGATCGAGAACGATATACGCACGCTGGCGACGCCGATCTGGCGGGTCGCCGGGCTCGATCCGGGCGGTGTCGGCATCTACGTCGTCAGCGACAAGCAGCTCAACTCGTTTGTCGCCGGTGGCCAGGCCGTGTTCATCAACAGCGGCCTGATCGAGCGGGCGGCAACCCCGAACATGCTGATCGGGGTGATCGCGCACGAGACCGGTCATATCGCCGGCGGCCATATCCTGCGCTCGCTGGAGGCGGTCAAGAACGCCAGCATCGAGACGATCATCGCGATGGCGGCGGCGCTCGGCGCCTCGATCGCCGGCGGCAACGCCGCCCCGATGATCGCCGCGGCCGGTGTCGGCCAGGCCGCGTATATGAACTTCTCGGTCTCACAGGAGGCGACCGCCGACCACGCCGCGCTCAACTACCTCGACCGCAGCGGCCAGTCGGCGCGCGGGCTGTTGAAATTCTTCGAAATCTTGCAGGCCGACGAGCCGTTGAGCGGCGAGGCGACCGATCCGTGGGCGCGCACCCATCCGCTGACCCTCGCGCGCATCGACTATATCCGCCACCATGTCGAGACCTCGCGGCTTGCGGACGTGCCGGACCCGCCGCGCTTCGTCGAGCTGTTGAAGCGGGTGCAGATGAAGCTGCACGCGTTTCTCGACGATCCCGCGGTGACGCTGCGCGCCTATCCCGAGAGCGACTCGTCGCCCGATTCGCGCTATGCGAGGGCGATCGCCTATTACCGCATTCCGCGGCTCGACACGGCGCTGGCGACGGTCGACGGGCTGATCCGCGATTTTCCGCAGAACCCGTATTATCGCGAATTGAAGGGCCAGATGCTGTTCGAGAATGGCCGCGTCCGCGACGCGATGGCGCCCTATGAAGCGGCGGTGAAGCTGGCGCCCGACGCGGCGCTGATGCGGATGTCGCTGGCTCAAGTCTATATCGAAAGCAACGACCCGGCGCTCAACAAGCACGCCATCGCCTATCTCAACGACGCCGCGCGCGTCGAGGGCCGCGAGAGCATGCTGTGGCGCCTGTTGGCGACCGCCTATGGCCGCGACAACCAGCTCGGCATGGCCGCCTTGTCGCTGGCCGAGGAAGCGCTCGCCGACGCCAAGAAAAAAGACGCGCTGCAGCAGGCGCAGCGCGCGAAACAGCTCCTGACGCGCGGCACGCCGGCCTATGAGCGCGCCGAGGAAATCCACCATGAGGCCGACCAGCTCGACGACGACTGATCGCTCTCGCATCGTCTCCCCCTGTTACGGAAAGCCACCCCATGCCCGTGCGGATTTTGCTCAGCCTCCTGCTCGCGATCGCGGTTCTCGCCGTCGCGCGGCCGCACAGCGCGGCGGCCGCCGATTTCACCCCCGACCAGAAGAAGGAGGTCGAGGCGATCGTCCACGATTACCTGCAAGCCCATCCCGAGGTGCTGATCGACGCGATCCAGGCGGCCGAGGACAAGCTCAAGGCCGACGCCAAGGACAAGGCGGTCGAGTCGCTCGCCGCTCACCGGCAACAGGTGTTCGACGACCCGCAATCGCCGGTCGCCGGCAACCCGAAAGGCGACGTGACGCTGGTCGAGTTCTTCGACTATCGCTGCCCCTATTGCAAACAGGTCGAGCCGTCGCTCGAAAAGCTGATCGGCGACGACCATCAGCTCAAATTCGTGTTCAAGGAGTTTCCGGTGCTCGGGCCCGATTCCGAGATCGCCGCGCGCGTCGCGCTCGCCGCCAAGAAGCAGGGCAAATATGACGCCTTTCACCGCGCGATGATGGGCACGCCCGGCCATATCGACGAAGCGGCGATCTACAAGGTCGCCGCCTCGGTCGGGCTCGATGTCGATCGGGTGAAGCAGGACATGAAGTCGCCCGATATCGAGAAGGAGCTGAAAGCCAATCTCGATCTCGGCAATACGCTCGACCTGAACGGCACGCCGTCCTTTATCGTCGGCGACACGATCATCCCCGGCGCGATCAGCGCCGATGAGCTGAAGCAGCTCGTCGCCACGGCGCGGGGGAAGTAGGCGCCAGTCTTCGTCCCTCAAGCCAACCCTCTCCCCGCCAGCGGGGAGAGGGAGCGCGTCTGAAACCCTCGCCCCGTTTACGGGGAGAGGGAGGGACCCGCGCCGAAGGCGTGGGAGGGTGAGGGGCCGGCGCAGTCGATGGTGGAGGGCGCTCTGTACCTCACGCCTGCGCCAGCCGCTCCAGCTCCTCGGCGGCGAAATCGTAGCGTGTGTTGCAGAACTCGCAGGTCACGGTGGTGACCGCTTCCTTCTTCATCTCGTCGACTTCCTCCATCGGGAAGGCGCGCAGGATGCCGGCGACACGCTCGCGCGAGCAGCGGCAGCGGGCTTCGACCGGGTGGGTGTCGTAGACCCGCACCCCTTCTTCGTGGAACAGCCGCCACAACAGCCGGCGCGGCGGCAGGTCGGGCGCGACCAGCTCGACCGATGTCGTCGTGCTCATCAGCACCATCGCCCGGCGCCAGGAATCCTCGACATCGTCGCCGATCGGCGCATGGCCGCCCTCCGGGGGCACGCGCTGCAGCATCAGCCCGCCGGCGCGCCACGCGCCGTCCTCGCCGGCCCGCGCGACCGCGAGCTTGAGGCCCGCCTGGATTTGCTCCGACTGGCGGAAATAATGCTGCGCGCATTCGGCGAGCGTTGCCCCGACGATCTCGACGATGCCCTGGTAGCGCTCGGTGTCGTCGCCCTGGTCGACGGTGAAGGCGATATAGCCGGCGCCGAGCAGGTCGGGCACCGAGGGGTTCTCGCCGCGCGGGACGACCTCCTCGAGGCGCTTCGCGTCGTATTGCGCGTAGCCGCGCACCGCGCCGTCGGTCTTGACGTCGGCGACGAGCAGGCGCACCGGGCCGTTGCCCTTGGTCTGCAAGGTGAAGACGCCGTCGAATTTAAGCGCGCCGGCGAGCAGCACGGCGAGGGTGATCGCCTCGCCGAGCAGGGTCGCGACCGGCTCGGGATAGTCGTGCTGCGCCAGGATGCGGTCGACCGTCGGCCCCAGCCGCACCAACCGGCCGCGCAGCGCGAACGGGTCGAGCTGGAACGGTTGGACGAGATCGTCGGTTCGCGGCGCGTGGTCGTCGGGCAAGGTCGGTAACTCCGCTTGAGCGATGCGGGCTGTTGTAGCGCTTTAAATCGTCATTCCCGCGAGATGAGGCTTGATTTTTATCACGTTGATTTACCTACACAATATGGCATAAAATATGCCTGTGTAGGGATTGTGCAGGGTAACCAGACAAAATTGTGAAACTCTCTTTTAGAGATAGCGTGAGTCGGGCCTGAGTGTCCATCGCGGCTAGTCCCGACGCCTGAGGGGCAAACGCCCTCGCCAGCGGGTGAATCCCACGCCGTCGGACGGGCGTCGTTGCAGAAAAAATGAGCTTCGCGGCACCACACCTATACGCCACCGTCGTCATGCCGTCTCGCCGCCCAACAGGTCAAAACCCGGATAAACGAAGGCGCCCGCGATCAGGCCACAATCGCGCTCGGTGACCCCGGCCCCGCGCGCGGTCCCATACCAGCTTGCCCGCACCTGCTCTTTCATGGTCTCGATCAACTGCCTGGCTGCTTCGGGCTCCAGTAGAAACCGGCGGCACTGCGACAGCAAGTTCGCCGCGTTCGCGTAGCGGCCCTGGTCGCCGCATTCGAGCGCGAGATCGCGGTGCTCGATGCCGACCGGCGTCGAGGGAACAAGATCGTAGGCGGGGGCCAATTTCCAATCGCGCTCGGGCGCGATCACCGCGTGATTGCGCGGGTGATCGTCGATGTTGGAGATCAGCGCGTTGAAGCACATGCGACGGAATAATTCGGCGGCGTCACGACGCGCCTCGGTGCTGACCCGTCGCAGTTCCTCGGCGAGCAGCACATAGGACCAGCGCTCGCGCGCGCCGACAGCCTCATCGGCCCGCAGCAGCGTCAGCGCGCTGACCATCCGGGCGCGATGATAACCGTCCGGCATCTTTTGGCGGTCGAAGCGCTTGACGAGGAGAATATCGCGTCCGCCAGCAATGGTCAGCTTGCTCTCCGCCACCACGAGACCACAGGTGCGCGCCAGCAGCAGCATCGCATGCTCGACCCGCGCCATGTTCCACGGGTCGTCGGGCCGGTTAAATTTGGCAAGCCAGAGGCCATCCTCGTCCTCGACAACAGTCTTTGGCCGCGCGCCACCCATGGATGAGCCGCGCAGCAGTAGCTCCTCGACCTGAACGTTGAGCGGCGAAGGTTCTGCCTGGCCCTCCTTGATCAGCGCATCGGCCGCCGTTTGCAGATCGGCGAGGTTGATCGTGCGGTTGAACTGACGCAGTGGCGCCGGTGGTTGCTGCCCCAGGCCAAAGCCGAGCGCACCGGCCCGGTCGCCCGGGGATTCGAGCAGATAATCGAGCTCCCCCAGGGCCGGCCGGCCGACATGCCGCTCGATGACGGTCCGCCCCCAATGATCGGGACCGGCATCGCGCATCGCCCCGAAGATGCCCTTGAGGCGCGTGGTTTCGTAGGTGCGATCGGCGAGCACCAGCTCGACCGGATCGATCGCCACGGCATCGGGCCGTGCGAGATAGGATCGTCCATACACGAACCGCCCGACGGGATCGCCGCGGCGGTCCGCTGAGAGTTCGAATCTGCCGGCCGCCACCGCCTCAGTTGTGCCGGGCAGCGTGATATAGACGAAGCACTCGCGGGCGGCGCGGCTAGAAGTCATTGTCGAGCCTCCGGCGATGCCGCGCGCGCAAACGATCGTTGTTCAGCGCCAGCGCCGATCCCTCGGCGTCATGGCTTGGATCGGCCAGGGCGTCGAGTTGGTCAGCGAGCCCGTAGGTCCAGAGCAACGCGGCGTAGACGGCGATTCCGGTCGAGGGCTTGCCGTTCTCGGCGTCCGCCACCGTGAAGCGGCTGGCGCCAATCTTCTCGGCAACCTCGGCCGTCGTCAGATTCCGCCGTAGCCGCGCCGTCTTGAGATTGCGGCCAAGCTGTTGCAGGCTACGCTCGATCTGATAAGGGATCGCCGCCAGCAGGGCGTTTCGTGCCTTTCTGTTCACTTGAGGCATCGAAACCTCCTTTGGCGATACCTTGAGGTAACGTTAATCATTTAAGCAAATCATGTCAAGATAACGATACCTTAAAGCACCATTATTTATCCTATTGTGCCTTTGAAGTGTCAGTTCTAAACCCCGAAACCGCGTTTATCGGGCAGCGGTAAGTATGAAATCCGTCAGAGCATCAAAACCGCTAGTGGGAGGGAGGCCGGCCCGGACACTCGAGCAGGCAAGGGAACATCGTCAGTTGCGCATGGCAGCCGAGGATAATGACCCTGATGCCCAATTCCGCCTGGGGCTGGAGTACGAAGCAGGGACCGTTAATGTAGAGCAAGATTATGCTGAGGCTGTTAAAGGGATTGAAAAATCAGCGCCACAGCGCTACGCGCCTGCTCAATTCTTCTTGGTCCATTTATTAGCAAAAGAAGAATCTGGTAGACCAAGAGATATAGAAGAGGCTATTTTTTGGTACGCTGAAGCGATCCGGAATGGAATCTCTGAAGCAAGAGGTTATTTACAAGCACTACTCTATGATATTAATTTTTTTAAAATATATCGAAAAGTTGTGGGTGCGGAAGATATTCTATACTATCTAGGATATAGAATTGACCAATTCGGAGTATTGCAGGAGGACGTAAATAAAGAAATAAATTTACGTAGAACAATCATAGATTACGGAAATATAAAAGCAGAACGGCTTAAACGCTGGATTGAAATAATCCTCGAAGAGTATGACCTTTCGGAGGTAAGAGGCGTTCTGAATACAGTCTCCCAAGCCGCGAAGCCACCATCTTCTGAGAACGAAACTGAGCATGTCGAAACCGCCGAGCCTCCGCCTTCCGAAGGTGGAGACATAGAAGCTGCTGCGAACGATATAACGACAGCGCTGAGTAGTAACGATAAATCAAGGGCAAAGTGGGCGCTCCATCGGTGGCCAGGCGAAGACGCTGGGGACTTTGCAGCTCGCGCTTATGCCGTGGAAATAGCAGGTGGAATCTTTGATAAATCTCTGATCCGGAGAGACGATAAGACGCTTTACCAGCGATTATTTAGAGATAAGGCGTGGAGTAAATTGGGGATTCTTACGAATAGCCAAGTCCTTACGAAGTCGCAGCGGCGCCGCGCAGGAAAAGTGGCGGCGGTGCAAGAGGCAATCGGGCTAAAGGCTGAAGACGCCCAGCGTGCCGTAAAGGTTATCGACGAACCGTCTCGCGCAGTAGAGAAGAAGGCACGGCGCTTGCCAGGCGCGCGGCTCGAATAGGCCGTGACGCATTTCGTTGCGCAACGTTAACGAAACGTTGCGCAACGAAACCAAATCGATCATCCTTGGGTGAGTTCATCACTCGCCAAGGATGGCAATTATGCCTGTCAACGTTAAGCCGACGGCCGTGCTTGGCGGCGCCACGTGCATGTGGTGCAGCAACGTACCCGAGGGAAAAAAGCATTTGGTCGGCTGCGGCTGCGGCTCGCCGCCGACCAAAATCGATGCCGTCGCCGATCCAGCGGAGCTGCTGACCCTCGACACCGACCTGAACACAGCCCAGCCCTTGCTGGGCCCGTGGGACTGGCGCCGATGAGCGGCATGGGCGGCGACAACCCGCCCGACCGAAGCCGAGTCCTGATGTTTCCGCGGCGGCCGGTGCCACCGCCAGACGATCGCGAACTGCTTGCCGATCTCGCGCGGCGCGGAATCACGATCGTTCACCGGGTGACTTCGGGCGATGATCCTGGCCCCGCGCCTTATTACACAACGAGCTATAGCGACGCGCTAGACGAAACGCGCTGGGTTCCCAACGCGATAATCGAACATTGCGTCGTCGTCGCCGCTCATCCGGCCAAGACCTATCGCACCCGGTCGTGGGCTGAGGCGGTAGCGGCCGGCCGCGCCATGGCAACATTCCGCGGCGCCGCGGACTGATCCGCCCAATGCAGCCAATCCCCTTCGCGACCCGAGCGCGCGCTCCGCCAGGCTGCTCTTGTCAGGCCGCCGGTTGACGCGGCGGCATGCCGCGCCAACCCCGCAACGAACTGCAATTTGAGGTGAAGACATGGGTACGCTCACGCATCCGCCGAATGGCTTCGGCGATTTCCGGAATGTCGCCTCGCCCGGCTTCGGCAATGGTCGGCGTCGAAATGAACACGAATTCCCGCCCGAGAAGCCGCCGGGTGCGAAGGCGCACGACGCGATTGTGAAAATCGCGTTGTGCCTCAGCGTGCTTTCGTCGCTGGTCGCTGGCGCTGGCGTGGGCGTCGGCCTCTTTGCGCCGGAACAGCTCGGCTTGCTGCGTGGCGCAGTGATCCCGGCGCTGATCGGTGCGGGCACCTCGGCGCTCTGGACATTGGCCTATCACGGGCTTCTGCGAGCGGCGCGTTGTGCGAACGGCGTCGTGGCGATCGCGGTCATCGGCGTTCTCGGGCTTGTGACATTCGCCACGCAACTCGGCGGATCGACGTGGATCATGGCCGCAACGTTTGGCGGCGGGGCGGCGCAGCAGGCAGCGATGAACCAGTTCGTCGGCGAGGTCCAACAGGCTCTGCATTATCTCGACGAATGGGTGGCGCAAGAAGCCGAACTCATCCCGCTCGTTCGCAGTGCCGAGAGCCAACTGAACACCTGGGCGAAGTGCGAGAAGCAATTCGGTTGCATTTCTCATGTGCCGGGTCATGCCGATCTGACCGACGAACTGCTGGCTGCGGCGGGGCGCGAGGGCGAGATCGCCGCCAACATGGAAACCGCCAGGGTCGAGGCGGCACGCAATCAGGTGCGCGCGGCCAAGAAAATGCACGAATTGCAGCTCGCGGCGGTCGCGGGCGACGTTGCGCGGTTTAGCGGCATCGCCGTCGATCTGAACCGACTGATGTCGAGCCTGGAAACGTTCCGGCTGACCACGACCGCGAAGACCTCGGTCGCCAGCGAGACCGCATTGCCGAACCGGGCGGCAGGGCAGATCAAGGCAACGATCGAGCAGACGAGCCGCAAGGTGGCGGAAAAGGCCGACCACGTCGCTGCCATGCGCGATACGGACTTCATCGTGCCGCTTTGGAAGCCCGAAAGTGATGCCACCCGCGCGCGCTCCAACCCCGACGGCGCGGCGACAGGTTCGTGGTGGATCGGCGAGATCGGGGTGTGCAAGCCGCCAGTGCCTTCGCGGGGAACCAGAACGCAACGATGTTTGCGCCACTGGCGCAACATCGTCTGTCGTTCTGGGCGGAAGGTCGCTGGCGACGCGCTGAGGGGGCCCCCTAAGTCAGGGCCGCGTCCGCGGCCAAGAGAAGTGCGTGAGGGATCGTCACCTGAGGCGGAGACAGTCGCCAGGCTGGCTCCGGGCGCGTGCGCCTAGAGCCCGACTCCAAGGGAGTCGCGCTCCTGGTGGCGGATTTGCCAGCGTACGGTCCAAACGCTAGAACAAGCCGCCAGCCGCAGGCTCGATCAATGAATCTAAATGCCCAACACCAACACTGAATCAAGAAAGCGCAATCCGCCATGGTCACGCGATGAACTGACCCTTGCGTTGGATTTGTACCTCCGCTTTAGGGATTCCTTGCCCGCAAAAGGAAGCGCCGAGATTGCCGATCTATCGGCGCTGCTCAGCCAGATGGGCCGGCCCCAGGTTGGAGGGGACGCCGGAACGTATCGAAACGTGAACGGCGTCTACATGAAGTTGATGAACTTTCGGCGCCTTGACCCGGCTTACACGGCGGTCGGCAAGGTTGGCTTGCGCCGGGGGAACAAGGACGAGGCCGTGGTCTGGGATGACCACGCATCCGACCCAAGCGCGCTCAGGGCGGCGATCTCGGCGATCCATGCACGCATCCAGGATTTGGTGGGCGAGGAAACGAGCGACGATGCCGGGACCGCCGGTCGGATGGCGCGTACAGCCGAGCAACTTGCCGCCCTCGAAGGCAAATACATCAAAGCTAGCCCCGAGGTACGTGAACGGCTCAGCCGAGGCGTCGAACGCGGGCCGATCGGAACACTGGTCAAGCGACTGACAAGCTTCCGATGCCAACTGTGCGAGGCGCTGGGCCGCGATCCGCTCGGCTTTCTGAAGCCAAACGGCGAGCCCTACGTCGAGGCGCATCATGTGATGCCGGTCGCTGGTCGAGAGGTGGGATCGCTATCGGCGTCCAATGTCATCACGTTGTGCGCCAATCATCACCGACAAATGCATTACGGCGGGATTCGGGTCGCGATAGCAGCGAAAGCGTTCGAGCTCGTGGTCGAGGGAAAGCCCTTGCGAATTCCCCGGCTTGGTTTCACCGACCCGCTAGCGCTGCCCGGCGGCGCCGACGGATAATCCGCGCGGCTGTGCCTCACCGTCGCTCGCGGCAGGCTTGCAAGCGCTGCCACGACATTAGCTCGGTCAGTCGAGTTGTGAGCGGCATGGCATGAAAATGAAGAATGCGCGGCGGTTACGCCGAAACAGCCATTCTGGGACCACGCTCGGCGCCGTCGACGCCATTGCTTGCGTTGCCAGCGGCGTCGATAAGTCGGGCAATTTCCAAGCCGAATGCGCGTCCCACTTGTACCGGAACCGCGTTGCCAAGCTGCTTGATTGGGTTTTTCCAGCCGTCGCCGATCTGGAACGTGTCGGGAAGCCCTTGCAATCGCGCCATCTCGCGAAGGGTAAAATAGCGAACGGTGCCGTCGACGGGCGCGAGGATGTTTTCACCGCCTGGCACCCCGTGATCGCCAGCCTTCAATGCCTTCGCCGGCTGGTCCCAGGTGCTTCCCGTGTGCCGGGGATAAGTTCGAGCGCCGGGATGCAAGCGGTGATTAGAGATCGGCTCCGCGTCCTCCTTTGGCGTAGGAAGATCGCCGAT